>Ga0207699_10000727_pt1 | contig 15726 bp, 13 predicted proteins | sample LARL51metaG_FD_184344 | JGI IMG/M metagenome (GOLD analysis project Ga0207699, IMG submission 184344) | Corn, switchgrass and miscanthus rhizosphere microbial communities from Kellogg Biological Station, Michigan, USA - LAR L5-1 metaG... | ecosystem: Host-associated > Plants > Roots >...
CCTGTCAAGAACTTGCGAAGGACGAAACGACGAGCGGTAGATCTGAAGAGCTGGCAGCAGCGGTCCCGGCTGAAAATGGGCAGCAAACGCAAACGGCAGACCAAGTTGTCCAGCGAGACTGGCACTAAAGTCACTCGATCCGAGAAGAAAGATCGGAACGCTCGTGCCTTCCCCCGGATACGCACGCACGCGCTGCGATGCTTGTGGTTTGTCAAGATAACGGCGCAACTCGTCCACAAGTTCTGGAAAATCATCGCCTGTACTATGAAGAGAACGGCGGAGAGCCCGACTGGCTGCGGAATCGCCTCCTGGAGCGCGTCCGAGACCCAAGTCAATGCGCCCCGGAAAGAGCGATTCGAGCGTGCCGAACTGTTCTGCAATCACAAGCGGCGCATGATTCGGCAGCATGATGCCGCCGGAGCCCACACGGATTTTCGAAGTTGCATTTGCGATGTAACCGATCAACACCGAAGTCGCCGAGCATGCGACGCCGGGAATATTATGGTGTTCAGCCAGCCAAAATCGCTTGTAGCCCAGCGATTCCCCATGCTGTGCCAGCGCGCGCGAGTTGTGAAAGGCTTCCTGAGCCGTTCCTCCCTGGCGTAGATGCGCGAGGTCCAGAATGGAAAGCGGCGTATTGGCGAGACGTGGACGATCTGGCATGAGTGCCTCGATTCCGCCGCTCTGAAATCAATCGGCTCCGCAGCGGCTATTTCTATTCGATGCCTGAGTTCTCCGCCCGGTACGGCGGTTCGTTTGCACGGGACGACCGGGTTGAACAGTGCCTTCGTGACTGAATCTCCGTGCTTTAGATGGAACTCAAACGGAGCGCTCAGGACTGAATCTAGTGCGGATATTTCTTCTGCCTTAACTATCGGGTGCGTGCATCTAACTCTTGTTCTTTGTCTCAGGTGCTGCGGCGCCCGGTCCTCCGATACTCTGGCAACACAAATAGCCATCAGGAAAGGAACTTATATGGCAATCGAGAAAAAAGAAGATCAATCCGTGCTCAATCGTATTGATAGTCTGGTGAAAGAGGAAGAACGCCTGTATGGGCGCAGCGAGTTGACAGACGATGATCGGAGGCGCCTGAGCGAGTTGAAAGTCGAGCTCGACCAATACTGGGATCTCTTGCGCCAGCGCCGGGCACTTCGAGAATTTGGAGATGATCCTGACAAGGCGCAAGTACGCGCGGCCAAGATCGTTGAGAATTACGAGCAGTAGATCGTTAGGAAAAAACTCTGAGTGACGGCGGTCTCTACTCGCTACGCCGCAGAACCAGAAGCGTCAAATCGTCCGTTTGCCTCAATCCTTCTCCAAAACTCAGTAAGTCAGCTAGACATTCGGAGATCAGTCCGTCAGGAGTTTTCCCCGTGTGCCGCGCCGTCAAAGCGCGAATTCGCTCCAGACCATACTCTTGGCCCGCGCGATTCCGTGCTTCCGTCAACCCGTCGGTATACAGAAAGACCGTGTCGCCCCGAGCCAGTGTCAGGCGGTGGACAGGGAAGCTCGCGTTACAGAACATTCCCAGAGGCACTCCCGTGGAATCCTTCGGCGCAACTCCGTCGACATGCACGTGAAGCAATGGCAGATGTCCCGCGCTGACAAACTCCACCGAACCGTCGTGTGCAGCCCGTCCTATGACGAGAGTTGCGAATTGTCCGGCGAGAGTGCTTTCGCAGAAGATGCGGTTAGCGTCTTGCACCATTCGATCGAGCGGTAGACCGGCTTCGGCGAGACTGCGAAAGGTCGCATGGAGGTGACTCATGAGCATGGACGCGGCTACACCCTTGCCGGAAACATCTCCCAGCATGAAAAGTAGGCCGCTGTTTGTTTCGACGAGATCACAGTAGTCGCCGCTCACCATACCCGCGGGTTGATAGTGGAAGCGTACGTCCCATCCTGTTGGCGCCAGATTAAGATTCGGCAGGAGTGCGCGCTGGATGCGTGCAGCCAGTGACAGATCGCTCTCCAAGGCACGCTGTTCAGCATTTGTAAGATGGTCCAGACAGAATCGCACTAACGGATCGGCCAACAACCGTTCCGGTTCAACGGAGTCATGACACGTCTCGCAAATCCCGAATATTCCTTCATCGATACGGCGCAGGGCGTCATCCACAGACGCCAGCAGTTGCGAAAGAGAAGCATCGGCGGCGCGCGAATGCAACGCCGCGTGAAGGCGCTCGCGGCGGTGTTCCAGTTCGGTGCGCAGATACTTTTGTTCGGCAGTGATCATACGATCTCCTGCCATAGCTTGCTGTTTTGCGGCTGAACTTTCCATCCGATTTCCTCCTCCGAATTGAGGATCACGGGACGAAACTTACGGGGATAGTATTCGCTCTCCGCTCCCAATTTCAACTTTGAAGCATCAAAGGCTGAGCACTCCTGCACGCGATCGATTGGCTGAGTTGGATGCCGCAAAGGTCCGATATGGTGCGTGGCAAGATTGGCGGCACGCGCGAGATCCAAGTGGTTTACGATACGATACGGCGGGCGAGAAAGATGGCTGCGGAGAAACATTTGGTCGCTTGACGGTCGAACGGTACGGCTTGCATTCGACGTCAACCATTCATTCAAAGTTTTCCAAGCTCAGCGGTGCAAAATCCAAAGATTACAAGGGGAAACAAATGCCAAAGATCGTTCGCTTTCATCAGGTGGGCGGACCGGAGGTCCTGCGAATTGAAGATGAGCCGTCTAAGCAGCCAGGCAAAGGTGAGGTTCGGTTAAAGGTCCAGGCTGTAGGTCTGAATCGCGCTGAAGCGATGTTCATGCGTGGCCAGTATGTCGAACAGCCGAAGCTTCCTGCCGGTCTCGGCTATGAAGCGGCGGGCGTGGTGGACGCGGTTGGTCCAGATGTGGACAAAAAGTGGGTGGGCAAAACGGTCGCGACGATTCCGGCCTTCTCCATGAATGCCTATTCCACACTGGGCGAAGAAGCGATTATTCCGGCCTCAGCTATGGGCGAGTATCCCGCGAAGTTGTCACCCGCGGAAGGCGCAGCCGTCTGGATGCAGTATGTAACGGCATATGGCGCGTTGGTTGCCATCGCGCATGTCACAGAAGGCGATTTCGTGGTGATTTCGGCTGCGTCGAGCAGTGTGGGTCTGGCTGCGATTGAGATTGTGAAAGCAGAGGGCGCTATTGCGATTGCTACGACGCGCAAGAGCAATAAGAAAGCTGAGTTGCTTTCTCAGGGTGCGGACCACGTGATCGCCACTGAGGAAGAGGACATCGTCGCGCGAGTGAAGGAGATCACCGGTGGCAAGGGCGCGCGCTTGATCTTTGATCCGGTGGCTGGACCATTTCTGGAAAAGCTGGCCGAGGCGGCTGCAGCTGGCGGCATTATTTTTGAATATGGTCTGCTTTCGATGCAACCCACACCTTTTCCGCTGTTAACTGCGCTTACGACGGGACTAAACATTCGTGGCTATTCATTAATGGAGATTACGCGCAATCCGGAGAGGCTCCCAACGGCGAAGAAGTATGTCTATGACCGGTTAGCGGATGGCCGGTTCCAGCCCAAGATCGCGAAAACATTCCCATTTGCGAAGACGGCCGAGGCCTACAAGTATCTCGAGTCGAATGTGCAGGTTGGGAAAATTGTGATTACCATCCCATGATTCACGTGGTTTTATTTGGAAGCCGTCAGCTGAGATCCAACTTCACGAAAACGTCACATTAAAAGGAAACGAAGGTAAGCGCCGGCGAACTCGCAACTTAGGTAAGAAAATAGCGCTTGCATTTGCTTGTTATAACGACTATCGTTGTAACTAATATAACTCAGCAGAAAGGATGGCAACTATGAGCACGCAAGCTATACCGCAAACCGCAACCACCACCTGGAATATCGACCCGGTTCATTCTGTGGCCGAATTCAAGGTCAAGCACATGATGATCTCCAACGTGAAGGGGCAATTCCCAACCGTCACCGGGGTTTTGACACTGAACGAAGCCGACCACACCAAGTCTCGCGTCGAGGCTTCCATCGAGGTGGCCTCCATCAACACGCGCGATGCCCAGCGCGACACGCATCTGAAGAGTGGGGACTTCCTTCACGCAGAAAAGTTCCCCACTCTGACTTTCAAGTCGACGAGCATCACCCGCACAGGCGATGGAGAGCTGGCAGTGGCTGGCGATCTGACTATTCGCGGCGTCTCCCGCAACGTGGTATTCACCGTTGAAGGCCCGACACCGGCCGCCGAGGATCCCTGGGGTAACACGCGAGTGGGACTTTCGGCGACTACCAAGATTAACCGCAAAGACTTCGGCCTGATGTGGAACGCTGCGCTCGAAACCGGCGGCATCCTCGTTGGCGACGACGTGACCATCACCCTCGACGTCCAGTTCGTAAAGGCCTGAACCATTTCACGCGCAAACCAATAGCGGGCTGCGAGACTCTGCAATGCAGCCGGAATTCGACTGCTCAGCAATGCGGCTCAACCCGGATATGCGCGCACGAATCTTCAGACCTGCGGACCGGGCAGAGAACAAAACATGATCGAAAAGGTGATGGAATCATTCATCTCTCACGATACCTCTCAAGGCCTGACATGACATCGGACTGAGCAGTTGCATGGCGGCGCGTAGTAAGTACAGCCTCCGTGCCCGCGCCAGCCACGAGACTGCCTTACCGCACTCCGCTGCTTTAGGCGGCGCATCCTGAAGCATTGGAGAAGCTTTGGCTCTCCCGTCGTGCCGTAACGCTACTGCCCTAAGACGATGGCTAGTGCTTTTTGGATACCGCTACTGGGTAACATGTTGGTAGAGTTCTTCATCCGAATTGCCTGATACCCGGCCCGGGACAGGTCATGAGAGTTGGAATTCCAAAGTCCTTCAAGATTCTTGCGCCGGGAAATTCCCTGCGCCGCAGAACGGCTTATAGTCTCGCTCTCGTGAGACTGATTCTCGTTCCCGTGATCTTTCTCGCCGTGTATTACTTGTTTCGAATGGGATGGATCGTAGATCGGATTGTGAACGTCGATGCGCCAGCTTCAGCTCTTGCGCAACAAGCGTCGATTGAGATGTTGGAAGCGCGCCGCGCCGAACGAAACTACCTGCTGCTTCATGACGCGGTATATCTTGCGGCGAATCACGAAGCGGTCGCAAAAACTCAGCAGACGCTTGATGATATCCAAAATCTTGGAACGGATGATCAAGTGGCGCTACAGAAAGCGAAAAAGGCGCTTTCGCTCTATCAGCAGCAATTTGCGGAAGCGGTGGCCGATCTGGATCGCCCCGGCCAAGCACCTAAGGATCGCGTTCAGGCCGTCGTCAAAGCATATGAGTCAGACCTGGACGAACTGTTGAAACACTCAACGCGCTTACGCCGAGAGCGGCTCATGGAAGAATTACGGCAGCGAATTGACTCCTTTGATGCGCAGATATCCAACACCGTCGAAGAAGGAAATCCGGCGCTCCAGCGAATTACCGAAGATCTGCAAAAGTCGAGCGAAGAAGTTCTCCGCAACACTGCCGATCTGGAAGCCGTGAATTGGGCGCGCGTGCAAAAGGATCATGCGAACGCGAGAAAACTTTTGCACGAAGCGGAGTGGGCGCTCAGCATCGTTTCGGCGCTGACACTGCTCATCAGCATTTGGGTTAGTTATACGCTGCCCCAACAGGTGATCCGGCCCTTGCTAAGCCTGAAGGAAGCAGTCGATCACGCGGCGCTGGGAAATTACGAAATTGATTTCGACGTTCACGGCAAAGGCGAGATCGTGGATCTGGTGGAAAGCTTGCGGCACATGCTTGCGTCTATTCGGAACAAAGTAAAAGTCTAACCGCAACGTCGTCATGGCTGGACCAAAATTACTGTCCGGCAGAGGTTGCCGTGGCCACGCCAACAAATTTGTCCGCTCCGCCATAGTAAAACAGCCACTCAGTTCCGCGTCGCGCCATGCCTTCCACGAACACTACGTTCGGCACCCGACCGTTCTTTTCCCAGTCGCGTTGCGGTTCAAACAGCGGTTCGTTGCTGCGGTGCAAGAGCTTACGAGGATCGTTTCGGTCAAAAATGGCGATTCCTGTTCGATAGACGAGCTTGTCATCGGCTCCGTTATAAATCAGCACGATGCCTTCCGGCGTAAGAATGGGCGGAGGACCGGGTTCTACCACCCGCGAATCGAATTTTCCCGGCCGCCGCGGAAGCACCGGCGCTTCTGACTCTTCATTCCAATGAAGCAAATCGCGGGAACTCGAGACGCCCATTTGGTCCGTCTTATCCGCCGCGGTTCCCAGCCAGTACATCCAATATTTGTCATTAATTTTTTCTGGAACGATCGCACCCGATTTTGTCCAGCCGCGATTCCATTTTCCCTGATACGCGGGAAGAATAACGCCAAGCCGGTTCCAGTGAACTAAATCGTTCGATTCCGCAAGGCAGAGTTGCGCATCCTTGCGGTTGTAGGCGGTGTAAGTCAAATAATAGCGGTCATTGAGTTGAACAAGCCGCGGATCCTCAACCCCGCCACCCTTCTCGTAGTCCGCTTCCGGCTTCAACACAGGACCGAACATCCGGGTGAAACGAATACCGTCGCCGCTCTCCGCGTAACCGAGGCGCGAAGTTCCCGCAGCATCCTGAGCGCGGTAGAGCATTACGAATTTTCCGTTTCGAATGACTACGGCTGGATTGAAAGTGCCGGCACTCTCCCAGTCAGTACCTCGTGGCGAGAGGATAGGAGTCTCTGTAACGCGTTTCCAATTGCGCAAAATATTGTGGAACTCAGAAACAGCGTTAAAGCTGAGTACAAGGCAACAAGCTGCCGCCGCAGACGAGCGAAATGAAAACAATGTTAAGGCCACCCTTTCCCTACATGGCTTCTGGAATGTCCGCGACTGATTCTAACGAGAATGGCCGGGTTGTGGAAATTAACTGAGGGTCCCTTGAAGCACTTCCCGCAAGATTTCTTGCTTCTGCAGTTCCAGTTTTTTCCCTTGCGAAGTCAGATAAAAAACGTCGATAGCCTTCTGTCCTTCGGTGTCGATAAGAGCGACTTCAATGTTGCAATCTAGACGCGCCAGCGCCGATCCCATGTCATAAAGCAGGCCGGCGCGGTCCTGGGTAACGATTTCGAGCAGCGTGCTTTGTGCCGACGCAGTATCGTCAAAGTTAACCGCGGTGGAGATTGCGACCTTGGGCGCTCGCGCCCGGCTCGCCGATTCACGGCTTTGCAACAATGGTTCGAGTGCGGCTTTGCCGCTCAAAACATTTGTGAGGCTCTGCTGGAACCGTTCGACTTCGCTGGGATTCAGCTCCAGCGTGCGATGCAGGTCGGTAAAGTGAAACGTATCCAGCACCACGCCAGCCGCGTTCGCGAACGCATCCGCCTTAATAATGTTCATACCCCAGGCCGCAAGCACTCCGGCGATGGTAGAGAAAAGGCGCGGCCGGTCCGCCGTGAGCAGTGTCAGCGAAAATCCGTGACGCTCCGTCTTCAATTCGGTCTGCAACGGATCGCTGCCAAGTTTTCGATACAGCGTAAAATGTCCGGCAATTTCCGCAGCCGAGTGCACTGCCAGATACCGCCGCGGGAACCCCTCCAGAAAACGTTCGATTTCTGCTTTTGGTGCACCGCCCGCCGCAGATTGAACTTGTTCCAGCAGCGAATTTTCGTCTGAAGCGTGCAAGCGGTCGCGGTCCAGGCTGCGGCTCAGGTGATTTGCGGTAGCCACGAACAGTTGCCACAACATTTCTGCTTTCCATGGTGTGAGTGCTTCCGGGTTTACAGCGTGGATGTCCGCGTATGTCAGAAGACATAACCGTTGCAACCGCTCCAGCGTTCCCACTGTTGCCGCGAATGCGGAAACCGTCGTCGGATCGAAAATATCTCGCCGTTGCACGGTCGCGGACATGTCCAGATGATGTTCGATCAAGAACCGTACTTCGGCTTCTTCCTCTGGCGTCAACTCCAGTCGCGACGCTGCGCTCGCCAGCGCCGTCAGGCTTCCTTGCACATGATTTTCCACCGGCATTCCTTTGCCCGTGTCGTGCAGCAGCAACGCAAAAATCAGCAGGTCGCGGCGCTCCTGCATTTTCCAGATTGGGGCGAATTGTGTTCCGCGCGCATCGGGCGGTTCCGCCAGCGCCTGCAAATGTTCGATGGTGCGCAAGGAATGTTCGTCCACCGTATAGCGGTGATAAAAATCGCGCACCACCAACGAATCAATCGCGCGCATCTCGGGAAGAATTTCCATCAGGATGCCCAGGCGATGCATCGGCCTCAGCGCCATACCGGGATAATCCGCCGCGAGAATTTCTTTCAGGGTGTCCCAACTCATGGCTTGGTTGCGCGCGTGAAGCTCAGAGTGCGATACCACGTAGTTGATGGCGCGCTCGGCATCCCGGCTGAGCATTGTTCCGGTGCGCGCCGCTTCCGTGAACAGGGAATAAATGATGGAACGATCGGCAAGCGCGGGCTGGTCCAGGATTTCGAATTGCCCGCCGCGGATTGCGAAATGCGCGCCGCTGGGTGTATGTTCCGGGCGCGCAACGCTTCTGGCTGCACTGAAAAACCGCTCCCGTAAAGAAACCGGTTGAGCCATCTTTTGGTCCAGGTAGCGCAACAATTGGCGGTTCAGTGTACGCGCATGCCGGAAATAGAGGCGCATCCACTCCGCGGCATTTCGTTGGATTCCGTCACGCACGGCCAAAGAACGCTTCGCCGCCTCTTCCTGCATTTCATACGTTAACGTGTTGTCATTGCGCGCGTTTCCATAATGCAGCAGGCAGCGAATCGCGCTTTGAAATTCAACCGCGTCCGCCGCCATCTCTTCATCCGCCGCTGTTGATCCGCGCAAGTCCGGGCGGTCACCTAAAATTTGCCGAAACCAGAATGCCGCCTGATAATCCCGCAGGCCTCCGGGAGCTTCCTTGACATTCGGCTCCAAATGAAAAATCGTATTTCCGTAACGCGCCAGCCGCTCTTTCGTGAGCCGATGGAGCTGCGAAAATAAGAACATCCTCGATTGCTTTTCGGATGGCGGAAGTACTCGCCTGTCTAGCTTGTCAAAAAGCTGCTGATCTCCGGAAAGAAAGCGGCGATCCAGCAGCGCCAGATGAAACTCCGCATTGTCCTCCTCAATCCGCTTGCATTCATCAATGGTGCGGCCGGCGCTGCTGACGCGGAATCCCAGGTCCCACATCGTGCGCGAGAACTCGGAAATAAATGGGCGAAATTCTGCTTCGGTCCTTTCGTTTTCAAACAAAAAGAGAATGTCCAGATCGGAAAAGGGAAACAGCATGCGCCTGCCGTAACCGCCCAGCGCCAATAACGCCAGGCCCACATCGGGCGTTTCGTGAATTTTCATTACATCGCTGAAGATTTGCCGGATGGTCGTATCCGCAAGCTCGCATAGCGCGTGCAACGTGTCCTTGGCAGGCGCTCCGGCGTCAAACCGCGCGTGAATTTGCTGACGTTCCGCTTCGACCTGCGGTGCGAGGATGTTCAATGGTTTTGCAGGGCCTGCCATTTTCCTTACGTTAGGCTGTTCCGGCGGCAAGCCGGATCGGACGGCGGTAGACACTAGACTAGAGCGCGCTTTCGCCACGTTCTTCATTGCGGATGCGGATCGCCTCTTCTACCCGCGATATAAATATTTTACCGTCGCCAATCTTGCCTGTCTTGGCGCTCTTCAGGATTGTGTCCACAACCACGTTTACCAGCTTATCGGGCAGAACCATCTCCAGTTTAATCTTCGGCAGCAGGTCCACCGTATACTCGCGTCCGCGGTATACCTCCGTGTGTCCCTTCTGACGTCCATGCCCGCGTACTTCCGTCACCGTCATTCCTTCTATGCCCACTTCGCGCAGTGCGTCTTTCACCGATTCGAATCGCGATGGCTGAATAATGGCTTCCAGTTTCATCATGAATGTTACGCTCGCCCTCCAACCAGACTGGTGCGATTCCTGACCTGCTTACGATTCCAGATAATAAGCTTCTTCGCCGTGCTGTGTTACGTCCAGGCCATCCACTTCTTGTTCCTCGCTTGCTCGGAAGCCCGTAACCACATCCGTGATCTTCAGAATCACGATCGTGCCAACCAGAGCAAATCCCCACGCGATCAGCACACCCACCAACTGGTTGCCGACCTGGCTCCAGTGCCCGTCCAGGCCCCCAGCTGGTTTGCCGGGGCCAAAAATCGGATTGACAATTTCCTGCGCGAATACGCCCGTAAGCAGTGCACCGATCGTGCCGCCGGCGCCGTGTACGCCGAACGCATCCAACGCGTCATCATACCCGAAGAGCGCCTTTACGCGTGTGACCATAAAATAGCAGCACAACCCGGCGGCCAGGCCAATGGCCATCGCAGGCATGGGCCGCACAAATCCAGCTGCGGGTGTAATCGCTACAAGCCCTGCCACTGCGCCGGAGATCGCGCCGAGTGCGCTGGCTTTTCCGTTTTTGAACCACTCCGCCACGGACCATCCAATTGCAGCCGCTGCGGCGCCCAGATGAGTCGCAACGAAAGCACTGGATGCCAAACCATTCGCCGCCAGTGCGCTGCCAGCGTTAAATCCAAACCACCCTACCCACAGCAAACACGCGCCGATGAAACTCAGCACCAGACTGTGCGGCGGCATCGGCTGCTTGGGAAATCCGATGCGCTTGCCCATGTACAGCGCGCAGACCAACGCCGAAACGCCGGAGGAGATGTGCACCACGGTTCCGCCCGCAAAATCGAGACAGGGAAACCGACCTCCAGCGGCATTCAGAAATCCACCTTTCCCCCACACCATGTGTGCCAGCGGCGCATACACCATCAGAAACCACAGTGTCATAAACAAAACCGTTCCGCTGAACTTCATGCGTTCCGCGGTCGCACCCGTTATCAGGGCCGGCGTAATCACCGCAAACATCATTTGGTAAATCATGAAGGTGAGGTGCGGAATGGTTGCGGCGTAATCCGGATTGGGGTCAACGCCCACGCCACGCAGAAACGCATGCGAAAAGTTTCCGATGATCGGGCCATCGCCGCCAAATGCCAGGCTGTATCCCACCAATGCCCATAGCACGCTGATCAGGCCCATCATCGCGAAACTTTGCATCATGATGGCGAGCGTATTTTTGCGGCGGACCAGTCCGCCGTAGAAAAGCGCGAGACCTGGCCCGGTCATCATCAGCACCAGCGCCGCACTGACCAACATCCACGCATTGTCGCCGGCCGATTGCGCTGCGGTGACTCTCTGGTCGAGTTGCGCCAGTTTTTCGTTTAAGTCCTTTGGAACGTTCGTATGTGCGGCCGAACTTACGGTAACGGAGGGATTCGCGACGGGAGCCTGCTGCGCAGAAAGGGGAACTGTCAGGAAAAGCACAACGACCGCACAACAACAATACAACACCGCTCGATTCATCACTCGTTCCGCTCCGCTGCGTTGGGATTGCGCTACTGGGGACAACTCATCGGACATGCGGCATTATACGCACCTGCTGCAGGCCGCTGACTCAGAAATTTAAATCCCGCCTATCTGATTTTCTGATGCGTGCCGCCTGTGGAAAATCCGGCTGTGGAAAATTGAGGAATCACGTGGGCAACGTGAGCCAATGTGCGCTGCCGGTGGGCGATTCACTTGCGCTGTTGCAACTTACGCTTCACTTCGCTCACATAGTGATCCGCATCTCGCGTCGGCCTGGGAATCCGCTTTCCATCACTTACCGATAGGGTCAGTCGCAACGCGGTCGGTAGAGACACTTTGTTTCCCGGTGAAACATACATTGGTTTTACGCCCGCCCGCGTTCGTAGCGCCGCCCCTATGGTTTGTTCTCCATCCATCATTGCCGCCCACGCGCCTTGTTCTTCTCCAAGCGTTCCGTGGCTGCCGATCAGGATGCTTTTCGCGCAGCCGATGGTTGGCAGATCCAAAATAATGCCCAAATGCGTAGCCAGACCCATCCGCCGCGGATGTGCGTAGCCCTGTCCATCGCAAAACAGCAAGTCCGGCGCGCTTCGCAATTTCTGCAATGCGGACAGGAGTGCGGGAATTTCGCGAAAACTTAAAAACCCCGGCACATAAGGAAAATGCAAGCGCACCACGGCATAAGCCCGCTCCAACTCTTCCATCTCCGGATATTTGTAGACGACCACCGCCGCGATGGCGCGATTGGCTTCGCGCAGAGCCATCCATCGATTTGCTTTCGGCTTAAATGCTTGCGAACCAGTCAGCACAAACGCGGCATCCAATCCCGCGACCGTTCGAATCATGCCCAATTGGTCTTCGCCGACCCATTGCTGACGCAACTTTTCCTGGATTTCACGCGCTTCGGTCACGCTTAGGTTCCATTTGTGCTTAACGCGCAATCTCATTTGCCAGCGCTGCCTCGCCTCATCGTATAATGCCGTCTTGCAGCAGACCCCTTCCAGGGTTTCAGGGTTTGTTTTACAAACCCTGACATAAAATATGACTCAACACGCTCCCATTGAAATCAACGTACGCGAAGAAGCAGGCATGCAAATTTTTGATATTCACGGACGCCTCACCATTGGCGATTCCAGCGACCAGCTCACCGCTGCGCTGACTTCTGTGCTCCAGGAAGGCGCACGCAAGGTCATCATTGATCTTAACGGCGTTCCGCAAATCGACAGTTCCGGAATATCCACGCTGGTCCGCATGTCGGTCTCCCTGGGCCGCGAAGGCGGCGTTCTCCACCTGGTGTGCAAACCCGGCCGCGTCCTTGACGCTCTCACCGTCACCCGCCTTGTCGAAGCCATCCCCACCTTCGACACCCTCGCCAAAGCTTCCAAATTCAATTAGTTTTATAGCTGTCATTAGGTTCACCGAGTTTCTCGAACTTTATTACTTTTCTTCCGGCTGACGTTCCCGTCCTTTACAAAAAGATCTTTCATCGGAATTCACTTTTGCCAGCCGGCATATACTTATCCTGACACTTCCTACGACGACTCCGGCGCGGCAGAATAAGATTCAGGGAGTCTCTGTTTTTGAGGGGTTTGATTTTCACCAACGGCAGGGCGTAGCAAATTTACGCCAGGTTATGGCCCCGACGAGCGCGCCTTCGAAGCCATCAAGACATGGAAATTCACGCCGGCCACTTCAAAAAAGGATGGCACACACGTGCCGGCCATAGTGCCCATCGCACTCACCTTCCGCTTGTTTTGAAAGCTCGCTGGAAAGAAATTTACAAAATATCTGAAGAGATAATTCTTCCTCCCAAACCGAATCGAAGATTCCGGGAGAGGTTTTACTTAGAACTTACAACTTAAAGCGTATTACCTAAAATTTTACCCGCTCTTTTTCAACTCTGCCAACACCAGCTTCGCGACTTCTTTCAACGTTTCGAACACGCCCTGTCCTGTAATCGCCACGCCTTCCAGCACCGGCTCGCCTTTTTTCTGCAGATGTTTCGTCAGCACATCGATCGGCAACGCATTCGGTAAATCTCTCTTGTTCAGTTGCAGCACGTAAGGAATGGTGTCGAATTTGAGATTGTGCTCTTTTAAATGTTCGTGCAGGTTTTCCTGCGTTTCGAAATTCGCATCCAGCCGCTCTTCCTGCGAATCCGCGACGAACACCACACCATCGGCGCCTTTTAAGATTAGCTTGCGGCTCGCTTCGTAAAACACCTGCCCTGGCACCGTATACAAATGAAAGCGCGTCTTAAATCCGCGCACCGTTCCCAAATCCAGAGGCAAAAAGTCGAAAAACAGAGTCCGGTCGGTCTCCGTTGCCAGAGAGACCATTTTCCCTTTTTGATTCTGGCCCGTGTGGTCGTAGATCCACTGCAGGTTCGCGGTCTTTCCGCCGAGACCCGGACCGTAGTAAACCAGCTTGCAGTTAATTTCGCGTGCAGGAAAATTGATGAAAGGCACTTGTCTCGATCCGATCTAGGTTCAAAACTTATAGCATACGCCTCGAGTTACGGCCAAACTTGGCCCAGTAGCGTCGATGCTCGGTCCATTCTCCACATCGCGGTGCACTTAGTAGTCTCCGCGACTACCCCCATTAAGGCCCAGGCAATTTTTCGGCGTTGCTCCCGTCTGGTAAACCGTAAGGAGCAGAAGGCCAATTCCATAGGCGGATTTCTCATACCGCGTGCCCAGCTTTACCCGCGTTGACGCCCCACCGCGCCTCTGCTAGAGTGCCTCGCATGGTCAAGGCCAAAAAGTCCTCGTCAAGCTCTTCGGCGCGCGGTAAGGTCTCAGCCAAGTCACAGAAAAGGAAGCCATTAGCTCCGCTGCACCCTCCCCAGCGCGGAGGTGTCGAAATGGTTGACCCGCTCGTTCAAGCGCAAATGAAGCAGTACGATGAGGCGCTTTCCCTGTTCCACCAGCAGAAATTTCAGCGCGCCAAGCAGGAACTGGAAAAGGTTGTCGCAGGTCCCAGCAAAGAACTGGCTGACCGCGCCCGCATGCACATCAAAATCGCCGAACAGCGAATGAAACCTTCTCAGGAACAGAATCCCCGCACTTTCGAAGAGCATTACCAGCGCGGAGTGGCCATGATGAATCTCGGTCGCTGGGACGACGCGCGCGAGAGCCTCGATAAGGCGCGCAAACTCGCCCCTAAGGCTGATCACATCGTGTACGCGCTCGCGGCGCTCGATTGCTTGACCGGAGAAGCGGATGCTGCCCTTGCGAACCTGAAAATCGCCATTGAGTTACGAAGCGCCAACCGTTATCACGCGCGTAACGACGAAGATTTCGCTTTCCTGCAGGAAGATCCCCGGTTCACCGAACTTCTTTACCCTGAAAAGGATGGAGGATATTAGCGTTGCGTCGTGTTGCAGTATCACTGTGTTTCGCGTTTAGAATTTACAGTCTCGCCCGGGCCATTTTTTTCGGCAAATATCTCCCCGTTTAAACGTGAAGTCACCGATTCGCAATTTGCCGCGCCCCGTGAAAAAGCAAACTCGCCGAACTTCTGGCGTGCCGCGGGGTATTCGCGTTGTCGCGCTGGGCGGTGGTACCGGTCTCTCCGCGCTCCTTCGCGGGCTAAAGCAGCATGTGGTGCCTCGGCACGATCCTTACCCCACTAGGGCTCATCCCATCGTTGATCTCGCCGCAATTGTCACCGTTACGGACGATGGTGGCAGCTCGGGCCGCTTGCGTCGCGAAAATCGCATTTTGCCCCCAGGAGACATCCGCAACTGTATGGTCGCGCTTTCTAAGGACGAAGCGCTGCTCAGCAGGTTGTTCCAGTTCCGTTTTAGCGCCGGCCAGGGACTCGCGGGTCATAACTTCGGCAACCTATTTCTTGCCGCCCTCACTCACGTCACCGGCGATTTCGCTGAAGCGGTCAGGGTTTCCAGCCGCGTGCTCGCCATTCGCGGCCGGATTTTTCCGTCGACGGTTTCAAACGTGACGCTGCAAGCGGTTCTGGAAAACGGGCAACGCGTTCACGGAGAAACCCGCATCACTGCCAGTCGTTCGCCGATTCGCAAATTGATGTTGGTGCCGCGCAATGTTCGGCCTCTGGCGGAAGCCGTCGCCGCGATACGCAAGGCCGACCTGATCGTGATCGGTCCAGGCTCGCTCTATACCAGCATTCTTCCAAATCTCTTGATCCCAGAGATCGCGCGCGCCATTGCAAATTCGCGTGCCCCACGAGTTTATATAGCGAACTTGATGACCCAACCCGGCGAAACGACAAATTATTCTGTGGCCGAACATCTTCGCGCGATTCAGTCCCACGTGAAGCCACGAATTATCGATTACGTGGTTGCAAATCGCCAGAAGGTTTCTCCTCTCGTGGAGCGCCGCTACCGTAGGCAGGGC
>Ga0207699_10000735_pt1 | contig 15624 bp, 13 predicted proteins | sample LARL51metaG_FD_184344 | JGI IMG/M metagenome (GOLD analysis project Ga0207699, IMG submission 184344) | Corn, switchgrass and miscanthus rhizosphere microbial communities from Kellogg Biological Station, Michigan, USA - LAR L5-1 metaG... | ecosystem: Host-associated > Plants > Roots >...
GATTTCCCGCGCCGCCATCCCGATCCGGGCCAGGCCCGCCGCGAACATCGGGTTGCCGGCCAGCGTCCCGCCGGACGGGTTGACCCGCACGCCGTCGCCCAGGCCCAGCGCCGACCGCAGCAGGATCTCCTGGTGCGTGAACGGCGCATGCAGTTCGGCCACATCGACCTGCCCCGCGCCCGCCGCCCGGCCCGCCGCGGCCGCCGACGGCACCGTGGTCAGGTCACGCTCGCCCAGCGCCCCGGAGTCGATCCGGTGCTCGAAACCGGTGATCCAGGCGGGCAGGTCGCACAGGTCGCGTGCTCGCTCGCCGGACGCCAGGATCACCACCGCGGCGCCGTCGCCCACCGGCGCGCAGTCGTGCGCCCGGAGCGGGTCGGCGAGGTAGGGCTCGGCGAGCAGGTCCTCGGCGAGCACCCGGCCGGCCACCTGGGCGGCCGGGTTCGCCAGCGCCGCCGCGCGGCTGCGCGCCGCCACCTGCGCCATGTCCTTCTCTGTCCACAGCCCGGCCTCCATGCCCAGCCTGGCCTGCAGTGCGGCGATGGCGACCGAGTCCGGCCACAGCGGCGCGAGCAGGTACGGGTCGAGTTGCAGCGCGAGCACCCGGCGCAACTCGCCCGCCGACGACTTGCCGAAACCGTACGCCAGCGCGATGTCCGCATCGCCGGTGAGGATCTTCACCCACGCCTCGTACAGCGCCCAGGCCCCGTCCATCTCCACGTGCGATTCCATGACCGGGGGGAACGCGCCGATCGCGTCCACCGCCGCGACGAAGGAGAACGCCCGGCCGGCCAGGTAGTCCGACGAGCCCGAACACCAGAACCCGATGTCGGTCCTGGCCAGCCCGGTGCTCGCCAGCACCTCGTGGAAGATCGGGACGAGCATCTCCACGCCGCTGGTGGTGGTCTCGCCGTAGCGCAGGCACGGGGACTGGGCAAAGCCGACGACCGCGACGTCAACCACGGGGCCGCCCCTCACAGATGATGTGCATAGGACTCATAGGGTGCGTCGGGTTCCCCGGTCGGCCGGAAATGGTCGATGTTCTCCGCCGTCGTCCCCCACTGTTCACGCGGCTTCCACACCGCCACCACCCGCATCCCCATCCGCACCTCGCTGGGCTCGCAGCCCAGGATGAGGTGCTGGAACGGGATGTCGGCCCCGTCGAGCAGCACGGCCGCCGCCACATACGGCGGCTTCACCCGCTGGCCGGTGAACGGCACGTTGACCACGCAGAACGTGGTCACGATCCCGGTGTCGGGCAGTTCCACCTCCTCGGCGGTGGGCACCCCGTCGGTGGGGCAGGCACCGCGCGGCGGTATGTAGACCTTGCCGCAGGCCGGGCAGCGCTGGCCCACAATCCGCCCCTCGGCCAGCGCGTGCAGGTAGGCGCTCTCCTCGCGGGAGGTGGTGTGCTCGTAGCGCAGCCGCACCGGGGTGGTCACCATGGTCACCGGCTCGGCCGCCGGCTCCGGGGCCGAGCCGTTCGGCGCGGTGGAGCCGGGCCACGGCTCGAAGCAGGCGATGTCGCGGATGTGCCCGACGGTGCTGTCCGCCCACCGGGCCCGCACCCGCATGCCGGTGCGCATCGCGGCCGCCACGCCCGCGTCCACGGCGTGCAGCAGGGCGGTGTCGGCGCCGTCCAGCCGGATCAGCGCCCAGGCGAACGGGTGCTCGAGCGGCTGGCCGTCCACCGGCCGGGCCGCCCAGGACCAGGTGGTCACGGTCCCCGCGGAGCCCACCTCGACCAGTTCGGCCGGCGGCTCCCCGGTCTGCGGGTCGTACTCGAACGGTGGCACGTGCACCCGGCCGTCGGCGCCCCGCGCGCCGAGGATGCGACGGCCGGCCAGCGCGGTCATGAACTGGCTCAAGGTCGGCCCCAGCGACCGGGTGTAGTCGAAGCCGATCTCCAGTGGCGCGCGCAGCGGCTGGCTCACGGAGGAAAGTGAAACATGTTGCGGCCGGCGCAAGCAACACATGCGCTACGGAGGTCCATCGATCGCTTGTCCGGCTATAGAACGTGTTCTAGATTTAGCCAGGTGACAGCCATCGGCCTGTGGGCCATCGCCGCCAGCAACCCGGATCAGCCCGCGGTGATCTCGCCTGACGGCGGCGTGGTCAGCTACGCGGAACTGGCCCGTGAGGCGGACCGCTACGGGCGCGGCTTCCAGGCCCTGGGCCTCACGCCGGGGGACACGGTCGCGACACTGCTGCCCAACGGCGTCACGGCGCTGGCCGCCTACTTCGCGGCGATAGAGACCGGGCTGTACATCGTGCCGATCAACTGGCACCAGGTCGCCGCGGAGGTCGCCTACATCCTCACCGACAGCGGGGCCGGTTCGTTCCTGGCCGATGAGCGGTTCGCCGGGGCGGCCAGGGAAGCGGCCGACCTGGCGGGGATCAAGAACCGGTTCGCGGTAGGCGCGGTGCCGGGCTTCGAGCCGGCCACCCGGCTGGGCGACGACGGCACGGACGCGCGCCCTTCCCTGAGGACACACGGCGCGCCGATGCTGTACACCTCCGGCACCTCGGGCCGGCCCAAGGGCGTGCGCCGCCCGCTGACCGGCCTTGACCCCGACGACACGGCGGGCATGGCCGCCTGGTTCTTCGGCCTGTTCGATCTCGCGCCCTATGACGGGCACGTGCACCTGTGCGGCTCCCCGCTGTACCACACGGCCGTGCTCAACTTCGCGACGATCTCGCTGCAGCTCGGCCATCCGGTGGTGCTGATGGACCGCTGGGATCCGGAGGAGTCGCTGCGACTGACGCAGGCGCACCGGGTGACCCACACGCACACGGTGCCGACCCAGTTCCGCCGGCTGCTCGCGCTGCCCGCCGAGGTCCGCGGCCGGTACGACACCGGTTCGCTGCGGTCGGTGATCCACAGCGCGGCGCCCTGCCCGGCCGAGGTCAAGCGGCGGATGATCGACTGGCTCGGGCCGGTCATCGTGGAGTACTACGCGGCGACTGAGGGCGGCGGCACGCTGATCAACTCGCCGCAGTGGCTGAGCAAGCCGGGCTCGGTCGGCCTGCCCTGGAAGGGCTCGGTGGTCAAGGTGCTGGACCGGGCGGGCCGCGAGGTGGCCACCGGGGAGCAGGGCCTGGTCTACATGAGGATGGGCACCTCGACCTTCTCCTACCACCAGGACGTGGAGAAGACCCGCGCGGCGCGGGCCGGGGAGCTGTTCACCGTCGGGGATATCGGCTACCTCGATGCCGACGGCTACCTGTTCCTGTGCGACCGGGGCAGCGACGTGATCATCTCCGGCGGGGTGAACATCTACCCGGCCGAGATCGAGGCCGAGCTGTCCTGCCACCCGGCCGTGGCCGATGTGGCCGTGTTCGGCATCCCGCACGACGACTGGGGCGAAGAGGTCAAGGCCGTGGTGGAACCGATCCCCGAAGCCGAGCCTGGCCCGGCGCTGACCGGGGAGCTGATGGAGTTCCTGTCCGGCCGGGTGGCGAGGTTCAAGCTACCGCGCACCATCGACTACGTCGCCGAACTGCCCCGCGACCCCAACGGCAAGCTCTACAAGCGGCGGCTGCGCGACCCCTACTGGGCGGGCCGCGACCGCGCCATCTAGGTTGCACAGCCAGGGGATCCTGACCGGCGAGGAGTTCGCCGCGGGGAAGGCCCGGCTGCTGGGCGGGTAGCTCAGTGGTCGCGGAACTGGGGCTTGCGCTTCTCGGTGAACGCGCGTGGCCCCTCCTTCGCATCCTGCGACCGGAACACACCCATGCCGATCTGGGCTTCGATCTTGAAGGCGTCGGCCTCGGGGAGGCCCTCGGTCTCGCGGATGGTGCGCAGGATCGCGCGGACCGCGACGGGGCCGTTCGCCGCGATCATCTCGGCGATCTCGATGGCCTTGGACAGCGCCTGGCCATCGGGGACGACGTGGCCGATCAGGCCGATGGCCAGGGCCTCGGCCGCGGTGATGTGGCGGCCTGTGAGGAGCAGGTCGGCGGCGACCGTGTAGGGGATCTGGCGGGGGAGGCGGACCGCGGAGCCGCCCAGGGGGAACAGGCCCCACCGGGCCTCGGACACGCCGAACCCGGCGCTTTCGCCCGCCACCCGGATGTCGGTGGCCTGGAGGATCTCGGTGCCGCCCGCGACGGCGACTCCCTCGACGGCGGCGATCAGCGGCTTGGTCAGGCGGCGGCCCTTGAGCAGCGGTTCGATCACCGACGGGTCGAACGTCCCGGCGTTGGCCGTGTCGCCGGGGTGTGCGCGGGTCATCGCTTTCAGGTCCGCACCGGCGCAGAACGCGCCGCCCGCGCCGGTGAGTATGCACACCCGGATGGCGGGATCGTTGTCGACCTGATCCCAGGCCTTGCGCAGCAGGGCCAGCATGGGGCCGCTGAGCGCGTTGCGTACCTGCGGGCGGTTCATCGTCACGACCAGAACGTGCCCTCGCCGCTCGATGAGCAGGTGCGGCTGCTCGGTGTCTGTCGTGGTCATCCGGCGCGCCCTCCCCAGGGTTGCCCAAAACAGTAACACGTTCTAGTTTCATACCCATGGCCCGGAACTTCGCCGACCTCTTTGAGCATGCCGTCGATGTGTTCGGTGATCGGATCGCGCTGGTCAGCGGCGGCCGGCAGGTGACCTACGCCGAGTTCGAGGAGCGCACCAACCGCCTTGCTCATTACCTTTCGGGGCTGGGTGTGGGCCCGGGGGATCATGTCGGGCTGTACGCGCACAACTCCATCGAGGCGGCCGAGACGATCATCGCGGCGTGCAAGATCCGCGCCACCGCGATCAACATCAACTACCGGTACACCGAGAACGAGTTGCAGTACATGTTCCGCGACGCCGACCTGGTCGCCCTGGTCTGCGACCGGCAGTACGCGCCGCTCGCCGCCGCCCGGGTGCCCCTCGCCCCGGGGCTGCTGGGCACCGTGGTGATCGAGGACGGCAGCGGCGCCGACGCCGGCGACGCCACCACCTACGACGTGGCGCTCGCGGGTGGAGCGCCCGGGCGCGACTTCCCGGCGCGCAGCGACGACGATGTCTACATCATCTACACCGGCGGAACCACCGGCTATCCCAAGGGCGTCATGTGGCGTCACGAGGACCTGTGGCGCACCCTCGCCGGCGGCATCGACTTCCTGACCGGGGTGCCGCTGGCCGATGAGTGGGAGCAGTCCCGCAAGGGCCTGGAGTCCGGCGGGCTGGTCCGGCTCACCGCGGCCCCGTTGATCCACGGTGCCGCCCAGGTGGCGATGCTGGCGGCGCTGTTCGCCGGGGACACCGTGGTGCTGGCGCCGCGGTTCGACGCGCACGAGGTGTGGCGCGCGATCGAACGGCACAGGGTGAACCTGGTGTTCATCATCGGTGACGCGATGGGCCGGCCGCTGATCGAGGCCTACCACGAGGGCGGTTACGACGCCTCGTCGATGTTCGCGCTTTCCTCCAGCGGCGCGCTGTTCTCCCCGGCGGTCAAGGACGCCGTTGCCGCGGCGCTGCCGAACATCGTGATCACCGACGCGATCGGCTCGACCGAGACCGGGTTCGCCGGCATCGCCGCGGTGACCGCGGGCGCGCCGCAGCGCGGCGGGCCGACCGTCGCCCCGGGGCCCGAGGTCATCGTGCTGGACGATCAGGGCCGGCCCGCGCCACCTGGCCAGGTCGGCCGGCTGGCCCGCGGCGGGCACGTGCCGCTCGGCTACTACAGGGACCCGGAACGGACCGCCGCGATGCTGGCCGTGGTGGACGGCAAGCGGTACGCCGTGCCGGGTGACCTGGCCCGGCTGGAGGCCGACGGCTCGGTGACCCTGCTCGGCCGCGGCAGCACGTGCGTGAACACCGGCGGGGAGAAGGTGTTTCCCGAGGAGGTGGAGGGCGTGCTGAAGTCCTGCCCGGACGTGTTCGACGCGCTGGTCATCGGGGTTCCCGACGAACTGCTCGGGCAGCGGGTCGCAGCGCTGGTGCAACTGCGCGAGGGCCGCACCGCCGACTTGCCCGCGATCGAGGCGCACGTCCGGGAGCAGATCGCCGGGTACAAGGTGCCGCGCAGCATCTGGCTGGTCGACGCGATCAGCCGGGGCGCGGCAGGCAAGCCCGACTACCACTGGGCGCACCGGCACGCGGCAAGCCGACCGGCGGACCTGGGCCAGCCGGTGCAATCAACCCACCAGGCGCCCTGAGGAGAGCCGTGCGGACGTCGCTGTGCCCGCTGCTCGGGATCGAGCACCCCATCGTCGGCTTCTCTCCGTCCGAGCACGTGGCCGCCGCCATCAGCCGTGCGGGCGGCCTGGGTGTGCTCGGCTGCGTCCGGTTCAACGATCCCGCCGACCTGGACAAGGTCCTGGACTGGATGGACGCCAACACCGACGGCAAGCCCTACGGCGTCGATGTGGTGATGCCCGCGCGCGTGCCGACCGAGGGCGCCCCCGTCGACCTGGGCTCGCTGATCCCCGAGGGGCACCGGGAGTTCGTGGAACAGACCCTGCTCAAACTCGGCGTGCCGCCGTTGCCGGATGACTCTCCGGCCGGCGATGGCGTACTCGGCTGGCTCCATTCGGTGGCCCGCCAGCACGTCGAGGTGGCGCTGGCTCATCCCGCCCGGCTGATTGCCAACGCCCTCGGCCCGCCGCCACCTGACGTCATCGCCCGCGCGCACGAGCGGGGGATGCTGGTGGCGGCGCTGGCCGGGAAGCCCGACCACGCCCGTGGTCACGTGGCCTCCGGCGTGGACATCGTCGTGGCCCAGGGGTACGAGGCCGGCGGGCACACCGGCGAGATCGCCAGCATGGTGCTGATACCGGAGATCGTGGACGCGGTGGGCGCGGACGCGCCGGTGCTCGCCGCGGGCGGGATCGGCTGCGGCCGTCAGATCGCCGCCGCGCTCGCCCTGGGCGCCGTTGGCGTCTGGATGGGCTCGGCCTGGCTGACCACCCAGGAGTACGCCATCACCTCAGCAGCGCCGGCCTTGCGGGACGCACTGCTCGCGGCCACCTCATCGGACACGGTGCGGTCGCGGATCTACAGCGGCAAGCCCGCGCGGCTGCTGCGCAACCGCTGGACACAGGCCTGGGCCGAGCCCGGCGCACCCGACCCGCTGCCCATGCCACTGCAGAACCTGCTGGTCAGCGAGGCGCACCAGCGGCTGATGCGCTCCGGCAAGCCCGACGTGGTGCCGATGCCGGTGGGCCAGATCGTCGGCCGGATGAACGAGGTCCACACGGTGGCCGAGGTCATGACGGCCCTCATCGCCGAAACCGATGAGGCGCTGTCCCGCCTCGACGGCCTGCGCTGACCGGAGGCCTGGGATGAGGATCGCGACCACCGTCGGCTACTGGAGTTCCGGCCCGCCCGGCGACGCCTTGCAGCTGTTCACCACGGCCGACGAGCTTGGCCTGGATCAGGTGTGGACGGCCGAAGCGTATGGCAGCGACGCTTGGACGCCGCTGGCATGGTGGGGTTCGCGGACCGCCCACGTGAAGCTGGGGACCGCCATTTCCCAGCTCTCGGCCCGCCCGCCCGCGACCCTGGCGATGGCGGCGATGACCATGGACCACCTGACCGGCGGCCGGGTCCTGCTCGGCGTCGGCACCAGCAACCCGCAGGTGGTCGAGGGCTGGTACGGCCAGCCGTACCCGCGGCCGCTGGAGCGCACCCGGGAGTACGTGGAGATCCTGCGGGCGATCATCGCCAGGGACGAGCCCGTCGCCTACCAGGGCAAGCACTACCAGTTGCCGTATCCCGGCGGGACCGGGCTGGGCAAGCCGCTGCGGTCGATCCTGCACCCGTACCGCAAGGACATCCCTATCTACCTGGGCGCGGAGGGCCCGAGGAACGTCGCCCTGGCCGCCGAGATCGGCGACGGCTGGAACACGATCTTCTTCTCGCCGAGCATGAACGGCTTCTACGCGGCGGCGCTCGCTGAGGGTTTCGCGCGCCCGGGCGCCCGGCACACGGCCGAGACGTTCGACGTGGTGGGCGGGCCGATGCGGATCATCGTCGACGACGACATCGAGCGGGCGGCCGACCTGCTCCGGCCGTCGCTGGCCCTGTACATCGGCGGCATGGGCGCGCGAGGCGTCAACTACCACCACGAGGTGTTCGCCCGGATGGGCTACGAGGAACAGGCCGCGGTCATCCAGGACCACTACCTTGCCGGGGACAAGCGCGCCGCGATCGCGGCCGTCCCCACGGCTATGGTCGAGGACGTCGCCCTGATCGGCCCCTGGGCCAAGATCTCCGACGAGATCCAGCGGTGGCAGCAGACCGTGATCACCACCTTCTCCGTCAGCACCGACCTGCCGCATCTGGAGCGCGTCGTCGGCCTGCTGCGCCGCTGACAACCGCCGTAATCCCGGCTGACCGATGTGACCTGGACGGGCTGACGTTAGCCGGTGCTGGCCAGGGTGGCGCCGATGCGGCGCAGCTGGGCCGTCGCTCCGCCGAGCGCGAACTCGCCCTGCTTGGCGGCCAGGAAGTAGCGGTGCAGCGGGTAGTCCAGGTCGATGCCCACGCCGCCGTGCACGTGGACCGCGGTGTGGGCGACCCGGTGACCCGCGTCGGCGGCCCAGAACTTGGCGGTGGCAACGGCGGTCTCGGACGGCTGCCCGGCGGCCAGCTGCCACGCGGCCTGCCACATCGTCAGCCGCACCGCTTCCACGTCGATGTAGCCGTCGGCCAGGCGTTGTGACACCGCCTGGAAGCTGCCGATCGGCTTGCCGAACTGGACCCGGTTCCGCGCGTACTCCGCGGTCATCTCCAGGGCGCGCTCCACCACGCCGAGCTGCCGGGCGCACAGCGCGACCGTGGCATGGGCAAGCAGCCAGCCAGTGACCTCGCTGCCCGCGCCCGGGCCGCCGAGCACCCGGTCCGCCGGCACCAGGACGCCGTCCAGCACGACCCGGCCCGCGGTGCCGCCGGTGATCCGCTGTGGCTGCACCGTGACACCGTCGCCGGCCGGGTCGACCAGGAACACGGTGACGCCGGGCGGCGTCGCCGCGGGCACCAGGATCAGCCCGGCCTGTGAGGCGGCGAACACCGTGGTCTTCACGCCGGACAGCCGCCAGCCCCCACTCGCCTCCCCCTTCATGGACTCGGCGCTGACCGACGGCGCCCGCGGGTCGTCGCCGTCCTCCTCGGCCAGCGCGGCGGTCAGGATGATCTCGCCGCGCCCCGCCGGGGCGGCCCACCGCTCTTGCTGCTGCGGGGTGCCGAACCGGGCCAGGGCGCCGGCGCCGAGCACGATTGAGTCCAGGTACGGCACCGGGGCCACGGCGCGGCCGAGTTCGGTGAGGACGCAGCACTGCGAGAGCAGGCCGAGCCCGGCACCGTCCAGCGCCTCGGGCAGCGCCGCGGACAGGATCCCCGCGCCCGCCAGGTCGGCCCACAGGGCCCGGTCGAACCCGTCGCCGGCCTCGACGGCACGCATCCGCTCCGGTGTCAGCCGGCCGTTGAGGATCTTTCGGGTCAGGTCCGCGAGTTCGCGCTCGGCCTCGTTCAGCGTGAAATCCATGAGTCGTAAGTTCCTCAGCGTCGGCCGATGGGAAGCGCCAGTGCCGCGGCGGCGATCAGGTCCCGCTGTACCTCGTTGGTGCCGCCGCCGAACGTGAGAATCAGCGAGGACCGGTGCATCCGCTCGATCCTGCCCGCCAGGATCGCACCGGCCGATCCGTCCTTGACCAGCGCGTTCGCGCCGAGCACCTCCATCAGCAGCCGGTAGGCCTCGGTGGCGAACTCGGTACCGAAGACCTTGGTGGCCGACGCCCCGGCCATGCCGGGCCCGTCGCCGGCCTGCGCGGCGATCCGCCAGTTCATCAGCTTGAGGAAGTCGGCCTTGGCATGCACCCGGGCCAGGTTGAGCTGCACCCATTCGGCGTCGATGACCCGCCCCCCGCCGGCCAGCTTCGTGGCGCGGGCCCATTCGGTGACCTCACGCAGCGCGTTGCGCACCGGCGCCGACGAGGTGAGCGCCACCCGCTCGTGGTTGAGCTGGTTGGTGATCAGCGGCCAGCCCTGGTTCTCCTCACCCACCAGGGCGGCGGCAGGCACCCGGACGTCGCTGTAGTAGGTGGCGCTTGTCGTGGTCCCGGCGACGGTGCGCACCGGCGTCCAGGAGAAGCCGTCGGAGTCCGTGGGCACGATCAGGATGGACAGGCCCTTGTGCCGGGGTGTGTCGGGGTCGGTGCGGCATGCCAGCCACACGTAGTCCGCGTACTGGATCAGGCTGGTCCACATCTTCTGGCCGTTGATCACGTACGACCCGTCCCGCGCCACCCGCACCGCGCGGGTGCGCAGCGAGGCCAGGTCGGTGCCCGCTTCGGGCTCGGAGTAGCCGATCGAGAAGTGGATCTCGCCGCCCGCGATCCGCGGCAGGTAGTGCGCCTTCTGCTCGGCGGTGCCGAAACGCATGATCGTCGGGCCCACGGTGTGCAGTGTCAGGAACGGGACGGGCACCCCGGCGATCGCCGCCTCGTCGGTGAAGATGAGCTGGTCGAGCGGGGACGCGCCGCGCCCGCCGTACTCCTCCGGCCAGCTCAGCACCAGCCAGCCATCATGGCCAAGCTCCCGGACGACCTCGCGGTAGGCCTCCCCGTTCCCGTACTCGCCGTCCGCCGTGGTGAGCGCGGCACGGCGCTCCGGCGTCATCAGGCGGCCGAAGTACGCGCGCAGTTCCCGGCGGAGCCGCTCCTGCTCGGGCGTGTACGTCAGGTCCATCCGCGCTCCGCTGCCGGTAGAGAAGGGCTGCCGGGTATAAATAGAACGTGTTCTAGAAGCATAACCGAGGGGAGCCGGCATGGCCGAGGCGTATCTGGTCGATGCCGTGCGGACCCCGGTCGGCCGCCGCGGCGGCGGCCTTGCCGGGGCGCACCCCGCCGATCTCGGCGCGCACGTCATCCGGGCGCTGCTGGCCCGTACCGGGGCCGATCCGCTGGCCGTTGACGACGTGGTGTTCGGCTGCGTGGACACCCTCGGCCCACAGGCCGGCGACATCGCCAGGACCGCGTGGCTCGCCGCGGGGCTGCCCGAAACCGTGCCGGGCGTCACCGTGGACCGGCAGTGCGGCTCGTCCCAGCAGGCGGTCCACTTCGCCGCCCAGGCGGTGCTCAGCGGTACCGCTGATCTGGTGGTGGCCGGCGGGGTGCAGAACATGAGCATGGTCCCGATCGCGGCGGCGATGCTCGCCGGGCAGGCCTACGGGTTCACCGACCCGTTCTCCGGGTCGGCGGGCTGGCGGGCCCGCTACGGCGACCAGGAGATCTCGCAGTTCCGCGCCGCCGACATGATCGCCGCGAAGTGGGGCCTGGGCCGCGCGGAGATGGAGGAGTTCGCGCTGGCCAGCCACCAGCGCGCCATCGCGGCGGCCCGCGCGGGACACTTCGCCGCCGAGATCGTGCCCTACGGCGACGTGGCGGCGGACGAGTGTCCCCGGCAGGACACCTCGCTGGCGAAAATGGCGGCACTGGCGCCGCTGCGCCAGGACGGGCTGATCACCGCCGCGCTGTCCAGCCAGATCGCCGACGCCGCGGCCGCGCTAGTAGTCGCGTCGGGGGCGGCGGTGCGCGCGCACGGCCTGCGCCCGCTGGCCCGGATCCATCACCTGTCCGCGCGCGGCGACGACCCGGTGCTGATGCTCACCGCGCCGATCACCGCGACCGCGCACGCGCTGGATCGTGCCGGGATGACGCTGGGCCAGCTCGACCTCATCGAGATCAACGAGGCGTTCGCGCCGGTGGTGCTGGCCTGGCAGCGGGAAACCGGGGCGGACCTGGCCAGGGTCAACGTGAGCGGCGGGGCGATCGCGCTTGGCCATCCGCTCGGCGCCACCGGCGCGCGGCTGCTCACCACGCTGCTGCACGCCCTCGTGCGGACCGGCGGCCGGTACGGCATGGTCACCATGTGCGAGGGCGGCGGCCAGGCCAACGTCACCATCCTCGAACGGCTATGACTCCGGGCCGCTGAGCCGGCCGAGGGCCGCTAGGCGCTGCTCGGCGTCGGTCATGATCCGGGTGATCAGCTCGGCGCAGGTCGGCAGGTCGTCGATCAGCCCTGCCACCTGGCCGGACGGCATCAGGCCAGCCTCCGGGCGGCCGTCGGCCATCGCGGCCCGCAGCAGTACCGGGGTGTTCGCCGCCATCAGCACCTGGCCCCAGGTCAGCCCGGTGCCGCGGCGCATCGCGCGGCCCTCGCGCAACAGCGCGGGCCACCCGAGCCCAGCCGCCCGGCGAAACGCGTCGGCGCTGCGGGCGGAGCGCAGCACGCCGCTGACCCGCCCGGCCCGTTCCAGGCGCTCGGTCAGTGCCGTGCGCAGCAGCCGGTGCGGCACCCCGTCGGCCCGCGTGGTGACCACCGTCCCGGTGACGTCGCTGGCCAGGTAGGCCTGCTTCACCGCGTCCGCCACCGGGCTTTCCCTGGTCAGCAGGAACCGGGTGCCCATGGCGATCCCGGTGGCGCCGTAGGCGAGCGCGGCGGCCAGGCCCCGGCCGTCGAAGAACCCGCCCGCCGCGACGACCGGGACCCCGACCGCGTCCACGACCTGAGGGACCAGCAGGCTGGTCGGCACCGTGCCGACATGCCCGCCCCCCTCGGCCCCGATGGCGATCACCGCGTCGATGCCCCAGGCCGCCACCTTCTCCGCGTGCTTGCGCGCGCCGACCGAGGCGATCGTGATCACCCCGGCGTCCCGCAGCCTGCCGATGAAGTCCCGCGTCGGGGCCTGCGCGAACGAGGCGACCGGCACCTGCTCGGAGATGATCAGCCCGACCTGCTCGGCCGCATCGGCCGCGTCGGCACGCAGGTTCACGCCGAACGGCGCCCCGGTCCGCTCCCTGACCTTCTTTATTGCATGACGCAAGTCCGTGGGGCTCAGAGTCGCCGCGGCGAGAATGCCGAGCCCACCTGCCGCGGAAACCGCCGACGTCAGCCCGGGACCGGACACGTACCCCATCCCGGTGGCCACGATGGGGCACGGGATACCGAGCAGCTCGGTCAGCCTGGTCCGGATCAACCCGGCCTCCGCGGTACCGAAGAGGGCCGCCTCACGGCAGCTCCCGGTCGCGCAGCCCGGCCGGGTCGAGCCGGCCGCGGATCAGGGCCAGCTCGCCCGGCGCCGGGAGCCGGGTCACCGGGACTTCGTCCGGGATGGCCAGCGGGAACCCGGTGGCCGCGGTGACCTCGTCCACCGTCACACAAGGATGGACCGACCGGAGCCGCATGCTGTGGTCCGGCGTCGCGAAGTCCAGCACGGCCAGGTTGGTTACGACGACCCGCAGCTCGTGGAACCGGGCCTGGCCCGGCCCGAGCGCGGCCGCCCGGTCGTAGCCGATGCCGCAGACCATGTCGGCCCGCTCGGCGAAGACCCGGCCCGAATGCCGGGGTACCCAGTAGCTGACCGGATGGTTGATCGTGTTGCCCGGGGCGCCGCGCACGCCGAGCAACTGGGCCTTCGGCTGGTCGTGGTCGCCGATGCAGGAGATGTTCTGGTTGCCGAACCGGTCGAGCTGCGCGGCGCCCATCATCACGTGCCGCAGCCCGGCCGCGAGCATCGTGAACACGTGGCGGTAGGGCAGCCAGCCCTCGGTCACACCGTCCGGCGCGAGCAGCGTGGCCTCACCGTCGGTCAGCAGCAGGCCGGGGGAGAAGGTGAGCTGCGCCAGCTTCGCGCCCAGCGTGGGGATCAGCCCCATCGGGCTCGCCAGGATCGTGCCGTCGCCGCGCCACGCCTCGGCACACGCCACCACGCACACCTCAGCCCTGGTGACCGCGCCGCCCTCAGCCATCCCGCCGGCTTTCCGTGAAGCGGCGGACGGCGGCCTGGTAGCCGGGCTCGTCGGCGTCGAGGAACTCCGCGCGGAACCGCTGCCAGTCCGCCGGGTCCGCGGCGGCCGCGGCGTAGGCGGCCTGGAACGCCTCGTCCCTGCCGTAGTCGGGCACGCAACTGGTGAAGTGCGCGCCGCATGGCGCCTCGACCACAGCGTGCACCATCGCCCGGTTGACCACTAGGCTCTGCGGCGGCCCGGAGCCGGCCAGGCTGGCGGTCGGCACGATCCGCTCGCAGGACAGGTAGGCCCGCTCGGCGGCCAGGCAGAACAGGTCGTCGAAGTACGGATCGGGTCCCAGGTACTGGCCGTTGCCCGCGGCGTCGGCGCGGTTGAGGTGGATCAGCGCCGCGTCCAGCCGCAGCGCGGGCATGGCAACAAGCTCCTCGCCGTCGGGATAGGGGGAGCGGACGGTACGCAGGCCGGGGTTCACCCGCGGCACGTCGGAGCCCAGCCCCGCCCGGATCGGCAGGAACGGCAGCCGGTGCGCGGCCGCGAGCAGGCCCCAGTGCAGCATGCCCTCGTCCAGTTCGGCCAGTTCCACCGTGCCCCGCTGGCGGCCGTGCCGGAAATGCGGCTCGAGCGCGATCGTGTCGAGCGAGACGAAGCCGGTCACGACCCGGCGGACGTGACCTCCCGCGATCAGCAGCCCGACGTCCGGCCCGCCGTAGGAGACGATCTCCAGGTCCTTCAGGCCGGACCGGAGGATCGCGCGCACCAGCGCCATCGGCTTGCGCCGCGATCCCCAGCCGCCGATGCCGATCGTCATGCCCGAGCGCAGTTCCCCGGCCACCCCGTCCGGGCTCATGACCGCCACGCGGTCACCGTTGCCCGTCGACGAACGCCTGGCGGGCCGCGTCCGGCACGCCGCTGAGGTTGAGCTCGAAGGTGAACCCCTGCTCGTACCGGTAGGAGCGCTTGACGTCGACCGGGTCGATGCCGTTCAGCGACTGCTTGGCCAGCCGGATGACCGCCGGGTCCTTGGCGGCGATCTCGGTGGCGACCGCCCGCGCGGCCTGCCGCAGTTCCGCTGGCGGCACGACCTCGAGCACGGTGCCGAACGCGCGCAACTGCTGCGCGGTGACGGTGCGGCAGGTGTACACCATGGTCCGCATCAACTGCTGGGGCACCAGCCGGGACAGGTGCGTCGCCGCGCCGAGGGCGCCGCGGTCCACCTCGGGCAGGCCGAACGTGGCGTCGTCCGCCGCGACGACGATGTCGGCGTTGCCGGCCAGGCCGACGCCGCCGCCCAGGCAGAAGCCGTGCACCGCGGCGATCACCGGCACAGGGCAGTCGTAGACCGCGGCGAACGCGGCAAAGCACCCGCGGTTCGCGCCGAGCAGCGCCTCGTGCCCTGGAACCTGTTGCATTTCCTTGATGTCCACCCCGGCGCAGAAGCCCCGGCCCCCGGCCGCCAGGATCACCGCCCGGGTGCCGGGGTCGGCGCCGGCCCCGGTGAGCGCGTCGGCCAGCTCGAACCAGCCCGCGACGGGCAGCGCGTTGACCGGGGGGTAGTCGATGACGATCTCGGCGATGCCGCCGAAGCGCTGCGTCCCGATGCCCATCGCCGCGTCCTTGCCCGTTTCGCGTGGGGGCCGTAATGGCGGCTCAGCCTGGCCTGACGCTCCGTCACCCGGCCTAGCGTTTGCTTGGTGGCAAAGCCTAACATGTGCCCCATGCGCGCCACCGATTACGCGGGCCGGGCGGTGATCGTCACGGGGGGGACCCGGGGGATCGGGGCGGAGATCGCGCGGGCGTTCCTTCGGGCCGGCGCCCAGGTGCTGGTCTGCGCCCGGACGGATCCCGGTGACGGCGGCGCGCTGCCCGAGGCCGGCGGCCGGAGCGCCAGGT
>Ga0207699_10000736_pt1 | contig 15610 bp, 12 predicted proteins | sample LARL51metaG_FD_184344 | JGI IMG/M metagenome (GOLD analysis project Ga0207699, IMG submission 184344) | Corn, switchgrass and miscanthus rhizosphere microbial communities from Kellogg Biological Station, Michigan, USA - LAR L5-1 metaG... | ecosystem: Host-associated > Plants > Roots >...
GGACAGGGGCACGCGCGCAGAGCGGCGGCTCCATGCGCGCTGGCGCCGACCGGCGCCAGTTACCGATTGTCACCGGGTTCTTGGCCGACTTCGCGCGGAGTTGCCGAATCCGTACTCAGCTGGTCATGTGGCTGGCAGAAGGTTGCCGAGCGCAGAATGCCCCACTCGGGGCGCCGGCCCGTCAAAGCGATCGAGCTCTTTGGCGTCAGTAACAACCACATATGTTGGCGGCGGTTCTGCGACGCCGGCTTGCTGTTCGTAAGCCTTACCTGTGGTGGGATGCAGCTGCCTGACCGGGTGGCCAACCTGACCCCTGCGACCTGTAACCATTGCGCCGATGGGCAGCCTCCGGGCCTTGCCCCGCTGTTTGTGTGTGCGAGGGGGGCGGTCATGGTGTTGTGACCGGGTCGAGGTGGAGTCGCCCGTTGGTGCGCGCGTCGAGTGTCTGTTGCAGGCTGCGGCGGGTGGTGAGGCCGAGGGCGGTCGAGGCTTCGCCGGCGAAGGCGGTGGTGTTGCCGGCTGGGTGGAGCTGGGCGGTGATGCAGCCGCCCGCGAAGACCGTGTACCAGGTGAGCTGCCCGGTACGGGCGTCGGTCCGTTCGTAGCGGCGTGCGCCGGGCTGGTGTGAGGGCCGTTGGGTTGCCCCGCTGGTGGTGCAGGCGGCGGTGAGCCGGACGATGACCGCCTGGGGATCCGGGTCGTGGGCGAGGGTGAATTCCGACAAGCCGTCCTTGGCCTTGGCGGTCGCGACCCGCCAGCCGGGCGGCAGCGCGCGCACGCAGGGCACCAGCGACGCCGATGGCACCGACTGGGCCAGCAGCCACAGCGGCTCGGGCTCGCCGCAACCCAAGCTGTCGATGTTGAGCGGCGCCAGGTGCTGATAATCGTTGGCCAGCGTAAAAACAGTGGCCGGGACGAGCAGGGCCGCCAGCGCCACGATGAGCACAAGCAGCCCGGCGCGGCGCGCGCTCCACCGCTGGATCCTGATCGGCCGCGGCCGCCTGGGCAGCAGCTGGAGGAACTCGCCGTGCAGGTCACGCCCCTTCTCACGGAGCATCCGCCGCAGCTGCGAGGGCATCGCGAGCCCACGGGCAGCCGCGAATCCCTCGGTGATCTCCTCGACACTGAACTGGCGCAGGGCGCGCTGGTAGACCTGTTCCGCACTGGAGCACAGCGCCAGGCACAGCATCATGTTGGCCAGGTCCACCGCCTGGCGCCACGGGCTCGGGCGTGCCTCGACGAACGCCACGTCGATCAGCAGCAGCTGGCCGTTGCGGACCAGCAGGTTGGCCGGCTTGATGTCGCGGTGGGCCAGCCCGGCGTCCCACAGCTTGCGGATGATTCTCAGGCCGCCGTCGATGATCTGGTCGCCGACCTCGGCCTCGGCCTCGCCCAGCTCGGTGGCGCCGTCGAAGAACTCGGTGACCAGCAGGTATTCCCGATCCGGTGTCAATTCCACGAAGCCGTACGGCGCGGGGGCCGGCAGCCCGCCGTCGCGCACCACCCTGAGCGCGTAGTCCTCTTGCTGCACCAGCCGCCGCACCGTGTGAAACGGCTTCTCGTCTTCTAGGCGGCCATAGAGCAGTTCCCGGCCGAGCTTGTACCAGCGGTCTGAGCGCAGGTGGCTCCGCGCGTACAACTTGCCGAACAGGGCAGCGCCGGAGTCACCCTTGAGCGTGATCCGCAGCGGCGTCGACCCAGCCGACCCCGCCAGGCCGAACGGCTCAACCCCGGCAGCCACCAGGCCCAGCTGATCCTCCAGCGCGCGGCGGATCGCCTGCCCGCGTGATCCACCAACATCTAGATGCGCGGTACGCCCCCGCCCGTAGGTGACCGGGAACACCTCGCTCGGGGCCAGCAGGCGAAAGCAGAGCAGCGAGCTCGCGACCCCGACCGCGACGCCCACCAGCACATCGGCCGGCGCCTCCACCCCCAGATAGAGGTGGGCGATGGCGACCAGCGACACCAGCGCGGCCGCCGCCCACTTCCCGCGCTGCCGCCAGCGGCCTTCCGGCACCAGCCCATACAAGATCCCCAGCAAGGTGACGGCCAGCGCGGCCATCTGCTCCGACGGCAGCGCCCACGCGTCCCACCCGGTGTGGAAGACCACCCCAAACGGCCGCGGGCGCCGCGCCAGCGGCGCCACAATGTACTGAATCACCAGACCCTGCAAGATCCAGGAGGCCAGCACAACCAGCAACTGACGGAACCGCCTGAAGACCAGCAGCGCGGCCAGCAGCCCATACAGCAAGACGCTGATCGCCACCCACGATCCCAGCGCCGCCAGCACCCGCATCCCCACGGCCAGGCCCGGCGCCCGCAGCCCGGCCAGCCACCTGACCACGGCGTCGTCGGCCACCGTCACCGCCACCGCCGGGCCACGCAAACCCCCAGCGAAGACAACCACCGACAGCACAAGCAGCACCACAGCCGCAGCCAGCCAGCCCACCCCGGTGACCCGCAGATGACGCGGCAACGGCGGCGGCTGCCCCGAAGGCCGCCGCCGGCGAGGCGAGCGCCGAATCAGCTCGTGCCGAGCGTGGGCCGCCGCCGCCCGCGGCGGCGGCTTTGCAGGCAGGTCCATCACGCCCCCAACCTGGGCGACCACCAGACCCGCACAACGGCGGCACCGGGCAGACGCGACAGGCGACTATTCAGCTTAGGCACCTGCCCCGACCAACCGCCAGTACACCGATCCGGCCGCCAAGGACCGTCGCAAACCCTTGCCTTTGTGGACGGCACGCGCCTGCAGGCTCTGCAGGCGAGCATCGTCCGGCGGCCTGAGCTGGATGGCCGCCCGTAGAACCGCCGACCCAGGCACCCGGCCAGCCCTGGCTCGGGGGGACGTGGGCCGGCTCGAGCGGCGGCGTAGGTCCCGGGAACCGCTCCACCACGCGCGGGCTGCCAGTTCTGAGCAACCTGCGAACGTGGTCAGCCTGGCCAGCACAAAGGCCGACGCCGCAGCCCAATTCAGGAGCGGGCGAACCGACGGCACAGTGTGGATATGCGCCGGGCTCGTACCCTGGCGGTGTGAGCCTGAGGGCCGTGGTGAGGCGGTCGGCGCCCGCCAAAGGGTGGGCGCGTGCTGGGAATGTGCTGCTGGTGGTGCTGGTCACGGCGTTGCAGGTGACCGGGCCGCGGTCGGGCAGTCCTGGGCATGTGCCGGATCTGCTGGCCGGGCGGGCCTGGGTCTCTGCGGGGGTGGCTGCGGCGCTGGCTGGGGGCGTGGCGTTGTGGTGGCGGCGTTCGCGGTCGGTCGTCGTGCTGGTGGTGTGTGTGGCGGGGTATGCGGTCCAGGCGGCGGTGGTTCCGGGGGTGCCGCCGTATGCGGGCTGGGTGGCGCTGTATGCGGCGGGTGCGTATGGCGGCGGGCCGCGCCGGGCGGGGTATGCGGTGGTGGCCGGGGCGGCCGGCCTGGGGCTGGTGTTCGGGGTCTGCGCGCTGGTGTACCCGAAGACGGCTGGTGAGCTGGTGGTGCTGGTCGCGGTGACCGTGACGGCCGGGCTGCTGGGGATGCTGGTGCGGTCGCGGCGGGCGCAGCTGGGCGCGCTGCGTGATCGTGCCGCCGCGCTGGAGCGGGAGCGGGAGTCGGCCGCCGCCCGGGGCGCGGCTGAGGAGCGGCTGCGGATCGCGCGGGACGTGCATGACCTGGTCGGCCACGCGCTGAGCGGGATCGCGGTGCAGTCCAGCACGGCGCGGGTGGCGCTTGACGCGGGCCAGCTGCCGGCGGCGCGGGCGGCGCTGTCGGCGGTGGAGTCGGCTAGCCGGGCCGCGCTGACGGAGATGCGGCAGCTGCTGGGCGTGCTCCGGGCCGGGGACGCGGGCGAGTACGGCCCGACCCTGGGGCTGGGGGACCTGCCCAGCCTGGTCGAGGGTCTTCGCGTGCAGGGCGTGCCGGTGACGCTGTCGGTCGGAGAGCTCGGTGAGGTGCCCGGCGCCGTCTCCCTGGCCGCCTACCGGGTGGTGCAGGAGGCGCTGACCAACGCGGTCAAGCACGCCGCCGGCAGCCAGGTGACAGTGACGGTGGCCGCGGCGGGCGGAGCCCTGCTGGTCACGGTCGAGGACTACGCGCCGCAGGCGGCCCCGCAGGGCGAGGGGGTGGGCGGCCATGGGCTGGCCGGCATGCGCGAACGTGTCGCCGGGCTCGGCGGCGAGGTCAGCGCGGGGTCGGCGGGCGACCATCCGGGCTGGCGGGTCCGGGCCCGCATCCCTTACGGCGGGGAGGGTGGGGCGTGAGCGTGCGGGTGGCGATCGCCGATGACCAGTGGCTGGTGCGCGACGGCTTCCGGGTCCAGCTCGGCCTGGCCGCCGACATGGCGTTCGCTGGTGAGGCGTCCACCGGGGAGCAGGCGGTCGCGCTCGCCCGCCGGGCACGCCCGGATGTGATGCTGATGGATGTCCGGATGCCGGTGCTCGACGGCATCGAGGCCACCCGGCGCATCACCGCCGATCCGCAGACGTCGGGTGTCAGGGTGCTGGTGCTGACGACGTTCGATGTGGACGAGTACGTTTTCGCGGCGCTGCGGGCCGGGGCGAGCGGGTTTTTGCTCAAGGACGTCACGCCGGAGGAGCTGCTCACGGCGATCCGCGTCGTCGCCGCCGGAGAGGCGCTGCTCGCCCCCGCTGCCACCCGCCACCTGGTCGACGCGTTCGTGTCCCGGCCCAGCCTGGGCCGCCCGGACGCCCAGCTGGTGGGCGAGCTCACCGGCCGGGAACGCGAGGTTCTGCGGCTGGTCGCGCAGGGGCTGTCCAACGCCGAGATCGCCGGCCGGCTGGTGGTGAGCCCGGCGACCGCCAAGACCCACGTCAGCCGGATCCTTACCAAGCTCGGCCTGCGCGACCGGGCCCAGCTCGTCATCGCCGCCTACGAGTCCGGGCTCATCGCCCCCGGCGGCTGACCGGAGTACCCCGGCCGCGTACATCCCGCGGTGTATCCCGTCCGCGGCAGTCGTATGCGCTAGTGCGCCCCGGCGGCCGACGCCGACTGTGGCAGCGGTCCCTAGCGTCGGACCTGTCCACCTCACCACGTCTTTCAGGGGGATCTGTCATGAGCACCATCGCCGTCGAGGCGCTGACCAAGCGGTACGGCACCATCACCGCGGTCGACGACCTCACGTTCGGGCTGGCACCGGGCCGGATCACCGGGTTCCTCGGCCCGAACGGGGCCGGGAAATCGACCACCATCCGCGTCCTGCTCGGCCTGGCCCGGCCGACCTGTGGCCGCGCCACCATCAACGGGCGCCCCTACGCCGAGCTGCGCGACCCGCTCCGGCACGTCGGCGCGCTGCTCGACCCGAACGTATTCCATCCCGGGCGCCCGGGCCGCACAGCATTGCGGATCGCCGCGCGGCCCGCCCGGATCCCCGGCCAGCGGGTCGAGGAGGTGCTTGATCTCACCGGGCTCGCCAGTGCCGCGCACCGCCGCGTCGGCGGCTACTCGCTGGGCATGCGGCAACGGCTCGCGCTCGCCGCCGCGCTGCTCGGCGACCCGCAGATCCTCATCCTCGACGAGCCGGCCAGCGGGCTCGACCCCGAGGGCGTGGCCTGGCTGCGCGGCCTGCTGCGCCGCCTCGCCGACCAGGGCCGCACCGTCTTCGTCTCCAGCCACCAGCTCGCCGAGCTGGCACAAACCGCCGACGACGTGGTCATCATCAACCAGGGCCGGCTCATCGCAGCGGGCCCAATGGCCGGCCTGCTCGAGCGCAGCCAGGCCTCCTCCCTCGAGGATTTCTTCCTCGGCGCCACCTCCCCCGACGCTCAATCAACACATGCCGCGTTCATCCGGCCAAGGAGCCTGTCATGAGATCACTGATCGCCGCGGAACTGCTCAAGCTCCGCAGCACCCGAAGCGCCTGGATCCCGCTCGCCGTCGCGCTCGCAGCCGCCATACTCGCCGTGGTGGCCAGCGCCACAGCCGCCGGCCACGGCGGCAACCCGCCACTGTCCCCCGCCGCACTGCCAGATCTGTTCCGCGCCTCCGGTGGGCAGCTCGTCGACGGTGCAGTGCTGCTCGCCTGGATCGTGCTATCCGCCGGGGAGTTCCGGCACCGCACATCGGTGACCACCTTCCTCGGCCAGCCCCGGCGGCTGCGCGTCGTGTCCGCCAAACTCGCCGCCGCCGCCCTGACCGGCATCGCGGCCGGCCTGCTCGCCGAAGCGCTCAGCGCCGCCACCTCCACCGCCGTACTGTCCGCACATCATCTGCCACTCGACTGGAACCAGCCAGGCGTGCCCGCTGCGGTCATCACCGTGCCGCTGCTCGCCGCCCTCTACGGCATCCTCGGCGTCGGCCTCGGGCTGTTGCTGCGTAACACCGCCGCCGCGCTGGGCCTGGCACTGATGTGGGCATTCGTCATCGAAGGAATACTCCCGGTACTGATCCACGCGCCCGGTGTGGTCCGCTGGCTCCCCGAAGCCACCGCCAACGCCGTGCTCCACGGCGCCTCCGCAACCGCCACCACGCTGCCCGCAGCCGCGGCGCTGGCGGTCCTGGCCGGTTACGCGGTGGTGCTGGCCACCGGCGGCGCGATCGTCACCACCCGGCGGGAGATCGGCACCACCACAGGATGACCAGCCACCGGAACGGGTCCCCGCAGCACGACAGACCACCATCCCGGGCCGCCCCGGCCCGCCCGCGGCCAGTCCCCACGCGCCAGGGGAGTAGCCGGCGCGGGGCCGAGGCTGACGGCTCACGGAGGCAGGACCCGGTCCCACGGCGGCGCATGATCTGGGCATGGATCTTCCTCACCGGTGGCGCGCGGGGCAGACTCGATGTTGGGGGATGGCGATGAGGGTCCTGACGGTTCGATGGGTGGCCGGCTGCGCGGCGGTGGGGTCGGTCGCGCTGATGGCCGGCGCGCTGGTGCTGACGTACGTGGACCGGCATCTGGTGCCTGCGGACATGGCGGGCTGGAATTTTTCCGGGGTCTTCGAGGGCGTGGCGAACCTGGCCGTGCCGGTCGTGGGGTTTGTCCTGGCGTCCCGGCGGCCCGCGAACCGCGTCGGCTGGCTGTTCCTGGTGGCGGCCCTGGCGCTGGGACTGGGTGGCTTCTTGTCCGCCTACGGGCTGCATGCCCTGGTCGCGGCCCCCGGATCCCTGCCGGCGGGCCGGGCGGCCGCCTGGTTTGCCTACTGGATCTGGGTGATCCCGCTCGCCATGCTCGCGTTTGTGTTCCTGCTCTTCCCGGCCGGGCGGCTGCGCTCGCGGCGGTGGCGCCCGGCCGCGTGGTTTGTGGGCGGAGCGTTCGCGCTGATTGGTGTGGACCTGCTGGTGAACGCGACCCGCTTCTGGTCTGAACCGTTCAGCCCGGCCAGCCAGGCGTGGGACCCGCTGGTGCTGGCCCCGGTGCTCATCCTGATGCCCGCCGCGCTGGTGGTCAGCGTCGCGGCGGTGGTGGTGAGGTTCGCCCGGTCGGCGGGTGAGGAGCGGCTGCAATTGAAGTGGTTCGCGGCTGCCGCCGTGCTCGTGGTCGCGACGTTCATCGCATCTATCTTCGTCAATTCGGTGGTCATCAACGTGCTCCAGAACGTGGCGTTCTTGTGCCTGTGGGCGGCGATCGGCGTCGCGGTGCTGAAGTACCGGCTGTATGAGATCGACGTCGTGATCAGCAAGGCCGTGCTGTACGGGTCGCTAGCGGTGTTCATCACCGCCGTCTACGCCGGCCTGGTCGTCGGTATGGGGACGCTGGCCGGTGGCCGGGACAGCCCGCTGTTGGCGGCGCTAGCGGCGGCGGTGGTGGCGGTGGCGTTCCAGCCGGCCCGGCAGTGGGCCGGGCGGCTGGCGAACCGGGTCGTGTACGGCCGCCGCGCCACCCCGTATCAGGTGCTGTCCGACTTCGGCCGGCGCATCGGCGGCACCTATTCACACGAGGACGTCCTGCCGCAGATGGCGCGGACTGTGGCCGCGGGCACCGGCGCCGAGCAGGTGGTGGTGTGGCTGCGGGTCGATGACCAGCTCCACCCCGGGGCTTCAACGGGCGGCAGTCCGCCCGCGATTCCGCCGCCGGCCGGTGGGCTGCCCGTTGATGGCCAGGCGATGCCGGCCTTGCCTGGCGCCGACATGAGTGTGCCCGTGGTGCACGGGGGTGATCTGCTGGGCGCGATCTCCATCCGGATGCCCAAAGGCGAGCCGCTGCGCCCGGCCGGGCAGCAACTGGTCGCGGACGTGGCCTCGCAGGCCGGGCTGGTGCTGTCGAACGCCAGCCTGGTCGAAGACCTGCGGGCGTCCCGGCAGCGCCTGGTCACCGCCCAGGACGAGGCACGGCGGCGGCTGGAACGCAACATCCACGACGGGGCACAGCAGGACCTGGTCGCCCTGGCGATCAAGCTCCGGCTCGCCGGGATGACCGTTGAGGACCTGGCCCAGGCCAAGCAGGTCTTCGGCCAGCTGCAAACAGACGCCGCGGGCGCGCTGGAAAACCTGCGCGACCTCGCTCGGGGGATCTACCCGCCGCTGCTGGCCGACCTGGGCCTGGCCGCGGCGCTGGGCGCCCAGGCCGGAAAGTCTGCCCTGCCGGTGGCAGTCGAGGCCGACGGAATCGGCCGGTTCAGCCAAGACGCCGAGGCGGCGGTGTATTTCTGCTGCCTCGAAGCACTCCAGAACACCACCAAGTACGCCAGGGCATCGGCGGCCCGCATCGCCGTTCAGTCCCAGAGCGGAACTTTGCGCTTCAGCGTGTCCGACGACGGGGGCGGCTACGACGCCCGCCACACCCCGATGGGCTCGGGCCTGCGGAACATGGCCGACCGGCTCGCCGCGCTCGGCGGCCGCCTCGAGGTGCGGTCCGCTCCCGGCCAGGGCACCACCATCACCGGCCAGCTCCCCGTCTCCGTTTCCAGCAGCTGATCTACGACACATCGAGCGCGCTACGCGGCAGAATAGTGAGTTCTCGACGAAGGCGCCGATGCATAAAAATGCAGCCCGGCCGGCTGTCTGCCGGATTGTGGTGGGGCTGCTACGAAGTCAACGACATCCTGGTCTCGTGATAACCGCGCACCTACCCGCCGTTCGGCGCGGTCGGCACACGGTACAGCGTGACTCATAAGCCCCGCGCAGAACTGACCGATCTGTTCGCACAAGAGGCACTGATTATTCAACCGATATGTCGACCAGATTCGGCAGGGAAGATGTGGATAGCGGTCCGGCGCTGCTTCCACAGTTTAGATTGCTTGGGCGTTGGTCGGTGGCCTGGATCTCAGCCTGATTGCTATTCGGCTGACGCCGCTGGTTGTCTTGGGAAACGATTACCCGATTTACGCGGGTGGATTGAGGCTAAGACACAGGGCCCTGACCTTGGCCTGCCAGTGATAGTTAAATGAATTCACGGCGGCGGAGGCAGTCAAAGAGCTCGGTCGTTGCCGGGGCCGGCGCCACGTCGAGTTCTGTGCGTAGAGCGGCTGCACAGGAGTGGTATTGGCGAAGAGCCAGCTGCACTTGGCCTTGTCGGCTGTAACATCGCATCAATCGGCAATGGGCATCCTCCCTGCAGCTGTCACAGGCTAGAAGCTTCAGGCATACTGCGACGCAGCCGGGGTAGTCGCCTGAGTTCAAGCGCAAAGCGCTGAGCCGGTCGAGTGCGTCGAGGTAGCAAAGACGCAGGTGCTCCCGGGTGACTATCGCCCACTGCTCGTAGGGGTCGTCGGCTAGAAATTCGCCCTGATAAAGCCAGGTTGCCGCCTCGAACGCTTCCTCTGCCTTCACGAGTTCTGCACTGGCGAGGTGCTGGTGAGCGGCCTTTAGCTGTTCCTCGAAAACCTCAACATCAACCCAGATGTCGAGCGCCGGGTCAATGAAGTAAGCCTGGTCCTGATGGATTACCACGGCGGTGTCGCCGGCCGCCGCGCGCAGGGACTGGCGAAGCCCGTGGATCGCCACGTTGAGGCTGTTGCGAGCAGCATCCGCCGATACTTCGGGCCAGAACATGCTCATGAGCCGATCCCGTCGCACCTTGCTGTGATGCTTGACGACAAGGTATTCGAACACTACGCGGCCTCGCCCCGATGACCACATCTCGACCGGGCGGTCTTGAAAGGCAACCCGCAGTTCACCAAGCAGGTGGGCGGTAATGTCCGGTGTTACCTTGCGTACGGTAGTGCGCTCCACTGCAGGCCGGGAGAGAGGCTCCAGCCAGTGCGCATCGGGCGGGGCCAGGGATGCTGGTAGGGCAGGTGGGAACTGCGCACCGCTAGCTTCGGCGATCTGAATCAGTTCGCGCGGGGCCGCACGCCCTGTCAAGCCCGATGATCGGCGAGCAAACCAGGTCAACCGGCGACGCCACCAGGGGGCGGCGGCGTGCTTGGCAACGTGGCGTGGTTGGGCATTGCGTCCGGCGGCCGGACCGTCGTGGGCCAGAGTCTGACCCAGCCTGGCCAGTGTCGCCCAGGAGCCTGTGCTCGCAAGGTCACTAGCGACATTTACGGCTGTGTCGGCGGCGCGGTCGATCTCTTTGGCTTCCATATACAGTTCGAGCGCTCGATCCCCGGCACCCTGACTGGAGACGTAGTCGGCCAGTGTAGTGAGTGAGGCGGGATCGATGTCCCCAGTGCCTCGAGCGGACCGCAGGGGAGCACACCACGCCGGGCTGAGTTGCTGCCATCCCTCGGCGAGATCAAGCCACCAGGGCTCATTTCGACGAAGCGTGGAGACCCCGAGAGCCCTCGCCATGGCCGGGTGCCAGACACCAAGCCGCCTGGCACCAGCCAGAGAGATGAGGCTGTGCCGATCGGCGCGGCCAAGCAAGCGGTGACCGAGTGCGCTAAGCAGGTCTTGCACATTGCCTGCCCTCGCCATGGCGGCGCGGAGGGCCTCCGGCCCAAGGATCGCGCTAGCCGAGAACGCGGCTTCCAGCGCGCCGGCTGCGCCATGGGTAAGATCGAGACTCCGGTCGATGACAATCGCGGAAAGGCTGGGTGCAAAGGCCCCAGCCAGAAGCGTTACGGCGCGGCGATCCAGCTGGAGATCAGACCACCCGAGCACCTGGCCGCATGGATCCAGGCGCCGCGGGTCCCACTCCGTGAAGCTGATCAACAGGACGTCGAGGCCCCGCTGCAAGTGCGGCAGAAAGGCGGACACGAGCATGTCAAGAGTGGCCGGGCTTCCGGCCTCAAGGTGCTCGGCGCCCTCCAGCACTAGCACCGTTGGTGGGACGGTAGCTGCCTCCAGCCAATCGGCCAGCAGTTGATATCCAATCCGCCATTCGCCATGGCGGGCATGGCGGGTCACGTCCTCGGCAATCCCTTGCGACGCTTCCGCATCCAACCTCGCCGCTGCGCCGAGCAATGTGACGAGCAGGGCACCAGGGTCAGCATCAGCGATCTGGAGGCGGATCCACAGGACTTGGGCGTATCGCTCCTGGACGACCGTGGCCACCTTGTCAAGGGCCAGGAAGTCCGGGGGCGCCGCTAGCGCAGTCAACCCGACTCTCTCTATTCGCTCGACCGTTGGCCAGCTCGGCATCGTTGGCCAGGGGTGCGGGACGAGGTAGGTCCCCGCCAGCCGTTCCGAGCAGCTAAATCCCATGGCCGCCAAGCCCCCCCGACAAGCGGGCTAGTCGTCTTCCCCTGTGCACCCGTTCTGGGCACAACTGTCATGGCCCCAGGCGGGTTGTCGCACAAATTCGGTATAACTCAGGACGAGCACTCCTGTCGAGATTGCCTCGACGCCGTAAACATCATGCTGGCGGTCCGGCATAGGTCTGCCAGCTCCCAGCTACCTGACGGGCGCGCGCAGGCGGGTGCCGCGTACCAGGTCAGCATGCATTTGGTCGCGGTTCTGGCCGCGCTGCTTGGCAGCTGGAGCGCTAGGGCCGTCCCGTACCGGGTTGGAGCACTTAATTTCAGCGGTGCCCGGATTAAGCGCTCAGCCCATGTAGTTTAAGCGCCCCTCCGGCGATCGGAGCACTTAATTTGGGCGATGCGCAGGTTAAGAGCTCATACCGCGTCGGTTAAGCGCTGCTCCCCAGGATTGGAGTACCAGGGACACCCGGACGACAGGAGCCGAGAGCAGATCAGGTTCCGGCCGCTCGCTGCCTCGTCGAGGAGGAGAAGATGGAAACGGAAACATGGCCGACATGCCCGCAACGTCCGAATTTCAGCGTCCTGACCGGATTCCTCACTCCAGGATCTGATACCGGTCCAGGGGCGCTGGATGGCAGCATCTCACTGGACGTGCTCGACCCGACCGAGCACGACGAGAAGGTCCTGGCCTTGGAGACGACCGACCCATGGAGCCTCTTGGTGCGATGGTGCGTCTGCGGCCGCTTCGCCGACCTGGTAAGCGGCTGCTGGTGCGTGCAGGTCTTCCTTGACGACATCGATGGCGTCGAAACCCCGGGGCGTAGGACCGGCCGGATCGGCTCGAAGAAGGTGTCCGCGGATGACGGGATAGAGGTCTCCGAAGGAGAGGACACTACCACGTTTTGTTTTAAGACCAGGTTCGACTTCGGCGCGCCCGGCGCGGTCCAGGCGGGTGTGTACAACCTCGTCGTCGTCATCACTCTGTCCAACCGTGACTGTGACGACCCGGCCCGTACGGTTCAAGACATGGTGGGCTGGGCGGTGATCCCCGTCCTGGTCTTCTTCGACGAAAAGGCGCCGTTCTGCCCGCCCCTGGAGCGGTCGCCCTGGCCAATAACCTGATACTTCGCACGTGACCAGGACCCGGGCGTCAATCCTTAGGTGACTTTGCCACCACTGGATGAGGCGCTCCGGGTCCCGGGCAGCGGCGTCCTGGGTCGGCCCGGGGACAGGAGCCCCATAGATCAGCGCTCGCCGTGACCGCCGGTTTGGCGCGTGCACTGCCAGAGCAGGAGCACCAAATGACGCAACGTGGTGACCCCAAGCCCAGCAGTACAGGACGGTCCGGCGATGACTTCCGGAAGATCGACGGCGTAGGCCGTAGATTCGAGCAGCGCCTCTGGGATGCTGGGATTTTCACATATAAAGATCTGGCGCAGCGCACACCGGAAGAAATCGCCGCGGTCCTGGCACCCATGGCTGGGATATCCCCCGAACGCATAGCCAGCCAGGCGCGTGAACTCGCAGGGTCACCGCCCGAGGCATCCGTCCCGCGCCAGCACTACGCCGCCTTTCACGTCGAATTCCTTCTCGAGTCCGACAACAGCGTCCGCCGCACCAAAGTTCATCAACACCAAACGGACGCTCGAGACGCCTGGCCAGGATGGGATGAGGAGCGATTGCTCTCCTTCCTGCGCGACCGGATACTACTACCTGCCACGGCAATGTCTGCGGATGCGCCCGGCGTTGAGCCGGCCGAGGCGCAGGCAGACGTCCCGGCTCAGACGGAGGTAACAGATCAGGAACCGGCAAGCGTCGAGCCCGCACCGGCGGGCCAGGTGCCAGCCCCCGCTCCCGACTGGTTGCGGTCCTGGTCCCTGAGCATCGAGGAACTGGCGCCCATCCGTGGCGGCCAGCCCAGCCACACCCTGAGCCCCAACGAACCGAGCTCCGTGCGCCTCACCATGCGCATCAACCCAACCGGCACGCCCATCCATGACACCTTTGACTTCTCTGCTACAGTCGCCGCCCGTAGGTTCGCAGGTCACGATCGCTCCCCCCTGGGGACCACCCATGGGACCATTCGCGTGAGCGACCCTGTCTCGGTCGAGGTGACCGGGCCAGCACTGCCCGCCGATCTCTACCGCCTAGTGGTAACCGTCGGCATCTACCCTGCTGATCACTCTCCGGAAGAACCCCCTCTCTATCAGAAGCACGCCTCTGGGGATCTCATGCGGGTCGTCGATGTTCCGCTGGGCTCCGCCCCGGCTATGGCCTAAAGTCTTCAAGTACCGTGTCCCCTGACCCAGGCGGCCCTGCTCAGCGCGTCAAGAGCCAAGGGCAGGCTTAAAGGGAATCGCTAAAATCCTTGAACTGGACGTTTGGCATTTTCTAAGGAAACTTGCTGGATTCGATTAGCTGACAATAGCACTTTTGCGTATCCGACTCGATCTCGCCAGACGGGACGGCGTCATAACCGACTGTTCTGTGACACTCAGCCGCAGCGAACGCGCCTATAGGCCGGCAGTGCATAGTCGGCAGGGAGAGTGTGGATAGTGCTCCGGCCCTGCTTCCAGGTTTTGGATTGGTTTGGGCGTAGGGTCGGTGGCCTGGGTCCGGCCTGACCTGCTAATCGGCTGACGCCGCTGGTTGTCTTCGGAAACGACCTGTCGGCCGGGCCCAGGTTCCTTTGGCACCCACCGGCGCTGCCGGTCTGATCTGCCTGGCCTGGGCAAGAGGCCGGGGTTCCCAGGTCCGACGGCCAGCGGGTGCGTGCCATCCCTCAACCTGAGAAGGGGATGACGTTGACCATCGTAGATGAGGCATGCGCTGTTACCGGCGGCGTGGATACCCACGCGGGCAGTCATATGGCTGCGGCGCTGGACCGGATCGGCGGGCTGCTCGGCGTGCAGGAGTTCCCCGCGACCCCGGACGGCTATGCCCGGCTGCTGGCCTGGCTGGCCGGGTTCGGCACCGTGCAGCTGGTCGGGATCGAGGGCACTGGCAGCTACGGTGCCGGTCTGGCCCGGCATATCGCGGCGGCCGGGATCCGGGTGGCCGAGGTGGACCGGTCGGACCGGCAGGACCGGCGCCGCAAGGGCAAGTCCGACCCGCTGGACGCGGTCAGCGCCGCCCGCGCCGCCCAGTCCGGCCGGGCGTCCGGTGCGCCTCGTGGCCGGGACGGACAGGTGGAGGCGATCCGGGCGCTGATGGTCGCCAAGCGCACCGCCCGCGCCGAGCGGACCCAGACGATCAACCAGGCCCGGGCACTGATCCTGACCGGCCCGGACGATATCCGGATCAGGTTCACCCGCCACACCCCGGCTGATCTGGTCGCCGGGCTGGCCGTGCTGCGGCCCCGCCCGGGCAGCATGGTCCGCTACCACACCCTGCTGTCGCTGCGCGAACTCGGCCGCCGCGCCCAGTTCCTGGACGGCCAGATCGAGCGGCTGGACGAGCTGATCGTGCCGCTGGTCACCGCCCGTGCGCCCGGGCTGCTCCGGCTCTACGGGGTCGGCCCGGACACCGCCGCCATGCTCTTGATCGCCGCCGGGGACCACCCCCGGCGGCTGCGCTCCGAGGCCGCCTGGGCGCACCTGTGCGCCACCGCCCCGATCCCCGCCTCCTCCGGAAAGGTCACCCGGCACCGGCTCAACCGCGGCGGCGACCGCCAGGCCAACCACGCCTTGTGGCGCATCGTGATCACCCGGATGAGCTCGCACCCGCCAACCCGTGCCTACGTTGCCCGGCGCACCAAGGAAGGCCTGTCCAAGCCCGAGATCATCCGCTGCCTCAAGCGCTACGCCGCCCGCGAGGTCTATCCCCACCTGGGCGGCTAGCGCCACCAACTCCGGGCGCGGCCTGACCCGCGAATCGGCTGCCGCACCACGGTGCTGGCCTTCTAACGATCCGTCGGCCGCCCCCGGGCCCCTATCCAGACCTGCCGGGCGTGACCTAATAAGAGCCTGCCCTCCGTGGCCCAACCCTGTCTTGTCCGCAAGCCCGGCGCAGGACAAACACCAAACCCACACTCAGCTGACCGGGAAAGAAACAGAAACAAAAGAAAATCTTGACAAGCATAGGAGCATCGATCCGG
>Ga0207699_10000743_pt1 | contig 15550 bp, 18 predicted proteins | sample LARL51metaG_FD_184344 | JGI IMG/M metagenome (GOLD analysis project Ga0207699, IMG submission 184344) | Corn, switchgrass and miscanthus rhizosphere microbial communities from Kellogg Biological Station, Michigan, USA - LAR L5-1 metaG... | ecosystem: Host-associated > Plants > Roots >...
CAGCTCGTACAGCCGGGCATACCGGGCAGCGAGCTGTTCCAGCCGCGCCATCGACGGCGGCTCGTGCAGCGCCGCGACCTGCTGTGCCTGCGCATGAGCCTGCTCGGCCAGTTCCAGCGACGCGATAAGCCCCTCCAGCCGGCTCGCGCGCGCGGCTGAGGACTGCGCGCGCTCCAGCACGGCCTCAGCAACCCCGATGGCGGCCCGCTGGACATTCAGCGAGGCGAACTCCTGCGCCTCGCACAGGAGAGCCTCACGACGCTCCTGGGCGGCCTCCAGGTCATGCTGGTACCGCTTGCGCAGCCGGCCTGCCTCCTGAGCGGCGCCGAGCACCAGGGACACGTTGGTGAGGGCACCGAGCTGCCGGGCCACCTCCGTGCCGGGAACGTCGAGCAGGAACGCGGGCTCGCCCTGACGGGAGAAGTTCAGCTCCGACAGCCGCAGCACCGCGGCGACGTCATCGGGCACCGCGCCGGCCAGCTTGGTGTAAGTGTCAGTTCCCCAGCCGCTCTCGCTGTTGCGAGCGAGCACGTACTCGTTCTTCCCGCGCGAGCCGGACCGGGTGAGCCGCACCGCCCAGCCGTCGCCGAGCGCGGCCACCGACAGGGACTTGCTTTTCGCCCGCAGGAAGCGGTCCACGCCGCGGCCGTTGCGGGCCAGCAGCCAGGCCGCGCGGAACAGGCCGCTCTTGCCGGAGCCGGTCGGCCCGGTGATGACGGTTATCCTGCCAAGCCGGACGTTAGCAGAGCGGATGCTCTGGAAGTCGCGGATCTCCAGCCTGTCCATGCCTGCTGTTACGCCTCAGCGGTGAACGAATAGCCGGGCCATTCGGCAGTGAACTGGCGCGCGCACTCGCCGCACTCGTGCAAACAGGGCTCCACGGCATCCCCGGCCTCCGGTGCAAGCCAGACACCCTCCAGGCCCATGCCGCAGTTCGGGCACAGGATGACCGCAGTAAGGACGTTCAGGTCAGGCGGCATGGCCGACTCCGTGCGCTAGCGCGCTGCGGATCTCCGGCTGCAGATCAGCCTTGAGCACCGGAACATTGAACGTCGGATTCTGCACGCAGCTGAACAGGTAGTGCTTGTCCGAACCAGTCCGGTAGACGTGCCAGCGAATCCCGTGTGCCCCGTTGACGTCGGCCACATACTGCTTAACCTGCAGCTCAGGAGGAAACACGGCGTTCACCTCGATACCTTGTAGAGCGTTTCGGGCACGATCTTGAGCGGCTTGCCGGCCGGGTCGCAGACGTGCGTGCGCACAAACGTGATGCGCTTCTCGCACACAACACAGTGTCCCGGCTCGCCCGATGACGGCGCAGCCTGATGCGTAGTCACCTCGTAACTTTCCAGGTGCCGCCAGTGCGACTGGCGGAACCAGCTGCACGTCCAGTCGACGTCCCGCCGCTCGCCGTCCTCGCGGTCGGCCACCTTCACCCGCCGCAGCAGCACGACGTTCACTAGGCCGGTGCCGAGCGACGCCTGCGCGCGCTTGCGCTCCGGACGAGCGGGGGACTCCTGCTCGGTCACCATGACCTCGGTGGCCATGAACAGCCACAACGTGTGCAGCCAGCGCAGAATGTCATCGGGGGTGACGTCGGCGCCGGGGATGCGGGAGTGCGACACCGAGCCCCAAGGCACGTACTGCGAGTGCGAGATGGACACCTTCATGTCCATGTCGACCATCATCCGCGCCGCCACGGCGTCGGTGAACTCGTCCTGGTCATCGGCGCAGCACCAGGTGGTGACACGCATGCCAGGCGGGCTGGCTGCGTCATAGCCCTCACCTGTGTTTACGAACTTCTGTGGCTGCGGACCCCAGGAAAACGCACGGGAGGCAATCCGTGCCCCGCCGGCGTCGGTCATGAACAGTGGCTCGTCCAGCCAGATGAAGCCGGTGGCGGACGGCGGGTCGCGCTCCTCCATATGCTGGGTCTGCGTCGACCGCTCGTAGGTCTTCGACACGATGCCCATTACCTCGGGCGTCACCCGGTAGCAGGGAGCCGCGTACAGCGGCCTGCGCACCATGTCCAGGAACTCGCGCCCGCTCTGCGCGGGAAAGAGCATCGTGAACCACGCGGCCTGCATCTCCGGACTCCCCCTCATGGCCCGCCGGGCGCCCTCAGAGAAGAAGTCCTCGTAGAACTTGACGACCCGTGGATTTGGGTTGGCCAGCACCTCGTACAGGTGGCGGTGAGTGCGCAGGACGTCAGTCGACGTTGCCACGACGCGGCTCTAGCATCATCTGGCTGGCAGGCCGGACCCCCTCCAGGCCGACAAGCTGCCGCTGCATGCGCCGGTGCATCAGCGTGCAGGACACCGCGGTGGCCAGGTTGAGGCAATGGTCACTCGGCAGGATGACCACCCGGTGGCAGGCGGTGAGGATGCCGCGCGGCAGCGAGCCGTCTTCCGGGCCGAACACGTAGACCGCGTTCTCCGGGTGCTCGAAGTAGGTCAGCACCTCAGCTCCGGGATGCACCTCAACGGCCACCGGCACCGTGCCGTCCGGAAACTCGGTGTCCAGGAACCGGCCCTCACCTTTGCGCAGCTCCACGCTCGCGTAGTCGCGCAGCCGTTCCTCGCGCGGGATGCGCCGGGCGGCCTCCCACTGGGACTGCGCGCGCTCGCCGGTGAACCACAGCTGCTTCATGCCGAACGCCGCGCACGACCGCAGCACCGCGCCCACGTTATGCGGGTATTTGGGGTTGTAGAGCACCACCGACGGTGCCTCACCTATGGCGTTCATCCCTCATCGCCTCCGACCAGGGCCACAACCTCGTCCCAGCGGTCGCGCACCGCGCCCAGCTGCCCGCGCTCGTTCTCCATCGCCGCGGTGTCCCGGTTCCACTGATACTCGTCGCGCCAGGAGTCGATCTCACCCTGGATGAGCGCGATGAGCACGGCTGGGTCAAGCGCGTCCAGCTCCCACGACTCGTCGCCGAACTCTTCGATGTACGTGCCGGACCGGGAGTCGGTCAGCTTGGCCGGGTTCGGCGGCGGGCTGTACTGCTCCACCTGGTCCATGTTCAGCGCGATGCGCCGGACCTCGGGGTAGCAGCCGAACACCTCAAGGCGCCCCGCGATGTCACGGGTCATGTCGATGCCGGAGGGGTCGTGGTCGCCCAGATGGATGATGACCAGCTCCTGGCTCATCTCGCGCTTGATGCGGTTCAGCCGCTGGGCTGCCTCCCACATCGCGGTCTGCGAGGTGTACCCGCGGCAGGAGAAGTAGGGCACGTCGTTGCCCTGGCACACGCCCTGGACGGCGCCGAGCAGCGCGTCCTTCTCGATCCACACTTCCACGTGGTAGCTCTGCTGCGCCCAGCGATTAGTCCGGTACTGGTCGGCCACCGCGTCGATGATCGACTCCGGGCTGTCCCAGTGCGCCAGGTCGCGCAGCGAGCGCGTCACGTCTTCCAGGTGGTTCCAGTCGACCAGGCCGGCCAGCCGCGCATCGTTGAGGATGTCACCCAGCCACTTGTAGTTGGGGTCGGCGTTCTTGGTGCCGTTCTCGTCACGCACGAACCTGCCGGTGGGCATTTTCTTCCACCGGCGGCTGTCCGGGAACAGGTCACGCGCCACCAGCCGGTAGTAGAGCCCGCGCAGCGTCAGGTTGATGCCCTGCGCCTCGAACTCCTCACAGATGGCGTTGCAGCGGCCGATCATGAGCAGCGACTGCTCGCCGAAATCCTTAGGGACGTATGCGATCTTGGGCATGGCTGAATCATACCTGTTTTCTTTACTCGGGTCAAGACAATGAGAACGGCGGTACCCGCGCGCTGAACGTCCCGGGTACCGCCGTGCCTGTCAGGAAGAGACGTCCGCTTCCCAGTCCTCGGGCAGCAGGCGGCGGCAGCCGCGCGGCAGCGTCCCGTCGCACATGCCGCCGCCCTGGTGCACGATGGTGCCGGCCAGGTCGTGCAGGGTGCGCACGTCGCGCCAGGTCGAGCCGTCCAGGTTGGCCGCCTCCGACGACGCGCACGCCAGGTCGTACATGGTGAGAGTGCCCGGCGTCTCTTCCAGGTCGGCGATGATGCGCAGCTGCAGCTCCTTGGCGACCGGGGCCTCCCTGAACAACTGGGCCATGACGTTCCGGTAATCAGTATCCACAGAATGCTCAGTCAGTGCGGCCAGGCCCTTGAACGCAACCTCGATGCCGCCCAGGATCTCCTCCACCGCCTCCGCGGTCCAGGCGTAGGCCTGCTCGGGGGTGGACCCGCGGCGCTTGAAGCCGCCCGCGCCGTGCTCGAAGTCCGTGATGCCGCCGGTGGAGTCCAGGCAGAACAGGTACCCGGAGATGATCGTCTGCTTGAGCCCGATAAGGCTGTTGCTGATCTCGATGCCATAGCACCAGGCGTTGCTCGCCTGCTCGTCCCCGATGACGGCCTGCAGCAGCGGGAGCACCACGCGGAACGAGGTGTGCTCCAGGTCGTGGAACATCTTGTAGTCGATCCACGCGCCGTCGGCGACCGCATCGCCGCATACGCGCCGGACCACGGCCACGATCGTGTCCAGCAGCTTGACGTTGGAGAACGGCTCGACGGTGGCGCGGGTCTGCGCGACCACCAGCGGCACCTCGTCGCCCTCGTGCTCGCCGGTGCCTGCGGTGAGCATCTTCAGCTCGCGCGTGCCGAGCCCGCTCTGCAGCGCCCACAAGACGATCTCGGAGAGGATGCCGGCCGGGATGAACTCCTGGAAGCGCTGGTTGACCCGGCAGGTGGACCCCACCTGCAGCGCGGCCTGCCTGGTCAGCTGGACGATGCCGGTGTCCGGCAGGCTCAGCCAGACCGGCGCCGCCTGGGTGAGCCCCGCCAGCGGCCACTCGTCGCCGTACTCCACGGCGATGTCCCGGACCTCGCCGCTGTCCTCGTCGGGCCCGGTCACGAACGTGAAGAACTGCAGCGGCTCCGTGGCCGCCAGCCTGGCTCGCGCCTCGTCCACGGTCAGCATGCGGTGGGCGGACGCATCGAACGGGACGTCGGTGTACTCCACCGCTGGCCTCCTCGCGTTGTCCTGACTTCAGCTATTACGGCTAGCCAGGGAACAGCCCGTCATCGGCGCCCGGGGCTGCGGGCTCCGGGTCCGCCACCACGCTCAGCGCGGGCGCCGGCATGAGCTGCTTCTCGATCTCCGCGGCGGTGTCCGGGTTCTCCCTGAGGAAGGCCTTGGCCTTCTCCTTGCCCTGCCCCAGCTGCTCGCCGTTGTAGGTGTACCAGGCGCCGGCTTTCTTGACGATGCCCCTGTCAGTGCCCAGGTCGATGATCTCGCCTTCCCGCGAGATGCCCTCGCCGAACATGAGGTCGAACTCGGCAGTCTTGAACGGCGCGGCCAGCTTGTTCTTGACCACCTTCACCCGCGCCCGGTTGCCGATTGCCTCGGCTCCGTCCTTGAGGGTCTCGATCCTGCGGATGTCCAGCCGGACGGAGGCGTAGAACTTGAGCGCCTTGCCGCCGGTGGTGGTCTCGGGGTTGCCGAACATGACCCCGACCTTCTCCCGCAGCTGGTTGATGAAGATGACCGTCGTCTTCGAGTTGTTGCAGGCTCCGGTGATCTTGCGCAGCGCCTGGGACATCAGCCTGGCCTGCAGGCCCACGTGACTGTCGCCCATGTCGCCCTCAAGTTCCGCCCGCGGCACCAGCGCGGCCACCGAGTCAACGATGACCAGGTGCAGCATGCCGGAGCGGATGAGCATGTCGGCAATCTCCAGGCCCTGCTCGCCGGTGTCCGGCTGGGAGATGATCAGGTCAGCGACATCCATGCCCAGCAGCGTGCCCCAGTCAGGGTCGAACGCGTGCTCGGCATCGATCATCGCCACCCGGCCGCCGGCCTTCTGCACCTGGGCGGCGGCGGTCAGCGCGAGCGTCGTCTTGCCGGACGACTCCGGGCCGTAGATCTCCACTACCCGGCCGCGGGGCAGGCCGCCGATGCCGAGCGCCAGGTTGAGCGCGATGGAGCCGGAGTCGATGACCTCGGTCGGCACGCGCTCGGAGTCTCCCAGGCGCATGACGGCGCCCTTGCCGAACTGCCGCTCGATCTGCGCGAACGCCTGCTCCAGCGGGTCCTTCCCGGCGGCGGGAACGGGGGCGGCGCTGCCCCCGCGCGGCTGAACTCTGCCCATAAGGCCGCCTTCCTCAGTTCCGGCCATTCAATGGCCGGGTGCGCGGGCTTTTGCTTAGTAGCCGCCACCCTGGCGGTCAGCACGGCTCGCTGGGCCGCGGGCAGGATGGCCAGTGGGCAGCCGGCCCAGTCCATGCCCATGGCCAGGAGCGTGAACGCGTCGGCGTCGTCAGTGCCCTGCACGCGGGCCTCGGGAAAGCGGCGCTCGACAGCCAGCAGGCAGTCCTCCTTGGAGGCACTCCCCTTGCCGGTGATGTACTTAGCGCGCACCGACGGTTCCACCACCGCGTACGGCACGCCCATCTCCCAAGTCCAGTGCCGCACCAGCCAGTGCAGGCCAGAGAGTTTCTGGCGAACCTCTCCATTAAGCAGGCGAGACACTGGAGCACCTTCCACGAGCACCAGATCGCATCCGTTGATGAACGAAGCCAGCCTGTCGTGGAACCACTGCAGACGGTCGTGATCCCGGAGCAGGCCAGGCTTCCACCTGAACAGCTCCACAGAGGCAAGCCCCTCAGAGCTGGCGCGGGCAGCACCGAAGGAAGACAGTGACGGGTCGAACCCGGCGATCTTCATAAGACAGGCACATCCGCCGGCATGATGTCGTCAAACGACGCCACCTTGCCGGGCTTGGCCGCGGCGGCCGGAACCGCCTCCGGCCCGGTCCCGAGCGCGGCAGCCGCGCTGTTTGGAGCACTGCTAAACAGGTCGTCGCCCGGCGCCGCAGGCGGAGCGGCGGCGGGTGCTGCGGGCGCAGTCGCCGCCGCGGTAGCAGGCCCGGAGCCGAACAGGTCGTCATCCGACGGCCAGGAAGCGGACGGCTCGCTGGGCGGAGGCACAGCGTCGGCCGGAGCGCCGAACAGGTCGTCGTCAGCAGCCGGGGTCTTCGGGCCAGCGAACTCGGCAAGGCCCCCGGGATGGCCTGCCAGCTGGTCCGGAGTCGTGCCGGGCGGGGCCAGCAGGTCGTCCAGCGCCTCATCGATCGGGCGCCCGCTGCCGCCGGACATCCGGCTGCCCTTGGACGCGTCCAGGGGGCCCCCATCACCCCAGTGAACAGCCCGGAGCCAGGCTTCCTTGGCGTCATCGATGTCGATCTTAATTCGTGCGAGCCCGGAGTCCCGCCCGCACGCCGCCTTCAGCTGCGCCTCAGTCGGGTGGTTTTCCGGTGTCGTCCACAGGGCGCGCAGCAATTCCTTGACTGCGGGCAGCCGCCAGGCGCCGCGCAGCGCGGAGATGTCGCCGATCTTCTGCCCGTAGGTCGCGCTCTCGCACTGCACTGACAGGTCCACCATCTTGAACCGGGTGGCCTCGACGCCGCCGTCTAGTTCAAGCAGCTCCACGATTTTGGAGCGGGCATCGTCCAGCTTCCGGTACGTCCACTGTGACAGCCGCCATACCTGCATCTTGGCGCCAGGCGGGTTCTGCAGCTGAGTGCTCTTCTTGCTCGCCGTGTTGTAGCGGATGACCGGGATGGCGAACCGCCGCTGCGGCTTCATGTCGTCGGCATAGGAGACTCCGGCGTCCAGCATCTCCTGAATGCCGGCGCACGCCGGGCACCGCTCCGGGTCCAGGCCCTGCTTGGCCACGATCTCATCGGCGCCCAGGCAGATGGGGCTGCCCAGGAAGGTGTTCGCGATGACCGTGCGCACCATTTTGCGCACGGTCTTCTCCTCCATCAGCGGGCCGCCATTCTCCTCGAACACCGGCAGGGTGAGCAGGTGCACCCACTCCATCCACGCTGCGTCGTCGTCCGGAATCCAGATGCGGGCGATCTCCCCTGCGTCCAGTTTCAGCTCATCGAACCGGTCGACCGAGCTGTCGTCGCGGTGCGCTCCGGCGTTAAGCGATGCCTTGGGCATCGGTGCCTCCTGTCTGGGACGGTTGCTCTGTCTGTACTACGCCCCTGCACCGACACTTCTCAGTGATCAGACACCAGCCGGATCGACTGGGTTTCGGGGTCGAACTCCACGCGGTCCACGTCGTACCACCAGCGCTCCACCGGGTCGGGAATCTGCAGCTTGCAAGCCCCGAACTCGTTCTGGATGCGCTCGATCTCCTCCAACGCCTCTGGCGAAAGCACGTGCCGTCCCTCCCTGGGAATTTGCGGGTGGGATCGGTCACCGCTCCAGCGAGGAATCCCAGGGCAGGAAGTGCTCCAGGGTGGCGAGCAGCTCGCGCCGCACGTCGCGCAAGCCGAAGTACATGCTCTTCATCACTTCCTCGGCCTCGCTCACCATGTCGGCGACCCGCTCGGCCTCGCGCTGAGCACGGACATGCGGTGAGGCGTGCACCCGGGCCATGGCTGTCCGGTCGTGCACGCTCTGGTACTCCAGGCGCACCGCCCGCTCGGCCAGGACGGACATCTTCTTGTCGTACTCGTCATCGGCGGCGGCCTTCAGCCGCGCAGCCTCGCGCCTGGCGCGGTGCCGGACCCGGGTGATCTCGCGCAGCAGCTCCTCAGCCGCGTCCAGCCGGGCCCGCAGGTCCTCGCGCAGTATCCGGTGCAGCTCGCGCGGGTCCTCGTCCACCGTCGGCGGGGTGAAGTCCCGCTGCACGCCCATCTTCAGCAGCAACCCGGCGGCCTGCTCGCTTACCGTCTGCTCCCGTCCGGTCAGCGGCTCACCCACCGGCAGCGGGGTCCTTCGGGTGCAGGACCTCGGTCAGCAGCTTGTCCCGCTGGGTGCGCCACGCACCAGCCTGAGCGCGATGCGTTTCTGCGGTGCCCGGCTCCTGCCGGGCCAGGGTGGCTGCCACATATGCCTGAGCTTCGGCGTCCAGGATGCGGAACACGACGTAAGTGTCCATCGTGGCCGCAGTCTCCTCCGGCGTCGTGCAGCCGTGAGCCGTGAGCATGCGGAGCAGGTCTGTCTCATCCACTTCGACGTCGAACCGGATCTTCCCGAAGTCCGTCGCCCAGCCGCGCTTAACTTTCATGTCAGCTACTACACCGCAGCCAGGTCAGCGAGGACACCCAGGTCCGCGGAACTGGGCGCGTAGCGGACCGTGGCCCGGAAGCCCAGCAGGACCGACACGCGGGCCTCCTGCTCGCGGGTGAGCCCGCAGGCGAACGGAACGCGCATCGACGTGTCGTCCGGCAGCCGCAGCTCCACGGTGTTGCCGCCAGGCAGCCCCTTGAGATACCGGGCCAGCTCCAGCACGCCTTCCTGGGTGGGTGATTCGCTGAGCGTCACAATCACTTCCCTGGGTGGCCCGTCCGGCACCTGCGGGGGCGGGGGCTGGTACGACGGCCGCGAGGGAGCCGGGGCGGGGGAGGCCTCCTCCGGCGGCGGAGGCGGTGCCTCGTCCGCTTCAGTCTTCAGCCGCACCGTGCCGTCGGGCTCCACTACCAGGTTGCGCAGGCCGCCCCAGGACAGGCCCATGTGCCAGTCGGCGACCAGCGGCGGCCAGGCGACGCCGGGCCCGTTGACGGGGAAGATGACCGCATCCTTCAGCGCCGCGATGACGACGGCGGGTGCGATGTCGCGGCGCACCTCCCACTCCAGCGCATCGTGCACATTCATGATGGGCCGCACCACGTCGCTCAGGCCGGCCTTGGCGAGCGCCTTGCGCGCCCGGACCATGGCGGTCTTCACGTAGTCGCCAGTAGCCGGGCCCTGAATGACGCAGTTGCCCGCGGTGCGCTCGCCGGCGTTCCGCACCTTGACCGAAGCGGACTGGTACTCCCAGATGACCACCCGGCGGCCGAACTTGGTGTAGATGACCCCGCCGTTACGGTGCGACTCGCGAATGATGCGCCGGGTGTACGGCTTGAGCCGCGGGTAAGCCTTGTGGAACAGGGCGAACAGCTCACGGCATTCCTCGATCGGCTTGCCGGTCTGCAGGTGCATGCCGTGCTCGGACAAGCCGTAGCCGATAGCGAAGTTCATCCGCTTGCCCTTTTCCTGGCGGTCCTCCTTGCTGACCGCGGACAGCGGGACGCCCATCATGCGCGAGGCAGTCAGCGTGTGCACATCCTCGCCGCGCAGGAACGCATCCAGCAGCTCGGGCTCCTCCGCCTCGGCGGCGAGCGCGCGCAGCTCCACCTGAGACAGGTCGAACCCGAGGATGTACCAGCCGAGCGGCTCCGGCTCCAGCGGGCCGCTGTACCCGGCCTCCTGGAGCACCAGCTCCCACCACTGCAGCTGGCCGGGCAGGGTAGCCGCGATGGCGTCACGGAAGTTGAAGTAGAACTTGGTGCCGTCGCGCAGCTCGTACTTGTACTTGCCGGGAGACTGCTGGTAGTTGATCGCCTCGCAGGAAAACCGGCCGGTGATGGTGCCGTTCTGGATGAGCAGCGGGTGCGCACGGCCGTCCGGCGCCCACGAGTACTTGCCCTCGTAGATCTCCAGGAACTTGGTCCGCAAGTCGTGCAGCTTCTTCCAGCCCAGGTACTTCTTGACCGAGGGGTACTCGTTCGCCAGGCCCGGCAGCGCCTGCTTAGCGTCCACGCTGGGCGCGCCGCCGTCGGTGTAGTGCAGCACCGGCATCTTGCACTTGTTGTAGAGCAGGTCAGCCAGCTGCTTGGAGCTGTTCAGGTTGAAGTTGGCAGGCAGCTGCTCCCCCGCCAGCGCCTCGAAGTCCTCGATGACCTCCGCGAGCAGCCGGTCCGCGAACACCTTGCACTCGGCGGCCTTGGCCCGCAGCATCGCCCAGTCGTAGCGGATGCCGACGTCAGCCATCTCGTGAATCAGCGGCAGGACGCTCATCTCCAGCTTGTAGATGAACGAGTTGCGCACCGCGGGCCAGCGGTCCAGGTGATGGCGCAGCGCGTACACGGCGTCCTCGCACGCGTAGGCGATGACGTCCAGGTCCAGCGGGTTGAAGACGTTGAACCGGACTGACTGCTTCTCGAACTCAGTCGGCAGCCGGCCCAGGAAGGCTGCCTGCAGGTCTGCCAGCTCGCGCATCTGGTAGCCGTAGTCGTCCAGCGTCAGCGCCTTCAGGCCGTTGGACTGGTGCTTGCCCTCGGAATAGGCCTCCAGCATGGTGCAGGACCGGACCGGGAAGTAGCCGCGGGCGGCGATGACCGCCTTGCCGAACAGCGGGTGGTCGTGCAGCCACCGCAGGAAGGACCGGGCAAGCCAGCGCAGCTCGGCGATGGCGCCGTGAGCCACGCCGAGCGGCAGGCCCTCGTCATCGACAGCGTGCAGCATCTGCCAGAACCACGCCGCCGCTGCCTTGTTGTCGACGTTCGGCCCGGAATCGAAAGCAAGCGGCACCATGCGCGACCAGGACACGCTGTTGGTGAACTGAAACGCGGCGACGAAGTTCTCCTCCGCGTGCAGCGACGCCTTCTCGCGGCTCTCGCCGTGGTAGCCGGTCTCGGTGTCGAACCCGAACGGCTTCCTGGCGGCGATGACCGCCTGCGCGCGCTCCGCCAGCTCCTCCAGGTCGAGAATCCCGTAGCTGGGAATCGAGTCGTCGTACAGCGAGTCGGGTTCCCGCTCCAGCACCGCGGCGGTCACAGGCCGGCCTCGCACAGCTTGCAGACGTTCACCGCAGCCATCTCCTCCTCAGGGAACTTGCACCCGCACAGCTCGCACCACCAGATGGCGACAGCGCGAGCGTTCTCGGCGCACTCCGGTCCGTACAGCAGCCCGCCCACCTCGGCACATGCCGCCCGGGCCCGCCATTTGCGGCAGCCGAAGCACATGACCTGGGTGGAGGGCAGTTCCTCCATACCGGTCACTACGGCCTAGCGCGGAACGGAAAGATCGCCCAGCTCGACCATGCCGCGCACCATCGCGTACTGCTCAGGGGTGACCACCTGGAAGAACGCGCCGACGATGGCCTCAAGCTGCCCGATCCGGATGTCTCTCTTGTCCAGCTCCGCCTGAAGCTGTTCGATTTCGTCCACGGTCTCGTCCTACCAGAGAGCCACAAGGCTCTCGGCCACCCCGGCGCGCACGCCGTTGCGCCAGGCTGTCTCCGCGCCGGCCAGCACCGCCCGGCAGGACCGGATGCGGGCGTCGGGATAAGCCGTCAGGTGCGGCAGTACCCGGCTGGCCACGAACCTGTCGACGCGCTTGTCAGCGACCGCCTCCCGCGGAGTCATGCCTGATTTCACGCCGTCCGCAATCAGTTCCGCAACAAACAGCCGGTGCGCGAGCAGGCCGATGACAGCGCCCAGTTCTTCGCGGGTCAGCTGCCGGGCCGCGGCCATCGCCTTGTGCTTGGTGCCTGCCATCAGCAGGTCAGCCAGCTGGCCGGACGGCTCGGCGATGCACACCGCGGCCACCGTGACGGAGCCGGGAGCCAGGCCCGCGCGCCGGGCTTTCTCGCACGCCAGCCACGCCTTTTCCAGGCTGCCGGACTTCGCGAGCACGTCCTGCCCGGTGACAACTGACGCGCCAGGCCACCAGGAGGCCACCAGCTCCGCCCGGGCGTCTGCGCTCGACGGCGCGCAGCAGCGGATCAGCTGCCCGGCCCGGGACGCCTGCAGCACAGCCAGGTGCGGCGCCAGGGCACCGTCATCGCGCTCGAAGTCGGGCGCCGCGGACACGAACACCGTGTAGGCGCTGTCAGCGACGTCCGGTCCGGCCGCGAGCGCGACGTTGCCCAGGTCTTTCAGCTTCTCGGCGCCGTAGACAACGGCGCGACGGCCGCCAAGGGGCGGGTCAGCCAGCACCTGGTCCCACAGCTCGCGCTCAGGCACCTCCCCGGCGAACAGCGCGGTGCACTGGTCAGGGGGAGCACCGCGCAAGTGCGCGGCCACGACCTCGCGGGCCAGCACCGGCTCCGGGCCGCATACCCAGGTCACCCGGCGCACCGGCCGGCCCTTGTTCCACACGCTGTAGGTAGCCACCCTGACTACTGCGGCCGACGGAAGGTCCCGGCCTGCCGTGCCAGCTCGGCGATCATGCCGGGCGAGTAGCGCGCGCCATCAGCCAGCTGCATGCGCGTGGTCTGCGGGCCGGCCTGCGCCAGCTCCCTGGCGATGACCTCCTCGAACCCGATCCTCGTCATCAGGCCCCAGCGCGGGCCGTTCGGCCCGGTTGCCGCGGCGATCTGGTCGATGAGGTGGTTGATCCGGGCATGCACGATGAAAAACGGGTCCGGCGCGACGCCCTTGGCGGCGAGGTCGGCGAACTGCTGCTGGTTGCCTGCCAGCAGTTCCTCGAACCTGGCTTGCAGCATCTCCATGGACGGCAGCTGCGGCGAGCCCGTACCGGGCTCGGGCGGGGGCGGCGGAACGGGAGTACTGCCCTTCTCTACAGGCTGCGAGCGGCTGGTCCTGTGCGGCGGTCCTGGGTGGCCGTTGCCCTGCACATGCGGCGGGTAGCTCACCGGGTCTCCTCAGTGTCGGCGGTCTGTGACACCGGACCCAATCGCCAAAGAATGCGGCAATCTCCGGAATTACCCTGCAATCACTCAGACGGGAACGATGCCTGCAGCGCAACTACCAGGGAAAGCCGGGTCCCGGCACGGACCGCCAGTTCCTGCAGCAGCCGCAGCGCCTGTTCCGGGCGCACCCCGGGCGCGGTGGTCTCGGCGAACACCCGCCAGTGCCCGGCTGCGGCCTCCGCGGCCCACTGCGCGAGCAACTGGACGCGAGCCGGATTCCACTCACGGACCATCTGGGCCAGCTGCACGCTGTTTCCCGCCCTGGCCGCCCGGACGGCGCCGCCGACGGCTAGCACGTCCCGGTTGTCCGGCAGGGCGGCTTCCTCCGGCGCCGCGCTGACTTTCAGCTCCTGGCAGCGGGACAGGACCGTATCCAGCAACGGCACGGACGCAGCGAGCACAAACGAGTTGCCGGGCGGCGGCTCCTCCAGCACCTTGAGCAGCATGTTCTGCACCTGGGCAGACGCGCTGTCCATGTTCAGCGCCGTCACGCGCGGGCTGCCCGGGACCAGCCAGGCCTCAGCGATGATCTCGCGCGCCGCGGCGGCATTCAGAGCAGGATGCCAGCTGGACCAGCGGCACTCCTGGCTGGCCTCGGCCACCAGCTTCACGGCCCCGCGCCCTGTCACCAGGAGAACGGGCGGGAGGCCACCCGCCAGGACGGCCCTGGCCTGATCCGGCGTCATGCTGCCTCCAGCTCGATCCAGGCGTCGATGTCTCCCGGGTTCCAGTAGCCGCCTCGCTCCACGACAAGCTGCGCAGTGACGTGCCCGCTCCACCTGTGGTCGAACAGGCCCAGGGACTCTCGCCCGTTCACCTGCACGCTGCCGGCGTGCAGGCCCAGCACGTAGCCCTTGAACACCTCGAACTCACCGTCTAGCAGGTCGATGCCGTCCGGCCAGATGTAGTCCACGTCCGCCAGGCACCGCAGGCAATGAAAGTCCACCCCGTCATCCGGGCCGATCTCCAGCCACCAGTCATGCACTCCGTGATCATCGACGCACTGCTCTTGCAGCAGGCAGTACAGCGCCTCGTACCAGGCGCGCCGCTCCCACGCGGCGTCGCCCTCGGCCACCTCATCATCGGCGAGGAGGCGCCACTCGATCTTGCTCATGCCGCCGCCAGCAGCCGTACCGCCTCCAGGGCAGCCTCCGTGCTCTCGGCGGTGAAGCCCGGCAGCGTCAGGATGGCGGCTTCCAGAGCCTTCCACGGGCCGTCCAGGACCATCGCAGCCTGAACCTCGGGCGGCGGCACCTCTTCGGCAGGCACCGGCTCTTCCAGAATCCCGGCCAGCTCTTCCAGGCCGTAGATGAGCGCGTTCTTGACGCGCCCGAAGTGGCCGCCGGCCCAGTGGCCGCCCTTGGCAGTGCGCAGCTCCGGATGAGCGCGCATGACCCGCTCGGCGAAGTCCAGGTACCAGGTCTTGCCCGCGCCGGCGAGCTTGTGCCCGGCATCCTTGAACCCCGGCAGCACCCGGTTGCCCTTGGACGCGCGCAGCGCGGCAGCAGCGGCGGCCACCTCCGCGCCGGTGAGCCGGACGCCGCCCAGCACGAACTCGGCCTCCGGCTCGGCCGGGGCCGTGATGGGCCGGGGCGCCTGGTCAGGCACGGGCCGGGTCTCCTGATGACAGCCGATGTCGTGCAGCGCATCGCGCAGCTCGGCAAACCAGATGGCGATGCCCTCGGCGTCCATGCCGAACTTCTTGCGCATCGCCTCCACCGAGACGCGCCCGCCGGCGGCGAACCTCTCGGCCAGCGCGTCGAACAGCGGCAGCACCGGCGCGCGGCCGGGGGTGTTCTCGCGCGCGGCCAGCTCCTCGCGCAGCCGGTCCAGCGTGTCGCCGTCAAGCACGGGATAGTCGTCGCTGACCGCGAGCAGGGCATCCCACTGCCCCGGCGCGCTCTCCGAATCGCCGAACGCGGCGTCGATGACCAGCAGCTCGCGGCCCTGGCGCCGGCTCAGCGTCTCGCGCAGGCCGCGGCAGTACAGCGCCACCTTGGCCATGATGAACGCCTTGAACTTGACCGGCCGCTGGGTGTACGCCGAGATGCGGTCCGGATCGTACTGCTCGATGGCCCCGGTGGCCATCA
>Ga0207699_10000749_pt1 | contig 15507 bp, 12 predicted proteins | sample LARL51metaG_FD_184344 | JGI IMG/M metagenome (GOLD analysis project Ga0207699, IMG submission 184344) | Corn, switchgrass and miscanthus rhizosphere microbial communities from Kellogg Biological Station, Michigan, USA - LAR L5-1 metaG... | ecosystem: Host-associated > Plants > Roots >...
TGGCGCGGCTTCCGCTCGACAAGGAAGAGAAGGAACGGCTGGAAAGGGAGGAATTCGAACAGAACGGTTTTGTTGCCAATCTGGAGCGGCTGCTGCTCGCGGTCGACGAGAGCCTCAATGCCAGACCGGCGTCTCATCTGGCCGGGCTGCTGGCCGGCTGGCGCGGGCTGCCGATCACCGTGCTCCACCTCGATCCCGAGGCGCAGCGCCGCGACAAGGATGGCGACGAAGAGAGCCACGAGGCGGTCGTCAGGAACGCGGCAAGATCGATCGCCGAAGCCGATGAGGGCAGCCCGCGCAATATCGAGATCACGACGCGTGTGCCCAAGGAACGACCGGGGGAAGCCATCGAGGGCGAGGCAAAGAAGGGCTTTGACCTCCTCGTCCTTGGCATGGACCAGACCCTCGATGCCAAGGGCGGCTTCAATCGCAAGCTCGAAGATATCGGTGCCGGTTTTCGGAGCCCAATGGCCATCGTCGTTGCGAAGGGGCCTCACCTCAAGCGAACGGCGGCGCCCGATCTCAGGATACTCGTACCGGTCTCGGGCAGCGCCGTCGCGCGACGCGGCGCCGAAGTCGCCATCGCTCTGGCTCACGCGAGCCCCTACCCGCTGAGGGTGGTCTACGTGTCGACCACGCGGGACAAAGGCGCGCGACGCGGCAGCGCCAGCATTTCACTTGGCAGAGAGGAAGCCATCCTCAAGGACACGGCCGCGGCCGCGGCGCGCTACAATGTCGACGTCAGAACCGTGCTCCGCGCCCACATTGCGCCGGAGCAGGCCATCCTGCAGGAAATCCGTTCGAGCAAAGCCGATCTCGTGGTGCTTGGCGTCGACCGCATTGCGGGGGAAAAGCTCGATTTCGGCAGCGTGGCGCACACTGTGCTGTCCAAGTCCGACGCGTCAGTCCTCCTGATCGCCGACGGCGATGCGGCCCGCAAGAATTGACGTTCCCGGCCGACAGCGGGAATAGTCGGGACATTTCGACGATAGGCTGCTCTGGTTACGATGCACGGCTCGTGGAGCATGTCGGTGCCAGATCTGCTTGCCGGCGCGGAAGAACCGCACCAAAACTGCCAGTCTTGTCGTAAGATGACCGACACCTCTCGGTATTTTGAAGTCCGCTCCGGTGATGGAAGCCCATGTCGGACAGCGCGAGACCATCGTGGGCATGCGATGACGTATTTGCGGAAGCGACGCACGGCTCTGTTGAGCCTTCCTGTCCTGCTTTTGCTGGGTGGTTGTGGCCAGGCGGGGCCGGAGTGCGATACCCCGGATACGCGCAATTCAGTGCTCAAGACCGTTTCGGACGACAGCAACAACGCGCTCGTCGATTACGCCGCTAAAAATTCGAGCGCAGTCGAGGCCAGAGTCAACAATGCCCCCACCGAGGCCGAAAAGTCTGCAATCTGGGACAAGGCGAGACAAGGCGCGTCCTACAGACTGGATGATACGATCGGCATGAATTCGAGAAGCAGGCGAGCAGCGACTTGCAGCGCCTTGTTGTATGCGACGGTGGAGGACGCGACCGCGCAAAAGCAGGTGGACTTCAAGGTCGAACAGGCGGCGGATGGAAAACTGTCCGTTTCGGTCACTCCGTTTCAATTCGCGGCCCCTGCGCGTTGATCACGCACATCCTTGGCTGCAGCGAAGCTCGCCGGATGCGACCGGACTTCCGTCGCTGGCAGATAGCCACCTTCAGCCGCGCGACTGATTCGCCTGTCCGGACGGATTCAGGCGTCTTCTGTCGTTGGCGAGGCTTTCGACCCGAAAAGCGCCTGCGCAACAAGCGAAATTCGCAAGTGCTTTCAACGCTGATTCCGTTTGATCCCGCGTGCAGGAAGATTCCGCTTTACAAATTCTGCAAATCAGAAGTAAGCTTCGTTGTCCCGCCTCGGCAAGAGGGGCGAACGCGTCGTCACGATCGTGAGACGGGATGCGATGGACGCGGTGGTGATGCAAGACGGGCATCATCGGCGCGGACGGTGAAGGCGTGTGGTCCTGACACCCCGACGCTGGTGTCAAGCTCGCTGGATGATGATCTCGCGAGCGACGGTGGCCAAAAAGCCCGGCGCACCGGGGAGAGCACGTATAAGCCGTAACACATCGCGCGGGGAATGCCGGTTGTTCCGGCTGAACCTGTGGTACCTGCCGCCAGCTTTTCTTATTGCTGGCGGGCCATGGGTGCGGCCAGCATCCGGCATTCCCCGCGCCCTCTTTGCTTCGAGAGGGACACGCATGATGCATCACTCGGGCATGTCGTGCCGCGAGATCGCTGCTTCATGTCGCTCCGCTGTCATGCGACGCGACGAGTGGGTTGTTTGAAACGTTCATCGAAGTTTGAGGCGGCCACGCTTCCCGCTGATGGCGAGACTCGCAGGGTGGGCAAAGGCGCTTGCGCCGTGCCCACCCTGCTTCGGCAAATGTCATCCTCTGCGGTGGGCACGCTTCCGCCTTCGCTCTTCGAGCTACGGCGGACAAGTCGCTTTGTCCGCTCTACGGCACTTCCGCCGCGAGAACGTCGAGGATCATCGCAGGTAAGTTGGGCCTCGGCCGCTCAGAAAAACTCCACCTCGTCCTCGGCCGCGTTCTTCGGCTGCGCAGCGCGCGGCTTGGTGACGAGCCCGAGGGCGCGCAGGCAATCGTCATGGACGTCGCGCTCCCGCTCCATCGTGTACTGCGCGAAAAGCTCTTCGAGCATGGCCTCGTCGCGCGCGGCGAGCTGCACCTTGCCGCCAATGCTGCCGCCACGGTCCAGCTCCGCTGCGACGGCCTTCAGTTTCGCGAGCCCCTCGCCAAGTCCGGTCATCACGGCCGCGGCGGATTGCATGAGGTTTTCGAATTCCGCGCCCTCACGCGCCAGCCGGGCCATCTGCGAGCCGAGCCGTTCGTTGCCGCCTTCAACCTCCCGCAGCGCGTATCCGATCGACGGCTCGAGCCGCGCCAGTTGCGCGGGGTCGGCACGGCCGCGCAGCTCTTTCAGCCCATTCGCCGCGCTCTCGACGCGATCGAGAACCGGCTTCAGCCTGGCGGCGCCCGCCGACACATGATCGGCGGTGGCCTTGAGTTCATTGGCGATCACGACGAAGGCATTGCCCTTGACGCCGAGATGGCCGGCCTTGAGGCCGGCATTCATGCCGATCAGGATGATGTCGACGATGGCTTCCGAAAGTCCGGCGATCGCCTGGCGGAACTTGCCGAGCGTATCGTCGACGACGGCGAGCGCCTCGTCGACCGATTTTCCGGAGCTCTCGCAGGTCGCGATCAGGTCGAGGGCGCGCGCGAGCATCCGCTTGATGCCGTCGAGGAACGATGCTTCGGCGCCTTCGCTGTCGGACGAGCGGCTCTGCGCGACGATGCCGCCGGCATCGGCGAGGATGGCCTTGAGCGAGCCCGCGATGCGGCCGATATCCTGGTCGAACTCGTGCTCGGCATCCCGGAGTTGCAGGACTTCGAGCCGGCGAACGACGCGAGCCGCTTGCGGCGCATCGCCGCCGCCGGTCGCGAGGCCGGCCGCCCGGCGCAGCCCGGTGCAGACATGTTCCAGGCGCTGCCGCGCGCAATCGCCGGATTGCAGCGAAACGATCGCGCTGCCTGCGGCTTCGGTGATCTTCTTGGTGCTGCGTCCGGCGAGTTCGGCGAGTTGAACGCTCTTGCGCTGCTGCGTGCGCAGCTCCGCATGAGCCGAGATCAACCCTGCGCCTGCGGCATGAAGCTCGGAGCGATACAGCTTCTCGAACTCCTTGTGTCGGGACAAGGCCGCGTCGACGGCCTGCGACAGCAGCTCCTGGTCGCGCGCGCAGCCTTCGATCGACTGCTGCACCGCGCGTCCGAGTTCGAGGGCCTCCGCGGTGAAGTCCTCGAAGCTCTCGCGATCGCGGTTGAGCGAGGCGGCCTCGATCCTGGCGCTGCGGGCGATAATGGTGATGGTCTCGATGTGCTTGAACAGAGGTCTCAGGAGCGCGGAGGCCTCCTTGGCGCCGCTGCCGATATTGTCGAGCAGCGCGCTTTCGGCGGGCAGAGCTTCGGCGAGTTCGTTCAGCTTGCCGGCGATCTCCTGAATGGCCGCCGATGCGCCTTCGATGTTTGCTCCGGACAAGTCCTTCGACAGCGCGGTCAGGCCGCCGTCGAGCTCCCGGAACATCGCCTGGCCGCGGCCGAGCTGGTTTCCTGCCTGCGCGAACGCATCCTCGATGCGCGAGGACACAACCTCGATGGAGGCGATCGCCGCGCTGGTATCCGGAAGGACGTCGAGCGACATGGCCGGATCATTCTGCAGTCGCGACGTGCCCGGCCTGGTGCCAGAGCATGATTTCCCGAGGAATCTGGTTCAGCGGGACGACCTTCTCCGCGGCGCCGCAGGCGATCGCTTCCTTGGGCATGCCGAACACGACGCAGCTCTCTTCGTCCTGCGCACGCGTCGTGCTGCCGAGCTTGCGCATTTCGAGCAGGCCGCGCGCACCATCATCGCCCATGCCGGTCATGATGACGCCGAGCGCGTTGCGTCCGGCAAATTGCGCCGCCGAGCGGAACAACACATCGACCGACGGCCGGTGCCGCGACACCGGAGGGCCGTCCTTGATCGCGATATGATAGCGCAGGCCGGTCCGCTGCAGCAGCATGTGCCTTGCGCCCGGCGCGATATAGGCGCAGCCGGGCTGCACGGTTTCGCCGTCCTCGGCCTCCTTGACCTGAAGGCGGCAAAGGCTGTCGAGCCGTTTTGCGAAAGCGGCCGTAAAGCCCTGCGGCATGTGCTGAACGATCAGGATGCCCGGACAATCGGCCGGCAACGCTTCGAGCACATCGAGCAGCGCCTCGGTGCCGCCGGTCGACGCGCCGATGCAGACGATGCGCTCGGTCGCAGGACGCGACCGCCCCACGACGGGCGGCGGTATGATGGCATCGGCCGTCAGCTTCTTCTCGACGACCGGCCGGCGTGCGAGGCGCGGGCGCACACGGGCGCGGGCGGCCGATTTCACCGCGTCGCGCAATCGGGCGGAGCATTCCAGCAGGGCCTGCCGAGTATCCATCCTCGGTTTCGGAACGATGTCGACGGCGCCGGCCTCGAGCGCCTCGAACATCACGTTCGAGCCCTGCTCGGTCAGCGAGGAGCAGATGATCACCGGGATCGGATGCTGCGCCATGATCTTGCGCAGGAAGGTGATACCGTCCATGCGCGGCATCTCGACGTCGAGCACGATGACGTCCGGCAGTTCCGCCTGCAGCCGGCGCGCGGCCGCGAACGGATCCGAGACGGCGCCCATCACCTCGATGGCGGGGTCTTCGCCGAGGATCGAGGACAGAACTTGGCGAACCGACGCCGAGTCGTCCACGATCAGGACGCTAACCTTTTCCTTTGCCATGGCTGTCCCCTAGACCGTGAAAATCGTCGGCTGAACCTGCCTCAGTCCGGGCACGAGGCTGTGCACCATCGATTCGGAATGGCCCACCATCATGAAGCCGCCGGGCCGCAGGTGAGAGCACAACTGCTCGACCACCTTGCGCTGGGTCGGCCTGTCGAAATAGATCAGGACGTTGCGGCAGAAGATGATGTCGACGTCGCGATCGACCGGATAGCTCGCATCCATCAGGTTCATGCGCATGAAATGCGCGAGCCGGCGCAGCTCCGGCACGATCCTGAGCTCGTCGCTCGACTGATCCTTCGGCCGCAGGAAGTAGCGCTTGAGAAAGGCCGGGGGCACCGGGGCGAGCACATCGCGGGTATAGATCGCGGTCTTCGCCAGATGCAGCATGGCCGTGGAGATGTCGGTTCCGAGGATACGGAAATCGAACCGCGTGCCGGCCCTGATCATGTCGTCGAGCACCATGGCCGCGGTGTAGGCTTCCATTCCGGCCGAGGATGCTGCACTCCAGATCTTGAGCTGCTTGCGAGGCCTCAACAGCGCCGGCACGGCGATCTCCTTCATGAAGGTGAAATGCGCCGGTTCGCGGAAGAAGTCCGTCTTGTTGGTGGTGACGACATCGATCAGATGCGTCAGCTCGTGTTCGAAATGGTCGCCCTGGAAGAGGTTGTCGACGTACTCGTTGAGGTCGGAGTAGTTCAGCGCGCGGACGCGCTTGTGCAGCCGGCCTTCCAGCATCAGGCGCTTGTTGGCCGGCAGCTTGATGCCGACCTGAGCTTCGATGAACTTGGCGATGGTGCGGAAATGCCGATCCGAGAGCTGCTGGACGCTTTCCGGCCTCGCGAGGGCCACGGCGCTCATGCCGCGGCGGATGCGTCGAGCTGCACCTGCTGGCCGGGCATTCCCTCATGAGCCATCAGACGCTTCAGATCGAAGATGATGACAAACCTGTCACCCTTGCGCCCGATGCCGGCGATGTAATCGGACTTCCAGCGTCCGCCGACCGAGGGCACCGCCTCCATCGAACTCTCGTCGATGTCGGTGACCTCATGGACGCAATCGGCCACGAAGCCGACGCCGACCACCTTGTCGCCGACCGACACGTCGAGGATGATGATGCGGGTGGCGTCGGTCGCCGGCACGCTCGGCAGATCGAGCTTCAGGCGGAGATCGACGATCGGATAGCCGCTGCCGCGCACGTCGATCATTCCGAGCATGAAATGCGGTGCGTGCGGCAGGCGGGAGATCGGCCGCATGTCCAGGATCTCCCGGACATTGCGGATGCTGATGCCAAAGGTCTCGCCGTCGAGACCGAGCGTCAGGTACTGCGCCGTTTTGGCCATGTCATCATCCTCACACGATGCGCCTCTGGGAGGCCATCTCTAGCGCTGGAACTCGGCGTCGCGCTCGTCGCCGGCCTCATCCATGGCGAAGGCGAAGCCGCCTCCGCCATTGGCGACCTTCGCGGCGCGGGCCGGCTTGGCGAGCGGCGACTTCCTGCCGCCGCGATCGGCCGCCACCATGATGGCGGCCTTGGCCTTGAGCTCCTTCACCGCGCGATCGACCGGTGCGGCCGGAGCGGCCTTGGCCTTGCCGATGCTGTCGTCGATCCGGAAATAGGCGATGGTCGACTGCAGCTGCTCGGCTTGCGAGGCGAGTTCTTCCGAGGTGGAGGAGACCTGCTCGGAGGCGCTGGCGTTCTGCTGGCCGACCTTGTCGAGCTGCTGGATCGCCTGGTTGATCTGCGCGGAGCCGACGTCCTGCTCGCGGCAGGCGGCCGTGATCTCGACGACGAGGTCCGCCGTCTTCTTGATGTCGGGCACGAGCTTGGCAAGCATCGAGCCGGCCTCCTGCGCGACCTTCACGGACTCGCTCGACAGCGTGCCGATCTCGGCCGCAGCCGCCTGGCTGCGCTCGGCAAGCTTGCGCACCTCCGAGGCGACCACCGCAAAACCCTTGCCATGCTCGCCGGCCCGTGCCGCCTCGACCGCCGCGTTGAGCGCCAACAGGTCGGTCTGGCGGGCGATCTCCTGCACGATCGTGATCTTCTCGGCGATCGTCTGCATGGCCTGCACGGCGCGGCCGACTGCGGCACCGCTCGCTTCTGCATCCTTGGCGGACTGCGCCGCGATCTTCTCGGTCTGGTTCGCATTGTCGGCGTTCTGCTTCACATTGGCCGCCATCTCCTCCATGGAGGACGACGCTTCCTCGGCCGAGGACGCCTGCTCGGTCGCGCCCTGCGAGAGCTGCTCGGCGCTCGCCGACAGCTCCTGGCTGCCGCTCGAAACGTTCTGCGCCGCCGTCAGCGCTTCGGCCACGATCTGGCGCAGCTTCTCGACCATGCGCTCCAGCGCCATGCCGAGCGTGTCCTTGTCCGACAGGCGCTTGGCATCGACGATCAGGTTGCCGTTCGCGATCTCGTTGGCGACGGCGGCCATCCCGTTGAGGTTCACCGTCATCTTGTTCAGCGACTTGATGAGATCGCCGACCTCGTCATTGCTCATAGTATCGATCTTCTGGCTGAGATCGCCGATCGCGACCGCATCCGCAAGACCAACGGCCCGCGCCAGCGCTCGACTGATGCTGAGCGAAATCCAGAGTGCAGCACCGACGGCGATCACGAGCGAGGCCAGCACCAAAGAGATCAAGATGATTTCCGCGCGGGCGCCCTCCGCCTTGGCCTCCTCGCTCTCTTCCGCCATGGCCTTCTTGACATAGTTGATGTAGTCCTTCGCGGCATTGATCGCGGGCGTGAACGCCGCAAGACCCTCGTTCATCGAATGCTCGGCGGCTTTGGTTCTGTCGACCTTGGCCATCCTCAGGGTCTCGTCCTGCACCACATTGCCATGGGAATAGGCCGCCGCAAACGCGTCGATCAGCTTCCTGCCGGCCTCAGTTGCGCCCTTGTAGGCTTCGTCCTTGACCTTCAAGGCGTCTTCGCGCGACTGGGCGATCTGCGCGATGAACCTGTCCTGCGCAACGGCATCGAGTGCCAGAATAGCGTTCTTCTCCGCTCGGACCTGAAGCAGAACCTGTTCCTGGAGGTCGGCGACCTTCGCCAGGCGACCGGCGCGTGCCGTCAGATGCTCCGTCGTTCCCGCCATGTCGTTCAGCTTCAGATAGGCGACACCGCCGGCGACCATGGACAACAGGATGACGACGCCGAAGGCGCTGGCGAGCTTTGCTTTGACCGTGAACCGCATGTCTTTCCCCTATGAAACAAGTTTCAAAGCCTGGCCGGCGCAGACCGCGCAGGCCGTTTCGCAAATTTCGTCAACGCTGAAATTCCGAATCGCGCTCGTCGCTGCCGTCGTCCATGGCAAAGGCGAAGCCGCCGCCGTTCGCAACCTTTGCGGCCCGGCGCGATACCGCCGGCTTGGCGACGGCCGGCTTCTTCGGGGCACGCTGCTCCACCGCCGCCATGCTCGCGGCCTTGGCCTTGAGCTGGCTGACCGCCCGATCGATCCGCACCGGTGCCGGCGCGGCGTGCTTGTCGTGCTCTGCCTCGGCTTCGTCGATGCGGAAGAAGGAGATGGTCGACTGCAGCTGTTCGGCCTGCGAGGCGAGTTCCTCCGATGTCGAGGAGACCTGCTCGGAGGCACTGGCATTCTGCTGGCCGACCTTGTCGAGCTGCTGGATGGCCTGGTTGATCTGCGCCGAGCCGATATCCTGCTCGCGGCAGGCTGCCGTGATCTCGACGACGAGCTCAGCCGTCTTCTTGATGTCCGGCACCAGCTTGGCGAGCATCTCACCCGCTTCCTGCGCGACTTTCACCGTGTCGGTCGAGAGCGTGCCAATTTCCGCTGCCGCGGCCTGGCTGCGCTCGGCCAGCTTGCGCACCTCCGAAGCAACCACCGCGAACCCCTTGCCGTGCTCGCCGGCCCGCGCGGCCTCGACCGCGGCGTTGAGCGCGAGCAGGTCGGTCTGGCGCGCGATCTCCTGCACGATGGTGATCTTTTCCGCGATCGTCTGCATGGCATTGACCGCACGGCCGACTGCCGCGCCGCTCGCCTCGGCATCCTTGGCGGACTGCGCGGCTATCTTCTCGGTCTGGTTGGCGTTGTCCGCGTTCTGCTTCACGTTGGCCGCCATCTCCTCCATGGAGGAAGAGGCCTCTTCGGCGGAGGACGCCTGTTCGGTCGCGCCCTGCGACAATTGCTCGGCACTGGCCGAGAGCTCCTGGCTGCCCGCCGAAACGTTGCTCGCAGCGGTGAGCGCCTCGGTAACGATCTGGCGAAGCTTCGCTACCATCGTGTTCAATGCCTTGATCAGATCACCGATTTCGTCATTGCTGGACACATTGATCGTCTGATTGAGGTCGCCGCCCGCGACCGCTCCGGCGAGACCGACCGCCCGACCAAGGGCGCGGGCGATGCTCAGCGCGATCCAGAAGGCCGAGCCGGCGCCGATCACGAGGGAAGCTATGATCACGGCGATCAGCAGCATCTTGGCGCGGCCTGCATCCTTCTCGGATTCGGCGGCCAGATCAGCCATCGCCTTCTTGACATAGGCGATATAGTCGCTGGACGTGGCAATCGCATTCGCCCCGTTGGCCGCGCCTTCCGACGTGGCCATGGCTGTGGCGCGGATGTTGCCGCCCTCCTTGACGATGTCCGCGACGCGTCCGACAACGCCGACCAGACGATCGCCTTGCTGGGTCGCGCCGCTGAAGGACACACCGACGGCACCCGCCGCAGCTGCCGCGCGCTTCATCTCACCGCGAAACGCTTCCGCCTGAGTCCCGACGGACTTGATCGCCGTATTCAATTCGTCCGGGCTGGACGCGGAGAAAGACAGCGCAATGTCACGTTGCAGGCGGGCTCCTTCAAGCCTTGCGGTCTGCAGTGCAGCCACTGCATTGCTGCGTTCGATCGACGCCGGCAGACGATCCAGTTCCGCGACGTACTTGTCGCCCGCGCCGATCCACTCCTTGACCGCCGGCTGACCTTCCGACGCCCACAGCGCCGCGCCGCGAAAGTTCGAGTTCAACAGGGCAAGCTTGATGATTTCATCCTCGCCCGCATTCATCTTGTCGTAGGAGGCGGTGAACTTCTCAATCAGGCGCTTTCCGGTCTCGGTCGCTACCGCATAAACTTCGTCACGCAACCGCGTCGCGTCCTTGCGGAATTTCTTGATGTCATCGACATGCTTCTGCATCTCGGCATCAGTGCTCGCCAGAATGATGTCCCGCTCGGCGCGCATCTGATAGAGGATGTTGTTCTGCATCTCGCCGGCTTTGTCGATCCGGCTCGCGCGCTGCACGAGGTCCGCGGATGTATCGACAGCCTCAGACAACTTCATATAGGCCAGCGTCCCGGTGATCCCCGACAGAATAATGATCGCGCCGAATGCCGAAGCGAGCTTTGCCTTGATAGTGAATCTCATTTCAAAATCCCCTCTCGTCCCGGTCCCGAGACGTGTTCAATTCAGGATGCGTTCCATGTTCGGAACGATGACAAACTCTTCACGCCACTTGGTGATGAAACGGATGTATTCCGACTTCCAATGCATGCCGACACGCGGCGTCTGCTGCACGTCGGTCTGCGAGATCTCGGTGACCTCGTAGACCTTGTCCGCGGTCAGGCCGACCAGGACAGGCTCGTTGTCGATGCTGATCTCGATGACGACGATGCGGGTATCGGCCGTATCCTCGGGCATCGGCATGCCGAAGCGGATGCGCAAATCGGCAAGCGGAATCACGTTGCCGCGCACGTTGATGACGCTCGGCAGGAAGGGTTTGGCACCGGCGACCTTGGTCACCGGAACCGGATCGATGATCTCGCGGACGAGGCCGGCGTCGAGCGCAAATTTCTCGTCGGCCAGTCCGATCATGACGACCTGCATAAAACCGTTCCGGTCCGCGCCGGCTTCTTGCTTCGCTTGAGCGGTCATCACGCAGCCTCGTTCATTTGATGTTTTTCCGCATGCGCCTGCGCCAGTGCGACGAGCTGCGCCACGTCGAGGATCAGCGCGGCGGTGCCGTCGCCGAGAATCGTCGCGCCGGAGAAGATGGTGACGTCGGAATGCAGCTTCGACAGCGACTTGATGACGGTCTGGTGATTGCCGATGATCTGGTCGGCAACCAGCCCCACCCGGGTCTCGCCGGTGGAGATGATGATCGTCTTCTGATGCAGGTCCGGCGTGCCGGGCACGGTCAGGATTTCGCGCAGCCGAAGGAACGGCACGAGGTTGCCGCGCATGTTGAGGAAGTTGCGGCCGCGCGAGCGTTCGTCCTGCGCGGTCAACTCGACGCATTCCTCGACTGCCGACAGCGGGATGATGTAGCGACCTTCGCCGACGCGGATCAGCAGGCCTTCGATGATCGCCAGCGTCAGCGGCAGGCGCAACGTGACGGTGGTGCCCCGACCCGGCCTGGTCGACAGGTCGATCGAGCCGCGCATGTTCTCGATGGTGCGCTTGACCACGTCCATGCCGACGCCGCGGCCGGACAGCGCCGAGATGGTCTGCGCGGTCGAGAAGCCCGGGTGAAACAGGAACTGATGGATCTCGTGATCCGACAGCGAGGCACCCGGCGCAACCAGGCCCTGCTCTTCGGCCTTGGCACGGATGCGCGCGGTGTTGAGGCCGCCGCCGTTGTCCCTGACAGTGACGAGGACCTGCGCGCCGGAATGAACCGCCTGCAGCTCGATGCGGCCCTGCTCGGTCTTGCCGGCTGCGGCGCGCGTGGCCGTATCCTCGATGCCGTGATCGATGGCGTTGCGGATCAGGTGCACGAGCGGATCGGCGAGACACTCGATCATGGTCTTGTCGAGCTCGGTATCCTCGCCCACGGTGACGAATTCGACCGGCTTCGAGAGATCACGCGACAGGTCATGCACCAGCCGACGGAAGCGGCCGAACAGCGAACCGATCGGCACCATCCGCGCACCCATCGTGGTGTCGCGCAGACTTGCGGCGAGGCGCTCGATTTCCTCGGCGATCATCTTGATCGAGAGATCCGAGCCGGTGGCCGCCAGTTGCGTCAGACGCGCTTGCGCGATCACCAGCTCGCCAACCCGGTCCATCAGTTCGTCGAGGCGCTGCGCCTGGACGCGAACCGTGGCGATGCTGCGATCGTCGCTGCGCCGCGGCTCTTCGCGCCGCCGCTCGGGCTGCGGCTCCGGCTTGCCCACGGGCACCGTGGCCGTCTCGGCGGGAGGCGCCGCAGCGGGCTCCGTCACCTCTCTGACCGGTGCGGGTAACGGCGTCGGTGCCGCGCGCTCCACGTGCGCCAGCGGTGCGAGCGTCAGCTTCATCTCGTCCTGCACGAACATGAAGACGTCGTCGATCGCGGCCTTGTCGCAATCGCTGTGCAGGGTGACGTCCCATTTCAGGTAGCAATAGTCCGGTTCGAGTTCGTCGAGCGGTGGGACACCGTCGGTGAGCGGAACGACGAAGCAGGATCCGAGCTTGCAGAGATCCTCCAGCAGATCGAGCGGGTTCGACCCGTTGCGCAGGATGTGGGAATCGAACTCCAGCCGGAGCTGCCAGCCCGCGGATTTTTCGGGCGGTGGCGGCGGAGCGAGGGGGCGCGGCTCCGCGGCGGCGATCGGCGCGGGACCGCCGACGAAGCGCCGGAGATCGTCAAGGATGGCCTCGCCGATGATCGGATCGGCGGCTTCCGGCGTCTCGATCAGGGAACGGATGTAATCCTTCGCGGCCAGCGCGACCGAGATCAGTTCCTGCGTGGGTTTGATCTCGCCCTTGCGGACCCGTTCGAAAGCCGTTTCGAATTCATGGGTGAAGGCTGCGACCTTGTCGAAGCCGAACATCGCACCCGAGCCCTTGATGGTATGCAGGGCGCGAAATGCCGAGTCGACCAGATCCCGGTCATCCGGGCGCAGGCCGAGGTCGAGCAGCGTCGTTTCGAGCGTCTCGAACAGTTCGCTTGCTTCCTGGCGGAACACCTCCGCCGGATCCAGCGCGGTCATGCGCGCACCAGCTTGCCGACGACGGTGAGCAATTGCTCGGGCTTGAACGGCTTGGTGATCCAGGCCGTCGCGCCCGCACTCTTGGCTTCCTGCTTGGTGGCGTCGCTGGACTCGGTCGTGAGGAACACGATCGGAAGCCCGGTCAGCGAGGGCTGCTTGCGCAGCGCCCGGATCATCTCCAGGCCGTTCATGACAGGCATGTTGAGGTCGGTAATCACCATGTCGGGGCGGCTTGCCTGACACTTGGCCAGGCCCTGCGCGCCGTCACCGGCCTCGACCACCTTGTGACCCACGGGCTCCAGCGCGACCTTGATCATCTGGCGAATACTGGGTGAATCGTCGACCGTCAAAATCGTGGCCATTACGCGCAATCTTTCTCTTGATGAAAATGCTGATTGATCATCTCGTCGCTGGCGAAGCCGGCGCGGCGCAACGCGCCTTGAAGCGCCTGTGAGATCGCGGTGAGGACGACCTTGCGTCCCTCGACCCGTCCGCTCCTCGTGGTCGAGAGCAGAAGCTGAATTGAGGTGAGATCGGCCTTGTCGACGCTCGAGCAGTCGATCTCGAGCCGCTCGTGCCGGCGGAACGCGTCGCGGACAAGGTCGTAGACACCGCGGATGGCCGCGATGGTGCAGTCGGCAGGCAGCCGTAGACTATTCGGCGGCTTTTGATCAGGCATGTCGCTCCCTCACATCTTACGACCCAGAGGACCCGCGGCATGCGAACCGGCCCGATCCGATCGAGCCGTAGTTTTCCTGTACGAGCGTATTAAAACTGCTAATTCGCCGCTCCGTACAACTACCGGTTGGAACCATTGCTTGTCCCAGATCAACGACAAGACCCGAATGTCCGCCGGAAAATCTATTGAGGAGGCAAGCCCACGACATCACCGCCGATCGGAATCGCGACGGATGCGCCACGCTCTTGTCAGTCCGGAGGATCCCGAGCTCATGCGATCGCGGCCCGGCGCAGGATCGGGATCACCTGCTCGCCGAACAACTCCACCGCCTGCATGCGCTGCTCGTCGACGGCGCGGCCCAGGATTGCCAGAATATGGCCGGCGCCGCAGCCGCGGCATTGCGCGATGATCTGCTCGGCCACCTGGGCCGGCGTGCCAGCGATGAACTCGTCCGCATGCACCGAAAAGCCGCTTCCCGACTTTGGCGCATCAAGAAGCGAGGTGGACTGCTGACGCACGCGCGGATCACCCGCAAGCACTTTTTGGGCGATCTCCCGCGCGATCTGCGATCGCTCGCGCGCCTCCGCTTCGCTCGGCGCAACCGAAACGTTGCGGCGAATGGCGAGGTGGTCCGGGCTGCAGACAATGCCGAGCCGGTCGGCCTCGCCACGATAGGCATCGAAAATCTCCCTGATGCGCGCGACGGATTCGAAGGCGGTGCAGATCCTGGACCGGCGTGCCGCAGATTTGATGGCCGAGGCGGTGCTGACGACCGTCGTCCATTTGGGAGGCGATGGCTGCAGCGGGCGCGGCACGATGCGGAGATTGTCGAAATTGTAATAGCGCCCGTGATGCGAGATCACCGGCTCGGCGAGCCAGGCGTCGAGGATGTCCAGGGTCTCATTGAAGCGGTCCCGGCTTTCCTCGGACCCCATGCCGGTCTGAATCAGCTCCTGCGGCACGCCACTGGCACAGCCGATCTCCAGCCGTCCCGTGGTCAGGTGATCGAGCATGCCGATCTCCTCGAGGACGCGCCAGGGCTGGTACAGCGGGAGCACCACGCCCATGGTGCCGAGGCGCAGCCGCCTGGTCGAATGGGCGATCGCGGCGATCAGCAGATTCGGCGACGGACTGTAGGACAGCCCGAAATGGTGCTCGCTGAAGAAGATGCCTTCGAACCCGAGCACTTCCATCCGTTTCCAGAGCGCGATGCCGTTGTCAAACACAGCCGTCGCGGTCGGTCCCGCCACCTCCCCGCTCTCGGCGGCCGGAGCATACAGGAAGTCGAAACTCCAAGGCTTGATCATGTGTTTCCTCGTGACAAGCTCGCTTGCTTGTTGCGGTCTGGTTCAGCCGTGCAGTCGCGATTTGAAGGTTTCCCGGGCAAAGCCGAGCGCGATCACTGCCGCAAGTGCGAGCGCGACGTAGTATCCGGTGATCGCGTAAATCGTGCCGGTCCTGGCAAAGAGGCTGGTGGCCACGAGCGGCGCGATCCCGCCGCCAAGCACCACACCGAACTGCTTTCCGATCGAAAC
>Ga0207699_10000752_pt1 | contig 15478 bp, 11 predicted proteins | sample LARL51metaG_FD_184344 | JGI IMG/M metagenome (GOLD analysis project Ga0207699, IMG submission 184344) | Corn, switchgrass and miscanthus rhizosphere microbial communities from Kellogg Biological Station, Michigan, USA - LAR L5-1 metaG... | ecosystem: Host-associated > Plants > Roots >...
CTGAGTGCTCGGCTCGCCAGCATCACCAGGCGGTCGAAACCCAGCGCGACCCCGCTTGCCTGCGGCATCTGCCCGACTGCGTCGAGAAAATCCTCATCGAGCGGGTAGCGTTCGCCATAGCGCCGCTCCTTCTCGTCCATCGACAAGGTGAAGCGGCGACGCTGTTCGTGCGGATCCGTCAACTCGGAAAAGCCGTTGGCGAGTTCGACCCCGCAGGCATACACCTCAAAACGCTCGGCGACACGGCAATCCGATGTTTTCGTGCGCGCCAGCGCCGCCTCCGGCGTCGGATATTCGAACAGAATTGTCAAACGCCCCCGCCCCAAATGGGGTTCGATGTGTTCAACCAGAATTTTGCTGAAAATGTCGGACCAGGTGTCGTCCTCCGCAACGCGGACCTTCTGCGCCGCCGCCTTCGCCAGGCGCGCACGATCGCCCTCGCCGCCGGCGACGGTCGCGAGCAGATCGACACCCGCAAAACGCTCAAAAGCCTCTGCGACCGTCAGCAGTTCCGGCTCGGCGAAGGGATCGCAGGTCCGGTCCCGGAACGTAAAATGCCCGATGCCGGTTTCGTTGGCCGCATTGGCGATCACGACGATGGTGTCGGCCATGACAGCGTCATAGGCGGTATCGGCGCGGTACCACTCCAGCATCGTGAACTCGGGCAGATGGAGATCGCCGCGCTCCCGGTCGCGAAAAACCCGGGCAAACTCGAAAATCTTGGTTTCCCCGGCTGCCAGCAGCTTCTTGCAGGCAAATTCGGGGGAGGTTCGCAGATAGCGCGTCACGCGCCGGCCGTCGACGCCGGTAAACTCGGCGCGCGGCGCGTGCAAATGGGTTTCATTGCCGGGCGAAACCTGGGCTATTCCGGTCTCGACTTCGGTAAATCCTTGAACGTCGAACCAGGACCGCAAAGCCCGCGTTATTGCGGCACGGGCCTTAAGAAACGGCCGGGAATCGGCATGCCGGTCGGCCGACCACCAGGGTGAACCGGGAGTCCTGACGGTCATGGGAGGACGGCCCGGAACGCCCGCAAAATGCTAGCGCGGGACGGCAAAATCAGTATGTTGCGGCCCGAAACCGCGTCAGCCGCCGTCGGGTCCGCCTTTTTTGTCCGGTCCAGACCCAGAACATCAGGAAAAACAGCTTTGAGAGTCATCGCCAGTTCTATTCGCAAGGGCAACGTCATCGAGCAAGATGGCAAGCTTTACGTCGTCCTGAGCGCGGAAAACATCCATCCCGGCAAGGGAACTCCGGTCAGTCAGATCGAAATGCGCAGAATCAGCGACGGCGTGAAGATTTCCGAGCGCTACAAGACCACCGACCAGGTCGAAAAAGCCACCATCGAGGAGCGCAACTATAATTACCTCTATGAGGACGCTGACGGCTTTCATTTCATGAACAACGAGACCTATGACCAGATCCAGGTGCCAAAGGACGTGGTCGGCTCGGGGGCGTCTTATCTGCAGGAAAACATGACGGTCAAGCTGTCGATGCACGACGCCACGCCGGTCGCCATTCAGCTGCCGCAGCGCGTGACGCTCGAAGTGGTGGAGACCGAGCCGGTCACCAAAGGGCAGACCGCGTCCTCCTCCTACAAGCCTGCCGTGTTGTCGAATGGACTCCGGACGGCGGTGCCGCCGCACATCTCCGTCGGGACACGGATCGTCGTTTTGACCGAGGATGGATCCTACTCCGAGCGCGCCAAGGACTAGCTTTCGACTGGCGGCAGCAGGCGATGGCTGCCGCCTCGAGCCACACGCGCTCAGGTTGTGGCGAGCGCGCCGCATGACTTCAAATCGAAAAACCGTCGGCATGATTGCATCTTGTGTGCAATCTCGGACTGACCGGACTTGCGCGGAGTTGACGAAGTTTGGAAATGGGGCACTACTTGTGTCCTGCTTCCGAAGCCGCGCGGTGCTGGCGACTGCCCGTTTGCCGCAAGGCTCCGGAATGCGGGGGGCCTTTGAACGTCGCTGAAGCGCGAATCGTCGCCTGCAGCGGGGGGCGTTCAAATCGGCGCCAAGCGCCGGGAGAGCGAGGCGGTGAGAAGGAAAGCTGTCAGGTACGTCGCGTGGACGCTGGCATCTTTCGCGCTGTTCAAAGCCGGCCCTGCCTTCGCGATCGATCAATTCCGCACACCTGCACTCTCGGCGATTCCGGTCGAATGGCGCGCGGCGCTCGACCAGTTCCGGGCTGAGATCAGCGCCGCGCCTGCGGTCGCTGCCGATTTCACCTTCGCGACGCAGCGGCACCTTCGTCCGCTCGGTCCGGGGTCGATGCCGGCTTTCGTGCAGTTGAACGCTGCCACGTCGGCGATCTTTCCCGGAATCAGCCGCAGCCATGTGCCTGTGCTGTTGCCGTTCGACGTGTCGGGCTGGCTCGAGGCCGGCGGAAATCGCGGGCAGGCCGGTTTGGCGCGTTATCAAGCGGACTTCCGGTCCGTCGACTTCTTCGATGCCGGCCCGTCCGGCTATGACGCCGTGTACTCGCTCGAGCCCGGCGCTGCCGACGGATTGCCCCAACGCACCTTCGCCCGTCCGATCGAGGTTCAGATCACCGGCTCGCAACTGATCTACGACATCGCCGATCCCGCAGGCGGCAAGGGCGAGCCCGTCAAGGCATTGTCGGCGCAATATCCGGACCTGCGCCGCTTCATCCGCGAAGGCTACGTCCGCTACGCCTTCACCCGTTTCGGCGTCCCCTACGTGGTCTCGATCCAGTGTCTCGACAGCGTGCCACGGCCGCGCCGGCTGGCCTGTCGCGAGGCCTATCCGGTCGCCGAGCGATTTCTCCGGGCGTTGCGCATTGCCGGCGGCGAGCCATCGCGGCCACGGAGCAATATCCTGGCCGGATTTGCCGACCGCCCGCCAAACTACGCCTCCGATTTCACCTATCGGCCGGTCGGCGACATCCTCGCCAGGAGCAGCCCGCGCGGACAGACCGGCAATGCCGACCTGACCAGCTATTCCCAGATCCGCTTTCCGCTGGAGGCCCCTGCCTTCATCCACTCCCAATCGTTCGGCCGCCGGCAATCGAGCGACAGCTCCGACCGGCCCTCCGGCCTTTATCCCTGGCGCGACAATTTCTGCGAGGCGCGCAGCTTCAATGTCGGGCAATGTGCCGGCGGCCATGGTCATCAGGGACAAGACCTCCGCGCGGGCGCATGCCCTGTCCCGAGCGACCCGTCGAACCCCTGCGACCCCAAACAGCAGCCGGTTTTCGCCGTGCGCGACGGCGTCCTGATCCGCGCACGACAGCAGCAGGCGGCAACGCTGCAGGTCAACACGCTGACCGAGCATATCCGCTTCCGCTACATGCACATGAACCCGGCCAGCATGGACGTCGATGGCGTCCTCAACGGCCGCGTCGTCGCAGAAGGCGAGAAGATCGGTGTGGTCTCGAACTATCTCGACCACCCGAATGGCACCTCGCGCCACCTGCATTTCGACGTGCAGGTCTTTACCCGCGACGGCTGGGTCTGGGTCAACCCGTACATCACGCTGGTCTCCGCCTATGAGCGGCTGATCCGCGGGCGCGGACGCGAGATCGGGCCGCTGATCGCGGCATCCCCGATCGTCGCGCGGACCCAGGCGGACGATGCCGTTCATCTTGCACCGCAGGAGGGCGGAGAGAATTGATCCCCGGCCGCACAAGCTCCGACGATCACCCTGGAACGCGAATTGACCGCGCCGAACGAAGGGACGGTCCGTCGCCGTGCGGCGAGGATCGCCGCCATGTTCCAGGACGAGGGCCGGTTCCCGACGCGCGATCGCCTCTGCCCACGTCGCCATCCTGCGGCTAAACTGCACCGCATGGAACGATCTGATTCCCTGCACCGGCCGACGCGGCGGACGCTGTTGCAAGCCGCAATGGGCGGAGCTGCGGTCCTGGCGCTGCCCTTCAGCGCACATGCCGCGCCGCCCGGCTTTGATGAATGGCGCGACGGTTTTCGCGCACGGGCGCTCGCAAAGGGCATTTCGGAAGCGACCTGGACGCGCGCGATGGCGCGTGTCGAGCCCGACATGAGCGTGTTCAAGGAGCTCAGAAACCAGCCGGAGTTCAACGAACAGATCTGGCAATACATCAACCGCCGCGTCTCCGACTGGCGCATCATCAACGGCAAGGAAGCGCTGAAGAACAACGAAAAGCTGTTCGCGCGCATCGAGAAGGATTTTGGCGTCGAGCCCGGCACGCTCTTGGCGCTGTGGGGCGTTGAATCCGCGTTCGGCGACCCGCTGGTGCAGCAGAACCACATGCGGCCGGTGTTTCCCTCGCTCGCGGCGCTCGCGTGGAACGAGCCGCGCCGCAAGGCCTATTGGGAAAGCGAACTGATCAACGCTTTGAAAATCGTCGATCGCGGTTTTAGCACGCCGGAGGAAATGCGCGGCTCCTGGGCCGGCGCGATGGGGCACACCCAGTGGATGCCGGAAGTCTGGCTCAATGTCGGCTTCGACTATGATGGCGATGGAAAAATCTCGCCGTTCGGCAAGCCCGATGATGCGCTCGGATCGACCGCGCGCTTCCTCGTCAATCGCGGCAAATATCATCGCGGCGAACATTGGGGTTATGAAGTGCGCGCCAGCGGCGCTTCGGGCGGCAGCCGCAGCTATGCGGCCTGGCAGAGCGCGGGTGTGACGCGGGCCGACGGCGAGGCCTTTTCGCAACCGAATACGACCGCGCAGCTCTGGATTCCCGTACCCGGCGGTCCGGCGTTTCTGCTGGGTCCGAATTTCTATGCGGTGAAGAGCTACAATCCGTCGATGAATTATGCGCTGGCGATCTGCCATCTCGGGGACCGCATTTTGGGTGCCGGGCCCTTCATCCAGCCGTTCCCCGGCTCGGAGCGCGCGCTGACGCTGGCCGAAGTGCAGGAAATGCAGACCCGCCTGACCAAGGCCGGTTTCGACACCGGCGGCACCGACGGACGCGTCGGCAACGACACCATGAAAGCGATCCGCGACTTCCAGCAAAAGGCGGGGCTTATCCCCGCCGATGGCTATGGGGGCCTGAAGGTGCTGGCGCGGCTGCGGCAAGGCGGCTAGCCCTGCGGCGGCCGACGTGCGACGGCGCCTGCGAACATGCCGCCATCGATAACGAGTTCCGTCCCGGTCACGTAGCTCGATGCATCCGAGGCCAAAAACAGCACGCCGTTCGCGACATCGCGCGCCTGGCCGGCGCGGCCTAGCGGCGTTGCCAATCGCGCCAGCTCTTCCGGATCCAGCGGCGCGTTTCGGCCGCCGAGCGCGCCCGTGGCATCCCTGCGCCAGATCGGAGTATCGATGATGCCGGGATGGACCGAGTTCACGCGGATGCCATCGCCAGCGGCGGCGCATTCCATCGCCACCGCCTTGGCGAACAGCCGCACGCCGCCCTTGGTCGCGGAGTAGCCAGCCATCATCGCGCTGCCACGCAGGCCGGCCAGCGACGACATCATGATGACCGAGCCGCTGCCGTGTTTGCGCATCAGCGGCAGGCAATACTTCACCGACAGGAAGACGCCATCGAGATTGATGGCAGTCTGGCGGCGCCAGTCGGCGAGCGACATCTCGACAATCGACGGGACAAGGATTCCGATGCCCGCATTCGAGACCAGGATATCGAGCCGGCCAAAACGTTGCTCGATCTCCGCGGCAACTTCCGCCCAGCGCGCTTCGCTGGTCACATCCTGATGCATAAAGATCGCGTCATGACCGGCCTTGCTCAGCGCGGCGGCGAGCCCCGGCCCGTTCACTTCGTCGATGTCGCCGATGACAACGGATGCGCCCTCTTGCGCCAGCAATTCCGCGACAGCCGCGCCGATGCCCGACGCTCCACCCGTGACCAGCGCAACCTTGCCTTCAACCTGCCCTGCCATTTGCTCTTCCCACCAAACAATACGCGACCAGACTACCTGATCATCGCCGGTCCCTGGTCCGGCACGGCGACGTCGATCACCCTGAACTGCACGCGCTCGCTGCCCTGGTAGCGATCGACAGCCAGCGAGCCTGCGACATGTAACACCTGGCCGCGGTGCTCCGACAAGGCGTTGCCGAGCTTCTGGCCGATGGCGCGGAAGGCAATGCCATTGACGACGGCGCCGTCGCCCGCCTTGAAGCGCAGGCGCAGATGCGCCTGGCCAATCTCGTCCGCGAACACCAGCTGATGCGACGGCAGCGCCACGACAGGTTCCGGATTGCCACTGCCAAAGGGCCCTGCCCGGTTCAGCGTTGCGGCGAATTCCGGCGTGACGCCGCGCGCGCTGACCGCGCCATCGACAAACAGCTCGTTGACGTGGCGGGCGTCGGCGACGTCGCGCGCCAGCGCACTTTCCAGGTAAGCGCGAAACTCTGCAAGCCTCTCCTTGCGCAGCGTGACACCGGCGGCCATCGCATGCCCGCCCCCCTTGAGCAGCACGCCGTCGTGGACGGCCTGGCGCACCGCCTTGCCAAGATCGACGCCGGCAATCGAGCGGCCCGAGCCGGTGCCGATGCCGCCGGGCTCGAGCGCAATCGCAAAGGCCGGCCGCGCGAACTTCTCCTTCAGCCGCGCCGCCACCAGCCCGACCACGCCGGGATGCCAGCCCTCCGACGCGGTGACGATGACTGCGCCCTTGTCCTCCAGACCCAGCGCGGCCAGCGCTTCTGCTTCGGCTTGCGCCTCGGCAGCCTGCTCGATGACCCGCCGCTCATTGTTCAGCCGGTCGAGCTCGGCGGCGATCCGCGCGGCCTCGGACGGATCAGCCTCCAGCAAGAGCCGCACGCCGAGATCGGCACGGCCGATCCGTCCGCCGGCATTGATGCGTGGGCCCAGCATGAAGCCGAGATGCCAGGCTTCCGGCGGGCCGTTCAACCGCGCCACATCCATCAGCGCGGTATGCCCGACATGGTCGCGGCGGCGCATCGCGATCAGGCCCTTTGCGACGAAGGCGCGATTCAGCCCGATGAGCGGTGCGACATCGGCCACCGTGCCGAGCGCGACATGATGCAGCACGGACAAAAGGTCCGGCTCCGGCATCTCGCTGCTCCAGAAACCGCGCGCCCGCAATTCGCGGTTCACGGCCACCAGCGTGACCAGCACGAGGCCGACGGCGGCGAGATAGCCAAGGCCCGAGAGATCATCTGAGCGGTTTGGATTCACCAGCGCATCGACTTCGGGCAGTTCGTCGCCTACCTGGTGATGATCGATCACGACCACGGACATCCCGAGCCGCCGCGCTTCCTTGAGCGGCTCGATGCTGGTGGTGCCGCAATCGACGGTCACCAGCAGCGTCGCGCCCTTCGCGGCCAGCGCGCGCACCGCCTCGACATTGGGCCCGTATCCTTCGAACAGCCGGTCCGGAATGTGGATCAGGGGATCGAGCCCGCAATGGCGCAGATGCCAGGCGAGCAGCGCGGCCGAGGTGGCGCCGTCGACGTCATAGTCGCCGAAGACCGCGACGCGCTCGCCGCGGACCGCGGCATCCGCAATCCGCCTGGCGGCCACTTCCATCTGCGTGACCGTAAAGGGATCCGGCATCAGCTTGCGGATGGTCGGATCGAGAAACTCGGGAACGGCGTCGATATCGACCTCGCGTCCCGCGAGCACGCGGGCCAGCATCTCCGGAAGCTGGTGGCGCTGCACGATGGCGAGCGCCTTTGCCGCCCCGCGCGCATCGAGCCGATCGCGCCAAAACTTTCCGGTCAACGATTTGACCACACCGAGAAAGGCGGGCGGCGTTTCGACAGGCAAGGTTTTCGCGGGAAACGTCATGATTCGCGGCAGAATAGGTAGGCGGCCCGCGGACGACAACGCCCGCTTCCCAGTTCTCCCCCTCTCCTTTTGTGCGCATGGCGCTCCACCGCGCGCGCGGAGGTCCGCAGGCGACGGAACCGCAAGGGGCGAAAAAACAGGCGTGTTGCCAAAAGAAGATGCAGCCCGGAGGGGCGCCGGCGCCGATTTGTTTACCAAAACGCAAAGGCGTTTCGTGCAATTTGCGCTGGCAGAAAGCACCGGAGCAGCTACGGCACCGGCCTGGGATTTTCGCGAGAAAAAGCCAGGTCGCGCCCGGACAGCAGGGGACGTCCGCGCATGGCGATCGCGCTTGACCTGAAACGGCCGAAACCGATCTCGCAAGGCCCAGCCACCGAGGACGAGTCCGACGTCTCCGCACTGATCGCGCGGCTGACCGCCGAGGTCAACACGATCGCCTGCGACAAGACCAAATCGATCCAGCAGATCACCAATCAGATGAAGATGTTGGCGCTGAACGCGCTGATCGAGAGCTCGCGCGCCGGCAGCCATGGCGCCGGCTTTGCCGTGGTCGCGCAGGAGGTGCGCAGCGTCGGCCAGCAGGTCGAGACCATCGCCCGCGAACTCGAGGGCCAGCTCACCAAGCGCACCGGCAGCCTGATGGACTCGATCGCGCGGATGAGCAACCGCTCGCGCGGCGAGCGCATGGTCGACCTGTCCCTGAATGCCATCGAGTTGATCGACCGCAACCTTTATGAACGGACCTGCGACGTGCGCTGGTGGGCGACCGATTCCGCGATCGTGACCTGCGCCGCGGCGTCCGATCCGGCCAGCGTCGCGCATGTTTCCGAGCGACTTGCGGTGATCCTGTCCGCCTATACCGTCTATCTCGATCTCTGGCTCTGCGACCTCAACGGCAAGGTGCTCGCAAACGGGCGCACGAGCCGCTTCAATGTCGTCGGCCAGAACGTCGCGCATACAAAATGGTTTCAGGAAGCGCGGAGCCTCCGCTCCGGCGACGACTATGTCGCCGGCGACGTCGAGTGCCAGCCGCTGCTCGGCAATGCGCAGGTTGCGACCTATTGCGCAAGTGTGCGCGAAGGCGGACAAGCCCATGGCAAGCCGATCGGCGTGCTCGCGATTCATTTCGACTGGGAGCCCCAGGCCCGTGCCATCGTCCAGGGCGTGCGGGTCGGCGCCGCCGACAAGGCGCGCGTGCTGCTGGTCGATTCGGGTTTTCGCGTCATTGCCGCCTCCGACGGCCAGGGCATCCTGAGCGAACGCCTGTCGCTCAAGCTCGATGGCCGCCGCAGCGGCTTCTACCAGGACGCCAGGGGCGAGCTGATCGCCTTCCACGCCACGCCCGGCTACGAGACCTATCGCGGCCTCGGCTGGCTCGGCGTGATCGTGTGCGCAGCGTAAGAGTGTCGTTGCGGGAAGCGTTAGCAACGAAACAATGCTTCGCTTCGCTCGCAATGAACGGACACGCGAGTTTCGATCTTGCCCGCAGGCGGTTTCACGCACCTCCACCGTTCCGACCCGTGCGATCGTCAGCAGAATCATCCGTCGTCGGGCGAATCAGTCGACTTCGAAAGCCGACACGCGCTGCTCGGCTGGACGAGCCATCAAGAGGTAAGCTCCCAATCCCAGGAGCGAACACAGCGCCATGACGGCGGCCATCGAGAGCGCCGAGTGTCCGTCAAACAGCACCGAAACAAGCCCGCTCGACACCGCACCGGCTGTGAGCTGCAGGCTTCCCGCGGCCGCGCTGACTGCGCCGGCAATGTCGGGCAAGGGCTGCATCGTCGCGTTCATCACGTTCGGCACGCTCAGGCCGAAGGAGAGCGCGACCATGATCAGGAGCCCGGCGACGAGTGCCGGCGATTTCAGTCCGCCGATCGTGATGGCAAGCAACACGACGGAGCCGGCCGTCATCAGCGTGAGGCCGGCTGCAAGCACGCCGCCGGACGCGATCCCCGAGCGGCCAAGGCGGCCGTCCAGAAAGGCGCCGCACATGACCGCGGCCGAGCAGGCGCTGAAGATGAGGCCATATTGGTCGGGACGCAGGCCGATCACGCCGACGAAGAACAGCGACGCGCCGGAGACGTAAGCGAACACGGTCGCGCCGGCCGCGGCGCCGACCAGGACGTATCCAAACGAAACCGGATGCGTCAGCACGCGACGATAGCTCGAGACCAGCGTCGCATTCGGGCGAGGGCTGCGATCGATCTTCGCACTCTCCGAAAAGCCGAACAGCACGGCGAGCAGCAGCATGACGCCGATCCCGGCCTGAAACGCGTAGATCGACCGCCAACCGCCGAGCATCAACAGCGCAGCCCCCGCGGTCGGCGCGATCATAGTTGCGACATTCACCGCGACCATGACGTTGGCAATCCTGATCCGTGCCGCGTTGCCGTCGAAGAGATCGCGGATGATTGCGAGGACCGTTCCCGTTGCAGCGGCGCCGATGCCCTGCACGACACGACACGCCATCAGCACAGGCAGCGACGGGGCGGCCGCGCAGGCGACACTGCTCACGACGAAAAGCACCATCCCGAACAGGACGATCGGCTTGCGGCCGAACCCGTCGGACGCAGGGCCGTACAGCAGCGGCATCACCGCAAGGCTGAACACGAAGGCACTCATCGTCAGCCCGACCTCGGAAGGACCGGCCCCCAGCGTCGCCCCGGTTGCGGCGAGTGCCGGCAGATTGATGTCGATGCCCGAATAGGGCACGGCTGCGAGCAGGCCAAGCAGCAGCGTGAATGCCAGGGAAGTCGACTGGATTAGCATGGTGCGAGCGTCCGACACATTTCGGATTGGCGTTGCGGCGGAGGGAACGACCGGCTCCGCCGCACTACGCAGCGTCGATCTAGCTGCGCTGGCCGACGCGCCGCGGCTGGCGGGCCGTCTCCGTCTCATCCGCGACGAGCCGGCTGATGATCTGGAGGATCTCCGATCGCGTATCGATGGCTGCAAACTCTTCCGCCATTTGCGAGGCGCGCAGTCGGTATCCCGGCTGATCGAGCACCGTCCGCACCGCGCTGCGCAGCGCTTCCGGGGTTGGCTCGTTGGTCGCGAGATCGATGCCGACGCCGGACCACGCGACCCTCGCGTTGACGTCGGCCTTGTCCTCGGTCAGTCCCGCGGTGACCAGCGGAATGCCAAAACTCATGGCCTGGTTGACGCTGCCATAGCCGCCATTGGTCACCAGCACGTCGACCTTCGGCAGCAACCACTCGAACGGCAGATAGCTCGACAGACGCGCATTGGCGGGGACCGGGCCGGGAATCGCGTCGATGGGACGGCCGCCTGCGGTCGCGACCACCAGCACATCCGGCTCATTGGCGAGCGCCGCGAGCGTCGGCGCGACCAGCAGGTTGAAATTGTGATTGGCGACCGTTCCCTGCGTCACCAGCACGACCTTTCGCGAGCCATCGAGCTCGTCGGCCCAGGGCGGCGGCGGGATCTGGCCGGGAATGATCGGCGGCGTGCCGACGAAGTGCACCGAGCGCGGAACGTCGCGGGGAAACTCGAAGCTCGGCACCGACAATTGCAGATAGGCGTCGGCCAGTGCGACACTGCTATCGAACATCGGCAGGGAGGTCGGACTGGCACCGAGATCCTCGAGCACCTGATTGAGGCGAAGCATGACCGGCTGATCGACGACCTCGTGATAGTTCTGCGCCAGCGCCGCGTAGCCTTTGCGTTGCTCCGGCGTTGTCGCCGGTGGCAGGCCGAGGAACATCGGCGCCCGATCTTCGCGCGGCCAATGCAGGACGGACGTGCCGCAGAGCACGACGGGCGGCCGCCTGGAACCGGCACCGAGCAGCATCGGCAGCGCGCCGAAGAACATGTCGTCGCCGATGATGACATCGGGACGGAAGCTCTGCAGCAGGTTTTGCAGGCCATTATGCTGGGCGGCGATATTGTCGACGAAAAGCCGTTCACTGGCGATGCGCAGCCATTCGAGTCCCGGGGGCATCACCTTCAGTTCGGGGACGCGCGCAAACGGATCTTCCAGGTCGAAATCCGCATCAGGCGGCAGCGAAAAGTGCACTCCGCCGCTCGCTTCGACACGGGCGCGGAAAGCCGCTCCCGTATAGACGGCGACCTGATGGCCTCCTCTGATCAGAATCCGCGCGATCGCGAGCATGGGATTGACGTGGCCGTTCGCCGGCGTTGACGCGATGAGAATCCTCACGTGACCATCCTTCTGCTGTCGAAACACCGCCTCTGGTTCCGGCGGCCGTTCGACAGGATGGCGACGCCCCGTTACGCGAGAGCTTCGGACTTTGGGGAAAGAGTTACAGCGGCAACACTCGACATGACCGACGTCATCATGTGGCGCGGTCTCGACCGCCTAGCTTCGCCGCGCATTTGGGAAAGCCCGGACTCTTTCGCCCTTCGTTCGGGAAACGCCGATCGATGAGGCTGAGCGTCGAGGCGAATTCGGTTCGGCCCGGGGGGCGCTCAGGCGCGCTCCCACTCCTTTTCGGCGTCCCCGTAGAACTAGCGAATCCCGTCCATCAGCAAAACCCAGCAATGAAGCGTCACGCGATTTGAATCGCATTCCGACGGCCGCCCGTCTATCCTGCGCCGATGTCGCGCATTCTCAAAATATCGGGCGCAGTTCTCCTGGCACTGCTGCCGGCCATTGCATTCTCCACCCCCGTTCACAAGCGGCACATCGCCCGCTGGCATGGCTACGGCTTCCTGCCCGGTTATCACCAGCCGCCGAACGAGCACATTCCCGTTTTTGGCGCGAAGGGCGCCATCACCGGCGAACCGGACTACACGCCGCAGTACTGGAACGGCGAGTGGCACTATTTCGGGCGTCCCCGGTTCTTGCACGGCCGCTACAATGGCGGCAGCTTTGGTCCGTGCTGGACCTATACGCCGATCGGGCTGATGTGGACCTGCGGATAGAGCGTCTCGTGTCAGTTTGGATATTGGCCGGGCGAGTTGCCGGTCAATAAGCCAAACCGACGCCTGTCGATCCGCTCGCGCGCGTGCAATCCCGCTGCCGCGCAGAGATCCGGTGCATAGAGCTGACACTGCCCGGCCTGCTTCTCGATGGCCTTGTCGATCATCTCAAGCAGACGCGCGGCCGCCATCTCCGGCGGCGCGGCAATCCGGCCCCTGACCACGTGCTTTTCCACACGCTCGTGGCGGTCGTGATCGAGACCGGGGTCACGCCAGCAATTTGCGCACAACCCCATGAAGCTTTCGGAGTGCGAGTATATGATGGCGTCCTCGTCCAATTGCGGACTGAGGTCCGCAAGTTGCCGCGCAGTGTCCTGGGTGCCGGCGAAATCGAACAACTGGTAGTTCCGCCTGATGAGCGTCGCCAGGTGCGGGAAGACCGGCACCCGCATGTCACCATAGGTATGATGCGTGATCGGCGCGCCGTCGAAAAGGATGACGTCGCCATAGTCGACCCCGAGCTTTTGGTACGGCACGCTGCGGATAACGCCGTGGCACGGACTCAAGCGTTCGATCCAGATCGTCTCCTCCGCGCCGGGATCGTCGAGATCGGCCGTACGCTCTGCGAGCGGCCGCTCGGCGAGCTTCACCTTGCATTGGGAATATGAACCTTCCGGCAGGCTGAAGCGTCCGATCTCGAGCGCCTGCCCCAGGCTTTTCCAGGCACCGAGGGCGACACCGGCGTCCCCGGCACCGGTGGCGCAGATGCCGAGATTCCACAAACAGCTCTCCTCGACCTCGTCCGCCAGGCTGGCGGCGGCCTGATTGGAGGTCACGCCGTCCGCGAACCTGCCCCGCGTCTTGAACAGCAGCCCGAGATTGTAGTGATGCGAGCTGTTCTTAGGTTCGATCTCGATCAGCTTGCGGTGACAGCTCTCGACGATCGCGTCGTGCTGGCGCGCCAGCATTCGTGCTGCCGTCGCAAGCCCGCTCAATATCGGTACCTGTTCGGGCTTGCCGTCATAACGCAAGGCAAACGGCTCGAGCTTTTCGATTACCGTATGGAACAACGCATTCGTGGGCGGAGGCGCATTGAGGTCATCGATGTCGCGGGCGGCCTGGAGGCACAAACCGAGCACCGAGAGAATCCGGGCATCCTGATCATGCGCCTCCGCCACGTCCGACAGAACGTCGATTGCGGTTTCCCTGTCGAGACAGCGCTCGTCGATGACCCATAACAGGGCCATCGCGGCTTCGGGCTGCTGTCGCTGGGCCTCTCGCAACTTCTGCACCCCGTGGCCCACGGCCAGCTTCCGTCCCGCCTGCGCCTCCGCCATAATCTCCCGCGCAAGCGCCTCGATCTCGTCAGAAGAGAGCGGTGTGCTGGCACTCGTCGACTTCATCGGCTTCCTCCTCGTAATCGCCTCGGGACTCGCCCCAGGATTGGCCGTGCCGCAAGTCAGCATCCCAGCCGATCGGCGATGCCGCCGAAATCCCTGGCCACGATGTCCCAGTTGCCCTTGGCCTCGAAATCGTATTTCTGGTGCGGGCCGTATTCGGTCGGGCGCGCGACGAAGGCGGTTTTCAGGCCGAGCTTTTGCGCGGCCTTCAGATCGTGGTTGTGTGCGGCAACCATCATGACCTGCTCCGGCGGCAGGCAGAGCAGTCTTGCTGCGCCGAGATAGGTCTCCGGATCGGGCTTGTAGTGCGCGAACAGCTCCGCCGACATGATGAGGTCCCACGGCAGGCCGGCGAATTTGGCCATGTTGGTCAGCAGCGCAACGTTGCCGTTGGAGAGCGGCGAGATGATGTATTTCATTTTCAGCCGCGTCAGCCCCGCGACACTGTCCGGCCACGGGTGCAGGCGGTGCCAGCCCATCGTCAGGTGATGCAGGTCGGTATCGCTCAGTCCGGAAATGCCGAGCTGCGCGACCAGCTTATCCAGCGAACGCCGATGCAGCGCGTCGAGGATGACATAGCCGCGCTCGGGATGCTTGCGCACCTCGTCCATCGAGGCGGCGTAGACCGCGCGCCAGCCGTCGACCAGCGCGGTCCAGTCGGCGGTGATGCCACGCGTCCTGCCCCATTCGCTGAAGTCGTTGATCAGGCTGGTGCGCCAATCGACCACGGTGCCGAACACGTCGAACACCAGGGCCTTCACCGCGGACAGGTCGGACGGCATGGTTCTGTTCCCTTGCTGTTTTGGCCGACCATGGCACGTCCGTGCTATTTCGTAAAATGGTGGCCCGCGCCAATATCAACCAATGCGGAACAGCGTTCCGGCGTCCGCTGCCGGAGGCGATGACAAGCATGAAATTGTCCGCATCGTGAGCGCGCCATGACTCTGCCGATCGCGTTCGTCCTGTTGCAGGAGCCGGCCGTACCCGACCTGTCGGCGCTGATCGAGGCGCTACGGCAGCGGCATCCCGATCTGTCGTGGACTGCGGGTACGCCGGGCCCGAACCGGCCCCGATCGCGCTTCATTCTCTGCGGCAAGCGGATCGTGATCCTGATGCCGGTGGAGGCGCCATTGGCGGTGCCCGACGAGGAGATGTGGGTCCGCGCGGCGACGGCCTGGCCGGAGGCGCACGAGACTGCCGCGCTCCACCGTTCTCACGTGATCGTCTCGCTGATGGGCGACAGCGAAGGCAAGCTCGATGATGCCAAGATCGTCACCGCAGTGGTCGGCGGGCTCATCGCCATCACAGCAAAAGCGTGCGGCGTGGTGTTTTGCGGCAGGGTGGCCCGCTCATCGCAGATCTGGCTCGAGATGTCCGCAAGGGCGTTTGCGCCCTACCCGGATTATCCGTTCATGCTGTGGATCGACATCGTGCCGTTCGAG
>Ga0207699_10000753_pt1 | contig 15473 bp, 12 predicted proteins | sample LARL51metaG_FD_184344 | JGI IMG/M metagenome (GOLD analysis project Ga0207699, IMG submission 184344) | Corn, switchgrass and miscanthus rhizosphere microbial communities from Kellogg Biological Station, Michigan, USA - LAR L5-1 metaG... | ecosystem: Host-associated > Plants > Roots >...
GCCTGGAAGGGCGACACCGCCGGCAACCTCGTGTTCCGCAAGACCGCGCGCAATTTCAATCCGATGATGGCGACCGCCGCAAAAATCACCGTGGCCGAGGTCGAGCACCTGGTGCCCGCCGGGGAGATCGACCCCGACCATATCCACACGCCCGGCATCTTCGTGCAGCGTATCGTCGATGTCGGAACGGCGCTGAAGCGCATCGAGCAGCGCACCACCCGCAAGCGCGAAACCGCTAGCTGAGCTGAACTTTAGGGAAAATCTGATGGCCTGGACCCGCGAACAGATGGCCGCCCGCGCCGCCAAGGAGCTGCGCGACGGATTTTACGTCAATCTCGGCATCGGCATTCCGACACTGGTGTCGAACTACATTCCCGACGGCGTCGACGTCCAGCTGCAGAGCGAGAACGGCATGCTCGGCATGGGGCCGTTCCCCTACGAGGGCGAGGAAGATCCGGACCTGATCAATGCCGGCAAGCAGACGGTGACGGAGCTGCCGTCCACCAGCTATTTCTCGTCAGCCGATTCCTTCGCCATGGTGCGCGGCGGCCATATCGATCTGTCGATCCTCGGCGCCATGCAGGTCGCCCAGAATGGCGACCTCGCCAACTGGATGATCCCCGGCAAGATGGTCAAGGGCATGGGCGGCGCGATGGACCTCGTCGCCGGCGTCAAGCGCGTCGTCGTGGTGATGGAGCATTCCGCCAAGGATGGGCCGAAGCTGCTGAAGCAGTGTTCGCTGCCTTTGACCGGCGAGCGCGTGGTCGACATGGTGGTCACGGACCTCGCCGTGTTCACGATCGACAAGCACGGCAATGACGGCATGGCGCTGGTCGAGCTCGCCGACGGCGTCACGCTCGACGAGGTCAAGGCCAAGACCGAGGCCGAATTCCGCGTCGCGCTGAAGAACGCGTGAGCATCACGCCGCTGTCGTAGGGTGGGCAAAAGCGCGAAGCGCCGTGCCCGCCATTTCCCTCCGTCATTGCGAGGCGCGTTTGCGCCGAAGCAATCCAGACTGTTCCGCGCGGCTCTGGATTGCGTTGCTTCGCTCGCAATGACGGCCGAGAGACTGCGCCCTTACGACGCCTCCTTCAGCACAGGCACCGCCGTGTCGTCGCGCTTCAGCTCTTCCAGGCTGCGATGGCGCGGCTCGATGCCGAGCGCGAAGACCGTGATGATCTGCACGACCAGGAGGGAGATCATCAGTGCCATCACGCCGGCGACGCCGCGGGCCTCGAACAGCATCACGACCAGGAACGGCGTCACGATGGTGGCGCCGCGGCCGAGCGTGTTGACGAGGCCGGAGGCGCGCATGCGCACCTCGGTCGGGAACAGTTCGGGGATGTAGATGCCGAACAGCAGCGCCACCAGCACGTAGATCGGCACGGTGAGCGCAAAACCGACCGCCGGCAGCAGCACCGGATCCGAAATGACAGCATAGAGGACGCCGAGCGCGACCGAGAGCAGCGAGGCGCCGATGATGGTCGGCTTGCGGCCCCAGTGATCGGCGGTCAGCGCGCCGATCGCCGATCCGACCGGCGCGCCCAAGGCCATCAGCAGCGCGTAGCCGAACGAGCTTGCGACCGACAGCCCCTGCTTGATGAAGAACACCGGCAGCCAGGTGACAAAACCGTAGAGCAGCGTGTTGATGGTGACGAGGCACACCGCGCCGACGATCATGCGCGACAGCAGCGGCGGGGCAAACAGCGTCGCGATGTCGCCTGACGCTGACACGGTCGCGCTCGCCGCCGGCGGCGGCAGCGGGGCGCCCTGCGCCGCCTCGCGCTCGATCGCCTGCATCAGCGCTTCCGCCTCCTCGGTGCGGCCGACCGCTTCCAGCCAGCGCGGCGATTCGGGGAGCGACTTGCGCAGGTACCAGACGATCAGCGCGCCGATGCCGCCAAGCACGAACATCGCCCGCCAGCCGAATTGCGGCACCACCAGCGATGCGATCAGCAGCGAGATCGGCAGGCCCATGACGACGCAGACGGTGGTGAAGCCCGACCATTTGCCGCGCGAGCGGGCGGGCACGAATTCGGTCATGGTGGCATAGCCGACGACGTTCTCGGCGCCGAGCCCGATCCCCATCACGAAGCGGCAGGCGATCAGCACCATCATGTTCGGCGCAAAGGCGGCGGCAAGCGAGGCGAGGCCGAACACCAGGAGATTGAACTGGTAGGTGAAGCGCCGCCCAAAGCGGTCGCCGAGAAAACCGGTGCCGAACGAGCCCAGCATCATGCCGACGAAGGTCGCCGAGATGAAGGTGGCGTTTTGGGGCAGCGTCGAAAAGCCGGTCTTCAGCACGACGCCGAGCACGGAGCCGGCGAGATAGATGTCAAAGCCGTCAAAAAACATGCCGATCCCGATCAGCAGCATGATGCGCCGATGGAACGGGCCGATTGGAAGCCGGTCGAGCCGGCTGCCGGAATTGACCGATGTCATATGTTTGCTCCCCTGATGTTTTTGGTTGTTGCTCGTCGTTCTCCCGTCGACGATCTTCTCTTCCTATCGGCGCGGACGCTCTGCTCCCCTTCCCCTTGCGGGGGTGGGGTGCCAAGTGGACAGATCTTAGGTGGGGACCCCCTCCCCAACCCTCCCCCGAAAGGGGGAGGGGCGCACCGTTCGTGCCGATAGAGATCGATCAAACCTCATGTCGCTTTAATTCAGTCGCCGCTGCGTGGCCGTGTCGCGGTACCAGTCGAAGGGCTGGTCATGCGTCGCGACCATCACGCTCTTGGTGGAAAAATGATCGTCGAAGCTTTCGGTGCCGAACTCGCGGCCGACGCCGGACGCGCTGACGCCGCCCCAGGGCGAGGCCGGATCGAGGCGGTGGTGATCGTTGATCCAGACGATGCCGGCCTTCACGCGTGCGGCGAGGCGATGGGCGCGCGCGACGTCGCGGGTGCGGATCGCGGCCGCCAGGCCGAACGGGGAATCGTTGGCGAGCCGCAGGGCGTCGTCCTCGTCCTTGAACGGCGTCACTGACGTGAACGGCCCAAAAACCTCCTCCTGAAAAATGCGCATGCGGCTGGTCACGTCGGCGAACACGGTCGGCTGGACGAAATAGCCGTTGTCATGGCCGGCCACGCGCGCGGCTGCGCCGCCGGTGACTAGCCGCGCGCCGTCCGCACAGCCGACAGCGCAATAGGACAACACGCGGTCGCGCTGGCGCGCCGAGATCACCGGCCCGAGCTGCGTTGCGGGGTCGAAGGGATCGCCGATGCGGATGCTTTCGGTCTTGGCCTTCAGCCTGGCGACGAACTCGTCATAGATCGAGGCCTGCACCAGATGGCGCGAGGCGCAGACACAGGTCTGTCCGGCGCCGATGAAGGCGCCGAAGGCGGCGTAGTTGACGGCGCGGTCGAGGTCGAAATCCTCGAACACCATGACCGGCGTCTTGCCGCCGAGCTCCAGCGTCTGGTGCGCGAACACTTTTGCCGCCGCCGCGCCTGCGATGCGGCCGGCTTCGGTGCCGCCGGTCAGCACCAGCTTGTTGATGTCGGAATGCTCGGCCAGCATCTTGCCGGCGCTCTGGCCGAGGCCGTTGACGATGTTGAACACGCCGGGCGGCAGGCCGGCCTCGACAAAGATCCTTGCGAGCGCGAGCGTCGTCAGCGGGGTGTATTCCGAGGGCTTGACCACGGTGACGCAGCCCGACGCCAGCACGGCGGCGAGCGACTTGCACAGGATCATCAGCGGATGGTTGAACGGCGTGCAGTTGGCGACGATGCCGATCGGCGTGCGCTGCGTATAGTTGAGATAGGCGCCCTCGACCGGGATCACCGCGTCGCGTCGCGCCAGCGCAAGCCCCGCGAAGTAGCGGAAGAAATCCGGCAGCCGCGACAGCTGCGCGCGGGTCTCGTTGACGGGCCTGCCGTTGTTGAGCGTCTCCAGCCGGTAGAGCGGTTCGAGATTGGTTTCGAACGCATCGGCGAGCCGATTGACCAGCCGTGCCCGGGCGCGCACGTCCATGCCGCCCCACGCCTTGCTCTCGAACGCGGCGCGGGCGCTCCGCATCGCGACATCGACGTCCGCGGCCGTCGAGTTCGGGATCTTTGCGATCACCTCGCCGGTCGCGGGATTGCGGACGTCGAGCATGGCGCCATGACCTGCCTCGATCTCGCGACCATCGACGAAGTTGCCGTGGATCTCGACCGCGACGGCCTCTGGCTTTGCGGGAATGTTCACGCGTCTCTCCCTTCGACGATGACGGCGTTGCGCTTCAGCGCCGGCAGCACCCGCTTCTCGGTCTGGATGATGTGCGACTTGATGATCCGCGCCGCCGCGCGGCGGTCGCGCCGCTGCATCGCCTCGATCAGCGCCGTATGCTCGGCGACCAGCTTTTTCGGATCGTGGCCGCGCACGTTGGCGAGGCTGACGCGCACCAGGCGATCGGCCTGGCCGATCAGGTCGCACAGCGCCGCGGCCATCCGGCGGTTGCCGGAGGCATGCGCCAGCGCGGTGTGGAAGGCCCGGTTGTAGGCAATGAAGGCTTCATGGTCGCCGGAAAACCGGCGGAACTGGTCCAGCGTCTTGAGGACGTCATCACTCGCATTGTCTATGGCCTCCGCCACACAGGCCGGTTCGAGCGCGAGGCGGAAGCGCAACAGGTCGCGCGCGTCGGAGAGGGAGATCGGGTTGACGCGGTAGCCCTGGCGCGGCGTCACCGTGACGAGATGCTCGCGCGCCAGCCGCGCCAGCGCCTCGCGCACCGGCTGACGGCTCACCCGGTAGCGCTCGGCGAGCTCCTGCTCCCGCATGTCATCGCCGGGCGCAAGCTGGCAGCTTAAAATATCAGTACGCAGCCGATCATAGATGCTGTCGCGGAGAAGCATGAAATTCTCTCTCATCGGAGGTCGTTTATCTCAGCCGTGAAATATCACGTCAAGCCACGAAGGCTTGATTTGCGCGGAGTTTGATCTATCAATTCCGCGGGGGGCGTGTGCCCCTGGCTGGAAGAGGAGAGCCGATGGACCGGCTGTTCGTGCAGGGTGCCGTGAACGCGACGGAGACGGGACAGGGACCGCCGCTCGTCCTGTTGCATTCGCTGCTGTCCGACCGTGCGAGCTTTGATGCCGTCGTGGCGCCGCTTGCGCGCGCATTTAGGGTGATCGTTCCGGAACTGCCGGGGTTTGGCCGCTCCCGCGCCGTCGGTGGCGGCCTTGCCGGGGTCGCCGACCGGATGGCGGAACTCGTGACCGAGGCCGCGGGCAGCGCCGGCGCGGTCGTGCTCGGCAACGGCTATGGCGGCTTCGTCGCGCTGCAGATGGCGATCCGGCATCCGACCGCTGCGACACGGCTCATCCTCGCCGACGCCGGCGCAGCCTTTTCGGAGGCTGGGCGCGAGGCTTTTCGCACCATGGCCGCGGTCTCCGGCGCGAAGGGGCTTGCCGCCATCGCCGACGTTGCGATGAACAGGCTGTTTGCACCGGAGTTTCAGGCGACCCATCCGGCGTTGATGGGCGAGCGCCGCGCGGCGTTCCTGCGCACCGATCCCGAAATCTTCCGCGCTGCTTGCGACGCTCTCGCGAGCCTGGATCTGCGGGGAGGGCTCTCCAAGGTGAAGGTTCCGGTCCTTGTCCTGGTCGGCGAGCAGGACGAGGCGACGCCGCCGGCGATGTCCCACGAACTGGCCGCCGGCCTGCCCGACGCGCAGCTCAAGATCATTCCCGGCTGCGCGCATGTCCCGCAACTGCAGGCGCCCGCGCTCTTCCTTGCGGCGATCGCCGGCGTCCTCAAGCTGGCGGACGCGGCTTCGGGCTGAAGAACAACCAAAGCTTGTAAAGTGCTCCCGCCACTCATAGCCTGCGCCCGGTGCCGTGGCGTCTTTGGGAGGGTGGGAGTCATGGAGTTTTTCCGGGCCTACAAGGCAAAGCTTGCGACCCCCACCTACTTCATCGAGAGCACGGCACCCGACAATGTCGATGACACCGGGCCGCTGCCGGATCTGCCGCCGCAATACCGGAAATACCTGACGGAAATCCATCCCGAGCAGGCGGTGCAGGAGATCGCCGAGATACTGGTGGCCGGGCCCGACCCCAACCTCGTGGTGATGGTGCACGGCTTCAACAATCCCGAGCCGGCGGTGCTGAACATGTACACGGGCGCGGCGATGGCGATCGAGCGCGACGCCGCGATCAATGGGCGGAAAGGCCTGGTCTGCGTCGGCTATCGCTGGCCATCGGAGAGCATGGGCGAGCCCTGGCACGGCACCTGGGATGCGATGCCGACCTTTCCGACCTGGCTGCTCAACGCCGGTGTCGTGCTCGCAGTGGTACCGTTTCTCCTGTTCTATTTCGCGGACTGGGCGGGTGGCCTGCTCGGCTGGTTGCGCGACCCGATCAGCGACCATCTCGTCACCATCCTCGGGCTGGTGCTGATGGGCCTCGTGCTGACCGCGGCGCTGCTGCGCACCATCGTGTATTTCCGCGACACCTATCGCGCGACCAATTTCGGCGTTCCGGATCTCGTTCACATCATCCGCGTGATCGACGGCAAGGTCGGCGAGCTCAGACAGAGCAAGGAGGCAAGCAACGACATCCAGTTGTCCTTCATCGGGCACAGCATGGGTGGCTTCGTGGTGACCAACACCATCCGCGTGCTGTCGGACGCCTTCGAGGGCGCACGCAGCCGCATCGAGGCTTACGGTGCGGCGGCCGATCCGGGCCTGGCGTCGCCCAACATCGGTCATGTCTTCCAGCTCAAGCGCTTCGTGCTGGCGTCTCCGGACATCCCGGCGGAGACGCTTCTGACCAACCGCAGCAATTTCCTCGCCTCCGCGCTGGTGCGGTTCGATGAAGCCTATCTGTTCAGCAGCGAAGGCGACGAGGTACTGCGACAGATCTCGACGCTCGCGAACTATTTCGTGTTTCCGACCAAGAGCCGGAATCACGGTTTCCGGCTGGGCAATGTCGAGATCCTGTCGCGGGATTTCGGCCTGACCAACGTTCCGCGCGCGGACATCCTGAAGCGATTGCGCATCGGCCATCTGACCCTGCAGCAGCTCTATGACGGACTCTTGCGCGCAGCCGAACAGAGGCAGCGGGGAATCGGCTCCCCTGGCGTGGCAAGGCCTCCGGTCCTACTGCCCGAGCGCTTCACCTATTTCGATTGCACCGACTATACCGACGACTGGACGGACTGGTCGGATCCGGACAAGCCGGTCAGGCCGGCGCGGCCGCTGCTGACCTTCGCCAACTGGTACAAGCGCAATGACGAGCACGCGCGGGTGCCCTGGCATGCGCATCTGCGTCTGCTGTTCGTCTATCTCTTCACCCAGCGGCCGAACGTGCATGCCGGCTATTTTCAGGGACTATTGTCGCAGCAATTGATCTATCGGCTGGCCTGCCTCGGCTACAATGACACGATCGTGGCCTATGGCAGCGAGCAGGAACTCGGCGAAACATGCAAGGACAAGAAGATTCGCCTGCTGGTCTCGCCGGAGCTGCCGGATCCTGCGGCCGCGGCCGCGTCGTCGTCGACATCACCAGAGGTGAGAGACGTCCGCCACTCTGCCGACGCGTGACGTCTCACGACCGTCCGACGGTCCTGCCGATGCTGGTCCGTCCGAACACGGCAGCGACGCGCGCCAGCAGCGATTTTGGCTCGCGCACCAGGCGGAAGCCGAGATTGGTCGGCGGAGTGCCGGACGCGCAGCCGCCGGCGCGGGCGTCGCGGATGAAATCGGTGACATAGGCGCGGTGCGCCCCCTCGGCGACGCGGACGCCGCAATTCGTGGTCTGTTTCAGGGTCCGGCCGGCATCGTCGAGCGCGACGCGGACGAAGCAGGTCGTGGTCCATTCCCAGACATTGCCGGAGAGGTCGAGCAGGCCGTTTTCATTGGCGCCGAACGTGCCGAACGCGCGCGTCGTGGTGTCCTCGTCGGCGGCGGCCTCGCGCGCGTAGCGCGCCAGCCAGCGCTTTGACGGATCGCTGTCGGCGGGCAGGCCGTCATCGGCGAACTTGCTGCCGGCGGCAAACGCCCATTCCTCGTCGGTCGGCAGCCGCCAGCTCTCGCCGGTGCGGCGTGACAGCCAGGCAGCGTAAGCCTGCGCATCGTGAAAACTGACCTGCACAGCCGGCCGGTCGAGCGCCACCGCCACGCCGCGGTCGAGGGTATGGCAGTCGCCGTCATCGACGCAGGCCTGATAGTCGGCGGCGGACACCTGATGCGCCATGATCGCGAGCGGAAGGTTTGAGCGCAGCGTGGCGAGCGGCGCTTCCGCCGGCTTGCCCGATCGCGTGAAATCGCCGGCGACGCGGTAGGACATTGTCCCCGGCTTGACCTCGACGACGGACTGCTCGCTCACTGCCGCATCCCGGCGCGGCGGATCGGACAGCAGCGGCGCCACCGCAATCGGGCCGGCGAGTCCGGCCGCACAGGCAAGCGCCAGTTTCAGTTTGAAGGCGATCAGCATGACTGCCTCGCGAGGGAGGGAGAAGGGGACGGTGTTTGCCGGCGCTGTGGCCAAGAATGATGAGATGAGGTTCGATAGAGCCGCATCGGAGGTCCGCCCCTCCCCCCTTGCGGGGGAGGGTTGGGGAGGGGGGTACCCCACGACGATCTGCATCCCGGGACCCCCACCCCCGACCCCTCCCCGCAAGGGGGAGGGGAGAAGAGCTGCGTTCGCGGCTGCAGTCAGCTAAGCTTCGTCGCTCGTGGCTGCATACAACTAGACTTCGTCAGTTGGTCTCGCCGGGCGGGATTTCCGCGGGCGCCTTCACCTGGGTCATCAGGTCGTCGTTCCACTTGCCCTCGACCTTGAAGTGCGCGGTGGCGCCGAGATCCGCGGCCTCGATCAGATTATGCGTGACATAGGCATAGACGCCGGGCTGCAGGAACTTGTACATCGCAGCTCCCGCCGAGCCGCCGCGGATGAACCAGGTCTCGAGCCCGGTCTCCGGCGCGTTGGAGAATTTTCCGGTCTCCCAGACATAGTCGCCATGGCCGCCGATCAGATGCGGGCGGCTGTCGCGGTTGGCCTGCGAATGCACGATCAGCACGTTCTCGCCGACATTGGCCGTCAGCGCATTCTTGCCCGTCAACGCCCCGACCTTGCCGTTGAACACGACATGGCTCGGCACCAGCTTCTTCATCACCTCCTCTGTGTCGGCGTAGGCGTCGCCCGGCGAGTCATAGGATTTGAAATTGCCCTTTTCGTCACGCGGCACGTACATGTCCTGCTCGCCGATATAGTAGACGCGGTCGTATTTCAGGGCGTGCCCGCGGCCGTCGTTCAGACCATCGCGCGGCAGCACCATGACGGCGCCGTTCATGCCGCTGACGACGTGCCAGGGGATCATCGGGCCGCCGGGTGCGCAGTGATAGACGAACACGCCGGTGCGGGTCGCCTTCCAGCGCAGCACCACCTGTTCGCCGGGATTGATCAGCGTCAGCGCGCCGCCGCCGAGTGCGCCGGTCGCGGAGTGGAAGTCGATATTGTGCGCCATCGAATTGGTGGCGGGATTGACCAGGGTCACTTCGACATAGTCGCCCTCGTGCACCACCATCAGCGGGCCCGGCATCGAGCCGTTGAAGGTCATGGCCTGGAAGGTCGTTCCCTTCTCGTCGATGACCACCTTCTTTTCCTGGATGGTGAGCTTGAACTCCATGATAACAGAACCCTGCTTGGTGGCCTGTTCGTGCGCATGCACGAACGGCGGCGCCACGAGGTCGACCTTCTGCCGCGGCAGCTTGAGGTCATCGGCAAAAGCGGGCGTCGCCAGCATGAGAGCTGCGGCGGCGGCGGCGCTGAACAGGGCGGCTCTGCGGGTCAACATCGTCGTATTCCTTCATCGTTCATGGTCTTTGAAAGCGCGTGCACTCTGCTTCCGATCGCCGCAAGAAGGTTTGCGCTGGAGCAAGCTCGGGCCGTTTCCGGCCGCGGCTTCGTAATCCTACGTAGGCGACGGCGCACCGATCGGCTCGGCCGGATATCGCCGTGGGCCGACGTCAAGGAGCGCAAGCCGCCCGGCGCCCGAACCGCAACTTGATCAAGATCAATTGATCGTCGTGCGCGCCCGTAGGCCAGTCCGTGACCGCCTGTCCTATGGTTAAAAGATGGTTCTTCAACCTGCCGGTGTCGCGCTTGAGAAAGCCCAGCGAATCATTCCTGCAAGGAGAACTGGTCGCTCTCAGCGTCCCGCTGATGCTTTTCCTGATATCCCTCGGCGCCATTGGCACGGCGTGGTGGTGGCTGGGCATACCGGTCAATCTGGCGCGCGCACCGATCGATCCGGCGGGCAAGGTACAATGCATATCGTACTCGCCCTTCCGCAGCCGTCAGACGTCGCTTTCACCGGCGACGCAGGTCACTCGGGAACAGATCGCGGAAGATCTCGCAGAGCTTGCCAAGATGACCGACTGCATCCGTACCTATGCGACCGATCTCGGTCTCGATCAAATTCCCGGACTTGCGGCCAAGGTCGGCTTGAAGGTCATTCAGGGCATTTTTCTCGATAAGGACCGGCAGAAGAACGCGACGCAGATATCGACGGCGGTACGCCTAGCAAAGGATTATCCAGGAACCATCATCGCGCTCGTGGTCGGCAACGAGACTTTGTTGCGCAAGGACATAACAGTTTCCGACCTCGCCGCCACGATCCGCTCGGTCAAGGCACAGGTCACCGTCCCCGTCACCTATGCCGACGTCTGGGAATTCTGGCTGAGCAATCCCGAACTTTACGACGCGGTCGATTTCGTCACGATTCACATCCTGCCATACTGGGAAAATGATCCGATCCCGGCCGAATTGGCCGCCGCTCACGTTGACACGATCCGCGGGCGGGTCGCGGCGGCTTTTCCTGGCAAGGAAATCCTGATCGGAGAAATAGGTTGGCCGAGCCAGGGGCGAATGCGCGAATCAGCACTGCCCTCGCCAGTCAATCAGGCCCGGGTGGTCTCGGAGATTCTCGACCTTGCCCGGCGCGAGAATTTCCGCGTCAACCTGTTCGAGGCCTATGATGAATCATGGAAGCGGGAGATCGAGGGCACGATCGGCGGGTCTTGGGGCCTGTTCGATTCCGTGCAGCGCACGCTGAAATATCCGCCCGGAATCCCCATCAGCAATTTTCCGCTCTGGAAGCTGCAAATGTGCAGCGGAATGGCGCTGGCGACCCTGGTGTTCGGCGTGGCATGGCTGACCTTGCGCCGCAAGCCCAGGGAGCCCGGGCTCGCCTCATGGTTTGCGGTTGGACTATCGGCGACCACGGCCGGAATCCTGTTTGGGGTGGCCGCCCAAAAAATGTTCTATGAAAGCTACGGAGCGGGCGGTTGGCTTCTGTGGGGCTCGCTTCTGGCGGCGGCAACTGCGTCACCCGTGCTTGGCGCCAATGCACTGATGTCGGGTCGCGTGCTACCCGTTTTTCTGGAAGTGGCGGGTCCGAAGGATTGCCGGACCAGATCGGTGCTGGCGATCATGCATGGATCGGTCTTGATCGTAACCACCGTGATCGGCACGGCGACCGCACTCGGCCTGGTGTTTGACCCGCGCTTTATCGATTTTCCTTTTGCGGCTCTCACCATGGCGGCGGTGCCATTCGCCGCTGTGACGCTGCTCAATCCAGTCATGAGCGGATTTCGCCCCATGGCGGAGCGGCTGTTTGCCGGCGTTTTCCTGGGAGCCGCGATCTATGTGGGACTGAACGAGGGTCCGGCCAACTGGCAGGCGCTGTGGACTTGCGCCGCCTATCTGCTGCTTGTGCTTACGCTGTGGCGGGCGCGGGCCTGAGGATGGGAAAGCGGGCGTCGAACCCTCGGGGGAGTATGTGCGGGGAGACGTGACTCTCCGGTTAGGCGAGGTGCATGATGACATCGATCTCGCAGACGGCAGTGCCGGCGGATGTTCAGGCGCCGCCACGAGCAAAAGCGCGCAACGCCGCACTCGACCGCACGCGCACCTTTCTCACGCTGGTGGTCCTGCTCCATCACGCCGTCATTCCCTACACCCATTTCGGTCATACCGATCCAAAGTCGTGGATCGGCTTTGACGTGATCGTGCTCGCCACTGACAGCTTCTTCATGGCGATGTTTTTCTTTCTGTCGGGCCTGTTTGTGTGGCCGGGACTCGCGCGCAAGGGACCGCTGGACTATCTGCGCGATCGCCTGATCCGGCTCGGTTTGCCTTTCGTGATCGGTGCTTTCACGATCATCCCGCTGGCCTACTATGCGATTGAACTGCGTCGGCAGCCGGACGTCAGCTTCGCCGACTTCTGGTGGAAAACCATCACCGAAGGACCTTGGCCGAGTGGCCCGATCTGGTTCCTTTGGGTGTTGCTTAGCTTCGATGTGGTCGCAAGCGTCCTTTACAAGCTCTCGCCCACACTTCTCGACCCGATCAATCGCCTGTCACTGCGCGGCCATGACCAGCCCGCGCGGTTCTTCGCTGCCATGCTTGCCGTCACCGCCGTGCTCTACATCCCGGGTCTAGTTCACTTTGGACCATTCAGCTGGTTCGAGTTCGGACCGTTCTCGGTCCAGCACGGACGCGTCCTGCTGTATGCGACCTACTTCTTTTTTGGTGCGGGCATTGGCGTCAGGTACCTGGACCGCGGATTGCTGGCTTCCGATGGCGAGCTTGGAAGGCGTGGCCTGGCCTGGACGATTCCAGCACTCGTCCCCTATTGCCTCATGTGGGTGATGATCTACATCAAGCGCGAAATACTCGGAAATCCGCCCCGGCTGCCCGACTGGTATGAAGCGATCTATGCACTGTTCTTCGCGGCCTTCAGCGTGGCCATCATGTTTACGATCCTGGCCTATTTCCTTAAGTTCAAGCAATCAGGCTGGAGCAGCCTCGATCTTATGCAGCCCGCTGCTTACGGCATGTTTTTGGTGCACTATCCGATTGTGCTTTGGCTGCATTATTGGCTGTTCGACCTCCCCATCCCGGCAATTGCCAAGGGCCTGATCGCATTCGTGCTCACTGTCTTCCTGAGCTGGGGTGCGACTGAGGCGTTGCGAAAGATTCCAGGCGCAAGGCACGTGCTTTAGGTCGTATCAGTTCGAGTTGCGTGCAGATGAAATCAGGACGGCGCGGGCGATCAGTGCGCAGCCATGGTCCAGATGCAGCGAATCGAACAACACCGAAGGAGTGCCCGGAGTGCTAGCCATGATGAGGAATATCGTAGCCGGGCTTGTCCTGGTGGGTTTGATGATCATTGGCGTACTTGCCTTCGCCCAAAAACATGATGGGTGCTTGCACGGACACTCGATCAAGGACTTCAAGCCCTGCGGATCGGTCAGCACTTCAATCTAGCAACTGCGATAGTCGGCTCGCGTAGTGCGATACAGATCGCTCGGAGCTCGACCGCCAACCTGGTGCTCGCCCCGTAAATGGCCGGGGTGGCCCTGGCGACTCGGACGTGGCAGCTTTGGTAACCCTGAGTCGACACGCCGAGACCGAAGCGATTGAGCGCCTGCACGCCGCCTGCGAGCTTATCCAGCACCGCGCCATCTCGCATGAAATGCCTTCGATCCCGGCTGGCCCTCGCTCCCGATCCTGTTTCTCCAGTGATCTCATCCGCGCAACGGTCGTCCGCCGGTCGGTTCGGCCATCTGAGGCAAGCCAGATGAAGCCTGCATCGGTCATCATCGTCGAAGACGAGGCCCTCATTCGGATGATGCTTGTCGAAATGGTCGAGACTCTCGGGCACAAGGTCGTCGGCGAGGCGGGAAGAATAGGCGAGGGCCGGTCTCTTGCGGAAACTCGAGAGTACGATCTTGCGATCCTCGACATTAATCTGCAAGGCTTCAACGTGCAGCCGGTTGCGGAGGCGGTTCGGAGTCGCGGACGACCCGTGCTGTTCTTGAGCGGCTATGGCTCGAATGGTGTGCCGGTCGGATTCAAGGGGGCGCCGATCCTGGAGAAACCCTGCACGCCTGACAAGCTCAGGCGCATGATCGATACCGCTCTATCGAACGAAGGACCTGAACAGGCGCAGGCATCGTAAAGACGGCCCAGAAGCTTGGCCGCCTGGGCGGTGATGGCGTGTCCGGGTTGGTCATTCGCGTCGTCTCGCCCCGTCCGGATCCTGCCCCTCATCCACTTCGCGCGCGCGACGACCGTGATGGCGACGGCAAAATGTCGGCGCCATCGTCGATTGGCCTCGAGGAACCGGCCAACCTACCCGGATCATCGTTCGACTTTGCGCTGGCGCAACCCGCGCCGAACGGATTGCGTTAGAAATGAAGGGCGATGCCGCAGGACAAGGATGGTTGAAGATGATCGGTTCCGCCGGACGCTTGAATCTGGTTGGGGCGGCGCCGCAGTCCGTTCCGGAGCCCGGCCAGCGCCGGCGCAGCTATCAGGGTGCGATGCTGCTGGCGGGCAGCTTTCGCCCGTTCTTCCTGTTCGGAGCGATCCAGGCCGGGCTCGCGATCCTGGTCTGGCTCCCGGTCTTCTACGGCGAATTGTCGCTGGTTTCGGCCTTCGCGCCGCGCGACTGGCATGTCCATGAAATGCTCTACGGCTACCTGCCGGCGGCGATCACGGGCTTTCTGTTCACCGCGATCCCGAACTGGACCGGACGGCTGCCGATCCGCGGTACGCCCCTGCTCGTGCTCGTCCTGGTCTGGGTGACGGGACGGCTTGCGGTGACGTTTTCGGCCGAGACGACCTGGTGGGTTGCGCTGATCGTCGATGCCGCCTTCCTGGCACTGGTCGCAGGCGCCGCGGCGCGCGAGATCCTGGCCGGCAAGAACTGGCGAAATCTCACCGTGGTGATGCTGGTGTCGCTGCTGTTCGCCGGCAATATCGGCTTCCATCTCGAGGCGCATCTGCGCGGCACCGCGGACACGTCCATCCGTGCCGGCGTCGCGGTCGTGGTGCTGCTGATCTCGCTGATCGGCGGCCGCATCATCCCGAGTTTTACGCGCAACTGGCTGGTGCGGGAAAATCCCGGCCGGTTGCCGGTGCCGTTTGCCCGGTTCGACATGATCGCGGTCGCCATCGGCGCGCTGGCGCTGGCGTGCTGGATCGTCATGCCGGACAGCCGGATCACGGGCACTGCGCTCGCGCTCGCCGCGCTGTTGCATCTCGTGCGGCTGGCGCGCTGGGCCGGCGACCGCACGGTTCGCGAGCGGCTGCTCGTCATCCTGCATGTCGGTTATCTCTTCGTCCCCGTCGGCTTCCTGCTGGGCGGCCTGGCTGCGTTCGGAATCGTGCCGGTCAGCGCGGCCGTCCATGCCTGGACGGTGGGCGCAGCCGGCATCATGACGCTCGCGGTGATGACGCGTGCCACCCTCGGCCATACCGGCCAGGGCCTCGCCGCCTCATGGGCAACGCAGACGATCTATCTCGCCATCATCGTCGCCGCGCTCGCGCGTATCGGTGCCGTGCTCGCCCCGGCGCATGACGTCGTCCTGTTGCACATCGCCGCCTGCGGCTGGGTGCTGGCCTTCTTCGGCTTCGCGATCGCGTTCGGGCCGCTGCTCGCCGGCAGCAAATTCCACGCCCTCGCAGTGCCGTCGCGCT
>Ga0207699_10000757_pt1 | contig 15448 bp, 9 predicted proteins | sample LARL51metaG_FD_184344 | JGI IMG/M metagenome (GOLD analysis project Ga0207699, IMG submission 184344) | Corn, switchgrass and miscanthus rhizosphere microbial communities from Kellogg Biological Station, Michigan, USA - LAR L5-1 metaG... | ecosystem: Host-associated > Plants > Roots >...
GGAAACGGCAAGTGGGCGGTGCGCGGCGGAGCGGGCATGGCTTACGACGTTGTCCCGAACAACTTTGCGATCAACAGCTTGCCGCCACAACTCCAATCGGAACAGAATCCTGGTCTGACGTGCGCGCTTGCCGGTGCGCCCGCGTGGTGCGCTACGTTCGATGCGGCCCATCCAACGAATCCAGCGGCCGGCCAGGGTTTTCTGCAAGGTGGCGGATTGCTGCAGGTAAACGTTCCGCCGGTCACACAGGCGGACGCTCGCGCTGCAACGCAATCGTTCATTCCTGACCATGTATCGCCAAAAGTGATCACCTGGACATTGGGCGTACAGCACGAACTGTTCCGCAACAGCAGCATCGAAGTTCGTTATGTGGGCACACGCAGCCTGGAGCTGCCGGTGCAACGGCGGTTGAACTCGGCGTCTGCGTTTGACCCGCATTTTGCCGGTGGCGGCATCACACCGCTTCCGACTTTCACCAGTCTCAGCGATGTGCCGGCCGTGGTCACGGCTCCGGCGAGCACGTTGCAGAGCTTTGATAATTACAATCCCCTGCCATTGTCCGCTGATGGATTCCTGGGAAGCATGACCACGTTCCCACCGATCGGCACCGGGATTTATCACGGCGCGTCGGTCGATTTCATTCACCGGTTCGCGAGGGGAATTTATCTTCGCGCGAATTACACTTACTCAAAGAACATCGACACGGCTACGAATGAGCTGTTCAGCAGCCGCGTGAATCCACGTCGCGCACAGGACGGTTTCGACTTCGCCAACGAACGCGGCTTGTCGGCTCTGGACATTCGGCACAAGCTCGCTATTTCCTTCTTGTACGAAATTCCCAACGTGCACACGGACCATGCTTTTGTGAAGGCTCTGGCGCATGGATGGGAATGGGGAGGCACATACCTGGCGGAGTCAGGTCAACCTGTCACTCCGTTGTCTGGAGTTGACTCCAACGCTAACGGCGACTCGGCAGGCGATCGCACCATTATCAATTCTGGCGGCGCATCGGGCGTAGGAACAAGCGTGAACGCTGTATGCAACGCTGGACCGGGGGGCGCGACCTCGATCGTTGGAATCGATCCAGGCACAGCTCCGGGCTCGGTGAAAGGCGCTTGGCAGTGCGGCAATGAAGACGATGCCAACATCGTCGGTTATGTTGTCGCCCCGACCACAATCGGAGCCAATTCCGGACCAATCAATACCAATGCCCGATTCATTCAGGCCGGCGTTGGAGCACTGGCGAATGCCGGGCGCGACACTGTGAGCACACCGGGCTTGAACATCTGGAACATGTCGCTGCTTAAGACCACCAGGATCACGGAGCGCTTTTCGCTGCAATTCCGCGCCGAGACCTACAACACATTCAACCACCGCAATTTTAGCATTGGCTTGCCGACAAACAATGGCACGATTGACCAGACGACCAACGCAAACCCACTCAGCTCCGGATATATTTTCGTGACCTCCGGCAGCCTGTTCCTAAACAACCACCAATTCAATGGCGGCAGCCGAACAATGCAGCTGGGCCTGCGCCTGATCTGGTAATTCGCAGGACGCTGTAGCTAGAACGAGGGAATCCATGCGATTCCCTCGCTTTATTTTTGCGCGGCTCGCGTCTAATCAGGACAAACTGCCATTCTTTGACGGAGCCTCGAAATGAAATTCGTCGCAAATCTTGTACTCGCTCTATGCCTGCTTGGCGCAATTCCGTGCGCGCTTGCCGCAGCACAGACTGCGCAAACCGATACTGCGGCGGAGGAGGCAAGCGCAGCCTACGATGCGAAGGATTGGGCCAAGTCCGCGCGGCTTTACGAGCCGATGGTCAAAGCTCATCCGGAGACGCCGCGCCTGTGGTTTCGCCTAGCGACTTCGCAGCTGGAACTTGGCCAACTCGATCAGGCCTTGCAGACCATGGAGCAAGGACTCAAAGCGGGCGTGCCGCCGGTTTTTGCCGAGTTCGCCATTGCCACGATTTATGCCGACAGAAAGGATACGGAAAAAGCATTCGAACACCTGCAAAAGGCGCTGGATGCCGGCTACAACAAGCCCGAGCAGTTCGACAGTGATGCGCATCTGGCCGTACTGCGTCGCGATCCTCGCTTCGCGAAATTGCGCCAGCAGGCTGAACACAATTTGAAGCCCTGCGCGAGCACTCCGGAAAACCGGCAATTCGATTTTTGGCTTGGAGAATGGAACGTCGAGACCACGCAGGGCGGCGTACCTGCGGGACAAAGCAAAATCGCGTTGATCCTCGGCGATTGCGTGATTCAGGAAAATTGGCAGAGCGATGGCAATCCGTATTCAGGCAAAAGCTACAACATGTATAACGCGGCGCTCAAGCGCTGGGAGCAATTCTGGGTGGACAATAGCGCCGGTAACATTTTTTTCTACGGTGGACTAAAGGATGGCGTGATGGATTACTGGACTGACGAAATTCCACAGCCCGCCGGGCCGCCGCTGAAGCGGCACCTGCAATTCATCAAGCTCTCGCCTGACAAAGTGCGGCAGTACAGCCAGGGCTCCACCGACGGTGGGAAAACGTGGACGCCGGAATACGACTTCACGTATATCCGCAAAAAGTAGCCGCGCCGCGCTGCGATTAGATTTATCAGGTTCGTGCGCGCCGCCGCTCATCTACCCCAACCCCGGCTGTCATCCTGCGAGGGGAGCGCCTTTTGCGCACCGAAGGATCTCAACTGTTCCTTTGAGAAAGTTTTCACGCTTTAGATCCTTCTGCGATCCCTGCTGCGGCAAGCAGGCTTATCGGATCGCCTCAAGATGACAGCTGTTAATAACGTGCAACTATTTCCCTGCCGCTCCGGGCAGCACCATGACCTCGACGCTCGATGGATATTGTTTCGAGCGATAAATACTCTGCGTAGCCTTCTGGTATTCCGCCTCTTTGGCCTGAAAAATATTTGGCACAAATTTCTGCGGGTTGCGGTCGTACAGCGGAAACCACGTGCTCTGCACTTGCACCATAATGCGGTGGCCTTTTTTGAAAACGTGATTCGCCGAATGCAGGTCCACGGTATATGGAGTCACCTCGTTTGGCGTGATGGCTTGCGGCTTTTCGTACGACGCACGGTAACGGCCGCGGAAAATCTCATCGGCGATCATCAGTTCGAAGCCGGACAGCTTCCAATCTTCCTCAACCTTTTCGGGATAAACATCTATGAGTTTGACGATCCAATCGGCGTCGCTTCCCGTCGTGGACGCGAAAAGTTTTGCCACCACGCTTCCCGCCACCGTCACGTCATCTTGCAAAACTCCGGTCTGCCACGTCAGCACGTCCGGGCGGCCGTCGACGAACCGCTGGTCCTGCACCAGCCACGTATACCAACTTCCCGGATGGTCGCTGGGATAGGTCATGTCCACCGGGCGATGGCGATAAGGCACGGGGTGCGTGGGATCGCTGACGTAGCTGTCAGCCGCTTCTTTTGCGTCGCTCTTGGTATCGCCCTTTGTGTCCCCCTTGGTATCGCCGTTTGCATCAGTGGGCGGCGGGTCAAAGGAAAGCTCGCCGTTGGATCGAAAATACAAATGTTTGGTTTGCGCCTCTTTCGGTGGCCAGGCATCGAAAGAGGTCCAGGTATCGCTGCCAGTCTGAAACGTTGTCGCTTCCTTTACCGGCAGGTTGCCTTTGTCGTGCAGCCAGTACGCAAACCACGGCGCTTCGATTTTTTGCCTGAAATAAACGCCGGTATCGTTGTGGAACGGAATTTCACCCAGCGATTTGCCGGGACCACGCGCCCAGCCGCCGTGGTTCCATGGCCCGACTACCAGAAAGTTGTAATTTTTCTTGTCGGATTTTTCCAGCCGAGCGTAGGTCATCATCGGGCCAAAGAAATCTTCCTGGTCCCACCAGCCGGCCACATTCAGGTTCGGCACCGTCGGCTCGTGCAGCGTGTACGCCACCGCATGTCGCTTCCAGAAATCGTCATAGCTGCTGTGATTCACAAAATTATTCCAGGTGGGAATCTTGCCGTGAAAATATTTTTCGTTGGCGTTCGATAACGCGCCAAGGCCCAGGTACCACTCGAATGTGTCGAATCGGTCGAACGGAAAACTGAAATTCTCGTTGGAGCTTTCAAGCAGCGCGGTGTATTCGAATCCGTACGACAAACGGAACGCGCCATTGTGGAAGAAATCATCACCCAGCCACGTATCGCCCATGCAGGCCTGCTCGGAAACGGCTTTCAGCGCGGGATGCGGATTTACCATGCCCATCGTCACCAGATAGCCGGGATACGAAATTCCATTCATGCCGACGCGGCCATTGTTGTTCGGCACGTTTTTCATCAGCCAGTCGATGGTGTCGTACGTGTCCGTGCTTTCGTCCACCCCTTTCGGGTCGCCGGGATCAGGCGCGGTATGCAGCATTTCGAATTTGCCTTCGGAGCCATAGCGCCCACGAATATCCTGAAAAACAAAAATGTAGCCGTCCGCATACATGTCTGAGTAGCGATACAAGCTGTTGCTCATGCCTTTGTTGGGCGCGGATATTCCGTACGGCGTGCGCTCAAATAAAATTGGCAGCGGCTGTTGGGCATCTTTCGGAGTGTAAATTTCCGTGTGCAGCTTCACGCCATCGCGCGCCGGAATCATGACTTCGCGCTTGTCGAACAGTTTCGCGAGGTCCGGGCGTGTGTCCTGCTGCGCGAATGCCAGTGGCGGGGTGAAAATTACGGCGATTGCTAAATAGGTTGAAACGGAGAGCATCAGGCGGCGCAGCGATACCATTGCGGACACTCCTTAGTGAATCAGCCGGAATGATTGCCACAAGCGGGCTCATTCCATCCTTGAAAACCCGCAAAGGATAGCATGTAGCAGGAGGTATTGGGCTTAATCTGCTGAAATCGAGGTAGTCTCAGTATAAGATCGATGCAAAATCCATGGATAACACTGCGTGGGAACTGACAGAGTCGGTTGAGATGGATGCAACATTAGAGTTTGCGTGGAGTTATTGGACGAATGTTGCGAATTGGAACGAGCCACCGGCGACATTCGAGATCGATGGACCATTCGCAGCCGGTTCGCATGGAATCACGCGCATGCCTGGGCAAAAACCTCGGCATTGGCTCATCCGCGCAGTTTCTCCGCCCAACAAAGCAACCATCGAATTTGCTCTGAATGGGGCGGTCTTGTCTTTCGAATGGCGATTTGAAAGTATAACGATCGATCGTACTCGGCTGACGCAACGGGTTGTGCTGCAAGGTGAAAACGCCGCCGAGTTTCAGCCGCAGTTGGAGTCCACGTTCACTTCCAGCCTGCCGGCCGGAATGAAAAAGCTCGCCACCACTATAGCTGAAGCAGCCGCTGGCTCACAAAATCGAGCCGATTCTTTAATTGGATGGGAATAGCTAGCGCGATAAGGAGAAGGTCGCCTAAGCAGCCAGAGCTTTCAATTAGCCGATGACAAGTTTAGGCGGTACTGTTAGCAGGCGAGTGACAGCGGTTCATTAGTGAAAGAGCTATTTTTCACTGGTACTACGGGCGCGGACCGGATGCCTTAATTCCGCGAAGCCAGCAAGCAACAGCCACAGGCAGCCGGAATACAACATGGCAGGAATCCATAGAATCACCGCATAGCCAAATATTCGGCCCATGTCTTCAAGCAATATCGTCACTCCCCTAGCTTCTCCTTAAGAGCAGTCAAGATGTTCGCGTAAGTGGGACTTTTTCAATGTGTCGGAGACGACCAAGTGGGATGAAACCAGATGTGCGCGCTTCAGCCCAATGGTTAGTGTCTAGTCGGATTGTCGGAAACCGGTCCACTACAAAAGTGCGGCTTAACTGGCCGCAGGGCCGCGCATTTGTTAAACTATTCACTGCAACGCCACACCTGAGAATTCCTGATCCGGGCGAGCCTGGATCGCAAAGATCGACAAAGGAAAAAGGCTGCTGGTTGTTCCAGCAGCTATTTTTGTCTCTGACCGTTTGCGGTCACTTCAAAGAGACGCCGAAAGCGGAGTTATGAGCCACAAAGTACGCAACATCGCCATTATCGCCCACGTTGACCACGGCAAGACCACTTTGGTGGACGCCATGCTCCGGCAGAGCGGCATTTTTCGCGCCAACGAAGCGGTCATCGAGCGGGTGATGGATTCGAACGACCTGGAGCGCGAGCGTGGCATTACCATTCTGGCCAAGAATACCGCGCTCTTTTTTCACGACACCAAAATCAACATCGTGGATACGCCCGGCCACAGTGACTTTGGCGGAGAAGTGGAACGCGCGCTGCGCATGGTCGATGGCGTCGTGCTGCTGGTGGATGCCAGCGAAGGGCCGCTGCCGCAGACCCGTTACGTTCTGCAAAAGGCGCTGGCCGCCAAACTTCCTCCCGTTGTCGTGCTGAACAAGATCGACCGCACGGACGCCCGCCCCAAGGAAGTCCTCGACGAAATCTACGACCTCTTCATCGATCTCGATGCCACGGAAGATCAACTCGACTTCCCCGTGATCTACACGAACGCGCGTGATGGTATCGCGCACCGCAAACAGGGCGACGATTCGAAGGACTTGCTCCCGCTGTTCGAAGCTATCGTGGAGCGGATACCACCACCGTCCGGCGATCCGGCTGCAACCCTTCAGCTGCAAGTGATGAATCTCGATTACAGCGAATTCCTGGGCCGCATCGCAATTGCACGCGTGTTCAACGGCACACTGCTGCGCGGAACGGAAGTCGGCATCAGCAAACTCGATGGCAAGCTGCAGCCCACAAAAATCACCAAGCTTTTTACATTTCGCGGACTCGATCGCGACGAAGCCGAACAAGTGCAAGCCGGCGATATCGTTGCGCTGGCGGGCGTCGAAGGAATCCAAATCGGCGAAAGCATCACCGACCTTCTGAATCCAGAGCCGCTTGAGCCTTTGATCATCGACGAGCCTACGCTCGCGATGATTTTTACCGTCAACTCCAGCCCGCTCTCCGGGCGCGAAGGCAGCTATCTAACATCGCGCGACTTGCGCGATCGCCTGGCGAAGGAGCTCCTCACCAACGTGTCCATCCGTGTCGAAGATACCGACACTCCGGAATCATTTCGCGTGCTGGGCCGCGGAGAATTGCAGCTGGCAATTCTGATTGAAACCATGCGCCGCGAAGGCTTTGAGTTGATGGTTGGCAAACCGGAAATCGTGGTGCGCACCGAAAATGGCAAGAAACTTGAGCCGCAAGAGCGTCTGGTCATCGACGTCGCGGACAATTTCATCGGCATCATCATGGAAACGCTGGGCAGCCGCCGTGGCGAAATGGTGAAGATGAGCAACCACGGCTCCGGCCGCGTGCGCATGGATTTTCGCATTCCATCGCGCGGATTGATTGGTTTGCGCAGCCAGCTTCTTACGGACACGCGCGGTACCGCCCTGATTCACTCGATTTTCGATGACTGGATCGAATACGGCGGTGAAATGGCGCTGCGTCCCACGGGCGCGCTGGTCGCGGATCGCGCTGGAGTTTCCACCGCGTATGCCTTGTGGAACATTCAGGAACGCGGCGAACTTTTTATCGGGCCTACGATTGACGTGTACGAAGGCATGATCGTCGGCGAAAATTCCCGTGAGCAGGATATGGAAGTAAACGTTACGCGCGAAAAGAAGCTCACGAACATGCGTTCTTCCAGCGCCGATGAGGCCATTCGCCTGATTCCCCATCGCGAACTGAGTCTCGAACAAGCCATCGAGTTCATTGCCGACGACGAGTACGTCGAAATTACGCCGAAGTCCATTCGCTTGCGCAAAAAAGTACTGCAGTACAACAAAAGACCCCGCCGCTGGCAGGAAATTCGCGCCAGCCAGGAAGCCGCGGGCTAACTCTTCGCGTACAATAATAATGAGGATAATGACTCACAGCTCAAATCGTGAGAAATTAACAAAATCTCGGCCAATTCTGCCAAATTGCGATACAGTAACGCGCGCTTATCTGCGCAACCAATTAGGCATCGCCGTGTTTGATTTTAGATGATTTGAGATGGGAGCGAATATTTTCCGGCCACGATGACAACCTCTATGGAATCGAAAAAGGTGTTGGAACCGACGCAGACCAAAAATGGCTACCAATCTCCATGCGCTATTGTGGCAACTGCAACGGCTGTGCCGCCGCACACCATTACGCGAGAGGCTGTGAAGCTCTACCTGGGCCGGGTATTCGACATTCCCGAGCGGCGTCTCGAAGCCATGATGTCCATCGTGGACAACGCGCAAGTCCATAGCCGGCAAATGATTTTTCCGATCGATTATACGATTGAATCGCGCTCACTGGAAAAAACCAACCAGGAATACATGCAGCACGCGATCGAGCTCGGCCAGCGCGCCGCCGAAGAATGCCTAAAGCGCGCGGGCATGACTGCGCAAGACATCGACATGATCATCACCGTCTCCTGCACGGGATTCATGATCCCCTCGCTCGACGCGCACCTTATCAATCTCATGGGTTTTCGTTCCGATGTGCGCCGCATGCCGTTCACGGAGTTGGGCTGCGCAGCCGGGGCAATGGCTCTGGGCCGCGCTACGGATTATCTGCAATCGCGCGCGAATGGCAACGCGTTGATCATCGCCGTGGAGTTGCCGTCGCTCACTTTCCAGCGTAAAGATATTTCGCAGGCTAATCTGATCTCCTCGATTCTTTTTGGCGATGGAGCGGCAGCGGTGATCGTCAGTTCCAAGCCCGACGCGCCCGGTCCGCGCATTCTTGTTTCTGAAACTTATACGTTTCCGGATTCGCTCGGCGCCATGGGATTCGATTTGAAAGACAGCGGCTTCCACATCCTACTTTCAAAAGACGTTCCGGAAATGATCGGCGAAAAAATCGAAGGCCTGGTCGACGGTTTTCTATCGCGCCATGGCGTGACACGCGACCAAATCCGCGGCTGGATTCTCCATCCCGGCGGCTCGCGCTTGTTGAGCAACGTGGAGAAAAATCTCGGCCTCAGCAAGTGCGATACGCAGCCGTCCTGGGACATTCTGGGCAACGTCGGAAATCTTTCCAGCGCCACTATCTTGTTTATCTTGCAGGAGTGGCTCGAAAAGCGGCCCCTCAAACAGGGGGACATCGCATTCGCCGCCGCCTTCGGCCCCGGTTTCAGCGCGGAATTCCTGCTCCTGCAATGGGACTGATTTATCTCTCCGGCTCGGTATTGCTTAGCAGCGCTACATGTTGCGCCCTGGCTTGGCACCCACCACAGCCGTTTGGCGCAATGTTTTCCGCGCTTCCAATTCGTGTAACCTCGTCAGAGATTTTTTTTCTGGTCTTGCTGCTCGCCGTAGCCGCGATGCGCATCTTTGAGTTGCGCATTTCCAAAAAACACCAGCAGGACATGACCGCGCGCGGCGCCTCCAAAGTAAAAGACCCCAATTTCCGCTGGATGGCCATGTTCCATACGCTGGTCTTGATCGGCGCCGGCGCGGAAGTGGTATTCCTGCGTCGCCCGTTCATCCCGGCACTCGCAGTTCCCATGATCGCGCTTTTTATTTTTGCGAATCTCGTCCGTTGGTGGGTAATTCGAACTCTGGGCGAACATTGGAACGTTCAGGTAATGGATTCTACGCGCCTCGGTGTCATCACCACGGGCCCGTTCCGCTACGTTCGTCATCCCAATTACGCAGCTGTTTTTGTGGAGATGATCGCGCTCCCGCTGATTCACACCGCATGGATCACTGCGCTTGCTGGAGCCATCGCGCACACCATCGTCCTGACGCTGCGGCTTTCCACCGAGGAGCGCGTCCTCTTCGCGAACCCGGATTACGCCGCCGCGATGTCCTCAAAGCCGCGCTTCTTCCCAGGTTTGTTTTAAGTCTTTTCCGCTGCCGGCAATTCACCTGGCGGCCGATCAAGTCTATCGATCACTATATATTACCGATCATTTATATTTGCCATCAGTTAACGAACCGATAAGGTTCGCCGAAGGATCTTAACGTAGCGTCGCCAAGCCGTGAGCGGCGGAGCGCCGTTCTTCCAGTGGCAGAACCAATCCTGTTTACCCTGAGCTTCGAAAAGACTGTGCACAGCGCAGCCCGCATCGCGATCAGCCGCAGAGGCAGGATTGTTTGCACTGCTGCCCTATAATGCATGCGGCGCTCATCTGCGACGCGGGGCGCGCAGGACGTGATCCATGTTCCAAAAAGATCTTCTGAAAGACCGCGCAATTTTTCTTAGCGGCGGCGGTTCGGGACTGGGCCGCTCGATGGCGCTGCACTTCGCGTCGCTGGGCGCAAAAATGTTCGTCATCGGCCGCCGCGAAGGACCGTTGCAAGAAACCTGCGAAGAAATCCGCAACGCTGGAGGCGCGGCGGCCTACGCGACCTGCGACGTGCGTGATTTTGCCGCAGTCGAAGCCGCAGCCGACAAGGCCGACGCGGCGTTCGGCCGCGTCGACACGGTCATCAACAACGCCGCCGGAAACTTCATGGCGCGCACCGAAAAACTTTCCCCTAATGCCTTCAACACCGTCGTGAGCATCGTGCTCAACGGCTCGTTTCATTGCACGCAGGCCTTCGCACGCAGGTGGATCGCGCAAAGAAAGCCCGGCAACGTCCTCAGCATTACCACTACGTACGCGGCGGCGAATTGTGGGTCCGGCTTCGTAGTCCCGTCCGCGTGTGCCAAAGCAGGCGTTCTCGCCATGACTACATCGCTTGCCGTTGAATGGGCCAAGTACAACATTCGTCTCAATGCGATCGCTCCTGGCCCATTTCCCACGGAAGGTGCATGGTCCCGTCTCATCCCTTCGAAACAGTTCGAAGAGCACTCCCGCAACTCAAATCCGATGAAACGTTTCGGGCGCCACGCAGAGCTCACCAATCTCGCCGCATTCCTCATCAGCGATATGGCGCAATACATTAATGGCGAATGTGTGGTGATCGATGGCGGTCAGTGGCTACAAGGTGCCGGCGAATTCAACGACCTGCTCATGCTCCCCCAATCGTTCTGGGAACAAACGGAATCCGCGCGCGCGAAAAAATAGCCGCATCCGGCATTCGTATTCACATCTGGTATCCGTTTTCCTTCGTAGGGGCGCAACATGTTGCGCCCTTTCTCGGCATCTACTTTGCAATAGGCAACGTCGCGGTCGTTGAACTTCGGCGGTCTCGCTCTTCCTACTGCGGCAAAGCGCTGGCCTTTAGCAACACTCGCAACCTTACTTCCGTGGGCCCAATTCCCTCACCGCTCACTCCGACCACAATTTCAACGGGCTGCGCGCCCTTCAATTCCTCTTTGCTCATCTCAGGTGTAGTGATCTCCACATTGAGTGCTGTTCTATTCTCCACCGGCAGCCGCAACCGTCCCGCGCCACTCAGCACCTTCCATCCATTCGGCGCTGTCATGGTGACGCTTACCACATCATCTGTTTTCGCCGAGTGCGTAATCACAATCGGCACGCTCAGCGTCAACCCCGCCTTCACTCCGATCTCAGGCATCTTTGCTTCGGGCAAGTCCGTCAATCCGTGCCGCCGGCGAAATTCCCGATAATACGACCATGGCCCCGCCAATTCCGCGTAAGGGATCGATGCACCTTTGGAGCCGGCGATCCCGCCTGGCTGATTTTCCTGAGAACGCACTTGCGCAAACACATCGGCAGTTTGCTCCGTCGGTGCTGCGGCTTTCCCAAAAATCAGGGTCATCGGCTCTGGCCACCAACCCGCATTTGCATCGCTCATCATCTTATTCAGCTCATCGTCACTCATTTTAGAAAGCTGCAGAATTTCTTCCGGAAATTGCGTCAGGTGCGGCGTAGCCGCATCCAACGCCAGCCGCCAGTACGGCTTGTTCTGCGAAGGCGAAATTTGCCGGTTCGAATACGCGGGTCCGCTTCCCGCGAACTGTTTCTGGTCGTGAGCATCGCTGAAAAAATAAATTTTCTTGGGTTGCCACGGCGTCAAATTCTCCAGATAAATTTCTAGCCGCTTCGAAGCTCCTGCTACCTGTGCGGGAAATGCTGTTGGATCACTCGCCAGATCAAACGCTTCCGTAGCCAACACGCCCGAAGCCTGATGATCGCCGTGATTTTCCCCAATAAAAATTCCGGGCAGCCACGAAATAATCACTTCCGGCCGCGCGAGCCGCACGATGCGCACCAGCCTTTCTAGATTTGCGCCATGCCCCCAATTCGCCAGCGAATTCAGCACATTCTGCGAAGCCGTATCCTTGCCATCCAGAAACCACACATTCGTGATGCCCAACTTTGCGCAAGCCTGCCGCGCTTCCTGCTCACGAATATCCGCCAGCGCCGGCCCATGCTCCCGCGTATAGTCATTTCCGCCGCTGCCTCCGCGCGTTGTGTACACCACTGCCACGCGCTTGTGCTCATCGTAGATTGCCCGCGCGAGGTAGGGTGTCACTCCGCCTTCATCGTCCGGATGCGCCACCACCACTAAAATGTCCGTCTTGACTCGCTCATCCGGGCCTTTAATCGTCTGAACAGGTGCAGCAGTTTGCGCCTTTGCTGGAACCACGAAGAACCAGACGAGCGCCACAACGAAAACCGGGACAAAACGTTTCATTCCACACCTTTAGTCATTTCTCATTCTCTGGTCTTCGGCAGAAAGAAAAAGATTGTACCTGCTCCGTCCTGCCTTCGCGAGTCTGTGCGCACTCTGCGTCTCTGCGCCATCCTTTGTGCGGCTCACTCGTCGCCTTGACCCTCTTTTCCCCCGCCGATAAGCTATGTAATTCGAATTGTGGTCATGGAGCCTAATGGAAACGATTCACGTAACTCTGCCCGATGGCAGCGTCAAAGATGTGCCCAAAGGCACCACAGCATTCGATATCGCGCGTGGCATTTCGCCGCGCCTCGCCGATGCCGCGTTCGTCGCCAAAGTTTATTCAAATAACGGTCCGCTCACGAATTTCGGCGATCCGGTGGACGATGGTGGATACCTCATCGATCTTCGCCGCCCCCTTGAACAAGATCTCAAACTGAAAATTCTTACCGATAAAGATCCCGACGCGCTGTTTGTTTTCCGTCATTCCGCTGCGCATCTCCTCGCTGCGGCCGTGATGGAACTCTATCCCGACGTCAAACTTGGTATCGGACCACCAGTGGACAACGGATTCTTCTACGAGTTCATGCGCGAGCAGCCATTTACTCCAGACGACCTGGCGAAAATCGAAAAGCAAATGCACGAACTCGCCGCGCAGGACTTGCCAAACGAACGCAAGTACATTCCCAAGCCTGAAGCGCTCGAGCTCTACAAGAAGTCCAATCAGATTTTTAAGTGCGAGCTGGTCCAAGAAAAAGTCGCTGAGCCGATGGTTTCCTTTTACACCACCGGAAAATTTCTCGATTTCTGCCGCGGCCCGCACATTCCTTCAACCAAGCGCATCCAAGCGTTCAAATTAATGAGCGTAGCCGGCGCTTACTGGAAGGGCCAGGAAGGCAATCCGCAGCTCCAGCGCATCTACGCCGCGGCATTCTTCACGCAGAAAGAACTGGAGGAATATCTGCACCGGCTCGAAGAAGCCAAACGCCGCGATCATCGCAAACTTGGCCCGGAACTCGATCTTTTCAGCATTCAGGAAGAAGCCGGCCCTGGCCTGATTTTCTGGCATCCCAAGGGCGGTTTGATCCGCAATATTATCGAAACCTGGCTGCGCGACGAGCTCCTCAAGCGCGGCTACGACCTCGTTTACACCCCGCATATCATGCGGCTCGATCTCTGGAAAACTTCCGGGCACGCAAACTTTTACAAAGAAAATATGTTTGGCCCAATTGAAGTGGAAAAAGCGGATTACCAGCTTAAGCCCATGAATTGTCCCGGGCACATCCTTATCTACAAATCAAAGCTGCGCAGCTACCGCGATCTGCCCGTGCGTCTCGCCGAACTCGGTACCGTTTATCGCTATGAACGCAGCGGCGTGCTTCATGGTTTGCTCCGCGTTCGCGGATTCACGCAGGACGACGCGCACATTTTCTGCATGTCATCACAAATCGAAGCCGAAATCGAAGCCTGCATCGATTTCGCCTACGCGGTCATGAAGAATTTCGGCTTTGATCAATTCGAGGTCGAACTCTCCGATTGGGACGCACTGCATCCCGAAAATTACGCTGGCAAGCCCGAAGACTGGGCCCGCGCCACCGCCGCTCTTGCCGACACCATGGACCGTCTGAAAATTCCGTACAAAAAAATGGAAGGCGAAGCGGCCTTCTATGGTCCAAAGATTGACATCAAGTTAATCGACGCCATCGGCCGCTCCTGGCAGCTCACCACGGTCCAGTTCGATTTCAACTTGCCCGCGCGCTTCGGCCTGGAATATGTCGGCCATGATGGCGCGCGCCACCAGCCGCTCATGGTCCATCGCGCGCTGCTCGGCTCCGTCGAACGCTTCTTCGGCATTCTGATCGAGCACTATGCGGGCGCATTTCCGCTCTGGCTCGCTCCCGTGCAAGTAGAAATCTGCCCAGTCAGCGAAAAAGTGATCGACTACGCCAAGCACATCCACGAAACCCTGAAAAACCACAACCTCCGCGTGCATCTCGATGATCGCAACGAGAAACTTCCGGCGAAAATCCGCGACGCGCAACTGCAAAAAATTCCCTACATGCTCGTCGTCGGCCCCAAAGAAGCTGAAGCCGGAACCGTCAGCGTCCGCCACCGCAGCAAAGGCGACCTCGGCCCCAAGCCCATAGCCGACCTGGTCGATGCGCTGCGCAAAGAATCCGACTCCCGCGCAATCGCCTAATTGAACTCAGATCACCGACGGTCACCACCATGCTCGACGAAGTCATCTTCCAATCCAGCATTCGCGAACTTGCCATTCGCGACCAGGATTTGGCTCGTGTGATCGCAACGTACGGCGCGCCACCGCTTTGGGCTCGCGAGCCCGGTTTCCCTTCGCTCGTTTACATTATCCTGGAGCAACAGGTTTCACTTGCCTCAGCCCGCGCGGCATTTCAGCGATTGCGCGCTGTTGCAAACCCGCTGACTCCAGCACGGTTTCTAAAACTATCCGACGAGCAACTTAGGCACATCGGCTTCAGCCGCCAGAAAACGCTCTACACACGCCTGCTCGCGGAGGCGCTCGTCATGCGGTATCTAGACCTCAAGGACCTTCACGATCTTCCCGACGACGCAGCACGTAAATTCCTTATCGCGCTCAAAGGCATTGGCGCATGGACTGCGGACATTTATCTGCTTTCCGCATTGCGTCGTCCGGACATTTGGCCGATCGGTGATCTCGCGCTGGCAGTCGCCGTTCAGGAAGTGAAGCGACTACATTCGCGTCCCTCGCCGGAACGCCTCGAAAAACTCAGCCAGCCCTGGCGGCCCTATCGTGCCGTCGCCGCGCGCCTTTTCTGGCACGCCTACCTTTCAAAACGCGGCCAAAACAGCTTTACGGGTAGTTTGTAGCTCGTCAGTTTCCGTGAAAGGTTTGCTATGTCTGACTACATCCGATGCCGGCACTCTTTTGATTGAATAGCTATCCTGGATTCTTCGCAGGGGTGCCCTG
>Ga0207699_10000761_pt1 | contig 15434 bp, 13 predicted proteins | sample LARL51metaG_FD_184344 | JGI IMG/M metagenome (GOLD analysis project Ga0207699, IMG submission 184344) | Corn, switchgrass and miscanthus rhizosphere microbial communities from Kellogg Biological Station, Michigan, USA - LAR L5-1 metaG... | ecosystem: Host-associated > Plants > Roots >...
TGCATGACACCTACGACGCCAAGGCGCCCTTCGACGGCAACGTGCTCTACGGCGAGGCGGTCGGGTACGCGTTCGTCCAGGCGATGGTCAAGGCCGGGAAGAACCCGACCCGGGCTGGCGTGGTCAAGGCGATCGAGGGCGGCCTGTCACAGGGCGCCTCCGTGGCGCCGTATGACTACTCGGCCAGCGACCACGGCGGCATGATGGGCGCCTTCATCGGCGTGATCAAGAACGGTGCGATCGTCCAGCAGGGCCCCGTCTTCACCACCGACACCACGCCGACCGGCCCCGTTACGCCGTTCTCCGGCACCCAGCCCGCTGCACCCGCAAGCGGGATGCCCTAACCTTCAAGCTGTGCCCGCCCGTGCCGCTCCTGGCACGGGCGGGCAAGCGCCCGAACGGGGGTAGGCGGTGTGACTCTGGCAGCGAACCGGCGGGGCACCTCCGGCCCTGACGTGCCGCCCTCGCAACGGTTGCTCGGGGCCGCCGAGGAACTGTTCGGGGAGCGCAGCTACTGGCGGACGACCGTGGCGGACATCTGCGCCAGGGCCGGGATCGCCACGGGCAGTTTTTACGCCCACTTCGACTCCAAGGCGGCGATCTTCACCGCGGTCGTCCGGCAGATCAACGAGGACCTGCGGAAGGCCATCAGGGCCGCGATCGAAACGGCAGGGCCGGCCCAGAGAGACAGGGAGCGGGCCAGCTTCCGCGCCTTCTTCACGCTGCTCTCGGAGCGGCCGTGGATCGACCGGATCGTCCGCGAGGCGGAGTTCGTCGCACCCGCGGTGTTCCGCGAGTACTACGAGCACCTCACCAGGGGCTACGCCCGCGGGGTCCGCCAGGCCCAGCTCAACCGCGAGGTGGACGCGCGGTACGACCCCGAAGTGATCGCGTACATGTACACCGGGATCGGCAACTTCATCGGGATGCGGTGGGCCGACTGGACGGCCGGTGGCCAGGTGCCCGACGACGTCGTCGACGACGTGCTCGAAGTGCTGCGGCGCGGCCTCCCACCGCTGGCCGCGCCGTCCGAGCCCGTATCGTCGTAGTAATGGACGACGACGCGGGCTACCGGACGATTCCCCAGGTCCTGACCGACGCGGCGCGCCGCGACCCGGACGGCATCTGGATCCGGACCGACGAGGGCACGATGACCTTCGGCGCCGCCGCCGCACAGGTCGCCGGCACCGCCGCGGCGCTGCGCGACGCCGGGGTGCGCCGTGGCGACCACGTCCTGGTCACCGCCAGGACGACCGCGCCCTATCTGTTGTGCTGGCTCGCGCTCGCCTGGTCCGGCGCGGTGACCGTGTCGGCCAACCCGCGGAGCGCGCCGGCCGAACTGGCCGGCCTGGCCCACCAGACGGCACCCCGGGCGATCATCACCGACGCCGGGCTCATGCCGCTGGTCGCCGACGCCGGGATCACCGGCCTGCCGCCGCTCGGCGTGCTCGACGCGGAGGAACTGACCAAGGGCTGGGACAGCCTGACGGCTCCCGCTGCCGGGCCACCACCGGTCCCGCCGGTCCGTCAGGCCGACGTCGCCGTCCTCATCCCCACCTCGGGCACCACCGGCCGGTCCAAGCTGGTCATGCAGACCCACCGGGCGTACGCGATGGCCGGGGAGGGGTTCCCGTACTGGATGGAGCTGACCGCGGCGGACCGGCTGATGACCTCGCTGCCGCTGTTCCACATCAACGCGCCCGCGTACTCGGTGATGGGCTCGCTCGCCTGCGGGGCCGGGCTCATCCTGCTCCCCCGGTTCTCCGCGAGCACGTTCCTCGACTCGGCCCGGCGGCACGGTGCGACCGAGTTCAACGCGATCGGCGCCATGCTGGAGATCCTGATGCGGCAGGAGCCCAGGCCCGGCGACGCGGACACGCCGCTGCGGCTGTGCTACACCGGGCCGGCCCCGGCCAGGGAGCGCCAGGAGGAGATGGAGCGGCGCTTCGGCCTGCGCATCGTCGTGGGTTATGCCATGTCGGAGAGCCCGTACGGGCTGATCTGGGCGCAGGGCACCAGGCCCTACGGCACGCTGGGCACGCCCCGCCAGCATCCTGTGCTCGGCGTGGTCAACGAGGCGAAGGTCATCGCCCCGGACGGCGAGGTCCTTCCAGCCGGCGAGACCGGCGAGTTGTTGCTGCGCAACCCGGTGATCACGCCCGGGTACTGGGGCATGCCGGCCGAGACGGCCGAGGCGATCACCGCCGACGGCTGGCTGCACACCGGCGACCTGGTGACCCTGGGCGGCGACGGCACGTACACGTTCGTGGCCCGTAAGAAGGAGGTGCTGCGGCGCCGCGGCGAGAACCTCTCCCCCGCCGAGGTCGAAGAGGCGCTGATGAGCCACCCGTCGGTGCAGGAAGCCGCGGTGGTCGGGGTGCCGTCGGAGCTGTCGGAGGAGGAGGTCAAGGCGTTCGTGGTGCCCGCCACCGGCGACGGCGTGGACTTCGCCGCGCTGCGGGCGCACGCCGCGACGCTGCTCGCCTCGTACAAGGTGCCTCGCTACTGGCAGGCGGTCGCGGACCTGCCGCGCACCCCGACCTCCCGGGTGGCCAAGCACCGGCTGCCCCAGGGTCACCCGCCTGGCGAGTGGGACGCGGAGGCGGACGGCGCCTGACTCTGTGTGGAGCCGGCGCCGGCCCCACACCTTGCTGATCGTCCGGGTTACCCGTACTGGTAGTAGCCGATCAGGCTGTCCGGGCCGTCGGCCACCGGGACGGTATCCACCTGCGTCCCGGTTTCCGCCAGTAGCAGGTCAGATCCGGTAAAAGAGGTTCAGGAATCGCTCTGCCAGCGCCTGGTCGCCCTTGGCGGTGCCGCCGTTGATCCGGCCGAATGCGGTAAGCACCATGGCGGCCGGGTCGAATTCAAGCACGGTCGGCAGGTCGCCGACCTCACCCGGCTCATAGGCCATGCCCTGGTCGGAGATGCTGACCCGGTAGCTGCCCGCGTTGCGGCCGGTGACGGTGACGCCGATGGTGAACGGGGTGAGGTCGGCGCTGGCCCGGACGGTGGACTGCCAGATGATGAACATGAACGGCACCAGCAGGTCGGCTGCGTCGGCGGAGAGGGCGTGCGCGCGCCCGATGCCCTCACGGATGTCCCAGGAGTGCACCCCGTAGTCCATGAGCTGGCCGCCGGCGTAGACGAACGCGGGCACCGGGCCCATGTAGGCGTGCGGCACCATGAGGCCGCCCCACTCCTCCTCGGTGAGGGGCTCCAGGATGCCCATCATCTTGTCGAGGTCGTTGCGGATCCGGCCCATCATCTCGGCCTGAGAGTGGTTACGGAAGGCCCGGCCGCCGTCGCCGGCCAGCTCGTGCATGACGGGCAGCCCGTGTGATTCGGCGGTGCCGCCCGCCCGGGCGGTCTCGAATGCTTTGAAGTAGCCCTCGGTGGTGTCCACGATGTGGCCGATGATGTCGCGGACCTGCCACTCGGTACATGCGGTGGGAGCTTCCCAGGCGCCGGGCGCCTCGGCCATCGCGAACATGCGTTCCGCCTCATCGCGAACGACCTGGAGGATGGTGTCTTTCCCCTCGTAGGTCATGGCGTTCCACGCGCTCATATGTGGTTCCTCTCTTGGCGATGCGTCCCGGCGGCCTTCCGGCCGGAGCGGGGCCTGGTGCGCGCCCGTGCCGCCCCAAATCCGGCCTCGCACGGGAGTTCACCATACGAACCCCAGCGCATCCGGCACCCGCCTGTCAATGGCGGCTGTCCAGCAGATTCGTGAACTCGCCGGCCCTAAGTGGAATCGCCGGTGCCGAGGTCGTCGGAGTGCCGGGCCGCCAGCCGCGGCCATTGGGCGGTGGGGCGCCCGTCGGTGCGGAATTGCTCACCAGTGGTTCCGAACTTCTGGGGCCAGCCAGGCGGGGAGGCCTCCCAGGTTTCCTGCCGGCCGTACACCGTCATGTCGAGCAGCGCATAGGTGGGGGCCAGCGCTTCGGCGGCGCGGCCGCTGCTCCAGTAGGTCTCGAACACCCGGTCGCCATCTCGCAGGTAGCACACCTGCATGCCGAACCAGCGCCCGGCGAGCAGCGCCTCGGCGGAGTCTTTCGCGGAGTACCAGGGCATGTCCCAGCCCATGAAGTTGCGGTAGCGGACGCTTTCGTCATAGGGGCCCTGGCAGAACGTGGCAAAGGTGACGTCACGCGAATGCAGGTAGGACAGCTCCCGGACCTGGCCGTTGAAGAAGGTACAGCCCTCGCATTGGGCTTCGGCGGGCTGGCCGGGGTGCCACATGAAGTAGTAGACGATCAGTTGGCGGCGGCCCTCGAATACCTCCAGCAACGGCACCGGCCCCGCTGGGCCGGTCAGCGCGATAGCGGGATCCACCTCGACCATCGGCAGCCGCCGGCGAGCCGCCGCGATCGCGTCACCCTCGCGGGTGTGGGCCTTCTCGCGGACCAGCAGATCGTCCAGTTGGGCCTGCCAGGTGGCACGGTCGGCCACCGCAGGGATCGGAGGGGTATCGGTGGTACCGGTCATGAGCGCCTCCCTGATATGCGTTCCCGTGAATCCGCGCACATCAGTAGACGGCAACCGGGCGCGAAATTAATCGCCGGGACCACGCCCACCGGACGGCACATGGGCTCGCGGCACATCGCCGCCCGCGTTGAGAAGCCCTCTCCACCCGCGCTCCTGCGGGTGAGAGGGCTGCCGAACTTGGCTCCCGCGAAAGGACTCGAACCTTTAACCTGCCGGTTAACAGCCGGACGCTCTGCCGATTGAGCTACGCGGGATTGGCCAGTGCAAGGGGCGGCGCCCGTGGCCCGCTCCCGCCCTGACGGGGTTGCGCAGATAAGGGTAGCGCACCTGGGAACTGGCTGATGCGCCCGCCGGATCCGGGCCCGGGCAAGACGGTGACCCGGGCCATCACACGACTGCGGGCACGGTGCGAGGCGGGCCCGGTCAGCGGATAGATGCCGCCGCGGGGAGTAGGGCCTCACCTTGCGGGGAAGTCAACTCCGAAGGTCCATTCGGCGAACGCAGGCGGAAGAGAGGTGCCAGATGCGGTACCGGTTGGTTTTCTTCACCGGCCTCGGCATCGGCTTCGTGCTCGGGGCTAGGGCAGGCCGGGAGCGCTACGAGCAGTTGCGGAAGCTGGCCCGCAAGGCAGCGGACAGCCCCGCGGTGCAGCAGGCGGCCGGCGCGCTCCAGGCGCAGGCGGCGAGCTACGCGAAGGCGGCCGGTGGCAAGGTGGCCGGCCGCGCGGGCGCGGCGCGGGCCAAGGTGGGCGGGGCACTCCATGACCACGTCCCGGGAATGCGGGTCAGGGAGTCCAACGGGCACCCGGCCAGCGGCGGGCGAGGGAACTATGCGCAGACGCCAGGATCGGCCGGAGGGCCGCCGGGAGGATGACCGGCGGGCTGCCGGGACGACCGCCGACCCGCCGGCAGAATCACCGGCCGCAGGCCATTCGCCCTGACTGCGGGGTTCACCGGCTCTAGCGTGCACCGCGAAAGGTGTCCCTGACCTAGTGCTATAACTTAGAGTAGTGTTATGGTCACACTATGAACCCATTGACGGGCGTGCTGGCCGAAGCGTGGGGTCTCTACCGCCGCTTCGCTGCTCACTTCCTCGCCATCTCCTTCGTGCTGTACTTCCTCACCGCGGTCATCGTCGCGACGTTCCTTGTGCAGGCCTCCATGATCAAGGCCGTCCAGGATGTGCGGGACGGCCAGGCCGACCTGAGCATGGACGCGACGATCTCCGCCGAGGCACGCTATCTCCTCCCGGTTATCGGTGCATCCATCCTGGCCGGAATCGGGATCGGTATCGGCCTGGTGCTCCTCGTCGTCCCTGGCCTGATCCTGATGACGTACTGGTCGCTCATCGTCCCGTCGATCGTCGCCTGCGAGTCCGGCGTGATGGCGTCGTTCGGGAAGAGCTGGCGGGCCATCAGCGGCCACTTCTGGCAGGCATTCGGCACATACGTGCTGGTCTTCCTGATCTGGGTCGCGTTCGACATCGCGCTGGGGCTGGCGCTTGTGACGGTGCCCGCCGCGCTGCGCAGCTTCCTCAGCAGCGTGATCGCGGGAACGCTCCTGGCGCCCTTGTACGCGCTGGTGGTCACGCTGGTCTATTACCGGCTCTCCGAGGCGCACTCGGGTGCGGTGCCCACCGCGCCGCCGCGCGGCGGGTTCAGCGAGCCGCCGCCGGCCCAGGCCTAGGGCCACCCGCTCTTGCCGCAGGCCCTGCACGGCACAACCCCTCCGGGCCTGCGGCTCGGAGGGGTTGCCGCTCGGACGGATGGCGGCCCGGGCGCCGGCCCGGCTAGGCTCCCTGCGCGGCCAGCGCCGGGATGGCGGGCAGCCGGGAGGCGCGGAAGCCGATCCCGGCCGTGCGCATGAGCACCATCGCCAGCGCCATGAAGATCAGCCCGTCGGTGATGGCCGCGACGGTTACCTGGTTCGCGATGGCCCAGCTGACCAGCGAGCCCGTGAACCAGTGCACGGCACCGTAGGAGAACGCCGCCCGCGCGCCGATCACGACGGTCCAGAAGATCGCGTAAGGCCACCCGGCCCGGCTGACCGGCTTGCCGGTGTCGGGGCTGCGGTAGACGCCCATCAGCGCCGCGGCGGCCAGCCCGCCGAGCAGGCCGGCCAGGACGCCGGCGACCTCCACGACCAGGCCGGTCCCGTGGGTGACCGGGTGGTCCACGAACAGTGGGACGATCACCGCGGCGGCGATCACGGGCCGCAGCAGCCGCATGGGGCCGATCTTCCGCGCCGGGCCAAGGTCGCTGGCCAGCACAGTGGCGAGAACAACGCCATTGACGATCATGGCTTCGGTGAGTTGGGAAGGCATTCCGTGCTCCTGGTGAGTCGTCTTTCGCTGACGAACCCACCATCCCGCCCGCCGCGGATTCGCGGATCGGAGCACGGGCCGGCCTTCGGTGCCAGACGGCAGGTGTGTCCTGGTACCACGCGGTACCAGGGCCGGCCGCCGGCATTCAGCCCACGGGCCGGCGCCCTGGTACCAGGCTCGCCGTGATACTGGAGTCATGCTCCGCACGGTCAACTGGCTGCGCACGGTCAACTGGCTGACCCGCGCCCTCGGCTTCGCCTGGCTCGGCGTGCTGGCGTTTGCGCTCGCGCCGCCGCACGGGACAGCCGCCGTGGTCGTTCAGGTGGTGGGCTACTGCCTGCTCGGCCTGGCCCTGGTGGCGTGGGTACTGATCGACATGCGCCCGGCCGCGACACGATCTCACGGCTGGGCACCCACCGTGGTGCGCGGCGTGATCGCGGTCGCGACGGGCATGGCCTGCGGCGCCGGGTACGGTGGCTCCGCCATGGTGGCCTTCGGGTTCGTCGCGGCGATGATGGCCGGCAGTGAGGACAGCCTGGCGGTGGCGCTGGCGGTGACGGGAGCCGGCATCCTGGCGATCGAGATCAGCGGGCTGGCCCTGGACAGTGGCTACGGCGTCCTGCTCGGGCTCCCGGTGATCGTGCTGGCCGGCCTGGTGATCGGGCGCAACCGCGGCGCCTACCGGATCCAGGCCGAGCAGGCGGCGACGCTGCTCGCCCAGCGCGACGAACTGCAAGCCGAGCAGCGGCGGGCCGACCTGCTCGACGAACGAGCCCGGATCGCCAGGGAGATCCACGACGTGCTCGCCCATTCCCTCGGTGGGCTGGGGATCCAGATCCAGGCGGCCCGCGCGGTGCTGGCCGACCACCGGGACATCGACCGGGCGGACGAGATCCTCGCCGCGGCCCAGCGGATGGCCGCGGAAGGCCTGGTGGAGACGCGCCGGGCGGTTCACGCCCTACGTGCGGATACCCTGCCACTCGATGAGGAACTCGCCCGGGTCAGCGACACCTACGCGCAGCGCTACCACGTCGCGGCCAGTTTCGGCGTCGGCGGCTCCCCGGCACCGCTGCCCCCGGACGCCACCGTCGCGCTGCTGCGCGTGGCGCAGGAGTCCCTGGTCAACGCCGCCAAGCACGCGGCGGGGCAGGGCGTCGAGGTCCGCCTCGACTACTCCGACGCCGATGTCCGGCTCACCGTGCGCAACGGCCTGCCTGCCGGCAACGACCTGCCGCCAGGCAACGGCGCGGCGAGCGAGCCCGGCATGAGCACCGTCAACGGCGGTTACGGGCTGACCGGGATGCGGGAAAGGCTCCGGCTGCTGAACGGCACGCTGCAGGCGGGACCGCGGGACAACCAGTGGATCGTGACCGCGGAACTGCCCCGCGCCCAGCGCGGGAGCGCGGCGCCGTGACCACCCCCGGCACGCCCGAAGGCCCTCCGCTGCGCATCGTCATCGCCGACGACCAGGCCAGCGTGCGCGAGGGCCTGGTCCTGCTGCTCGGCGGGCTGCCCGGCATCGAGGTGGTCGGCGCCGCCGCGGACGGGGAACAGGCACTGGCCCTGGTGGCCGAGCACCATCCCGACGCGATCCTGCTCGACCTGCACATGCCGGTCCTGGACGGCATCGGCGCCACCCGCCGGCTGATCGCCGAGCACCCGGACGTCGCCATCGTGGTGCTCACCACGTATGCCGATGACGCTTCGGTCCTGGAGGCCCTGCATGCCGGGGCCCGCAGTTACCTGACCAAGGATGCTGACCGCACGCACATCGCCCAGGCGCTGCGCGCGGCAGCCGGCGGCCTGACGGTCTTCGACCCACGCGCGCACGCCACGCTGCTCGCTGCCATGGCGGCACCGGCCAGGCCGGAAGCCGCCGCGGCGCCCGCCCCGGACGGCCTGACCGAGCGCGAGGTCGAGATCCTCGGGCTGATCGCCCGCGGGATGACCAACCCGGAGATCGCCGCGAAGCTTTTCCTCAGCAACCACACGATAAAGACCCACATCAACCGGATCTTCGCCAAGACCGGGTCCAGGGACCGGGCCGCCGCTATCGGCTACGCGCACCGCCACCACATCGGCTGAGGCGCCCCCGGGCGTCGGCCCGGGCCCCCCGCAGGCACACGGGCAGGCCGCACGCAACGCCGGCACAGGCCACGGCAGGCCTCACGCTGGCCCGGACGCATGCTGCGCTGACGCCGGGCCCAGGCCGGCCGCGGAGCCGCGGTCAGCCCAGGTAGCCGCGGAGCAACTGGGCGCGGCTGGGATGGCGCAGCTTGGCCAGGGTCTTGGACTCGATCTGCCGGATCCGTTCCCTGGTGACGCCGAACTCCCGGCCCACCTCCTCCAGCGTTCGCGGGTGACCGTCAGTCAGGCCGAACCGGAGCTGGATGATCTTCTGCTCCCGCCCGGAGAGGGCATCCAGTATCGCGCTCAGCTGATCTTGGAGCATGATGAACGCCGCCGCCTCCATGGGCACCACGGCGTCGGTGTCCTCGATGAAGTCCCCAAGGTCGGAGTCTTCCTCGCCGATCGGTGCCTGCAGCGAGACGGGTTCCTGCGCGATCCGCTGGATCTCGGCGACCCGTTCGACCGGCAGCCCCATCTCGGCGGCGATCTCGTCCGGCGCTGCTTCCCGGCCCAGGGCCTGATGAAGCTGACGCTGCACCCGCGCCATCTTGTTGATCGTTTCCACCATGTGCACCGGGATCCGGATGGTGCGCGCCTGGTCGGCGATCGCGCGGGTGATCGCCTGCCGGATCCACCAGGTGGCGTAGGTGGAGAACTTGTAGCCCTTGGTGTAGTCGAACTTCTCCACCGCGCGTATCAGGCCCAGGTTCCCTTCCTGGATCAGGTCAAGGAAGCCCAGGCCGCGGCCGATGTACCGCTTGGCGATGGACACCACCAGGCGCAAGTTGGCCTCGATCAGCCGCTGCTTGGAGCGGAGCCCGTCATGGGCGAGCAGGGCCAGTTCGGTGCGCTCGGCGCCACCGAGAGGGAAGCCGCCGTGCAGCTTCTCCTCGGCGAACAGGCCGGCCTCGATGGCCTTGGCCAGTTCGACCTCGTCCTCGGCGGTCAGCAGCGGCACCCGCCCGATCTCGCGCAGGTAGATGCGGACGAGATCGCCGGTGACCGGGCGGCGCGCCTCCTCGGCCTGCTCGGCCCCTGACGCGGGCTCCGCGTCCTCGTGCGCGGCGTCGACCACCTCGACGCCTTCGGCCGTGAGCATCCGCACGACGCCGTCGAGTTCCTGGGCCGGCAGGTCGCTGGAGTCGATGGCGACCGCGATGTCCCCGACAGCCACGGCCCCCTGTTCTCTGGCCCGTGCTATCAGGTCTGCCATGGGATCGCCGGGCGGTCGCGTCGGGGAAAGTAACGTAAATGTCACGGAACCCAGTGTGCGCCAGGGAGCCCTGGTAGTGGTGGGCTTAATTTTGTCACCTGCAGACACGTAACGCTGACAGCCCGAAGTCAGATAAGTACCCCGAACCAGGTCTTTGCCCGCGAACCAGGGCAATCGGGCAGGTACCTGCTAGAAAGCCCCGGCTGCCTTCTCCACCAGCGCCTTGCGGCGCTGCTCCAGCGCGACCAGGTCACCGAACGTCCGGTTGTAGTCGGGACGGGCGTCCACCGGGTTCAGCCGCTGCAGCCGCGACTTGACCTCCGCTATCTTGCGGCTGACCGCGAGTTCCTCGACCCGCGCGAGTACCGCGTCCGCGTAACGCGTGTCCGGCTCGCCGTCCGCACGCGGCACCCGGAGCGCCTCCACGGCCAGCCTGGTCACGAAGCCGCGGATCTGGTCGTCGGGGGCGGCGTCCCGCAGCCGGACGACCCATTCCTGCACCCCGGCCGCTCCCCTGGCGCCGCCGCAGGCGTCGATCAGTTCGCGCACCGCGGCGTGCGGCGGTGCGGTGAACGCGGCCGGGCCGAGCACGTCGAACGCGGGCCCGCACAGCGCCGGGCGCTGCACGGCGAGCTTGAGCGCCTCGCGTTCCACCTGGATCACCGGGTCGGCGAGGTCGTAGGGCACGGGCTCGGCCGGGCCGCGGGCTCCGGCCGGACCCCCGGCCAACGCGGGCCCGCCGCTGCTGCCACCCGCGGTACCGCCCGCCATGGGTGGCGCTCCAGGCCCGCCCCCGGCCCCGCGAGCACCCGGGCCGCCCGCCGTCCCAGGACCGTAGGCCGCGCCGGGGCCGCCCGGCGCACCGGAACCGGGGCTGGCCGGGCTGCCGGGCCGTACTTGGCCCCCTGGGCCGCCACGCAGCCGCCCCGGGCCGACGCCGGCCGGGCCGGACGGGTTGCGGCCCGGGCCGGACCCGCCTGCGCCGGGCCTGGCCTGTGCCCTGGACGCGGCCTCGCGGACCCGGGCGAGCACGAAGTCCTCGTTCAGCATGCCGAGCCACCGGTCCAGGCTGACCGCGTACCGGTCGCGCAGGCCGCGGTCCTTGATCCGGGCGATGATCCGGGCGGATGCGTCCAGGGCGGCGATCCGGCCCTCGTTGGTCTCCAGGTTGTGCTTGGCCAGTTCGCTGCGGATGGCGAACTCGAACACGGGGACGCGCCTGGCCACCAGGTCCCGCACGGCCTCCGGCCCGTGCTTGACCCGCAGGTCGCACGGATCCAGGCCGTCGGCCTGCACCGCCACGAACGTCTGCGTGACGAACCGTTCCTCCAGGTCGAAGGCGCGCAGCGCGGCCCGCTGCCCGGCCGCGTCCCCGTCGAAGGTGAACACCACCTCGCCGAGGAACTGGTCGGCGTCCATCAGCAGCCGCCGGAGCACCTTGACGTGGCCGTCACCGAAAGAGGTGCCGCTGGTGGCGACCGCGGTGGGCACGCCGGACAGGTGGCAGGCCATCACGTCGGTATAGCCCTCGACGATCACCGCCTGCCGCCGGTGGGCGATCTCCCGCTTGGCGAGGTCGGCCCCGTAGAGCACGGAGCTCTTCTTGAACAGCGGCGTCTCCGGCGTGTTCAGGTACTTGGGCCCGGTGTCGTCGGGATCCAGCTTCCGCGCGCCGAACGCGATCACGTCGCCGGTCAGGTCCCTGATCGGCCACACCAGCCGGCCACGGAACCGGTCCACCGGGCCCCGCCGGCCCTGGCTGGCCAGCCCGGAAAGCAGCAGCTCGGAGTCGGTGAACCCGCGGCCCCGCAGATGTCGGGTGAGCGCCTCCCACTCGGCAGGTGCGTAGCCGCAGCCGAACGTTTCGGCGTCTGCCACCTCGAACCCACGCTCGGACAGAAACTCGCGCGCAGGGGCAGCCACCGGTGCGCGGAGCCGTTCTGTATAAAACTCGGCCGCTGCCTGGTGGGCGGCGAGCAACCGGCGCCGCCGGCTCTGCTCGTGACCGGGGACGTGACCGCCCTGCTCGTAGGTGAGCTCGATGCCCGCCCGCGCGGCGAGCCGCTCCACCGCCTCGGGGAAGGAGAGGTTGTCCACCTTCTCCACGAACCGGATGACGTCACCGCCGTCCGCGCAGGAGAAGCAGTACCACAGGCCGCGTGCCGGGGTGACGTTGAACGAAGGGGTCTTCTCGTCGTGGAACGGGCACAGGCCCTTGAGCGACCCACCGCCGGCGTTGCGAAGCTGGAGATATTCCCCGATGACCTCAGCAATGGCAGACTGCTCGCGGACCAGCGCGATGTCCTCGTCGCGGATCCGGCCTGCCACTCGCACCCCTCGTTCCAGCGCTCCCGTTCGCGGCGAGTCTAGTCTCCGGTGCCCACACTTTGCGGTTTGTCTGCCGACGGGGCGCGGCGCATTCTCCGGCGCCTGTTATCGTCGCCGCGTGCGCAGCCTGCTCGTGCTCTGGGACATCGACTTCACCCTGATCGACGCCGGTGGGGTCGGCACCCGCCTGTACCGGATGGTGTTCCGCGACATGTTCGGCACCGACCTGCCCGCGGCGGCGAACATGGCCGGGCGCACCGACCGCGCCATCGTGCTCGACACCCTGGCCCGGGCGGGGATCCCCGAGCCGCGGCAGCATCTGGACCAGTTCCTGGCCAGGCTGGCCGCGCTGGCGCCCAGTGGCCGCGAGCTCACCGAGCGGCACAGCCGGGCGCTGCCCGGTGCCGCGGCGGCGCTTGACGCGCTGGCCGCCTTCGCTCCCGGCCGGAACGGCGCCTCCGGCGGTGCCGGCGAGCCGGCCGGGCAGGTGTCCGTGGTGCAGTCGGTGCTCACCGGGAACGTCCGGCCGATGGCCGAGATGAAGCTCGGCGCGCTCGGGCTGGACGGCCATCTCGACCTGGACGCCGGTGCCTACGGCGAATCCCACGAGGTCCGGGCCGAACTGGTGCACATGGCCAGGGACAACGCCACCCGCAGGTACCGCACGGACTTCTCCGGCGCGGCCACGGTGCTGGTCGGTGACACGCCGCTGGACGTGGCCGCCGCGCTGGAAACCGGCGCCCGGGCCGTGGCGGTGGCCACCGGCGGCACCACCGCCGCCGCGCTCGCCGAGTCCGGTGCCCACGCCGTGCTCCCCGACCTCACCGACACCCCCGCCGTCCTCGCCGCAATCCTCGCCGATTCCATGATCACGGACGATTACCCCGCGAAAAACGCAAGGAATCGTCCGTGATCATGTGGGGCTTATCCACAGGCCACGGATGGGGTCTGCCATTCCTGGGATTCGTGGGGTCATGCTGGCCCCATGCCGCGCCTGCTGCCGTTCACTTGCCAGGAACTCCTCGAACTTCAATGCGGGGTCATATCCCGAGGCCAGGCGATAGCTCTCGGCTTGTCTGACCAAGCTGTGAGCCGTCGGCTGCGCACCGGGTCGTGGCAGCAACTCCATTTAGGCGTTTACGCCACCTTCACCGGCGAGCCGGGCAGGACGGCTGTGCTGTGGGCAGCCGTGCTGCGCTCGGGACCAGGCGCTGTGCTCAGCCATCAGACCGCAGCCGAGTTATACCGGCTCACCGACAAGCTCAGCTCAGTCGTCCATGTCACTGTTCCGACCGGCCGACGCGTCCGAGGTGCCGCTGACTTGAGAATCCACAGGTCGAGCCGCATTGGAGTGGCCCGCCATCCCGCGCTGCTTCCCCCGCGTACGAGGGTCGAGGAGACCGTCATCGACCTAACCCAGGTATCACGTAGCTTCGACGAAGCTTTCCACTGGCTATGTCAGGCATGCGGTGGGCGGCTCACCACGGCCGGTCATCTCCGGACGGTGCTGAGCCAGCGTAAGAAGGTTCGCTATCGATGCGAGATCACTGCCGCACTCGCGGCCATCGCAGAAGGCGTGCACTCCAATCTGGAGAACCACTACGTGCAGAACGTCGAGCGTGCGCATCACCTGCCCGTCGCCTCCCGGCAGGCAAGGCTCATCCTCGGTGCGCGCCATTGCTACCTAGACAATCTGTACCGAGAATTCGGCGTGGGGGTCGAACTTGACGGGCAGGCCACGCACCGGATCCAAGACCGATGGCGCGATGTCCACCGGGATAATGCGCTGACCGGCTTAGGCATCATCACCCTGCGTTACAACTGGGCTGACATCACCGAGCGAGCCTGCCAGGTAGCGGCCGAGATCAGCACCGTCCTCCGCACTCGAGGATGGAAGGGTACACCGCGCCCATGCGGCCCAGGATGCAGCCTTCCTTGATCACGGACGATTACCCCGCGAAAAACGCAAGGGATCGTCCGTGATCATGGAAGCCGGCAGCGGAGGGACCGTTAGAGGTCGGGGATGGGGACGGAGGGGTCGGCTAGGCGGGCTTCTTCGACGCGGCGGCGGGTGCGGATCAGGGCCTGGATGTCGTCGCTGACGTCCCATACGTTGACGTTCATCCCGGCGACCACGGCCCCGCTGGACAGCCAGAACGCGATGAACTCCCGCCCCTCCCGGTCGCCACGGTAGACGATCTGGTCGTAGGAACCCGGCTCGGGGAGCCCCGCCGTTTCCATGCCCAGGTCGTACTGGTCGCTGAAAAAGTACGGCACCGCGTCGTAGCTGACCCCCTGCCCCAGCATCGACCGCGCGGCCGCGGGGCCGCCGTTGAGCGCGTTGGCCCAGTGCTCCACGCGGACGTGCTTCCCATAGAGGGGGTGGAAGGCGTTGGCCACGTCGCCGGCCGCGAACACCTCGTGCGCCGAGGTGCGCAGCCCGGCGTCGCAGATGACCCCGTTGGCGACGTCCAGCCCGGCGTCGGCGGCCAGCCGGGTCGCGGGCACCGCCCCGATCCCGACCACCACCAGTTCCGCGTCCAGCACCGCACCGGTAGAGGTGGAAACGGCGGCAACCTTGCCGCCCGAGCCGCGTATTTCGGTCACCGACTCACCGAACCGGAACACCACGCCGTGCTCCCGGTGCAGTTCCGTAAACATTCCGCCGAGTTCGGGGCCCACCTGCCGGTGCAGCGCACCCGCCTCAGCCTCGACGACCGTCACCTCGCAGCCGAACTCCCTGGCCGCGGCGGCCACCTCCAGCCCGATCCAGCCCGCCCCGACAATCACTACCCGGAGACCACCGCGCAACGTCTCGGCCAGCCGCTCGCTGTCGCCGACCCGGCGCAGGTACACGACGCCTTCCAGGTCAGCCCCTGGCACGCTCAGGCGGCGCGGCGCCGCACCGGTGGCCAGCAGCAGCCGGTCGTAGCCCACGGTGCCGCCGCCGGCC
>Ga0207699_10000763_pt1 | contig 15426 bp, 18 predicted proteins | sample LARL51metaG_FD_184344 | JGI IMG/M metagenome (GOLD analysis project Ga0207699, IMG submission 184344) | Corn, switchgrass and miscanthus rhizosphere microbial communities from Kellogg Biological Station, Michigan, USA - LAR L5-1 metaG... | ecosystem: Host-associated > Plants > Roots >...
GCAGCTTGCGATCTATCTGCCTTTCACCTTCCTGGCCTCGCTGGCACTGCTGCAGCCGGTCAAGGGCACCGTCGTGGCCTTGCAATGGGCGCTGCGCATGCACGGCTTTGACGAAAATCCGCCGGAAAACGTTCCGCCGGTCTAGGACAGCAGACGATCGATTGGGGATGGAGATGAGCGACGTCGCGCAGGCCGCAAGGGAAAAAGAACCGGACGAAAAGCCGGAAGAAAAAGAAGCCGATCACCATCCCTATTACCGGCCGAAGGACGCCGCGACGCTGATCCTGGTCGATCGCGCCGGCAGCGTGCCAAAAGTCCTGGTCGGCCGCCGTCACGACAAGGTCGTGTTCATGCCCGGAAAATTCGTCTTCCCGGGCGGCCGCGTCGACAAGCTTGATCATCGCATCCCGGTGGCCGCGCCGATTCCCGGGGAGCTCGAAGCAAGACTGCTGCAGGGCAGCCCGAAAATCACGGCGTCGCGTGCAAAGTCGCTGGCGGTGGCTGCGATCCGCGAGGCCTGCGAGGAGACCGGCCTCTGCCTCGGGCGCAAGGCGGAAGGTCGAGGAAGGCTCGACGGGCCGTGGCAGCCGTTTTCGGATGCCGGCCTGCTGCCCGATCCATCCGGACTGTTTCTGATCGCTCGCGCCATCACCCCGCCCGGTCGTGTCAGGCGTTTTGATACCCGCTTCTTCACCGCGGACGCCTCCGCCATCGCGCATCGCGTCGAAGGCGTGGTGCATGCGGACGCCGAGCTCGTCGAGCTGGTCTGGGTCGAGATCGGCTCAAAACCGCTCGCCGATCTGCATCCGATGACGAAGAACGTGCTCGGCGAACTGGAGCGGCGTCTCGCCACCGGGCCGCTGCGCCATGACGCCGCCGTGCCGTTCTTCCACTTCTATGGCGGCCGGATGCACCGGGACGTGCTCGGCGAGATGAAGTAGCATCCGGGTGGGCAAAGGCGCGGCTTCGCGCCGTGCCACCATCTTTCGTTGATGTATTGTCGGTGGGCACGCTTCGCTTTGCCCACCCTGCGCAGCTTTGGCGATGGGTCTCGAAGGATGAGGCCAAGGTGGGGCCTCATGGTGAGACGCGCGCAAGAGCGCGCTTCTCACCATGTGGGACACGAGCGATCTCTCTTGCCCCGTCATTGCGAGGCGCATGGCGCCGAAGCAATCCAGTCCTTCCCCGCGGCAGGACTGGATTGCTTCGCTGCGCTCGCAATGACGGAGGTTTTTCTTCGGACCTCGCCCAAATCGTAAGATTGTTCTCGCTGAAGCCGATGACGGTACGCTTCCGAGTTCCCATCTATTCTCGACAAGGTTCATCGCGGAATCCCGGCCCATGGCACAACGGCAGCTCAAGCTCGGCGCATTCATGCGCCCGGTCTCCATCCACACCGGCGCGTGGCGCTATCCGGGCGCCTGGCCCGACGCCAATTTCAACTTTCCGCATCTGAAGCGGTTGATCCAGAAGCTGGAGGCCGGCAAGTTCGACGCCTTCTTCATGGCCGATCACCTGGCCGTCCTGAACATGCCGATCAATGCGCTGAAGCGCAGCCACACCGTGACCTCGTTCGAGCCGTTCACGCTGCTCTCCGCGCTGGCAGGCGCCACCGAACATATCGGCCTGATCGCCACCGGCTCGACCACGTTTGACGAGCCCTATCACATCGCCCGCCGCTTCGCCTCGCTCGACCACATCTCCGGCGGCCGCGCGGGGTGGAACATCGTCACCACCTCGAACCCGGATGCCGCACTGAATTTTGGGCTCGACGACCACATGGAGCACGCCGAGCGCTACAAGCGCGCCCGCGAATTCTATGACGTGGTCACCGGCCTCTGGGATTCCTTCGCCGACGACGCCTTTCCGCGCGACGTCGAGCAAGGGCTCTTCTTCGATCCGGCGCGAATGCACGTGCTCGACCACCACGGCAAATATCTGAAAGTGCGCGGGCCCCTCAACATCGCCCGCCCGGTGCAGGGCTGGCCCGTCATCGTGCAGGCCGGCGCGTCGGAGGACGGCAAGCAGCTCGCGGCGGAGACCGCGGAAGCCGTGTTCACCGGCGGCGGCAGTCTCGCCGACGGCCAAAAACTTTATGCCGACATCAAGGGCCGCATGGCGAAGATCGGCCGCGATCCCGAGCACCTGAAGATCCTCCCCGGCGCCTTCGTCGTGGTCGGCGATAGCGTCGACGAAGCGAAGGAGAAGCGCTCCAGGCTCGACGGCCTTGTCCACTACGACAGCGCGATCGCCTCGCTTTCGGTCATTCTCGGCACGGATGCCTCCACCTTCGATCCCGACGGCCCGCTGCCCGAGATTCCCGAGACCAACGCGAGCAAGAGCGGGCGCCAGCGCCTGGTCGATGTGGCGGCGCGCGACAAGCTCACCGTGCGCCAGCTCACGCAGCGCGTCGGCGGCTACGGCGGGCTGGCCTTTGTCGGCACGGCCAAATCCATTGCGGATCAGATGGAGGACTGGCTGGTCAGCCGCGGCTCCGACGGTTTCAACATCATGTTCCCCTATCTGCCGCAGGGGCTCGACGACTTCGTCGACAAGGTCATCCCAGAGCTGCAAAAGCGCGGGATCTTCCGGCGCGAGTATGAGGGCCGGACCCTGCGCGAGAATCTCGGCCTGCCGCGACCCAAAAACCGGTTCTTCGAGAACGAGTTGAGCTGACTTGTGCGGTTTTACCTTTAGCTATCCGGGCATGATCTATCCGGAAAACCGCGCCGCCATGTTTCCGGATCATGCTCTAAAACCTTGACTTTGTGGCCGATCCGGCTAGGTTGCCGGCCAAATCCGGACCTTCCTTTGGCCGGCGCCCCCTTCATCTGATCCTTCAGAGGTCTTTCGAACATGGCCAAAGCGGTCACCATCAAGGTCAAGCTCGTGTCGACGGCGGACACCGGCTTCTACTACGTTGCCAAGAAGAACTCGCGCACCATGACCGAGAAGATGGTCAAGAAGAAATACGATCCGGTCGCGCGCAAGCACGTCGAATTCCGCGAAGCCAAGATCAAGTAACATCGCGGGGACTAAAGACTTCGACGGGGCCGCATGGCCCCGTTTTTGTTTTGTGTGCTAGGATTGCGTGCCGGGAGACCTGAGCCTCCCATGACCGCAAGCTTGGACGAAAAGAACGTCGGCGGCTATTCGGTCGCCTATGGGCGCGACGACACCTACTTTCCGCTCTACATCACCGCCGCGCTGGCCGCGATCTTCGTCGCCGCGGCCTGGATCACCGGCGCGCTCTACTGGCTGCTGCCGGCGCTCGCCGCGGCGGCCTTCACCTATTACAACCTGCCGCTTCTGGAGACCGAGCGCCCGACCATCGGGGCCAACCAGTACGGCATCTTCCTGCAGGCTTTTGGGCTGATCCGCTGGCGCGCCATCGAGCGCATCGACCTTGCCCAGATCGCTGAACGCGCGATGACCGTCCACGAGCTGCAGATCGTGCTGAGCGCACCGCTGTCGAGCGCGCTGGTCGCCGACTGGCGCCGCCAGCCGCGCTACCGCCGCTTCATGCGCCTGCCCTGGCGCATGAGCCACAACAACATGGTGCGGGTGAATCTCGAACCATTCGACCAGCCGCCCGAAATCATCCACCGCACCTTTCTGCGCATGTGGCGGTATTACCGAAGCTGAGTCAAACCCGAGCCGCGCTCTCTCGCTCTCTCGCTCCCTCCCCCGCTTGCGGGGGAGGCGCAGACCGCACTTGCCGAAACGGCAGTGCCCGTCACGTCCTGACCGCAAGCCGCTTGTAGGCATTGGCCGAGAGCCCGTAGGTCCAGGCCACCGCCTCGCGCGCGGTTCGCATGTGGGCCGGCACCTGCAGAAAGAAATGCTGATGGGTGCCGTCGGGCTCGGGGGTCGCGTTGACCACCTCGACGGCGGCCCAGGCGTCCGCCGATAGCCAGGTCTTGCGCCAGAGCACGCCGGTCTCGTCCTCGGCGACACGGACCGCGCCGCCCTGCCGTACATAGCGTTCCGGGGTCATGATCTCGATCATGCAGCGGCGGATCTGCACGTTCTGCTCGTGGTCGATCATCGTCAGCGTGATCCGTTCGGGATAGAGAATCAGCCAGCTCGGAATCACGACGCCCTTCCAGGCCCAGATCGACCAGCCGTCCCGGAAGCGCAGCGCCGGCGCGCCCTCGTCGTGAAGCCGGTCGCGGCCATCGCCGCGCAGCCGCTCCGGCCGCTCCACCAGCCAGCAGATGCGCGCATGCGGTTGCACCCAGCCGACGCTCTGCGCGAGCTGGATGAGCCCCTGCAGCATCTCGGTCTCGGCGCGCAGCCCGAGGATGTTGCGGTAATAGTCGTAGGCGCCGAGCCACGACATCTCGTGCGGGCCGATCGCTTCGAACCGGAACCCCTGATGGCCGAGCAGCGCATTCAGAACGAAGGACCAGGTAAGCGGGCGCGCCCGGCGCAGGCGATCGAACAGCGGCGCCTCCTCCAGCGCCACCCCCTGCATGATGACCTCCGCCGCGGCCTCCACCAGCGGATCGTCGGGACTGGCCTTCGCCGCCACCTCGGCCCGGATGCGCCGATGCAGGCGCCTTGCGACCGACGCTGCCGCCTGCCGATGCGGGCGATCCACGATCGCGGATTTGAGATTTGGCCCGTCCGCGCCTGACGCGCGGAGCGCAGAATGGGACAGCGCGATCGGCCCATCGCACCACACGATGCGCGCCGGAGGAGCAAGGCCGGCCGCGCGATAGGCCAGCCGCACCCCTTCCTCGGCGACGCCGCGCGCCGCGGAGATGGTCGAACGCCGGATCGCGGCCCAGCGCGTACGGTAGACACCGAGCGCCGCCGCCTGCTCCGGCGTCAGTGCTTCGAACTCAGTCGGCAAGGACGCGCGCGTCCCGCGGGCCCAGCTCACGCTGGCGGCGAACCCGGTAGGTGCCACGCGGGAGCGTCAGCGGCGCGTGCTCCTCATGGGTCAGCCGCGCGGAGGGTGAAGTGACCTGGATATGGCCGATATAGAGGCCGGGCGGGATGTCACGCGCGAGCTTGTCGTCCTGGAACATGGTGACGTGATCCAGGATCGCGTGGTGATGGCCCGTCCTCTCGCCTTCCGCCAGCACCATTGCCGTACCATCGGCATTGTCCGAGACCGTTCCCGATGGCGCGACATCAGCCACTCGCTCGAGCAACAGGTCACCTTGCGCAAAAATCTCCGTCATCTTGCCGTCTCCTTCTGCCCGGGCATCCCGTCGCGGCGTCGATGCCGGGATTGTTTCCGCCCTGGTTCGAAGCTGACCCGTGATCGCGAACGCCGGCGCGTGCGGGCCGCCCTTGGCTCAAGCGCAACAGCGCGCGGCGCTGTCGCTATCGCGCTTCACCCTGTTTCTGAGCACGACCGTCGTGCCGCTGCGGTTGCGCAAGCCTTGCGAGGAAGACCGCAAAACGCTCCCCGCTCGTCGGGCGCGGAGCGCGCTCTCCTGGATCATGCCCGTGGCCAATCTTCGAAGTCCGCCCCCGCGAATGCCTCAGCGCGCGAACGTCGGAAAGTGGTCGCCACCAACGCTACTCCCGATTTGAAGTTCCTGCACCAGCCGTTTGACGGCCGGTGCAGGTCTAAAACGACGCAAGGCCGGTATGCCTATTGCACGACCTCGCCGTGCAAGACGAGATCGAGGCCTTCGCGCTCGGTGTCCTCCGAGACGCGCAGGCCAACCAAGGCCTTGACCACGAACAGGATGATCAGGCTTGCGACCGCGTCATAGACGAACACCGTCGCCACGCCGATGCACTGGTTGAGGAATTGGACGGCATTGCCCTCCAGCACGCCGGCGGTGCCGCCATATTGCTTGACCGCGAACACGCCGGTGAGCAGCGCACCCACGATGCCGCCGATCGCATGCACGCCGAAGCAATCGAGTGCATCGTCGTAGGAGAACAGGTGCTTCAGGCCCGTGCATCCCCAGTAGCAGACGGCGCCCGCGGCGATCCCGATCGCAAAGGCGCCGACCGGTCCGACGAAGCCCGATGCCGGCGTGATGGCGACCAGCCCCGCGACGGCGCCGGAGCAGATGCCGACCACGGTCGGCTTGCCCTTGAGCGACCATTCCACCAGCATCCAGGTGAAGCCTGCGACCGCGGTCGCGATCTGCGTCACCAGCATGGCCATGCCGGCCTGCATCCCTGCCGTGACCGCGGAGCCGGCATTGAAGCCGAACCAGCCGACCCACAAGAGCGACGCGCCGATGAAGGTGAGGACCATGTTGTGCGCCGGCCCCGTGTCCTTGCGCCGGCCGAGCATGATGGCGCACATCAGTCCCGCCACGCCGGCATTGATGTGCACGACGGTCCCGCCGGCGAAATCGAGCACCTTCACCCAGGCATCGTCATTGCCGGAGTTGAAGATTCCGTCAGGACCCCAGACCCAATGCGCGATCGGCGCATAGACGAAGATCGCCCACAGCCCGATGAACCACAGCATGGCGGAGAATTTCATGCGCTCGGCAAAGGCGCCGGCGATCAGCGCCGGCGTGATGATGGCGAACGTCATCTGGAAGCAGATGTAGACCGACTCCGGAATGGTCGGGGCCAGCGGGTTCGGATTGCCGATGCCGCCATTGCCGATATCGCTCAAGATGTCCTTGAGGAACATGCGGTCGAGCCCGCCGACGAACGGCGTGCCGGGACGGAACGCCATGCTGTAGGTCACGGCGGCAAACAGAATGGTGACGAGGCAGGTGACCGCGAAGCTGGTCATGACCGTGTCGCCGACGTTCTTCTTGCGCACCATGCCGCCGTAGAACAGGCCGAGGCCCGGAATGGTCATCATCAGGACCAGCGCGACGGAGGTCAGCATCCAGGCGGTGTCGCCGGAATTCGGCGTGCACTTTTCCAGTATCTTGCCGCCGCAGGCGGGCGGGGTCGCCGCCGCGTCTTCCGCGAACGCCATGCCGCTCAGTGCCAGATAGAGAACCGCAATCCCCGCGAGAGCCACGCCCCAGCTTACCAGCGTCTGGCTCGCGGGTCTTTGCCGCGCGAGCCATTGGCGCGCATTCGTCCCAAAATCCATCGTCTTTCTCCTTCCCAAAAATCTTGAGCCAAAGTCTGCGATGAAGGCTTGAGTGCCGCTTGGTCGATCTCCGCTCGCTTGACGCGAGCGGTTCGCGCATTGGCAAGGAAAGCGACCGCCCACCCGTCGCCCGCCAACCGCATCTCGCAATGTCTGGAATGCTCGTGTGATGCCGCCTGCCCGGCGCGAGGGATGCAATGCCGGCCTCTCAGTGCAACAGCCGGAACGTTTCGGCGCCGCGGTCGGCTGCCGAGACCGAATGGCTGGAGACTGGCGACGAGCCCATGGACATCCCATGGCTGACCGGCCTTTCCTCCGAGCGCGGCAACCACTGGCTGCGGCTGCCGGCCAAAGTTGTTAGTCAAAATTTAATCAAGAATCGTGCCACCCACGCCGCACCCGTAAGCTATTGATAAGCATGCGACTTTAACCTGCGTCGGGGGAACCGGCCGGGGTTTGCCGCATCGGGCAGCAGGTCGAAGATGAAAAATGAGGCAGCAGTTTCGGGCCGTCGTCCCAGGCTCTTGACATATTGACCGAGAGGTCTAGTGTACTAGATTATGCATACACAGCCACAGAAGCTCCTCGCAACGCTGTCACTGAAGCAGGATGGCGTTCCGATCTACGTCCAGCTGCGGGAGCAGATGTTGCAGGCCCTCGCCGCCCGCATTCTCGGTCCCGGAGACCAGATGCCGACGATGCGCGAAGTGGCAACCGCCATGAAGATCGACCTCAATACGGTGCGGCACGCCTATGATGAGCTCGAGCGGCTCGGCGCCATCATCCTGGTGCGCGGCCGCGGCAGTTTTGTCGCCGAGCCTCCCGCCGCAACCACCCCATCCGAAGACCAGACCGATGATCTCGCACGACAGGCCATCGCCATGGCGGTCGCTGTTGGGGTCGCCCCCCTCGCATTGGCCGACCGCATCGCCGTTCTTTCCCGTCAGAAGGAGGAGACCTCATGATCCTATCCCCCATGAATCCGCTATCGCTCTTGCTGGCGGCGTTGACAGTTTCGCTCGCCGCCGTCGTCGCGTGGCTCGGCAGCTCCGTCACGGCGCATTGGATCGCCGCCTTTCTGGTGCTCATTGCAGCCCTGATCCCGCAGACGCTGCTGATGGCCAATCAATGGGAGCGCGCCGTGGTGCTGCGCCTTGGCAAGCTGCGCGCCATCCGCGGACCGGGCCTGTTCGTCATTATCCCCTTCATCGACACCATCGCGTCCTGGATCGACCAGCGCATCCACACCACCGAGATCAATGCCGAGCAGGCGCTCACCAAGGACACCGTGCCGGTCAACATCGACGCGGTCGTGTTCTGGCAGGTCCATGATCCCGAGCGCGCGGCGCTGGAAATCGCAGACTACCGCCAGGCCATCACGCGCGTGTCGCAGACCTCGCTGCGGGAAATGGTCGGCTCCTCGCTGCTCTCGACGCTTTTGTCGGATCGCAAGCAGGGCGATGCCCTGCTCCGCCAGGAAATCGGACGCAAGACCGCCGAGTGGGGTGTTGCGGTGAGTTCGGTGGAGATCCGCGACATCGGCGTGCCCTCCAGTCTGCAGGATGCCATGAGCCGGCAGGCCCAGGCCGATCGCGAGCGGCTGGCGCGCGTGTTGCTCGGCCAGGCCGAACAGGAGGTCGCCGAAAAATTCGTCCAGGCCGCGGAGACCTATGCCCGCAGCCCCGGCGCGCTGCAGCTGCGCGCCATGAACATCATCTACGAGACCACCAAGGAGCGCGGCGCGACCATCCTGATCCCGACCTCCATGGTGGACAGCCTGAACCCGGGCAGCGTGATGGGGCTGGTGACCGCGGCCCGTCCGCTGCAGGGTGCGGCTTGAGGTGTGCCGGTTCAAACCGGAATCGGCAGTGCACTTTGAGTTGCCTCAGCCCGTCGGAGCTCGCATGCAATTTCTTCTGGGCTGGATTTTGGAGCTGGTGATCTACGCCGCCGTGCAGCTGCTGGTCCTGGTGCTGGGACATGGCATCGCGCGGCTGCTGTTGTCGGTTTTGTCGTTCCGAAGAATCCAGGTCCAGCCGCTCGGTGGTCCGTCGGTGCGCTTCAACCTGCTCGGTTATCGGCACGTCGGAAACGGACGGATCGAGATTGAAGCAACCTTCGCGGGCTTCATCGGCCTCGTGATCGGCCTTGCCACCTGCGTTGCGATTCTGCTGGCCCGGAGGGCGGCCTGACCTCGCCTCTGCGCGCGCCGTCAGGGCGCGCGCCTCTTCCCAACGGGGAGAGGTGGACCGTAACCGCGGACAGACCGATCGAACCAAGACACATCATGCTTTCGCGAGCAGTCCTGCCCGATCATGCGAGGACGGGCGCTTGGCGCCTCAATGCCTGATCGGCTTGAACACGATGACGGTGCCCGTCGGCTCCGGTGCATGCGGCTTCAGGCTGGTGAGGGTGGCATCGCTCCAATCCGCGAGGCTGACCACCTCGCTCGATTGCACGTCCGTCTCGGGAACCTCGGCCGGTTCGAGAACCTTCAGACCGCTTTCATCGAGGAAGAACGTGTGATCGCCAAACACGTCGGTGAGTTCGGTCACCGCCGGATGGTCATCGGGAAGAACCTGGGCTTCCATCTGACTCAAGGCTTGCGTGACCTGCGCCGAATTCAATCTCATGGGCTGCTCCTTGCTTCGAGTTGAGCTGCTGTGGAAGCCCGCGACCCGATCCGGAACTCAACCGACGTCCGGACGGCGGATGCAGGACCCAACCTCCGCTCCCGGAGATGGTTCCGAGCAGGCGTCGGAGTGCAGGTTTAAGGCGACTGCTTCGGATCGGTCGGCGTGACCGTTGCGCCGGCCGAGCGGGCCGCTTCGCTGGTCCTGGTCACCGGCGCGCCGCTGTCGACGTTTCTACCGCTCTGCGTGCGGATGACATCGACCACCACGATCAGGATCGCTGCGAGCGCAACGGCGGCGGCGATCCAGCCGATCGCCCAGCGCTTCATTTGCTTTCCTCACTCACCGTAACACCTTGGCCCGCATTGACGCGCGGCACAAGCGTCGGGGCTGAAGCGCCCACCTCATGCAGCTCTTCTATGCCACAGCCCGGACAACGGAATCGAATGCGACCCCACGCCCGGCCCCGCTCGATGAAGGCCGCCGGCATCGGCCAGGTGCCACATCGCGAGCAATGAGGAAGCAGTTCATCGGGAGAGAGCAACATGGCACCGATCCTCGGGTAGCAATCGCCCCATCTGAAAACCCCGGGCGCGCCGCCGGGTTCCGGTTCCCTTCGAGCGCGACCGCAAGGCTGGGCTGGGTCATTCGACCCGTGCAGCCGCCGTCCTGGCATTGATCGACATCAAGGCGGGCTCACGTCGGTTCGACCGCGGCGAATGCCCAGTTCCGCCCCTTCCCGCGCAGCAGCGCCTGATTGATCCAGACCATCCCGAACGGTTCGAGAAGCCGCGCCTTGGTCATGTCGCCGGCATCGAGCGGCTCGAAACCGAGATCGGAGAGCACGGCCGCGACGCTCGCTTTCGCCTCTGCATCATCGCCGGCCATGAACATGACCGGCCGGTGCGATAGCCCGGCATTGTCGGCCATCATTTCCGCGCCGACCTGGTTGAGCGTCTTCACCACGCGCGCGCCCGGCAGCCAGGCCGCAACGGTCTCGCCGCCGCTGGTCGTATGGCCGAGCACCAGGCCGAGCGCGCCGCCGACTATCCCGAGCGGATTCATGCAATCGATCACGATTTTTCCGGAGAGATCGCCGAGCGCCTTGACGGCGCCTTCGGCCACATTCCACGGCAGCGCGAGAATGACGAGCTCGGCCGCACCGGCAGCCTCGCGCGGCAACGCGAGCTGCGCGCCGACATCGGCGGCAAGGTCCTGCGTGGCGCGGTCTGTGACATCGCGCGCCCCGAGGATGATGTTGTGCGTCGATTTCTTCAGCCCGCGGGCGAGCGCGCTGCCGACCGTACCGGTGCCGATGATCGCGATTTTCATGTGAGATCCTCCCTTGATCTGCACAAGACCAACGAGAGGAGGAATAATTCCGTGATCGACTTACGACCTGCCCTTCGCCGCACGAATACGTCGAAAATAGCTGGGCAACCGCTTGCCACATCATCAATCGTCATTGCGAGCGAAGCGAAGCAATCCAGACTGTCCCCGCGAAGACCACTCTGGATTGCTTCGGCGCTACGCGCCTCGCAATGACGGTTACCGCCGGCCGCCGCTGGCCTGCGGCAGGCGGCCGGGGCCGCTCGCAGTCTCGTCGGCCACGACGCGGTTGCGTCCCTCGTGCTTGGCGCGGTAGAGCGCATTGTCGGCGCGCTTCAGCACGTCGGCGATCTCCTCGCTCTTGTTCTCCAGGGTCGACAGCCCGATCGAGGTCGTGACCTCGATGCGCCTCGCGCCCTTGTTCACGGTGAACGGCTCGCCCGCAATCGCGCGGCGCAGCCGCTCGGCGACCATGCCGGCGACATGCAGGTCGGTCTCCGGCATCACGATCACGAACTCCTCGCCGCCATAACGGCAGGCGAGATCGATGCCGCGGATCGATTTGCGTACCCTGACCGCGAATTCGCGCAGCACGTCGTCGCCGGCATCGTGGCCATAATTGTCGTTGATCGACTTGAAGAAGTCGATGTCGAGCATCATCAGCGCCAGCGGCTTGCCGCGGCTGGCGGCCTGGTCGGCGAGCGTCGCAAGATGCGACTCCATGTAGCGGCGGTTGTGCAGGCCGGTCAGCGCGTCGGTGATCGCCATTTCGATCGAGTTCTGCATGTTGTCGCGCAGATGATCGGTGTAGCGGCGCTTCTTGATCTGGGTGCGGGCCCGCGCCAGGAGCTCGTTCTTGTCCACCGGGCGCAGCAGATAGTCGTTGACGCCGATCTCCATGCCGCGGAGCAGCCGCGCATTGTTCTCGGTGCCCGCGATCGCCAGGATCGGCACGTGGCGGGTGCGCTCCAGCGAGCGGGCCTGGCTGCACAGCCGAAGGCCGTCGAAATTGTCGAGGTCGAGCGAGACGATCAGGAGGTCGTAATTGCCCTCGGCGGCATGAAACAGCGCTTCCGCCGGATTTGGCTCGACATCGACGGTGTGCTCGGTCGCCAGCATCGGCGCCAGCCGCTCATAGGAGGCAGGACGATCGTCGACCAGCAGAATGCGCCCGCCCTTGCCGGTCTCCGCGACCGCATGGCGCTCGGGCGCCTGCACGCCGATCTCCAGCGAGGTCAGCGCGCGCATGCGCAGCTCGTCGGTCATCATCTTCAGCCGCGTCAGCGAGCGGACGCGCGCGATCAGCACGAGGTCAGACACCGGCTTGGTCAAAAAATCGTCGGCGCCGGCTTCCAGGCCGCGCACCCGGTCGGCCGGGCTGTCCAGCGCCGTGACCATGAGCACCGGGATGAAATGGGTCACCGGATTCGACTTCAGCTTGCGGCAGACCTCAAAGCCGTCCATGTCCGGCATCATCACGTCGAGCAGGATGATGTCGCATTCGGCGCGCTGGCAGATGCGCAGAGCTTCGGCGCCGTTCGCCGCGGTCAGCACATCGAAATATTCCGCCGACAGACGTGCTTCCAACAGCTTGACGTTGGCCGGGACATCGTCGACCACCAAAATACGCGCGGACATCGAAACGACCTCTTAACCAATAAACTTACGCACGGTCTCAATGAACTTGCCGACCGAGATCGGCTTCGACAAATAGGCCTCGCAGCCGCCCTCGCGGATGCGCTCCTCGTCGCCCTTCATCGCAAATGCCGTCACGGCGACCACGGGGATCGAGCGCAGCTCCGGATCGTCCTTGATCCAGCGCGTCACTTCGAGACCCGAGACCTGCGGCAGCTGAATATCCATCAGAATGAGATCCGGGCGCATCTTGCGCACGAGATCGAGCGCCTCGAAACCGTTGCTGGTGCCGGAGGTCTGGTAGCCATGCGCTTCCAACAGATCGCGAAAGAGCTTCATATTCAGCTCGTTGTCCTCCACGATCAGGACGGTTTTTGCCATCCCGCCCCTCCCAATCCTTGTGTACGCCCGGCCCCGTGGTTCACGATACGACGGACACCCCGACCGCCCTATCGAAAATCTCGAATCAAAGTAGCGTCAGATTCGCTCTAACCGGTTAAACCCGAGGTCCATCTTCTCCCGATTGGTTTCCACTTGCTTGAACAGGTTGGAGAGACTCGGGCATGATGAGCCGAACCTAGTGACCATAAGTTAACGGAAAGGCAAACCGGCGCCTTGAAAAAGCCTGTTCAAAACCCTCGGGAAGTCGCTGAAATCGTTGCGGTTCAAGCGCTGTCTTTCATCGCCGGCGATGCGGAACTATTGGGCCGCTTCCTCACCGAGACGGGAATCGGCCCCGCCACCTTGCGCACCGCCGCGTCCGACCCGCAATTTTTGCGCAGCGTGCTCGATTTCGTGATGCGTGACGACACCACCATAAAGGCCTTTGCCAAGGCCTCCGAGCACCACCCCACCACCATCGCCGCAGCGCATCAGGCGCTCGGCGACCCCGAGTGGGAACGCGACGTGCCGTGAGCGCCCCGCCACCAGCGGAAAAAACCCGAACCTGCTTCTGCCGGGACTGCCTAGCCGATTGCGATACCGCCGCCCGGCGCTGCAGCGCCTGCGGTTCCCCTCGCCTGGTCCGGCATCCGCAGCTGGCTGCGCTCACGACGGCGCACATCGACTGTGACGCGTTCTATGCCACGGTCGAGAAGCGGGACAATCCGGCACTCGCCGACCGCCCGGTCATCATCGGCGGCGGCAAGCGCGGCGTGGTCTCGGCGGCCTGCTATGTCGCCCGCACCTTCGGGGTGCGCTCGGCGATGCCGATGTTCAAGGCGCTGGCGCTGTGCCCGTCCGCGGCGGTGATTCCGCCGGACATGGCAAAATATGTCCGGGTCGGGCGCGAGGTGCGGCAGGCGATGCTGGCGCTGACGCCGCTGGTCGAGCCGCTGTCGATCGACGAGGCGTTTTTGGAGCTCTCCGGCACCGAGCGCGTCCATGGCATGATCCCGGCAAAAGTGCTGGCGCGCTTTGCCCAAATGGTCGAGCGCGAGATCGGCATCACGGTCTCGGTCGGGCTGTCGTGCAACAAGTTTCTGGCCAAGATCGCCTCCGATCTCGACAAGCCCCGCGGCTTCGCCGCGCTGGATCAGCAGGACGCGCGCACCCTGCTCGCCGACAAGCCGGTCGGCTTCATTTTTGGTGTTGGTCCGGCAGGCGAAGCGCGGCTCGCAGCCAGCGGCTTCCGCACCATCGCCGACCTGCAGCGCGCCGATCAGATCGAACTGATGAAGCAATTCCCGAGTGAGGGGCAGCGGCTGTGGCGGCTGGCGCGCGGCATCGACGAGCGCCAGGTCGTCCCCGACCGTGGCGCCAAGACGATTTCCGCCGAGACCACGTTCGAGACCGATCTCCGCGATTTCGCCACGCTGGAAAAACTGTTGTGGCGGCTCTCGGAAAAGGTGTCCGGCCGGCTGAAGAATGCCGGCCTGTCCGGCTGCACCATCACCCTCAAGCTGAAGACCGCCGATTTCCGGCAGCGCACGCGCGCGCAGTCGATCGCGGCGCCGACGCAGCTCGCGGCGCGGATCTTCTCGATCTGCCGCGAGATGCTGGCAAAGGAGATCGACGGCACCGCCTTCCGCCTGATGGGCACCGGCGTCAGCGCGCTCAGGCCGGGCTCCGCCGATGACGATGGCTTCGACATGCTCGACCGCCGCAGCGCCCATGCCGAGCGCGCCATCGACAATCTGCGCAAGAAATTTGGTGCCGCGGCCGTGATCCGCGGCATCGCCTATGACGGGCCGGAAAAGACGGAGTGACGCGCGCGCGAAGCCCTATCGCGTAACCAAAGTAAGATTGATTGGTGCAGCATCGTAGCCGCGCTCCCTCCCCCGCTTGCGGGGAGGGCTGGGGTGGGGGCATCCGGAAGGAGCTGTTCGTGCAAGCGGAGAGATTTCCCCCACCCGCCGCGCAAGCGCGCGGCGACCTCCCCCGCAAGCGGGAGGCGAGCAGCGGCGTTCAAACGCAAAAGTCCCGCGGACTTGTTGGCTCGCAATAACGGCGACCTTACGTCGAAGCAAAGCTTGGCGGCTAGCGCCGTCAATTGCACGGCTTGGAATCATAGACGTCGAATTTACCGTCTGGTTGCGCTGAGATCAGCGCTCCAGCCTTTTTTTGGTCGAGCGGAGAATATCGTCCGAAAGCTTGGGATCGCTCACGGCGCGCGCGAGCACAACCGCCCCGACGAGAGAGGCGATGGTCGCGAGCGCCTCCTCGTCGCGCTGGCGTTGCTTGATCCCGGAACCCATTCGATCGCTTAACCACCCGACCATGCCCTTCAATCCGACCGTGAATCGCTCTCGAACGCCTGGGCTTTGGCGCGGAATCTCACAACACAAAGCT
>Ga0207699_10000765_pt1 | contig 15404 bp, 11 predicted proteins | sample LARL51metaG_FD_184344 | JGI IMG/M metagenome (GOLD analysis project Ga0207699, IMG submission 184344) | Corn, switchgrass and miscanthus rhizosphere microbial communities from Kellogg Biological Station, Michigan, USA - LAR L5-1 metaG... | ecosystem: Host-associated > Plants > Roots >...
TAGATTTTCTTCCCGCTCCGCCTCCTTTACACCGTCGATCACGCGGTTCATTACGTCGCGAGCGCCGGGGGAGCTGGATGACCCGTCGACTCGCAGCGCCGGAGGTGCGTTCTGCGCCACTGTGCCGGTAACAATGGTGAGGCCAAGCAAAATGATAACCCTTGCTGAGTAGTTCAAAATCGGGCCCCTGAAGCAGACTTTACTGAATCTGCGAATTCTTTTGGATTCTGACATAACCGGCCGTGTTGCATCAGTCATAGATTCCAGTATGTGAGGAACCGGCTACCAACCCGCATGAGTCGAGCTAACCCTATGTAATCAGTTGGTTTACCGCAATTAATGGCTGCTCCAAGTACTATCTTCTCTTGAAGCGTGTATCGCCTACAATATCTGTTGCCAGATTTGTTGCTGGATTCAGGAAGCAAAGCGACCAATTTTCACGTCTAACAGGAACGAAAGAGTGTGTCCGCGCGTATTACAGATACGCGTCCGCCATCAGGTTAGCATCGGGTGAAACCAACTTGGGTGTAATGCCGCTCGAAGGACTGAACCGCATCGGGGTTGGCGCTACTGCGCCTGCCCGCGCCACGCGTCTCACCCGCGTGCGGCGCTCCCTCGTGGCGTTTTTTGAAACCTTCCGCTTAGCTCTCGATTCGCTGCGTGCCCACAAACTCCGCAGTTTCCTTACCCTGTTGGGCGTGATTCTTGCCGTGACCACGCTGGTCGCGGTCATGAGTGTTGTCTCGGGAATGAATTTTTACGTGGCCGACCGCATCGCCAATCTCGGCGCAAACGTGTTCATCGTGGACCGCCTTGGCATCATCACCAGCCAGGACGCCTGGGTGAAAGCGCAAAAACGCCCGCTCCTGACCATGGACGAATTTGAGTACATTCGCGACAACATGAGAATCGCAAATGCAATTGCCGCCCTCGACGACCGCAACATGGATCTCAAAGCCGGAAATGAGCGCCTCGAACGCACCGACGTCATGGGCGTCACCCCGAACTATACCGACGTGCGCAATATCGGCATCGCCGAGGGCCGCATGATCACGGAAGCAGACGACAATCACCGCGCTCAGATTGTCTTCATTGGCGCAGACGTGGCTTCCAAGTTGTTTCCTAACGTGGATCCGATCGGCAAAACCTTGCGCGCGGAAACCCATGAGTATCAGGTTGTGGGAGTCGCGACGCCGATCGGCAGCGCTTTTGGGCAATCCCAGGACAATTTCGTGATCATGCCGATTCACACCTACCAGAGAGAGTTTCACAAGCAGAACGATTGGGTAGGGATCTTCGTTCAGGCGCCCAGTGCCGAGATGATGGAAGCTTCCAAAGACGAAGCTCGCATGCTCATGCGCGCGCGCCGCCACCTTCCCTACGACGCCCCGGATAACTTCGCCATCCTCGGATCGGACTCGATTATGGCGCTCTGGCACGATTTGACCGGGACCCTCGCCTCCGTTGCCGTGGGACTGGTCAGCGTTTTCCTGGTCGTCGGCGGTATCGTAATCATGAACATCATGCTCGCCAGCGTCACGGAACGTACTCGCGAGATCGGCGTTCGCCGTTCCCTGGGTGCCCGCAAAATCCACATTATGTTGCAATTCATGACCGAATCGGGCGTGCTGGCAGCCGTCGGCGGGTTGATCGGAGTTACTACGGCCTACGCTGTGGTAGCACTGGTTCGTGTATCCACTTCCATCCCCATGCAGACTCCTATGGGCGCGGTCGTTCTTTCATTGGTAGTCTCCACTGCCGTCGGCCTGTTCTTTGGAATTTATCCCGCCATGCGGGCCGCAAAGCTGGATCCCATCGAAGCTCTCCGGGCGGACGGATAGGCCAGACGAATAAACGAATGCAAAGGAGCATTCCATGGCCCAGGCACACGGCGAAAACTTAAAACAAGCTATGGACACGCTTCGTGCGCACAAGATGCGCAGCGGGCTTACTGTCTTTGGCGTCGTCCTCGGCGTCAGCGTGATCATGCTGGTCTCGGCGCTAATCACCGGCTTCGATCAGCAAATTCAAGAGAACATCAAACAATTCGGCGCTGACACCGCTTTTATTTCCAAATGGAATCAGGGCTTTCACGGCGGCAGCGCTCCGCTCGAGGAGCGGCTTCGCAAGCCTCTTACTCTCGAGGATGCTAACGCGATCAAGGACGGCGGCCGTTCTGTAAAAAGCGTCACTGCCTTCATCCAGACCAGCTGGATGCAGTCGCACGCCGTGCGAAGCAAAGCAGGCGAAGTGACCGCGATCGATTTTCGCGGCGTGCAGCCTAATTTTGGCCAGGTGTATGCCAATGCTTCCACCCTAGAAGGACGCTTTATCAGCGAGGGCGACGACCTGCACCGCGAAAAAGTCGTGATGCTTGGCGAAAACGTAGCGCCCGTGCTCTTTCCGGAAGGCCATCCCATCGGGAAAGACGTCATGATCGACGGCACCGACTTCCAGGTCATCGGCGTGGTCGAAAAGCCCAAGGGTGGCTTCGGCATGGGCGATGAAGATCGCCGCGTTTTGATTCCCTTCAACACTTTTAAAAAGACTTATCCATCAGCGGACGAGTTGAATATGCGTGTGCAGGCTTATCCGGGGCAATTGGATCAGATGGTCGATGAAGCAACCGAAATCCTGCGCCGTCGCCGCAACGTGGCGTACGACGCAAAAAACAATTTCTCCATCGGGACCGCGGCCGAACAAGTTGCAGAGTTCCATAACATCATGAAGATGGTTTACGTCGCGACCATCGTCCTAAGCAGCATCGGTTTGCTGATCGGCGGGGTCGGCGTCATGAACATTATGCTGGTCAGCGTCACAGAGCGGACCCGCGAAATCGGCATTCGCAAAGCCATCGGTGCAAAGAGCAAAGACATCACCTGGCAGTTTCTTCTGGAAGCGATGACATTGACCGGAATCGGCGGCGTCATCGCTCTGCTCATCGTGAATGGGTTAGTCCTGCTGGTTCGAGCAACCCTGAAATGGCAGGGAATGGTGCCGGTCTGGGCGGCGATTCTCGGTGTCACCGTAAGCGTCTCCATCGGCCTAATCTTTGGCGTCTGGCCGGCGATGAAGGCCGCTAGACTCGACCCCGTCGAAGCACTGCGCTACGAATAAGTCCGTCTCACGATGGCAGCGTAAACCGCAAACCGTCGCACAAACATACAAACGAAATGTTTACTGGATTCGTTTTATCGGCTGGTATGAGCGCCCGTGGAGGCATCCGCAACCGCAACGCCTGATTTCGGTGCCTTTGCGACCGCTCGAGGCCACAGAATTTCTAATGATGCATCGTGCTTCACCAACATTTTGGCGTGTCGTACGACCTTGATTGAAAGCAGGTTGCTGTTGCCGGGTTGAATTTCTGCAAGGCCGCCACGTTCCAGGTGCAGGCTTTGATCGGCGCGATACAGCGCCACGCGGAATTCGTGCGGTCCCGCAGGCAATGCATGTTCTAGATGTAAGCTTTCGCCCGATGCCGTTACCGACAGCGGAGAAGTCGCTACCAGGTGCTGATCGGCATAAATAGCCAGAGTTTCACCATCTATCGCCGACGCAATTTCGATGTTCAGTGGCACTTGCGCGATTGCCGCGCTGTGAACCGCGTTTCCAGTTCCTGCTGGCTTAACCGGCGAAGAAGCCAGCGGATTATCAGATGTGTTCGCTGTTTCCTCCCCGGCTGTTGCGGACGGAGCGGCTGCATGCCCGCCGAGGTTGGAACGATTCGACTGTTTTGCTTTTGAGCCGGAGTCTTTCTTGCGTGCCGCGCGGGCAGAAGCATCGTGTTCGCGCCTCGCGCGCCTGGCCGGAACTGATTCCTGCGCCGCTAAATTCGGATACTCTATCGTCGTATTCTGATCGCTGCGAATCGGGAGTTCCATCTGCAGGAGCGGATTTGAAGAATTCGTGGAAGCTGCTGCCAACAAGGACGAGCCAGTCGTCGCATGCCAGGTCTTCTGTAAGTTGGACTTGATCGTAAACCCTAAGCCGAAGATGGCCATGGAGCAAGCCGCGAACGAAATCCACGCATCGCGCGGCCGCAGAGGCTTCTTCCACCAGGAAAAATCAATGCGGTTCGGAGCGGCTTCCGCCTTGCTGCGCGCGAACGGGTACAGCGAAGCCGCCAAAGACTCGCCCGAAGCGTACCGCTTGGCCGGATCCTTCGATAAACAGCGCATTACTACACGGTCGAATTCTTTTGGCAACTCCGGATTGCGACGCGATGGCGGAGCAGGTTCTGAAGCCACAATCTGCGCACAAACGGCAGTTACTGAGGAACCATCGAAGGGTCTGACGCCCGTCGCCAGTTGGTACAGAATGATTCCCAACGAAAAAATGTCTGAGCGATGATCCTGCGATTCGCCCTTAATCTGTTCAGGTGAGAGGTAAGCTGGTGTGCCCACGAGCTTTCCAGTGCCCGAGAGTTGCGTGGCAAAGCGGGCAATTCCAAAATCGCCCAGCTTGATGTGGCCATCCTCGGTGATAAATATGTTCGCGGGCTTTACGTCACCGTGAATGATTCCCGCGCGGTGCGCGCGGTTCAGCGCATTCGCAAGATCACCCGCCCACACGCCGACTCGAGATAGCGGCAAAACTCCCTGACTAGCCATCACCGCTTCCAGCGTCTTCCCAGGCACAAATTCCATCACCAGGTACGCGGACCCGTCTTCATTTGTGCCGAGGTCGTAAATCGAAACGACGTTCGGGTGCGAAAGCCGGCCAAGTATCTGTGCTTCACGCACGAACTGTTTTTGAAGTTCCTCGGATCCGAATCCGTGCCCAAAAGTTTTCAGGGCTACGGTGCGGTCGATGAGCGTGTCATGCGCTTTGTCGACACGGCTGGTTGCGCCGACGCCAATCGTGCTTAGAATTTCATAGCGATTCTGTTTCATATTGTGGACTGGGACATTCCCCACTTCGAGCAGAAGCATGACCTATGGCAGGCCGGCCCAGAATGGGCCTCAAGTAACAAAAATCCTCAGGACTGAAGTACTGTCTAAGGTATTGCGCAATGTACGGTTTAGTTCTTGCCAGGCCGCGATCTTTCGCGGAGTGTTCGCTGACCGTCGGTACAGTTATCGGCCTCCCGAAAAATCGCAAGGTTTCGACTCCCTTGTGTCTTGCGGAAATCACGCCGACCGCAGCAATCGTGACGCACGGTCGCGCAGGCGCAACGGTGCTGTCGTTTTTGAGGAGACTGGCGCGGCCATGACCGGGCGCCTCGCCAACGGATACAACATTTGTGCCAACTGTTCTCCTGAGTCCATTCGATCGTCCGGATTCTTGGCTAAACATGAGGCGATAATTTCATCGAATCGGGCTGGCAGTGACGGCTGAAGGTGCGTAGCAGGCGTGACGCTCGAAGAGAGCACGCGATTGCAAACTCCCTGCAGCGACTCGGCTTTAAAAGGATTCGTGCCCGTCACCATTTCATACAGCACCACGCCCAAAGAAAAAATATCTGAACGCGCGTCCTGCGGACGACCCATGATCTGTTCCGGACACCAGTACGCTGGCGTACCAAGCAATGGCGAATCGCCGGACTCCCGTTTCGCCACGCGCGCCATTCCAAAATCCATCAGCTTCACTCTTCCGTCCGCGGTGATCAGAATGTTCGCGGGTTTCACGTCACCATGAATCACTCCGCGCGTATGTGCCGCATACAGCGCCTCTGCTGCATTCGCAGCCCACGCGCACGCTCGGGCGACGGGCACCGTTCCTTTATCAAGCACACGATCGAGTGGCGTTCCCTCAATGAATTCCATTACCAGATACGGAGTTTGCGTGGACTCTTCAATACCCATGTCATGCAACGCGATGATATTGGGATGTGAAAGTTGGCCGACGACGCGGGCTTCGCGCAAAAAACGATCGCGTCCTTCTCCGTGCGCCAGTTCAGCTGGAAACAGCTTCACCGCCACCGCTCGTCCGATCATGGGATCGAATCCGCGCACCACCCGACTGGTGGCGCCCGCGCCGAGAGTCTCGAAAAGTTGATATCGTCCGACTTGCACAGGGACCTTCCGTTCCTCAGGACTTTAGGACGGTTGCCTGTACTGTGAAATGAAGCAAAGGTTCTAAACTGACGTACTAGAACGGAAACTCTGGCAAGTGCATGAAATATTAGAACTTACTGATGTGCCGGCCGATTGCACCAGGGCAACTTGCTTTACTGAGGCACAGGCGCTCCCGCGCTTGTCGAAGCACCCTGCTTCACCAGCTCCGATTCACTGGGACGATATTCCGCCAGAGTGGGCGCCGTTTTCAGCCGCGAAGGAAAATCCCTGATGAACGATTTCATCGATGGATGCCAGAAGCCATTGAATCCGAAGAAATACATTTCATTCATTGCTTGCTGCGACGGCCAGCCTTCGTACGCCATACGGTACGTCGCAACGAATACGCCGGTTCGATCAACTCCGTAACGGCAATGCACGAAAACTTTTTCCTTGGAATGATTCCTGAACAGTGCCAGAAATTGCGCCACTTGCTCATTTGTTGGTGCATCCCATCCGCTGACCGGAATGCTCACAAAATGAATTCCCAACGCCTCCGCTTGCTCGCGCTCTGAATCACGGCGCTCGGGGGCCTCGCTACGCAAATCGACAACTGTCGTGATGCCCAGCTTTTTTAATTCTTGCATCCCCTGGTCGTGCGGCTGCGCTCCGCGATACAGAGAATCGGTCACTCGCCCGGCGTTCGGTAGGCCTGTCAGACGAAGTTTGTCTCCGTACGCCGATCGCATCACCGATGGCGTGGTTGGAGAAGCAACCGTGGGAGACGCTGCACGCTCCTGTCCAAGCACAGCTGAAGCGGCAAACAGGACCAACGCGGCGCGCAGGCAAATTCGACTCATAAAAAATTGGATGCAGAAACCTCGATGACAGTTTACCTCAGATAAAACCGCGTAGCTCACGAAGTGTCGGTGCTCTTTCCGGTTGCGATGTTCGTTTCTGCATCCACACTTTCATCACGCATCCATCAGGAAATTTTCATCGCGAAATTTCCGCGCGGCGCAGCAGCGTTGGCGAGAAACATTTTTTGCAAACATAGGGTTCGCTAGCGCACCATCTCGAGCACGGTCCGGCGCGAAAAATGTTTCATGCCGGATTTTTCACAGGAATTGAACAGCTTCACGATGACCGTTCGCGAAACAAATTGCTAACGTCCGCGAAACGCTGTAAAGGTTTTGTGATTAGCGATTTACAGGAAATGTTTTTTTGCAAAATGGGTATTTTGCACCGCATCGCGCCTGTTCCATTTTAGAATATGGACCACTAGATATGGGTACTTAGGCAAAAAGTCATCCACATTTTGCGTTTTTCCCTTGACAGGATTTTTCCCGCCGTTGATACTGCAACTCCAGATTCGGGGGATCGTGGAAGCGCCAGACGGACCCAGTCGAGGGTGACAAAGTCCGGTCTAACCATGAACTCTCCCGGGTTTTCGCAACACAATCCAGCGCGAAGTAACTGCTCCGCGCTTTTGTTCGCGCGAAGTGGCAGGCTTGCTATTTAGGCTCAGGCGATTCACACAGCCGATGGCAGGTCGAATTATTTGCGGACGCCAGAATTGGCGCCGCTATTTCGTGCTGCAAATTATGCGAATCCCGGGCAGTTGCTTTCACGCATCCGCGAATCGAACAAATTAGCAGCACGGTGAACGCGCATTACCTCTGCCCCTGCAGAGGAGTAAAATAGAGGGGTATCCCACCAAGCTCAATGGGAACCCAATGCTTGGAGGGACGGGATGGCAACAGTGAAGTCGGTACTACATAGCAAGGCGGTGCAAGCAGGTGCCCCGGAAACTTTGCATGCGCAGACCGGATTGGTGTTTAACCGTTTTTTCACCGACGGCAAGATTGCTCCATTCGATGCGGTTGAATGGGAGAAGCGCACAGCCCTGATCGGCAATGAAAAGGGAACCACGATTTTTCGGCAGGACAACGTAGAGGTTCCAAAAAGTTGGTCGCAAACGGCCACCAACATTGTCGCCAGCAAATATTTTCATGGCAAGCCCGGCAGTTCCGAACGCGAAGGCTCGGTGCGTCAATTGATTGGCCGGGTTGTGAACACCATCGTTCGCTGGGGTGTCGAAGGCGGCTATTTCGCTGATAACGCGTCCCGCGATGCATTCAAAGACGAGCTGACGCATCTCCTTGTTGAGCAGAAGATGGCTTTCAACTCGCCCGTATGGTTCAACGTCGGCGTTCAATCGAAGCCGCAGTGCTCCGCCTGCTTCATCAACTCCGTGCAAGACAACATGGAATCGATTATGGGCCTGACGCGCACGGAAGGCATGCTCTTCAAGTGGGGCTCCGGTACCGGCACGAATTTCTCGACGCTGCGCGGCAGCAAAGAGACTCTTTCCGGCGGCGGCATCGCTTCCGGTCCGGTCAGTTTCATGAAAGGCTTCGACGCTTTCGCGGGCGTCATCAAGAGCGGCGGCAAAACCCGTCGCGCCGCCAAAATGGTCATCTTGAACGTCGACCATCCGGACATAGTTGAATTTATCGAATGCAAATATAAGGAAGAAACCAAGGCCCACGCCTTGATCCGCGCTGGCTACGACTCCGCAATCGATGGCGAAGCCTACACCTCGATCTTTTTCCAGAACGCCAATCACTCTGTCCGTGTCACTGACGATTTCATGCGCGCCGTCGAACAGGATAAGGATTGGTGGACCAGGAACGTAACTGATGGTCAGCCCGCCGAAAAGCTTGGCGCTCGCGATTTGATCTACAAAATGGCCGAATCCACCTGGCACTGCGGCGACCCGGGCATGCAGTTTGACACCACGGTAAACCGTTGGCATACCTGCAAAACCACCGCTCGCATTAACGCCAGCAATCCTTGCTCGGAATACATGTTCCTGGATGACACCGCTTGCAACCTGGCTTCATTGAATCTGATGAAGTACGTCGGCCCCGACGGCCAGTTCGACGTGAACGCCTACAAGCAAGCCATCGACGTAACCATCACCGCTCAGGAAATTCTGGTCGATTTCGCCAGCTACCCGACTCCGAAAATCGCGGAAAATTCGCACAATTTCCGTCCACTCGGCTTGGGTTACGCAAACCTGGGCGCACTCTTGATGTCCATGGCCCTGCCTTACGATTCAGACGAAGGCCGCGACGTTGCCGGAGCCGTTACCGCCCTCATGTGCGGCGAAGCGTACGCTCAGTCTGCTCGCGTCGCCGAGCGAATGGGTCCGTTTCCAGGCTATGCAGTGAACCGCGAAGCGATGATTGACGTTATCCGCATGCATCGCGATTCTATGCGCGGCATCAATCCTGACCACGTTCAGCCGGATCTTCTGCTCGCCGCCCAGCATTCCTGGGACGACGCTCTGAATCTCGGCGAAGAGCATGGCTTCAAGAATTCGCAAGTCACCGTGCTCGCCCCCACCGGCACCATCGGCTTTATGATGGATTGCGACACCACCGGCATCGAGCCTGACTTGGCTCTCGTGAAGTACAAAAAGCTGGTCGGCGGCGGCCTCATCAAGATCGTCAACAACACTGTCCCTCAAGCCCTGACAAAACTCGCTTACACGCCGGATCAGACCGGCGAAATCGTTGCCTACATTGACAAGAACGGCACCGTCGAAGGCGCTCCCTTCTTCAAGCCGGAACATCTGCCTGTTTTCGATTGCTCGCTGGCTCTTGCTGGCGGCCGCTCCATCACCTGGACCGGTCACGTCAAAATGATGGCAGCGGCCCAGCCTTTCCTCTCCGGGGCCATCTCGAAGACCATCAACATGCCAGAGGAATCCACCATCGATGACATCACCGATGCTTACATGGAGTCATGGAAGCTCGGGCTCAAGGCCGTCGCCATTTACCGCGATAATTCCAAGAAGTCGCAGCCTTTGAACGCTGGCAAAGACGAAAAGAAAGACGACAAGGCCGCGCCCGTTGCCGTTGTTTCCGCAGCTATCGAACCGATGCAGCGTGAGCTCTTCGCCCGCGCTCAGCGCGAAAAGATGCCCGCCGAACGTGCATCCGTCACCCACAAATTCAGCGTTGGCGGCCATGAAGGCTACATCACCGTCGGCCTTTATGAAGACAATCGTCCCGGCGAAGTCTTCATCAAAATGTCCAAGGAAGGCTCCACTCTTTCCGGCGTGATGGACGGCTTGGCTCTTACCATTTCCATCGGCCTGCAATATGGAGTCCCGCTCAAAGTTTTCGTGGACAAGCTCCTGAATACCCGCTTCGAACCGAGTGGCATCACTGCCAACGCCAACATTCGTTTCGTTTCCTCGGTGCTTGATTACATTGCCCGTTGGCTCGGCGGCCGCTTCATTTCTTCGGACTACCTGAAGCTGAACGGCGCCACTCCCGAAGTGATCGTCACTGCGCCCATGCAAACCACTCTCGCGATACCCCCGGCCATTAAATCGACTGAACCCGCCGGCTCGCGAACTCCCAGCAATGCCCATGAAGGCGCGCCGACCTGCAGCGAGTGCGGCATGTTGATGATCCCCAATGGCGCCTGCTATAAATGCGAAAACTGCGGCAGCACCAGCGGGTGCAGTTGAGCATGCCCATCAACCAGGTTTCAGGGTTTGTACTTGCAAACCCTGACAGGAAAACGCTTGCCCGCCCTGATAAAAGATTCCAGCGAGATATGCGATGAGCGCTTCCGCCCCCCGGCCAACGCTTTCGCAAAATACTCCGGTTCCCCACACTCGGGGATTTCTTCACATTGTCCGCCACGGTACCGGACCGCTTGCGGTCTACGTCCTGACGTACCATCGCCTAGGTCGACTCGATGCCAAGCCTGCGCCACTTCTCGCCGAAGGTGCGCAAGCCTTGCTCGATACTTTGGACCGCATTGGCGTTGACTTTCGGCTCAGTGAAGTTCGTGGGGCGCTCGAGGACATTCTCCGTCTCGGCTCCGCAAACATTCCCGATCTCTGGCTCAGCGATGAAGAAATGCTGGAAAAAGGCCTGATCGAAACTTAAGGCTGAACATCCGTTCAAACCACGCAGGTCCGCAACAAAACTCCGCACGATTTAGGTTAGTTTCCTAACGAACCTACGAGCGCGCTCGAATGCAGCTTCCGCAACACTGAGCTATTAATGCGGCCTGGGCCGCAGAGGTGGGCGGGCCGTCAGCATACGAGGCCGCATGCGAAGTCGTGGTCCGATTGGCGGAGGCACTGCTTGTAACGAACTACCGCAACTGGGGCAGAATTCCAATCCTGCGTTCGGACCAGAAAGGTGCGCCCGGAGCCAGTGCCCCCGAGCGGAGCACTCCTGATTAATGCACTGCACAGTCCATCCCGGCAGGTATTGCATGTTGCTTCCCCCAGTGGTCGCGGCGCAGGACTTTGCAATCGTCGCGCGACCGAAGCAGCACAGATTCCGGATTGTGATGCCTGAACTCATTAGTGTCAAGGACAAACCACCACAAGATATAGTGGTCTAGTTGCAGCTGTGGATTTCCTGTGAAACCCTGCGGAGCTCGTTAAACTTTCCTGCGAAGCTCGTTATCCAAAAATACAGACCTTCGGTCAAAGATTGGCAGATTCCCATCACAAACGAGTGAAGTTTCGCACACAGACGCAACGTAGAGCATCATGTAAGCTACCCTGAAATTTGCTCGGTTCTACCAGCTCAGGACGGAGACACCATCATGACTACAACTGGACGCGGCGACTTCGATTTGGGCGGCTCACTTCGCGCCATGCCGAACTTCACGAACATGCGCGGCCGCTTTTTTCGTATTGTCGGAGCAATTTTGCTGCTCATCCTGCTCTTTGCGAGCACCACCTCCATTCCCACCGGCAACGTGGGTGTGCTCACTTTGTTCGGCAGAGTGACTGGAGACGTTTTGGGTGAAGGCATTCACCTGATCAATCCCCTCAAATCCGTACAAAAGCTTTCCGTACAAACGCAATCCGTTAAAGAGAGCGCCAACGTCCCTTCCAACGAAGGACTCATTCTCGCCTTGGACACTTCGCTCCTGTTCCGTTTGGATCGAAACAAGGCAGCACAAGTCTTTCAGACCGTCGGCGAGGATTACGCGGCAAAAATTGTTGAACCCACACTTCGTGCCGCCATTCGAGCCTCGACCTCCGCCCACACCGCTAACGCCCTCTACACCAATGCCCGCGAACTGGTGCAGCAGCAGATTCAGGACGAGCTAACCACCCAGCTTGCTGCCCGGGGCGTGATCGTCGAAGCCGTGCTCCTGCGCGATGTGCAACTGCCGGCGATGCTGAAGGGCTCGATCGAAGCCAAGCAGCAAGCTGAACAGGATGCCTTACGTATGAGCTTCATCCTGCAAAAAGAAAAACAGGAAGCCGAACGCAAGCGCATCGAAGCGCAAGGCATTGCCGATTTTCAGAAAATCGTTGCCCAGGGCATCAGCCCGCAGTTGCTCGAATGGAAGGGAATCGAAGCCACGGAAAAACTGGCAACCAGCAACAACACGAAAGTGGTTGTAATCGGGAATCCTAAGAACGGCTTACCGCTGGTTCTCGAACCAAAGTAAGCAGTATCGAGGTTCTATTTTTCTGAAGGCGAGGCAGGCTTTTTCTCGGGTTCCGGATTTTCTTGCTCACCAACCAGGGCTTGCAATTCCGCCACGCGGGCCTTCAGAGCCTCGACCGCGTTCCTTTTATCGTTGATTTGTTGTGCCTCTGCGTCCAGGGCGGCCTTGCCTTCTTTGTCGCTTGCAAAATCGGCTTTGGAATAAAAGCTGTCACTGTCGAGCGCGAATTTTCGCTGCATCACATCGAATTCTTTTTCGGCCAGAGCCAACTGCTTCTTCGCACGCTCCAGTGCCGCCGCATTTTCTGCTTTTTTCTGTTTCGATTGTTCATCATTTGCGGCCGTCACTGCTGCCACGGTCGCTGGCGCTTCGCGCGCGTCCCTTTCCGCCGGAACATCCGCGTCTTCGGATTTAGCGGGGCTCGCGGCAGAGCTCATGCCGTTCGGACCGGACGGGGGTGCAGCGGGCAAATCTTCATTGGTGAAAGTGTGCACCGGTTTGGCGTCATGTTTTTTTTGTTCACGCGCACGCCGCGCCGCTTCCGCAACCGATGGTGCTGAGTCACTCTGAGACTGTGCCAGGGCCGCGTGGGACATTCCCGTCAGACAGAAACTTATGACCGCGATCGCACTCAGCAAGCAATGGCACCTGTTGTTCCACATGTCTTGTTCCTCTTAAGCACCAACAATTTACGATACGCCGTGGGAACGCCAGGTTCAATGCTCCGGCCATTCGCTGGCGCGAATGAATTACGCCTCAATTGCAGTGAATTACCCCTGAAGTCCCGCGAGTATGCCTGAAAACAGCAAATTATGCCTGAAGCGTTTGAGCGGCGCCCGGCCGCCCCAGTTCGCCTCACTGGCTTCGAGTTCGTTTCGTATCGGCCGCATCGCCCGGACCGATATCCCGGAAAGCGAAGTGCGTTTCCAATCCCTTCACAGCCATTCCGTCGGCTTCAGCATAGGGATAAATGAAATAATTCAGTGGCTCACCTTTCTGCTCTGGAGCCAGCCGTAAATCACGCCCGTAGGTGAACAGCACACGATCTGCATCGACCGCGCCGAAAAAGTAACCGCGTTTCGCCGGATTCTTTGACGCCTCGGAAGCGTCCACCGGTATCCATCCGATCCCGTCGATGTAAAACTCGGCCCAGCAGTGATACCCCGAAATGTCGCCTTCCCGCTTGTTCTCAGGAAGGGGAAATCCAATCTCAAAACGCGCCGGAATTCCGGACGAACGCATCATTCCAATCAGCACTGAATGGAAATCCGTGCAATTGCCGCGTTTTGAGTCGCAGGCCCACATTGCGTCGCCGCGGCCCCAGCCTTCTCCGGACTTGTCGTACTTCATTGTCGATGCCACGTAATTGTAGATTCGTCTGGCCTTCTCCATGGGTTGCGTAGCGCCTTCAGTCTGTGTTCGCGCCAACTCCGCGATGGTTGCATTCAATGGCACCATCTGGTCTGGTTGCAGATAGCGCTTCAACATAGCCTCATCCGGCTGACGAGTTCCCGTAACTCCTGACTTCACATCCGTTGCGAATTCGTGCCTGGTCACTTCAAAACTCAGCAATACCTCGTACCCGGACGCGGTCTGCGCGGCGTCAGGCGTGAAAACCGCAAATGTGTTTCCATACTCTTTCTCTTTGCCCACCTGATGTGCCACGGGGCTCTCAATCACAAGTTTGCGAATCGATTGGTGCGCATCGGACGGTGGTAATGGAATCCAGAGCCGCGCTTCACTCTTGACGTCTGGATTCGGTGGAACATGCACCTTATATGCAAAAGCGAAAGACCGCTCCTGGCCGCCTGCCCCTCGGTCGGCATGGACGGCTCTCGCCCCAACGATCGCAGCCGCCGTAATTAACGCCGTAATTAACAATGTCGCGATCGCGGCTACGCTCTTCTCTTTTCCATCATTCACAGTACCCTCCTTAGGCAACTTGGATGCCCTTGGGCCAGCGGAAAGTATATCTCGGGTGTGCAGAAGTCATAAGCCCGGCGTGCACGCCCATGTCGGTTGCTCTAAACTAATTCTTTGCATCCAATAAATCAGCATCCAATAGATCGCATCAAATAAAATGGAGCCAGCCGAAACCTTGCATCTTACTGCGTTTGCTTCGCCACTTGAGTCATCTCCCCGTTTCAGTTCATTCTGTTTCGCGAAGTCATTTACCGTCTTGTTCGTTGCCGTTTCTGCTTCTGTATTGGCTGCGAATGCATTCGCTGGCCCACAGGAGCAGCGAAGTCTTTTGCTAAATTCGTCGGATTGCAAAACTGCTGTTGCCTTTTCCACCGCAAAGCCGCTTCTCCTGGCCGCAACTCTTGGTGATTGCACTTCAGTTGTCCGAACGACGACTTTAGGCAGCCAATCGGCCTTGGCGGGCGCCGATCCGTGGCGAACGGATGCGCCGGACAAACCGACCGCCATCGGTCCAAGTCAACCCAGGATGTCTATTTCGGAGCATCGCTTTTGGGACCGCGAAAACGATCTGCTCTTCGCGGCTGTGGGAGCTTCCCGCGCCCTCGATTACGCTTCCACTCTCAATTTCCGCCGCCGTGGTCGCGATGAAGCGTTTCTCACCAACGACATTGTGGACAATCATCCCGCCTTCGCAGCGATTGAAGCGGCCGGCACTGCCGCATCGATTGGTATTTCCTATCTATTTCACCATTATCATCACCACCGCCTCGAACGTTGGACCTCCATCGTCCATGCCAGCCTGGCTACCGGGGGTGCGATACGGAACTATTCCCTTAAGACCGCGCACTGAATCTCTCGCTGGTCTTAATTGTTTCTGCATCCAGCTTTCCTTCTTAGTTCTGCAACCATCTAATGAAGTACAACCCTTCGAGTGCGCAGGGTCGCGTTGCTGTCCTCGAAAGGTTGCAGCTAGAGCTG
>Ga0207699_10000767_pt1 | contig 15383 bp, 10 predicted proteins | sample LARL51metaG_FD_184344 | JGI IMG/M metagenome (GOLD analysis project Ga0207699, IMG submission 184344) | Corn, switchgrass and miscanthus rhizosphere microbial communities from Kellogg Biological Station, Michigan, USA - LAR L5-1 metaG... | ecosystem: Host-associated > Plants > Roots >...
GTAGTCGCGCTTCAAGTCGTAGCCGTGGCTCGGCTCCCGCTCGAGCAGTCCGAGGAGCGTCAGTGGAACACTCATACCTCGGAGCATACACTCGGTGTATACTCGCAGCAAGTAATGAGGCGCAGCTCGCGTGGAATGTCGAGCGACTGTCGGCGGGCTCGGAGATCGGCGAGCGACCGAGCCGATACCGGCGGAAAGGCAGTGGTCCTTACCCTAGGTGCGCCACCAGCATCCAGCGGATAGAAAGCCTCGGAGCCGTTCAGCTTGACCGGGCAGGGCAGCGTGCTACTCGGCACCCGTCAAGGAACCCATCCGGTCGGGTCTGCGGTGCCGCGTAACGACGCCGACCCGCTGCGGCCAGGCCCTGGTCACTACGCTTAGTTATCACACCCGACGGCGCCCACCGCCCTCCGTGGAACGGAACATCAGCTGATCCCAGCGCAGCAATTGCTGTCGGTGCGATGAGCTGCGCCATCTGTGCAGCTAGCACGTTCGGTGCGTGGGACAGTACTACTTGTAAACGGCAGGCAAGGCGAAGGAGTCGAATCGTTCGGAGAGTCGCGCAACGTCGCAGACCACGCAGGCGCGAAGCCTTGGGGCTTGGACCGGTTCGTGGACCGCGTCGCCGGATAATTCCAGCGCAGCGAGTGCTATCAGTGCGGTGCCCCGTGATATCGGTGCAGCTAGTGCCTGTGAGGCAGGAGAGCGTGCCCCTCGTAATGCACCGCTGGCTGGTTTCCGACCGGCGGTTGCGCTTCGTTGTGGCCGCGTGCTGGCGCGCCGAGGCTGCCAGTCGTCGCTGGGTTATGAGCCATACGACATCGGTCTCTGCCGTCTCAGGCAGTCTCTGGCGGGTGCGGTGACCTCGACGGACAGGACAGATCCCATCTCGCTCTGTCGGGTCCGTCTCCTCCGTCTCAAGCTGTCTCGCCGCGTCCGGTTTACAAATCGGTTTACAGAACAGGCTATTGATCTGCACTTTCCCGCACCCTCCGCGCCCTTCCGTGGCTGCCGTCCCTGGGGCGCGGCACTGCTCCCGGCCTCGCCAAGCGACTGCCAAGCGGCGCGGCCTCGACACGCAACGCGTCGCTTCCGCTCATGCCCGACACCGGGCCGCACGGCGCCCAGTCGTCATCACCGCTACCGGGTCTGCACTGGGGCACCGACGCACCACTGCGTGTCCAGACACCTCCCCCGAACCCGACTGCTGCCGGACCTGACGGCAGACGGGTTCTGTCCAGGGTCGGCGCAGCCGATCACGCAGTGACGCCGAAGGCGCCCTGGACAGGTTCCGGCTGGCGTGAATACTCCTACGGCGGGTTCGGGGGTGGCCACCCACCTTTCCGCCCGCATACCTTCCCCCGCCCAGCCCTATTTCTCTAAGCTGGACTATCAGCTTGGGAAGCTGCATAGTACGGCTGTTAAGGCCACCTGACCAGCTGGTCTGGGTATCTGTTGGGTACCGCTAGTGACCGCCGGACACCCTGGTTAGTTGCACGCTAGTTGCACGGTGATCATGCTCACCGCGCATGTCCGGGTCAGGTTGAGCTGACGGCGCCGCCGAGGGTTGTTGCGAGCTGCTTGGGCATGGACAGGAAGGGCGAGTGTGAGGACGGCAGCCGGATGACGTGGTCGGCGCCGGCGGGCCGCCGCGGCATGCGCGCGCCGTCCTAGAGTGGACGTCGCAGCGAAGGAGACGCCGCACGAGCCGCCGACCGAAGGAGCCCCTCGTGGCAGGACAGACGCACGCCTCCGGCGCACGGCACCGCGTGGTGATCATCGGGTCCGGCTTCGGCGGCCTGTTCGCGGCGAAGGCGCTCCGCCGGGCCGACGTCGACGTCACCATCGTCAGCAAGACGGGCTACCACCTGTTCCAGCCGCTGCTCTACCAGGTCGCGACCGGCATCCTCTCCGAGGGCGAGGTCGCCCCGGCGACGCGCGAGATCCTGCGGCGCCAGAGGAACACCGACATCCTGCTCGGCGAGGTGACCGAGGTCGACCTCGCCGCCAGGACCGTCAGCTTCGGGACGCCGCCCGGCTTCACCCGGATCTTTTCGACGCAGACGATCTCGTACGACAGCCTGATCGTCACCGCCGGCGCCGGCCAGTCGTACTTCGGCAACGAGGGCTTCGCCGACCACGCGCCGGGCATGAAGAGCATCGACGACGCCCTGGAGCTGCGCGCCCGCATCTTCGGCTCGTTCGAGATCGCCGAGCTGCAGGACGACCCCGAGGTCGCCCGCGCGTGGATGACGTTCGTGCTCGTCGGCGCGGGCACCACCGGGGTCGAGATGGCCGGGCAGATCGCCGAGCTCGCGCGCGACACCCTGCGCCGGGACTACCGGCACATCGACCCCCGCCAGGCGCGCGTGATCCTCGTCGACGCCCAGAGGGCCGTCCTGCCCACCTTCCACCAGAAGCTCCAGCGGGCCGCCGCGCGGCGGCTGGAGAAGTTCGGCGTCGAGCTGCAGCTCGGCGTCAAGGTCGTCGACATGGACGCCGGCTGGGTCGAGGTCGAGGACCCGGACGGCACCCGGCGGCGGATCCAGAGCTGGTGCAAGGTGTGGTGCGCCGGCGTCGCCGCGTCACCGTTGGGCCGGCAGCTTGCCGACCAGGCCGGCGCCGAGACCGACCGCGCCGGGCGGGTCAAGGTGAACCCGGACCTCACGCTGCCGGGTTACCCCGAGGTGTTCCTCGTCGGTGACCTCATCACGCTCGACAACCTGCCCGGCGTCTGTCAGGTCGCTATGCAGGGCGGCAAGCACGCCGCGCGGCAGATCGTCCGCCGACTCGAGGGCGACGAGTCCGGGCAGCCGTTCCACTACTTCGACAAGGGCAACCTCGCGACCGTGTCGCGCTTCCACGCGGTCGCCGACATCAAGGGCTTCCGGCTCGCCGGGTTCCCCGCCTGGCTGGTGTGGCTGGGGGTGCACATCTTCTACCTGATCGGCTTCAAGAACCGGGTCACCACGCTCTTCCACTGGACGATCACGTTCGTCTCCCGGGGCCGGTCGGAGCGGACGGCGACCGTCCAGCAGATCTTCGCCCGCCGGGCGATCCGCCGCGAGGCCGAGCTGCGGGCCGAGCTGGAGGAGGCCCGGCGCGCGGCTGGCCTGACCCAGCCAGGTGACGTAGCGGTGACACCGAGCGACGATCGGTGACCGCCGCACGAAGGCGTCACACCGGGTGACAGCTGTGAAACCAGACACCATCACGCTCACCAGCACCGTCAATATCACGCAAACTCACTGGTCGACTTCGTGAAACATCAGCCTCACGGGTAGACACGCGATCAGTTTCGGGTTCACCATCCGCCGCCGAACAGGCACACTGGGGAAGCAGGAGGGGAGTACTCCCTCGCGGCGGTGTCGTCACCACGGCGGATCGCGACCACGGTGCCACTGCTCGGAAGGTCGACCACCTCGACCCGGTGGCCATCTTCCCGCAAGGCGGCAGCCGTCTCGTCCCAGACCCAGCCGCGGCATAATCCCCCATGAATAAGGACGAAAGTAGGCATAGACAACCCCAAGTGAGCCCGCGCCAGCCTCGGGCGATCGCTCACCCAACGGCACAGAGTGACTCTCAAAGACACAAGCGGACGCAACCCGTATGTCAACGAATTGCAGAACCCCCGCGTAAGCCCGGCCGGGTGCCGCAGCACACCCGGACCGAGCGAAGGCGGGCGGAGACCGGGCATCAGCGCCAGGGCTGCTCGGCCACGGGCGCTACGCGCTGCGACCAGGTCGGCAGGCCGGTCAATCTGTCCGTGATGAGTGACCACCCGTAGCCGTCAGAGTTCGTGGCTCGTGGCCCGTGCGAGGCCCGGGGTGTCAACGGCATGCACGGGCCTCCTTCCCCCGGTCCGGGTCCGAGGCTAGCCCGGTCCCGGGGAAAGCGGGAATGGAGGGGAAGCTATTCCTGCACAGGGTGGCGCAGCCCGTGCCTTTACGGGGCCTTTACCGAGGGTCTGCCCCGCCGGGACGCCGACTTGCGATATGGGTGTGCGAGTGCTGCTTTCGGGTCGCGAATTGGGGCTCCTAGTCGGGTCCGTCTTTCTCGCAGGCGCCAATCCCCTGCGAGCGGGCGACGGGTCAAGACTGGCGAAGCCACCGCGCAGCGGCGCCCGCAAGGGCGGGCTTGAGGCGGCGGCCGGGAGCGGAATAATGACCGCCGAGGAAGACGGTACCGTGCAGCACCGGTTGTGCGGCCGGGTGAGCCTGGCTGGTAGTGGCGAGCTGTGGCATGGGGGCCGGCGCGCGCCGGCCGGGGCCTCCCCAAGGCCGGAGGCCGAGCGCTATCGCCGGCCCCGGCGCCGCGCAGCGGCGCCGCTTGATATTTAGTATTACTAAGGACTATTCGGCAGCATGTTGGCCTGAGGCACTGCGTGAGTCGCCGGATCAGCCGGTCGCTGACCTCGTTCGAGATCACCGGCTCGGCACGCGAGGACCAGGGCACGACTGTTGACGCGCGTGCTCGCGAGACAGCGCGAACGAGCGCGACGTTTACAAAATCGGTTTACAAAACTCGCGTCAGAGGCCCTTTCTCTGTTCGAGAAAGGGCCTCTGGCCTTGGTAGCGGGGGAAGGATTTGAACCCTCGACCTCTGGGTTATGAGCCATACGACGTGCGTCTCTGGCGTCTCGTCCGGTTCTCCAATGGCGGCGCTGACCTCGGCGGACAGACGTGGCTCGTTCGTGACGGCGTGCGGCGTCTCCCGTGTCTCACCCCGTCCCGCAGCGTCTTGTGCACAAATCCGTGCACAAATCAGGTCTCTGAGCTGCGGGCTTCCGGTTGCTCCAAGCCCGCGGGCGCGCACAGCTTTCCCTACTGGCTTGCCCTGGGCCAATGATGAGAGGGTGCTCGGCCCCTCCCAGCCACCTCGACCAGCCGACGGCGTCCAGCCTGGAGCCCAAGGCCCCACCGGGGCAATAGGAAGTCGTACGGTCAGCTTGGGAAGCTGAACGAAACAGGCCGTCATGGCGTCTGACCTGCCAACTTGTGTGCCCGGTGATAGCCGCTCTGCACCATCCTTGACTCTGGCGAATGGCACGTTAATGGCACGACGATCTTGTTAGCTCTTCTCGTGCGCTTCTGCGCACGCCTGTCCTGCTGATCATCCCGTCTGCCGTCGACCCGCCCGCCGGGGAGCGGGCCAGGCCAAGCCGGTCAAGATGCAGCGCCCTGCTGGACGAACGATCTTGACCGGCTTGGCATGGTCTGCTGGGCTTGTCCCCTGGTCGACGGCAGACGGGATGATCGGCCCTTTACCCCCATCTCACCCCACCAGCTCAGGCGCAACGATCATCCCGGAGCCGGAGTGCCCCCGGACCGTCGCCAGACCCGTTGAGGCCGGGGATCACCTCGATGGTGCTCGCCCAGCCACCGAAGAAGCCGGTGCTGAACACGCAGTGCCCGGCCGTGAGCACTGTCTTGGGGCCGATGAACCATCCGGTGCCGAGGGTCCCGCGCCGCTGGGCCCCGCATCCGCAGCGCGCAGATCATCCGCCACGGGGCGAGGTCCGTGTCGAGGATCCGCACGCGCTCGTCGCGGCCGATCACGGTCTCGAATGGTGGGGTGATGGGGCCACTCTTGCCCCTGACGACGAGGTGGCGCAGGGACCGCGAGATCTCGCCCGTCGCGGTCCCGGGACTGCCCTCCGTCGCCCGTGCCGTCGCGGGCGCAGTGTCCAGCGACTCCAGCGCGGACATCGACGGCGCGGGCTTGGTCACCGATCTCAGCTCGATCATGTGCACCCTCCCCGGTAGCGACCGTCGAGCAGGACAGTATCGTTCCCGTTGGCCGGTGTGAACACCTATGCGAAGACCGCGCCGAGCAGGTTCCCCAATCCCTGATCGCGGAGGTCCTGTTGCACCGCCGACATGAGGATGCCGAGGACCGTGCGACGCAGGCTGGCCGGGTCGGCGACCGACAGGCCGATGTTCAGCGCCACCAGCTGAAGGTCGAAGGTGAAGCACGGCGCGCCGGCGGACCCGGGCTCGGTGGCGAGATCGTAGCGAACGCGGGCACCGTCGTCGCTCAGCCCGGCCACCGCGTCCGCGTTGAATATCAGCCGGAGCGGCTGCCCGCGGGGATACTGGACTATCATCAGCCCGTCGCCCGGGCCGATGTGAGGCGGCGGGTCGGGGACGTCGATCCACCGGCGCAGCGCCCCGCTCGCCTCGGTCCGTAGGTCGCCGATGGGCTGGGCGCCCGGGTGCCCGGCGACGCCCAGCAGCGAGTAGCCGAGCTGACCCGGCTGCTCGCCGTACTGGCTCCGAGCCACGATGCGCTCGAGCTCGAACTCGGTGCCGGGGGTGATTGTCCGGCCGTTCCGGTCGGCCTTGTGGTCGAATCGGAGGACCACGTCTCGTAGTGGTATCCCGCCCTCGTGCACCGGCGCCAGCACGTGGTCGGCGTCAGCACCAGGTCGACGCCCGACGAGGAAGCCGGTGCCGGCGACGCGGCCACCGACCTCGACCCGGCAGACCTGGCCCTCGATCGCGCCCAGGCGCTCGCGGAAGGTGGTGATATCGAGCGGCTGGATGGCCGCCGCCACGCGGTCGATCACGGCCGGGTCGCCGGGGACCAGGGTCGGCAGGCCGAGCCGTTCGGCGACCCGGGCCAGATCCGCGTTGGCCGGGTCGGCTTCCCGTGCCTTGACCACCAGCTTGTCGAGCCAGGCCTCGGCCTGCGCGACCCTGATCAGCTCGAAGGCGGCGGACGGAAGGCTCGCATCCGGCGCGGCGATCGCGTCCAGGCTCCGGTCGAGACGGAACTGCAGGAACGCCCGGAGCTCGTCTTCGGAGTGGAATGCCGACAGTAGGGCGGACTGGAGCTCGTTGAGTGTGGTATCGGTCAGCGCCGTGGGCTGTGGTCGGCTGACGAACCCGGCCATGGGGTCGCGGGTGGCGCGGCTGGAACGTCGCTCGACCCCCAGCGCCGACTGGAGCACGATCGCGAGCCCGTCGATGAGCTCGGGCGAGACGAAGGGCGTGTACTCCTCGAGCAGCCGCGTGAGCACGGACAACACCGCCGTGTCCCCCGCCGTGAGTAGGAACTGACCCCACGTGCTGGTGAGCGAGTCCCCGACCGGAACCTCCAGCCGCAGCTCGCGGGCGAGAAAGCCGGGGGACTCCCCGATGTCCTGGGAGTGGCTTCGGTCGGAGCTGGCGATAGCGGACGCCAAACGCCGCAGGGCCGAGGTGTCGGTCCGCGGCAGGCCGGAGGTGCGGAGCACGCGCGAGAGGCGCGAGACGTCCTCCACCTCCCTGAACAGGGACCCGGCCCAGCGGGCCAGCGCGGGGTCGTTGCCGAGTACCTCGTCGGGCAGGCCGTCAAAGAGCTCCCGGAGCTCGCGATGCAGGTCGGCGGTGGTTTCCGACGGAGGCGGGGCCAGCCGCCCGAGGGCCAGCCGGTGGGCGACGACGTTGAGCCGGTCGGCTGGGGCGGTTGCGCTCTCGGTCAGCCACTCGAGGCGCGAGAGCATCTGTGGCGCGTCGCCGGTCGAGGTCGACGCGAGCGCGACCTCCGCCTGCTGGAGGGCCAAGTCGAGCGCCCGGAGCCGGTCTCCATGGGTGATCGCGCGGCCAATGCCGTCATCCAGCACGGCCAGGCTCTCCTGCCAACGCCCGAGTTGCGCCAGCGCGGTCGCCTGGAGGACGACGAGGGGACTGGCGGGGGTCCGGTCCTCTCGCGCCGCCAGGAGGTCCAGCACCTCGTCCGGTTGCTCCTGCACCAGCAGCTCCCGGGCCTTGCGTTCGGTCAGGCGCTCCCAATCTTCGAGGGAGGCAAGACGGCGCGTTTCCTCGTCCACCTCAATGCCGAGCTTGGACGCGAGGTAGGCGCGCCGCGCGCCGGAGAATTCTTGGAGGACAGTTGCCAGAGGCCGCTCCACACCCCGGATCCAGCGCTGATCGATCGCCGCCGTGTTCTCGCCCAGAGCCAGGCGCAGGTAGATCTCCTCGGCCCGTTCGCGCGGCTGCGGCGGCCGCTGCTCGTAGTGCCGGACGGCCAGCTCGCGGATCGCCTGTGCTCGGTCCGGCTCCTCGGCCTCGAGCAGCCGCAGCATCAGCAGGCGGAGGTCCGGGCGGTGCTCGAGCGCGCCGTCGCTGGCGACCGTCACCAGCGAGACCTCACGCTTGAGCTCCTCGAACAGCGCTCGGGCCTCGTCGAGAGAGCTGATCGTCAGGCTGCAGGGCACCGCCAGCGCCTCTAGGATTAGCTCGGGCGTCAGCCGGCGCAGCACGAGCCCTGGATGGGCGATCTTCTTGACGTCGGGGTTGCGGATGCGGCCGAGGATGCGCCTGTAGAGCTGCCGCTGGATGACGCCGTCGTCCACGCGGATGTAGAGGAACTCGCGCGTGGCGATGTCGAGCTGTCCACCGGTGAGCCCTTCCTGTCGGACCAGCTCGGCTGCCAGCTTCAGGCTCATCGGGCTCCCACCGACCTGGCGGGCGATGCGCCGGGCGACCACCAGGTCGGGGACGCCGCGGTCGAGCAGGTAGCGGACCGCCGCTTCCTCGTCGAGCCCCGTCAACGGGAGCTCCTCGGTCGTGCGGCCGGGGAGCTGGCCTCGTCCGGCGATGCACACGCGGAGCCGGTTGACGGCCGGCTGGAGTTGTTCCAGCATCGTCCAGACCCCCGCCACGTCCTCCTCGCTGCGCCACTGCACCTCCTCGAAGGTGTCGAGGACGAAGAGCACCGGCCGGTCGTTGGCTCCAAGGGACTCGATCAGTTTCGCGAAGTCGTAGACGGCGGCGGAGCGCGCTTGGACGGTAAGGCTCAGCGTCGCCTTCTCCCGCAGCTCGGTGGGGGGCGGCTGGGCACTGATGAGGCTCTCGGTCCACTTCTCTCGGATGCGCTGGCACCGCTCGCGAGCGTGGGGGTACTCGATGGCGAGCTGCCGGACGGCCTCGATGAGCAGCGTCAGTGGCTCCGACGCGTCGACGTCGGGCCGGTCGAAGTCGAGGTAGGCGAACGGGAACCGGTCCCGCTCCAGTGCCCGCGCGTGCTCAAGGATGAACCGGGCGAGCAGCGTCGACTTCCCGACACCCCCGGGGCCGTAGATGAGCAGCGGTGGCTTCTGGTGGCGGCTGACGACCGGCTCGCCGGACGGCGGTTCGGGATTCTCCTCAGCGGCCGGGGCCAGCACCTCGGCGTAGGACCGCAACCGCCGGAGCTCCTCGGTCCGGCCCCCGAAGGACGTCCCGGCAAGGTGCTCGAATGGTTCCAGGAGCGTGAGCCAGTCGATGCGTCGCTGCAGGGCGTCGCGTTCGGGCAGCCCTTCGAAGCCCGCCGTGCGCAGCCACTCGCACGCCTCGAAGCTCGAGGCCAGCTGGGGGAGCGACTGGACCTCCAGCGCCTCGGGGCTCCCCTCGAGGTAGGCATGGAGGGCCCCGCGCGACCCGTCGGGTTGCCCCTGGCTCGCCGCCAGCGCACTCTGGACGCGGCCGCGTTCACGCAGCTGCCGGAGCACGGCCACACGGATCTCGGGGGTCAGAGTCCAGTGCCTTCCGCCGTCCCCGTCGACTGTCTGCGTGCAATGGGCCAGGAGCTCGTCGATGCTCTCGCTGTCCCCGGCGCCCGACGTCGGCTGGATAGTCTGCGGGTCGAACCAGTCCAGCACCGCCGCGGTTTCGTGCAGCCGACCGTACGCAGGGACGGGCCGCACGGACCTGCGCGGCTCGTCGTCCTCCTCGGCGTCGAGCTGAGCCACGACCTCGTCGGTATCGAGCAGGGCCACGACCTCGTCGACCAGCGCTCGCAGGCTGGGCTCCTTGCCGGTGGCGCTCACCGGCCGCCTGCCTCGATTGCCGCCTGCTCCAGCTCGTCGCTCGCCCGCTGCCCCACGGTGGCGAGATAGTCGGCGTCCTGCGGGTCGAGGCCCTTCAGGACCCGCCGGACGGCCGCCGCCAGCCGCCTCGGCTCGGTCGGGATCCCGTACTGGTCGAACGCCACCGCGAAGAACTCCGCCAGCTGGCGTTTCCCGATCGGACCGATATCTTCTATGGCCAGGGTGGGATGGACGGCTCGGTCCAACGACTCCCGGTAGCCGAGCAGGACGAGCCGGTACCGGGGCAGGTTGGTGCTGATGCGCCGGGCCAGCTCCTTGACGAGGTCGAAGGTCTGCTGCTTCACCGGGACCTTGTTGAACGCGTCGATCACGATCCAGCGCCACTCTGGGTCGTCCAGCGCCCCTCCCTCGAAGGCTTCGCAGAATTCCAGCACCCAGCTTGGCCACTGGGCGTCGTCCGGCGCCGCGGGGATCTCGACCTTGTACGGCAGCTTCCCGACCAGGCCCCTGGCGATGTGGATCGGCTCGATGAGCTGGTCTGGACCGAGAAGACGCTGGTATGCCTCGAGATCGATGGGGACCAGCTTGAACTGGCTTCGCCGAAGGTAGAGGTAGGAGATGAGCTGCATGCTATGGGACTTCCCGGTCCTGTCGCCGCCGGTGACCACCAGGATCCGCTTGCCGAGGGGCTGGCTGAGGATCTCGACCGACTCCCGCAGCACCGCGCGGTCGATGAGGACGTAGCTGCCGGTCAAGCGGCAGACCTCGAAGTCGCTGATCGTGCTGGCGGGTGCGAGCACGGCGAGCTCGTTGCTGAGCTGCTGGAACGCCGGGTCGAGGGGGACCGTGTCCCGGGCCTTGAGCACCAGCCGGAGGAGCCAATCCTCCGACTCCGCCGCCTTGATCAGCACCCTCACGTTCGCCATGAGGTCGTAGCTCGGTACTTCGAGCATGTCGTAGTTCTGACCGATCGAGAGCAGCAGCTCGCTCAGCCGCCGCGAGTTCGGGAAGGCTGCCAGCAGCGCGTTGCGGAGGCTCAGGTGCTGGTCGGGGGTCAGCTTGATCAGCGGCATGGTCGTGGGTTGCCGAACTCAGGCGCCCGCGCCGAGCAAGTCGGCCTTGCCGCGCGCGGCCAGCAGTTGGCGGATCGCGGCAACGGGGATTCCCTGGTTGAAGTCGGGCCGTTGCCCCCGCAAGTACTTTGGGTCGCCGTTGTGGTGGAGGGCCACCCACTGCCAGTCGGGGCCGAAGCAGGGAGAACCCGAGGATCCGGGCTCGGTCGTCGTGGTGTACCTAACGCGAGTCCGGTTGCCGTTCAGGCCGATGACGGCCTCGGTGTCCAGCGCCACCTGCAGCGGGCGCCCGTCCGGGTGCTGGACGATGTAGAGCGACCGCTGGATGGTGAAGTCATGGTCCTCGGCCGGCAGGTCGATCCATCGCCGCAGGGCCGGGCTGGGGTCGGTGGTCGGCCCACCGACCGGCGCGTTCCCTGGCGCGCCGTCGATCGACAGGAACGCGTAGTCCAGCTCGTCGGGCGCCGGATCCTGCGCAGGCGCGACCTCGAGGTCACGCTGGCTGTAGCGGCTGGAGTCGAGCAGCCATTCGGCGGCCAGCCGGAAGGTGGTCCCCGCCTGCACCGTGACGCCGTCGTCGGCCACCTTATAGTCGAACCGGAGCACGGCCATGGCCGGTGCCACGGCACCGTCCTTGAGCTCCTCGATGACATGGTAGTTGGTGAGCACGACGCTGGGCCCGACCAGGAACCCGGTGCCCTGGTCAACGGTCTCCGGGAACTCGATCCGGCACACGCGTCCCTCGATCTCGCCCAGCCGCCTGCGCCAGGTGCCAATGTCGAAGGTGGACTGGGCGTCCTTGATCTTGAGCTCGAGCTGCCTGCCCTGGACCGGCCGCACCTCGCCGCCGTCGACCGCCAGGGTCGTCGGCGCGCTGCTGAACCGCTCCTCGAAGGCCAGCAGCCCCGGGTCCGCCGGGATCGCCTTCCGCGCCTCCCACACCAGATCACGCCACCAGAGCCTGGCGTTGGCATCCTGGATTACCCTCAGCAGGATGGTCGGGTAATCATCGGTCGCGCCGGTATAGTTCCAGATGTTCCGATTGAGACGGTACAGCAGGAACTCGGTGAACCTTGGTGGCAAGAACGCGGCCCCGAGGAGATTCTTCAACTCCTCAATCTGTGGTCCGTCGAGGCGAATAGTGGCCATCGATCCCTCCTGGCGGGCTTCGGCTCGGCCTACTGCTGGAACAGCTCCCGGATCGGTTCTTGGATCGGTGCCGCCCGCAGGTACTCGCGAATTCCATGGTGGTTCGAGCTGTCGTTGACCACGACGAAGTCAGTGCACCGCTCGGCGGGCGCGTAGGCCGACCGGAGCGTGTGGTCGAGCGCGACCAGGTCACGCGCGTCCGAGGCATTGCGCCACGCTGTCACCGCCGCGGGCACCTGCAGGGGTCGCTCCACCAGATCCTGGACCTCGGTGATCCCCAGTGGCGAGCCGACCGTCACGAACAGCGGGATCTCCAGGCCGCTGCTGCCCTGCTCGCGGAGCACGTCGTAGGCGATGATGGTGCCGAGGCTGTGACTGAGCACGACCACGGGCCCGTCGATGCCGCCCAGCGCGTCCCGGAGCACCTGACGCATCGGCTCCTTGGAATCTCCGAAGAAATAGGCGTACACGTCCTTGAAGGTCCGCTTCACGAGCTCGCGGAACACCGCGATGCGGATCGGGCGGGGGAACGGCAGCGCCTCGAACGACGAGGCAGGCGGCGGCTCGGCGTTCTCTCCCGCGGCCAGGGCGTCGGCGGTATAGGTCATGCGCCGCAACCATTCCTCGAGGTCCTTCCCGGCTGACTCAGGAACGCTCTCCAGCGTGATGGCCGCCTCGGCCGCCTGCACCTCGCGGATCGACTGGGCGACGAACTCCTCCGGAGGCTCCACCGGGGGCGGCGGGGCGGCCTCCAACAGTGAGGTCGGCGCCTCTTCGATCTCGTCGAACACCGCCTCCACCGACGACGGGTCCGGCAACGGCTGCGGGTACCGGACCGAAGCCCAGTACGCCATCCGCGACGAGGCGCCGAGGTCCCTGCCGAAGAGGGCCCCGTCCCACTGCTGCTTGAGGAGCGCTTCGCGCACCTCGTTGCCGTTGCCATGGACGTACACGATCGTGATGCCCATGCTGGCCTCCCCCCAACACCACCCACGATGTACTTGTCGGACAACCTCACGACTTGGCCCGGCATGGCGAGCGGACTTCTATCGGGCGACTCCACCACGCGACCCGCCACAACGCAGCCGCTCCACGATCTTCAGGATCCTCCGCGCGCCGTAGCGAGTCAACGGTTAGTAAGTAAGGTGACACTCAAATCAGCTAGAACCCCTGCTTACCGAGCAATCACGGCCCGACGTGGAAATGTACTTGCGTCGCTTGTCTTGCCTCGGCAGGCGTCAATCCAGCGCCGCAGGTGATCACCAGACGGGGATAGCTAACAGAGCCTGCCCGGCTGCGCACGGCAGACCCGGTAGCCGGTGTGGCGAACGATGTGCGCCACGGCGAGGTGCTCGTCAGGCGGGTTGATGGCGATACGGTTTTCGGTCATTGCGTCTGGGCCTCCTTCGCAGGCTCAGGGCCTGGTCCGCCACGGTGCTCTGTGGCCATGGCGGACCGCTTGTCACATGGCTGTCACGGACGCTGCCGGACAGCACTGGACGCAAGTGTTCACTCTCGGACGCTTGCATGCGCTGGCCTGCGAAAAAGTGGTATGGCTGGACTCAGCCATAAACGCCGCATGGCCTCTATTTCACTACGGATCACAGGGTCGTGCCCCTCGTGCCCGATCAGGGCGTCGGTCAGGGATCCTCAGGGTCATTCGCGGACAGCACGATAGACCTGCCGATTATGGATTCTGCCGCACTGCCCGGACGGTTGGCATTGATCTACAGGTCACAAGGCGCGGTGCGGCCCTCCTCCGATTCGGAGGTGCTAACCAATAGTGCCCGAGATCACGGCGCAACGTAATGCAGACCGCGTATTGACAAGCATCGGGCTGCCCTTCGGGGTGATACCCAGCCCGGTACAAACCGGGGCGGCTGAGCTTCGCGCCCTTCTCCCGGGCTGCCAGTGTCGGCGGCCAGCCAGGCCTGTCAAGGGCGCGAAGATCCTTTGCCGCTCACCCGTGACAGGCGAACCCTACGGGCTGCCCCTTTGCCTGTCCCGGATCCCTGAGCGTTCAAAGCATCTTCGCGTCCCGCTGCGCGGCGCAGACCCTTGACAGACCCAGTCTGTCCGCTCGTTTCGGCGCCTGCGGGTGAAGGCCACGGCAAGTCAAGGGCCGGGCCAGGAGCCGCAGAAGGTGCAAGGGCAATGAACGAGACGACGGTCACAATGGCGGGCAACCCGGTGGCTGACCCCGAGCTACGGTTCACTCCATCGGGCTGGCACTGATGTTGCCTCAGCCGGTCAGCCGTCAACCTGATCATCAACTGTGGCCAATGGGACATCGCGCTTGGCCGCATCGATGCGATTCTGCGATCCCAGCCTCCCGGCCGGCCGCCGTCAGCCGGTGCACCTCCACCCACCGCACCACCGACGTCATCGCGGCCGATGCCCCGGGTCCGAGCTCGCCAGCTCGTGGCGTACGCGGCGGAGCGTCTCGGTGGCGGACTGCAGGTCGGGGTGGCCGACCTGGCGGTCCAGCTCGACAACCTGCTCCAGCTCGGCGACGGCCCGGCCGAGCTCCCCCCGAGCGCGGTGGATCATCGCCACGTTATAGCGGGTCACCGCCTCCCCGGCCCGGTCCCCCACCTCCCGCCGGATCGGCAGCGCCTGCCCGAAGTACTCCAGCGCCCGGCGCGGCTCGCCCAGAGCGCGGTACACGGTGCCGATGTTGGTCAGCGTGGCCGCCTCCCCGGCCCGGTCCCCCACCTCCCGCCGGATCAGCAGCGCCTGCCCGAAGTACTCCAGCGCCCGCTGCCGCTCGCCCAGACCGTCGTACACGAGGCCGATGCTGGTCAGCGTGACCGTCTCCCCGGCCCGGTCCCCGACCTCTCGCGTGATCGGCAGCGACTGCCCGTAGTACTCCAGCGCCCGCTGCGGCTCCCCCAGAGCGCGGTATGGCGTGCTGTTCTGCTGGGAGGACGGCAGGCCGCCGCATCCTGACACGATCACGCGGCGGTTCAAGAAGCTCGCCGCGGCGGCCGGACTGCCAGAGATCGACCTGCACGACGTCCGGCATAGCTACGTCACCGCAGGCCGCGATGCCAAGATCGACTGGAAGGCACTGAGTCAGCGGATCGGACACTCGGATGTCGCGTTCACCATGAAGCAGTATGTCCAGGCCGACCTCGAAGCCGACCGTCAGGTCGCTACCACCCTGGCGGAGCTGATCATTGGCGGTTCGCTCGCCTCGATGGAGATCGGAACGAGTCAGGGCGCGGCTTGAGCAGGCGCCCGTGCACAAATCCGTGCACAAACTACATGCAGAAGGCCCTTTCTCTGTTCGAGAAAGGGCCTCTGGCCTTGGTAGCGGGGGAGGGATTTGAACCCTCGACCTCTGGGTTATGAGCCCAGCGAGCTAC
>Ga0207699_10000769_pt1 | contig 15364 bp, 11 predicted proteins | sample LARL51metaG_FD_184344 | JGI IMG/M metagenome (GOLD analysis project Ga0207699, IMG submission 184344) | Corn, switchgrass and miscanthus rhizosphere microbial communities from Kellogg Biological Station, Michigan, USA - LAR L5-1 metaG... | ecosystem: Host-associated > Plants > Roots >...
AAGATGACCTGTTACGCCAGCTCCGGCAGCGCGCCCAAGATTCATGCCGAGGTTCATGCCATCAGGCTTGTACAAGCGGTGGAGGATGCCTTCGACTTTTTGGGAAAGCTGCATCATCTCGCTCAACGTTGCGGCATTGCATAGGGAAAGCTCCGCAACGTGCACGTAGGGCACGATCATGACGTGGCCTGAGGTATAGGGATATAGATTCAGAATGATGAAATTACTGGCGCCGCGATGGACGATAAGGGTTACGGCATCATCGGTGCGCGCCGCAGCATCGCAGAAAATACACTCAGGCTGTTTGCCGGCGATCGTTTGTGCAATGTATTGGTAGCGCCACGGCGTCCACAGAAAGTCCATCGAATGCGTATCCTCGCGAGCAAAAGCCTGTTACCGGGCAGGGCGCTGTTGCGATTTCAAGGCAGTGAATCAGGAGTGCGTCGAATTGCCGGAGCCCGCAGCCGCGGTGTCCGCTGCGGAGGTCATGGCCGCAGCGGCATCGCTGTTCACAAAATCTTTTAGTTCCTTGCTGGGTTTGAAAAAGGGAATCCGCTTCGCGGGCACCTCCACTTTTTCTCCGGTCTTCGGATTGCGTCCCACGCGGCCTTTGCGCTGACGAGTGCGAAAACTTCCAAATCCGCGGATTTCGATCTTCTCGCCTTTTTGAATGGCTTCGATGATGCTGTCGAAAATCGTCTCGACAATGGTCTCGGATTCCTTGCGGGGCAGCTCCGTAACCTTCAACACTTCCTCAATCAAATCCGCTTTGGTCAACGTCGGTTGCTTGGTCATCGGCCACGCCTCGCTGGATAGTTCCTAGATGATACGCCGCAGACCCATGACAGGGAAGGGCTTACGCCAACCTGGGTAATAACGGTTGCACACTTCCTATCATTAAAGTGGGCTGCAGGTAAAACAAAAATTTAGGGGCCAGTCGATGCGCAACTGGCCCCTGTGGAAATGGCAACGATTCTAGCGCGAAGAGAGCTTTTGTTTCAGCACGTCGCCAATGGTCGCGGTCGAAGAAGTTTTCGACGTAGAGCGGTATTGCGCGATTTCCTGGCGTTCCTGCTGCTTAACAGCGCTCTTGTAGCTGAGTCCGATGCGCCGCGATTCCGGGCTGATCTTGATGATTTTGAAATCGTATTCCTTACCCGGTTCGAGCGGACCTGCGCTCTTCAGCGGACCACTGGTGGTACGGCTCATTCCGCTGGCATCATCGCCGCGGCGGCGATCCATGATTTCGGTGTTGTGGCAGAGGCCCTCAATGTTATCGCCTAGTTCGACGAAGGCGCCGAACATGGCGATGCGCGAGACCTTACCTTTAACGATCTGGCCGACCTTGTGATTCTTGAACCAGTCGCCCCAGATGTCGTTCACCTGCTTCATGCCCAGCGATACACGGCGGTTGTCTTCATCGATGCGCAGAACTTTCGCGGTGACCGGTTCGCCCTTCTTGAAAACTTCGTGCGGATTCTTAATGCGCTCGGTCCAGCTGACGTCGCTGACGTGCACGAGCCCGTCGAAGCCGTCTTCGATTTCGATGAAGGCGCCGAATTCCACGATGTTGCGAACTTTTCCGGTGACGACCGTGCCCACAGGATATTTGTCCGCGGTCACCAGCCATGGATCGGGCTGCGCCTGCTTCATACCCAGGGAAACGCGGCGGTCGCTGGGCTTGATGTCCAGCACCACGACGTCGACTTCGTCGCCGGCTTTCACGATCTTCGCGGGGTTGACGGACTTTTTCGCCCAGCTCATTTCCGTGGCATGAACGAGGCCTTCGATGCCGGTTTCGAGTTCGACGAATGCGCCGTAGTCCACCACGCCGACAACTTTTCCTTTGTACTTGCCACCCGCGGGATATTTTTCGGCGGCGTTCACCCAGGGATCGGGCGAGAGTTGCTTGAGTCCGAGGGAGACGCGCTGCTTTTCCTTGTCAAACTTCAAAATGATGACATCGAGTTCCTGGTCCGGCTTCACCACGTCGGAAGGATGCTTGATGCGGCCCCAGCTCAGGTCGGTGAGGTGCAGCAAACCATCGATGCCGCCGAGATCCACGAACGCGCCGTACTCGGTAACATTTTTTACTACGCCATGAACGGTCTGGCCTTCGGCCAGCTTTTCCATCAATTCGCCGCGCTTGGCGTGCTGTTCCTCTTCCAGAATTGCGCGGCGGCTGACGACCACATTGCCGCGGCGGCGATTCAGCTTAGTAATGCGGACTTGCACGTCCTGTCCCGCGAGCGCATCGAGATTCGGGGTGGGGCGCAGATCGTATTGCGAACCAGGAAGGAAGGCGCGAACGCCAACGTCGACAACGACGCCACCCTTGATGCGATCGACCACCTTGCCGGTCAGCGTGGTCTTGTTCTTGTACGCTTCATCGAGCTTTTCCCAGGTACGGCGGCGCAGCACTTTCTGGTACGACACGATGACGTAGCCGTCTTTTTTCTCGCCGGTCCGCTGCACTTCAATGGTGGCGTTGGGATCGGGGCGCGGAATTTCCGTTTCGGAGAATTCCGCGGCAGGAATCAGGCCTTCGGTCTTCTGGCCGATGTCCACGACGACGCCGTGCTCGGTGTAGGCGACTACCTTTACTTCGATAATTTCGTTGTTCGCAGGCGCTTCATGCTGCTCATCATATTGGTCGAGCAGTTTGCTCATTTCTTCGGAGCTGGCGGCTTCCTCGGCGGCGGCTGTGGCTTCCGCGTCATTGGCCGATTGTGCGGCGTGCGCTTCGGCCTTGGCGTGCACCTCTGCAGCTTCCGGTGGCGCGGCTTCCAGTGACGCAGGAGCGGGGGCGTCAGCCGGAGTTGCGGCTTTTGATTCTTGGTGTGCCGGCTGGGAGTGGGACTCGTGAGCTGCGTTCTCTTGCGGCGCAGGACTCTCCGGCGCGTCGGCTTGCTGCTGATTTTCTGGACTGGCCTGCGAGGATGGTTCCGATTGCGATTCGTGGGAAAGAGCTGCGGCTGCTGCGGTCACGGGGTTGTCATGGTTAGAAAACATTATTGTCGGCCTCCGGGATTTTTATCCCAAGTTTTGGATATCTGGTCTCGCTGCGTCCGGGTTTCGGGTTCACGTGCAAACCCTGGGCTAAAAAATAAAGCTGGGCGCAGTCAAGCCAGCGTATTCGAGATACTTCCTTGCGGACTCCCTGTTGGGGACTAACCCCTGATGGGTAATGCAAGGCTGCTGATTCGCGTCAGGTCGAGCGCTTGGCGGTCGCACTAAACATGACCACTTTGCGGTCACAACACAACTAACAGAGAAGGCGAATGCGGCCACCCCTGACCGGATCGAACCAGCACTCTAAAGGACAATTAACCACGTCGCGGTCATTTTTAGGAACGGCCGGTTCGGGGTCACAGTACAGATAGATGCTGCAGGCGTTGCAAAAGCTGCAACCGTGCAAGAATACAGGGCGAAATGGAGGCGTGTCAACGAAACGAAACAGCCGTTGATGGCGGGACAAGAATGCGAGCGGGACTTCTGAAGAATCGACAACGCCGTTGCCCATGGCAGCACGTTTCAGCCTCCCCAGGGAGCAAGATACTAAGCGCGGGCGCGGGTGGACTGGCGGATTTCGCGGCGGAAGTCCGGGGCAAAGACTTCCACGGTGCGGCACATTTCGTAGAGGCGGGAGCGCATGCGGGCGCCGATGCGGTCGGCGAGAGCGTCTTCTTTGACGACGCTGACGCGCTGGCCGTTTGGCAGACGAGGAGCGGGTTCGGTAGCGGGCGACTCGTCAAAATAATTTGTGGTGAGGATGGTTACGCGGCGTTCATTGTAACGCGCGTTCAAAACCAGGCCGATGATGTCGAGGACCCACGCCGATGGTTTGCTGGCGCCTAGATCATCTAGGACCAGAATTTCGATGTTGCGGATGGGTTCGAGGATCTTCATTTCTGTGGATTCGCTTTGCGGGTTGTAGCTGGCCTGGATTTCTTTCAAGAGTTCGCGGTAATCGCAGAAAATTCCTTGATGGCCGCGGCGTAGCAACTCTTTGAGTGCGGCTACCGCTAAATGCGTTTTCCCCACTCCTGATGGACCCATCAGGAGCAAACCTTTTTCGCCCGCTCCGGGATAGTTCTGGACAAAACCTGTCGCCTGGAGTTTTGCTTCCTTTAACGAACTAGCGTGCTGAGGTGTTTGACCCACATCGGTGCTGTAGCTTTCGAAGTCGCAATGTTCGTAGCGTTTGGGAATGCGTGCGCGGTCCATGGTGAGGGCGGCGCGTTCGCCGGTGCTGCAATCGCAGGCTACGGCGAATTTTCCGGGACCGTCCGGGCGAGCGACGAGCTTCCAACCGGTTCCGTGGCACGATTGGCAATTTTCGAGAGGCATCGTAGGGAAGAGCATACGGGCGTGCGTGGCGAACGGCAAGGTGTGCGCAATGTGGAATTCTGTGAAAGAAAAAAGATTGCTACAGAGGCGCAGAGACATTGAGTTCGGAAAAAACCAAAAGGATTTAACGAAGAGGGCACAGAAACTCGGAGGTCGCAGAAAAAAATCGCATTTGGAGTGACTTGTTGATGTTTTGTCATCCTGAGAGCGCGTTGGACGCGCGACCGAAGGATCTCAATTTACCGGCTAGCAGGTTCTTACGTTGAGATCCTTCGGACATCCTCGTCGGATGTCCTCAGGATAACAACGAGCCTCAAATTGGGCTGCGCTTGCAACAGCGCCCTCGAAATTTGAAGGCCGGGCAAGCTAGGACGCAGCATGCCGCGCCCCTACATTGATCCCAGTTGCGAACAAGGATCCGGGTTGCAAACAAATGTACGCGCAGAAAAACTGGTTAGCGGATGAGGCGGGAGCGGGGGACTATGGCGTTGCGCGAGGGTTTTTCCTGGGAGACGTTGTTGGCTACGCGAGCCAGTTCCTGCTGAACGACGCTGGCGAATTCGGACATTTGTTTTTCCATTTCCAGCATTTTCTCGCGCATGTTCAGGATGATTTCGATTCCGGCAAGGTTTACGCCCATATCGCGCGTCAGCGTCAGGATCACATCGAGGCGTTGCAGATCTTCTTCGGTGTAGAGGCGCGTGTTTCCGTCTGAACGAGACGGCTTGAGTAGGCCGACACGCTCGTAGAGGCGCAGGGTCTGCGGATGCAAATTGTAGAGTTCGGCTACCGAGCTGATCATGTAGCCGGCTTTGGCGCGATTTTTTCGTCGTGGCGACATGGGACAATAGTTGTCAGTAATCAGTTCTCAGTATTCAGTTAGACGAGCTGTCGAAACTTGTCCAATTGCGCGGACGAACGAGTCGCCGTTCTTACTGACGACACTGAATACTGAGAACTGAATACTTTCATCGAACTCCTTGCGGCGAGCAGCCCATAACACCCCTTCGCAGCTCAGGGTAACCGGCGCGATTTAGACGCCGGCCTTGCTAAATAAATCCTTGCGCGGATCTTCGGGCGCGACCGTTTCCAGTTCTTTCATGATATTGCGGACGCGCTCGTCGGTCGGCTTGGGAACTACGATCTGGATTTCAACGTACTGATCGCCGCGAGTACCGTTCCTTGCGCTGGGAACACCTTTTTCGCGCAGACGCAGCGTGCTGCCGCTGTTTGTCGCGGGCGGAATGCGAACCAGTGAGCGGCCATCAATAGTCGGGACTTCTACTTTTGCGCCCAGCGTAGCTTCGCTGACGGTCACCGGAACCTTTGTGTAGAGATCGTTCCCGCGCCGTTCAAAAAATGGATGGGGCCGCATTTCCACGTGTAAATATAAATCGCCTGGGGGAGCGCCCATGGTCCCAGCATTGCCTTTGCCGGCCACGCGCACGCGTCCGCCGGAGGCTACGCCGGCGGGAATGCGCACATCGATCGTTTCGGTGCGACGTACGCGGCCTTCGCCGCCGCACGTTTTGCAGGGAGTGCGGAGTTTTCCCGTGCCGCCGCAGCGGCTGCACGGAACATTGAAGCGCATCTTGCCCGCAGCTTGCTGAACAGTTCCGGTCCCGTTGCACGTGGGACAGGTTTGTGGCGACCCAATCGCGCCGGTACCGTGGCAGGTTTCGCACGTGTCCATGCGCGTGATCTGCAATTTTTTTACAGCGCCGCGAACGGCATCCCAGAAATCAATTTCCAGTTTGTACTCGAGTGAGCTGCCTGGCTCGGCTTCTTCTTCCACGGCTGCGCCGCCGCGCCCGCCAAAAAATTGGCTGAAGAGGTCCCGAAAACTTGCTCCGCCGCCGGCTTGCCCGCCACCGCCGCTGAAATCGAAGCCGTTGAAATCAAAATTGACATTGCTATCGCCGCCAGCCGATCCGCCACCGTAATCGCCGGTGGGAACATTTTCGCTGTAGAACCCATACTGATCGTACATCTGGCGTTTTTTTGTATCGGAAATGACGTCGTAGGCTTCCTGCAACTGCTTGAACTTTTCTTCGGCGGCTTTATCGCCGGGATTCAAGTCGGGATGGAACTTGCGCGCGAGTTTGCGGAAAGCGGCGCGAATGTCTTTGGCGCTTGCCTTGCGCGGGACACCGAGCAGCTCGTAATAATCGGTCTTGGATGTAGTAGGCATGATTTGTTAAAGGTTCGAATTAAAATAGAGGAGTGCACTATAGCGGATACGAACTATAGTGCACTTTTCATGGCGACTTAGTTGGGCTGTTTCTTGTCGTCGACGTCGACGTATTCGGCGTCAATCACGTCGCCTGGCTGTTTTCCGGCCCCACCTTGCGAGCCGCTCGTGGAACCTGCTGCGCCGGCACCAGCTGCACTGGCAGTTTCACCCTGCGGCGTTGCTTGCGCGTTCTTATAGAGCGTTTCCGCCATTTTGTGCAGCGCGCGTTCGACGTTTTCTGTGGCCGTGCGGATGCGGCCGGTGTTACCTTCGCCGCCATCGGTCATGGCCTTTTTCGCGTCTTCAAGCGCTGACTCGGCAGCTTTCACGTCGGCTTCGGGAAGCTTGTCGCGGTTTTCGCGAATGGTCTTTTCGGCCTGGTACACGATGCCGTCCAGACGGTTGCGCGCTTCGACTTCTTCCATGCGCCGGCGATCATCTTCGGCGTGCGATTCGGCTTCCACGCGCATCTTTTCAGCTTCTTCCTTGGTCAGGCCAGTGGAGGATTGAATGGTGATTTTTTGCTCCTTGTTGGTGGCCTTGTCCTTGGCAGAAACATTCAAGATGCCGTTCGCGTCGATGTCGAACGTGACTTCAATCTGTGGCGTCCCACGAGGAGCAGGCGGAATACCGTCCAGTTTGAAGGTACCGAGAGAACGGTTGTCCTTGGCGAATTTGCGTTCGCCCTGCATTACGTTAATTTCGACGCCGGACTGGTTATCCGAGGCGGTCGAATAGGTTTCGACCTTGCGCGTTGGGATCGTGGTGTTGCGCGGGATTTGCACGGTCATCACGCCGCCCAGCGTTTCGACGCCGAGTGAGAGTGGCGTCACGTCGAGCAACAGGATGTCCTTCACGTCACCGGCAAGCACTGCGCCCTGAATGGCTGCGCCGACTGCAACGACTTCGTCCGGGTTAACGCCCTTGTGAGGCTCTTTGCCGCCGAAGAAGTTGCGGACCAGTTGCTGCACTTTCGGAATGCGTGTGGAACCGCCGACGAGCACAACTTCCTGAATATCGCTCGGCGAAAGTTTCGCGTCTTCCAGAGCCTGCTGAACTGGTTTCATGGAGCGGTCGAGCAGGTCCGCCATCAATTGTTCCAAGCGCGTGCGGGTCAGCTTTTCCTGCAAGTGGATGGGCCCACTGGCTCCAGCAGTGATAAACGGAAGGTTGATTTCCGTCTCCATCATTTGCGAGAGCTCGATCTTGGCTTTTTCCGCGGCTTCTTTGAGGCGTTGCAAAGCCATACGGTCTTTGCTCAAATCGATGTTGTTGCTCTTCTTGAATCCGTCAATGAGCCAGTCCACGATGCGCTGGTCGACGTCATCGCCACCGAGGTGGGTGTCACCGTTGGTGGATTTCACTTCGACCACACCGCTGCCGACTTCCAGAACCGAGATGTCGAAGGTGCCGCCGCCAAGGTCATACACAGCGATGGTTTCGTCAGTCTTTTTCTCGAGCCCGTAAGCGAGCGCTGCCGCAGTCGGTTCGTTGATGATGCGAACGACTTCCAGACCCGCGATTTCACCGGCCTGCTTTGTTGCCTGGCGTTGCGCGTCATTAAAATAAGCTGGAACGGTAATGACCGCTTTGGTGACTTTCTCGCCCAGGAAGTCTTCCGCGGCGTTCTTTAGTTTGGTTAAAATCATGGCGGAAATTTCGGGCGGACTGTACACCTTGCCGGAAATCTCCACGCGCGCATCGTCATGATCGCCCTTGACGACATGATAGGGAACGCGCTTGGTTTCGGATCCTACTTCGTCAAACCGGCGTCCCATGAAACGCTTGATGGAGTACACCGTGTTCTCAGGGTTCGTGACGGCCTGACGTTTTGCCACTTGGCCGACGAGGCGTTCGCCGGTCTTGGTGATGGCGACAACGGAAGGCGTAGTGCGGGCGCCTTCCTGGTTGGGAATCACAACCGGTTCACCACCCTGCATAACCGCGACGACCGAGTTTGTGGTCCCCAGGTCAATTCCAATAATTTTACTCATGTAAATCTCCCTCAATGAATAACACAAGATCTGCGAAACAATCGATGCCCAGCGGAGCCGGAGTTCAGCTCAGACGCTGGCCCGTCGACTTCAGCCCCATTCGATGCAAGAGGGAGTATAAAGGTTGAGTGTGTTTATGTCAAGCTTGCTGATAGTATAGATATCTTATGTATTTACAATCTGTTACAGGTATATTTCTTTGGAAACGGGCGATTTTTTTCTGTAACCTTTGATCAAACCTTTCGGGCAGGGTTGCATCCTAATGAGCGGCGTAGAGAAGGCGCCGCGGGCCGGCATAGGAGTTGATTCCGAGCCGGCCCGCACATGATTTACACGGTAGATTTACTTCAAACGATACCGGGCGCGGTGGCTGCTTCGATCGCGACCACTGTTACTCACTCAACAAAAACGCAAATTGCGTAAGAGTATCTTCCGGGGCTGGGGGGTTAGATCCTGTAGTGGCAGGATAGGTTCTTTTTCGGCCAGACCTTTCGGGTAGAATGTGAGTGATTGCCCATTCAAGCCAGGAGGAACTGCGTGAATCGTCGACGTCTTATTGCGGATGTTTGCCTGTTTCTTGGCAGTATCGTGTTGGTGGCAGCGGCCAGTCCAGTAGCCGCCGGTTTGCCGGGCCAAGTTTCAGCGGTGCCAGATGTCGATCCACACAAGGCTTTCGGTTCGAAGAATGCGCCGATCACGATGGAAGTATTCAGCGATTTCCAGTGTCCCGCCTGCAAACAGCTTTATAAAACGACGAACCAGCAATTGCTGGACAATTACGTGAACACGAACAAGGTTTACATGATCCATCGCGATTTTCCGTTGCCGATGCATGCTTATTCGCGAGTGGCCGCGCGTTATGTTCGTGCCGCCGCGCAACTGGGAAAAGCTGAACAAGCCGAACAGGTGCTGTTCAATAATCAGGAGAAGTGGGAACAGACAGGCGATCTTGACGGCACGATGGCCGCGGCGTTTTCTCCGGCGGAAATGACGAAGATTCGGGCGGTGGCCAAGGGCACTACGCTGGACACGCTAATCGATAAGGACGTGGCGCTGGGGAAAACCTACAACGTCAATCAGACTCCGACGACGATCATTCATTATAAGGGGCAGACATATCCCGTGGTCGGAATCGTGAGCTACGACGTGCTGCACCAATTTTTGGATCAGCTCCTGTCGCAGCGGTAGCCCCACCCTTTCGATGATGCAATCAAGTCCACTCAATTTTCGCCGCGCGGTGATCTGGATGGGGCGACTGCTGCTGGGCGGAACTTTTGTTTACGCGGGCTACTCGAAGATTTTCTTTCCGAATCACAATTTGTGGCCCTATTTCATGCTGAAGTTTTCAGTGTCGGCTAATCTTTCCACGTTTGCATTTCAAGTGGATTCGTACAAAGTGCTGCCCGCTGCCGCTGTGGCGTTTGTGGCGCACACGCTTCCCTTTGCCGAAATCGTGTTGGGACTGTTGCTGCTTATCGGATGGCGACTGCGCATTTGGGCGTCGCTGATCACTCTGATTATGCTGGGATTCCTGGCGGTAGTTACGCGTGCTTACCTGTTACATATGGAGATTAACTGCGGATGTTTCGCGACTCCGGAGCCGCTGACTGGCATGACGGTTGTGCGTGACGGGTCGCTGGCGGCGCTGGCAGTGCTGATGACGGTGTTTGCGTTTCAGGAAGCGAGTAAGCCGCATCCGTGGACTGAGCCGCAAGGCTCGTAAGTCGATGGAGGACGGATAGATACGCGTGGATTCTTACGTGGTAACGGCAAGAGAGATTCCTCGCTGGGCTTCGCTCCGTTCGGAATGACGGTTTTTTTGTTTTGTTTGGAACGGCGCGAGTTTTTTGCGAGAAATGACGAGTTCGGCGTGCTGGGATGCTTCTTAGAGTGATTATCGGCATGGAAACTCGCACTGGTTGTGGCCTGTGGAGTTGGTGCAGTTGCGCTAAAATTTTCTTTCGATGCTAAGTCTGCCTCCGATCACTCTTCGGTTCCGCAGTTGGAAACTCATTGACCGCGTGGCAATCGCGTTTCTGCTGCTGTGCGCGATTGCATTGGGCGCGGGATGCGGTTTGCTGTTCGTCTATGCGAGTGACCTGCCAGAAATCCGTTCGCTCGAAACCTATCGCCCGACCGTGGTCACCGAGATTTACGCCGATGATGGGCAGATGGTGGCGAGCTTTGCGCTGCAGCGCCGCATCCTGATGACGTTTGAGCAGTGTCCGAAGATTCTCTACAACGCGGTCAGCAGCATTGAGGACCAGCACTTCGAGGATCACTGGGGCATCGATTTTCCGCGCATTGCCGGCGCGGCGTATCGCAATCTTTTAAAAGGACGCAAAGCGGAAGGCGCCAGCACCATCACCATGCAGCTGGCGGGCAATCTTTTTCTGGACCGCAGCGATCGCAGCTTTCGCCGCAAGATGCAGGAGATGCTGCTTTCGCTGCAGATCGAACGGCGCTATACGAAGCCGCAGATTTTTACCATGTATTCGAATCAGGTGTACCTGGCGCACGGGAATTATGGATTTGCCGCAGCTTCTCAGTTTTATTTTGGCAAGCCGGTGACCGACCTGAAGCTGCAGGAAGCGGCACTGCTGGCGGGCATGGTGCGCGGGCCGATCTATTCGCCGTTGAACGATCCACAACGAGCACTGGCGCGGCGTAATCTGGTGCTTCGGCGCATGCAGGAAGAAGGGAAAATCACGCCTACGGAAGAAGCCACTGCCCGAAAAACGCCGCTCGGACTACACATCCAATATCCGCGCAACGATTTGGCGCCATATTTCTTCGAAGAGATCCGCAAATACCTGGAACAAACGTACGGCACGGAAGCGGTGCATGAACGCGGGCTGCGTGTTTATACCACGCTGAATATCGGGATGCAGCGCGCCGCGAATCTGGCAGTTCGCGATGGACTGCATTCGTATGATCGCCGTCACGGGTGGCGTGGTGGATTGCCGAACATTTTGAAGGACAATTTGGGCACGCTCGAAACGTATGAAGATGATGATTGGCGCCGGCTCATCGAAAAGGGCAGTTACGTTACGGGCCTGGTGCTGGCCGTCGACGATAAGTACGCCACGATCAAAATCGGCACGTACCGCGCAGTGATTTCGGCGAGCGATTTCACATGGACTGGGCGAAAGAAGCCGACGGAATTGTTGAAAGTGGGCGACCTGGCGCAGTTTTCCATCCAGGAACTCCGTGAAACGACGGCTCGGGTGCAGCTTGAGCAACAGCCTGCTCCGCAGGCGGCGATGGTGGCGATCGATAATCCGACCGGCGAAATTAAAGCGCTGGTCGGCGGGTACAGTTTTGAAGATTCCAAGTTCAATCGTGCCACGCAGGCGGTCAGGCAGGTTGGCAGCTCGTTCAAGATTTATGTTTATGCTGACGCCATTCAGAAAGGCTCGACGCCGTTCGACACGATTTTAGACGCGCCATTTACGACCGTTAGCGGCGGCCAGCCTTACTCTCCACGCAATTACGATGAAAAGTTTGAAGGGAACATTACACTGCGGCGCGCGCTGGCAGGTTCGCGCAACGTGCCGGCGGTAAAGCTGGCCGAAAAAATAGGGATTGGCAGCGTTGTAGAGACCACGCGGCGGTTCGGGATCACCACGCCACTGCCGCCTTATTTGCCGTTAGCTTTGGGCTCCGCAGACATGAAGTTGATTGAACATGTTTCCGCGTTTACGGTCTTTCCGGATGATGGCATCCGCATCGATCCGCACATGATTCGCCGGGTTACCAGTTACGATGGCGCATTGCTCGAAGAAGCGCATCCATCGATCCACGAAGTGATTTCACCGGAAGTGGCGCATACGATGACGGCGATGCTGGAGGAAGTCGTTCAGTTTGGAACTGGTGTCGCCGCGAAAGCGTTGAAGCGGCCGGCGGCAGGAAAAACGGGGACCACGCAGGACTATACGGACGCATGGTTCGTGGGATTTACGCCGCAGCTCACCAGCGGCGTGTGGGTTGGTTTCGACGACAAGCAAATATCCCTTGGAAAAAAAGAGACCGGCGCGCGCGCGGCGCTCCCGATCTGGCTGCAATTTATGCAGAACGGGTTGGCTGGAACCCCCGTGTTGGATTTTCAAGGTGTGGTGCCGCTGGAACAGCAAGCGCTTGAACACGTAATCCATGTGGATACGCCCGACACCGCGCCTACTGAGGATGAGCCTGGCGCGCCGCGAGCGAAACCACCTGCTCCCCCGCCGCCTGCCAAGACTTCGGCAGCGAACCTTGATTCTTCGCCGCCTAGCTGATCGCTTGCAAGGGCCTCAGGGCGCATTCCAGCGGAAGAAGGAATCGGGGAATTCTTACGGAGCGTCAGTGAAACGGATCCCAGCCTTTGCTGGCCAATTTTGTGACGGCTTCCGATTCACGTACGAGCATAATTTGTTTCCCGGACGTGATCTCACCGATCTGCGTTAGTCGCACTCTGCCGATCCTTGCCGGTATTCGGGCAACGTTCTTTTTTGCCACAGTGAAAAGTAGTTCGTAGTCGTCGCCTCCGTGAAGCGCCAACTGTGCAGCGTCGAATTTTTTGCGGTGGTTCTCGGCAATCTTCACGCTGGGAAGATTTCGCTGGATGATGCGAGCACCGACGCGGCTCGCCTGGCAAAGTTTCGGCAAATCGCTGGAAAGGCCGTCCGACAAATCCATCATGGCTGTCGCGCATCGGTTATTTGCCAGCCACTGGCCTGCAGCAACTCTCGGCTCCGGAAATATATGTTTTCGCAGACGCGGATCGCGCAGATTGATTGCGGCAGAACTGCTCCTTAGTAACTCGAGGCCGTATTCCGCTTCGCCAAGAGTACCCGTTACAAAAATGGCATCACCGGGCCGCGCTCCGCTTCGCAAAATGGCACGGCCTCGCTCGCACTCTCCGACGACAATTATATTGATAAGGATTTCATTCCGTTGTGTGGTATCACCGCCAGCAAGAGGGCAGTGCATGGCTCGTGCTGCGGCACGGAGTGCAGATAGGAACTTATTCAGCCATGCGCCGGTCCGGGCACGCGGCAGAGCGAGGCTAAGCAGAAAGCAGCGAGGTTCGCCGCCCATGGCAGCGATATCGCTGATTGCGCGGGCCAGCGATTTGTAAGCGGCTATATCCGGCGAATGCCGATCGGGCAGAAAATGCGTTCCCTGCAGAAACCAGTCACAGGTAAGAATGGTTTCGTACCCCTGGCGTGGGCGCCAGATTGCCGCATCGTCGCCGATTCCTGTAACGAGCGCATTTTCAGAAGAACGAGAGGTAGGCGTTCCGCGGGCGGCGTCCTGCATACGCTCGATGATGGACTGCTCTGTGTGCGTTCCGCTCTTCATTTGGATTGGGCTCATCCCTCCGCTCATCCGACTGAGTATAGGTCGAATAGCAAAGGCTTCGTAACGCTCTGAAGTGCGCTCTAGGCTACTGTTCCTACGGGCAGTGGAGCAGGAATTTAGCGCCTGTCCCAAATACACTGAAATACAGGGTTGACCACACACCGCTACAAAAATTAGTATAAGCAAGGTCGCGAACCAAAGCTCACGGTTCAGATTTTGGAACGTTAAAGGTTCTAGCGAGGGTCAGTCGGGAGAACAGGTAAAGGCCGGCACTCGTGTATAAGAATTTCTAAATAAAAAGGGTTAAAGAGACCGATCGTGATCAAAGGGAAGAACTACACATTCTTCATCGCGTCGACGCCGGGAAAGCTGCGGAAGCTGATCATACCCGCATACGCGCTGCACGGAGGTGGCGGCGCTGGCGCTGATCGGGATGATTACCGTGGTTGCAGCCGCCGGGTCGTACACGCGTATGTTGTGGAAGGTCGGCAATTACAATGCGTTGCGCCATGAACAGGAAACCCTGAAAGTTCAATATCACCAGCTTCAGAGCACGGTAAACGATACTAATCAGCGGCTTGACTCTTTGCAGTCGTTGGCAACGGAAGTTGCCATGACCTATGGAGTGTTGCGGTATCACCCGGCGGCATTCGATGTTTCGGATAATCCGGTGACTGCGGAAGACGCGTTCGATCGTTCCGTCGAGCAGTACACGTTTTTAAAGAAAAATGCCGCGGCGATTGCGATTTCCTCTGGCGGATTGCGGCTGATGCCATCGTTCAGCTTCGCGGACTCAAGCTATACGCCCTCGATCTGGCCGGTGCTGGGACATATTACCGATAGTTTTGGCGAGAGGCTCGATCCCTTCAGTGGTGAAGGTGCGTTTCACACGGGCGTGGACGTGGCGTCGGATTATGGGGCGCCGGTGCATGCGACCGCCGATGGAGTGGTGATCAGCGCGGAGAACCACGCGGGCTACGGCCGGGTGGTGGTAGTGGATCACGGATTCGGCATTACCACGTGGTACGCGCATCTATCTTCGTTTTCGACGATTACCGGTTCGCGCATCAAGCGCGGCCAGGTGATCGGCTACTGTGGAATCAGCGGCCGCTCCACCGGGCCGCACGTGCACTATGAAGTGCGCATGAACAATGCACCTGTGAATCCCTGGCGTTACATGAAGACCACGCCAGCTGGCGACTAAGCGGTATTTTTCTCTGCAGCGTTCCCCAAGCGAAGTGAATCTACTTCTTTTTTCGAGTTCTTGATGTGGCCGGGGGTTTCGTTTCCGCTGGCGGCGGGGGATCGCTTGGTGAAGCAGCTCCAAACGAGGAAAGCCGGACGACGTCCAAAAATTTTGGCGTGACGGACAATACGAGCCGCACGGTTTTCCATTCTCCTCGTTCGATTTTTTGGATATCCGCACTCTTCAAAATCTGCAGGT
>Ga0207699_10000770_pt1 | contig 15354 bp, 11 predicted proteins | sample LARL51metaG_FD_184344 | JGI IMG/M metagenome (GOLD analysis project Ga0207699, IMG submission 184344) | Corn, switchgrass and miscanthus rhizosphere microbial communities from Kellogg Biological Station, Michigan, USA - LAR L5-1 metaG... | ecosystem: Host-associated > Plants > Roots >...
CCCGGCGCTGCGGATCTGCAAGGCCCGACAGGACATCTGGGCCGATCTCGCCAAAGAGATCCCCCAACGCGGCAAACGAGAGCTTGGCCTCGGCCTGCACCGGCCGGCAGGACAACACCCGGTAAGACCGGTCCATCGCCGCGGCGACCCCGCGCCTCCACAGCGTGGTCTTGCCGATCCCGGCCTCGCCCTCGACCAGCAGCCCCAAAGGACCACACGAAACCTCATCGAGGAAGGTTGCCAGGTACGCCAGCTCGGACTCGCGGCCAATAACCGGGGTGTCCATCGCGCCCCCTGCCAGGACCAACCCATGGACTGGGGTCTCGCCTGGATCCTTCTCCCCCCGACAATCAGCCTAACGGGCCCGGCGGACCGCACGCCAGGCCGAACATCCAGACCGCCGGGCCACACGGCTAAGGCCCGTTAAGCCCCAATCCACCTGCGGCAGTGCCCGGCCCCCGCCGCCCGCCAGCCTGTCCGCGTCGCGGTCGGTCAGGATAAAGCCGCGATCGCTGAGGTGGACACGGTTGTGGAGCCACTCGGTGCGGGGTTCGCCGCCAATCATGATGAAGACAGCGGCAGCGGGCTCGCGTTTAGGCGTGCCTGTACCGGTGTCCTCAAGCGTAAGGGCCTCCAAGCGGCTGTCGCCGTGAGCCTCGACGACCCTCGTGCGCAGGTGGACCTGCACGTTGGGATTGCCTTGAGCTGCGTGATCAGGTACTCGGACATGCCGGCGGTCAGGGACTCACCGCGCACCAGCAGGTGCACGCGCGCCGGGTACCTGGTCAGGTACAGGGCGGTATGACCGGCTGATTTGGCCGCGCCGACAACAAACACCTCCTCTCCGGCCATGGCACCCGAGCGTGCAGCTGCCTGGGGCGCCACCGATGACTCGTTGCCTGAGTGAACTACCGGGCAGTCAGCTTTACCTGCGGATGGGATCCCCCTTGCGCGGTCTTGACGTTGGATTGCCGGTGGGAGGAGTGTGTGGTTATCAGCGGCTGATGTCAGGGGCCGCTTGGCTATGGTGTTCGCGGATTCCAAGGCGCGCGCTCGGCGAATTCCCTGGCTGGTATCGCGCCAGTACAGGCAGGTCGAGCGTCGGGGCATGTCATGCCCCGAATATGTGGCCTCCGCGGGCTGGTTGTCGTCCTGTTCGCCGCCTGCGCGGCTATGGTCGCAACTCGCGGCGCAAGCCGAACCGACGGGCGTGCAGCTCCCGGTGGCGTTCGAACAGGGACTGGGTCTGATCACGGTGGACGGCTCTTTGATGCTCAGGGCCGCATCGTTCAAGAGATCCTCACGAACTGCGGCGGGTGTTTCACCACACCCATCCGTACCACCGCGGAAATGGTCCAGAAAGCGCAACTACAGGAGGCACAATGAGGAAGCATGCTGCATTGTTGGCCTGCGCGCTCGTGGTGTTCGCCACGGCTGGCATCGGGATTGCCTCAGCCGATTCGGGCACGGGGTCACCGTCGGGCCCGGCGGGGCGGCTGCCTGGCTCCGGCGCTCTTGTCATAGCACCGGATGACATCGAGACCTACATCTCCCCCTCGGTCATCTTGCGGTACTGGCTCGCGAACCCAGAACAGGCTCCCGCGGTACTGCGTCCGCAGCTCCGCAGGGCGGAAGCACTGGCGGCTGTCACTCACCGCTTGCCGGCCCCTCCACGGGCGGCCGGGTCCGGGGTCCTGGGCGACGTGTTCAACCTGGATGCCAGCGGGCTCCCGCAGAACGAGGAGTCGGTCGCGGTGTGCCACTCGACCCCTCAGGTCGTGCTGGGCGGCACCAACGACTTCCGGCGGGCCTTGCAGCCCGGCGCCGGCATCACCGGCTGGCACCTCTCGCTCGACGGTGGCAGGAACCTGGCCAACGAGGGCCTCCTCCCTCCCCTAGCTGTGAATGGGGCCACCCGGCCCTCAAGCGGCGATCCGGTGGTGGCCACCAGCCCCGCGTGCCGCCTGTACGCGGGCAGCCTCAACCTGAACCCGGAGGACCCGTTCGACGGCTCGAGCGGGATCGGGGTCTACCGCACCACCCCCGCCCATCTCGCCTCATGCCCGGGGGGGTCGGCCCCGGCGTGCTGGCCCACCCGCCGGGTGGTGGCCGCGGCCCCCCCGGGGCACATGCTCGATAAGGAGTGGCTGGACGTGGGGCCCAGCGGAGCGTCCGGCACGGTCGTGTGGGTCGTGTTCGCCGATGTCAAGGTGGACCCGTCATCCGGGCGTGAGACCTCGAGCCTCAAGGCCGTGCGCTGCGCCGCCACCCTCGCGCGCTGCACCTCCCCCGTGCCGATCAGCGGCTCCGATCGCCACGCCCAGCTCGGGGACGTGACGATCGGGCCCGACGGGCGCGTCTACGTCACCTGGTCCAGCCTCCTGAACATAGACCGGTTCGACCCGGCCCATCCCCCCCAGGTCATCCACAAGCTCCGGGTGGCCGAGCCCGGCGGAACCAGGTTCGGCCCCCCACGAGTCATCGACCGGGAGAGGCGGCCAATATTCAACCTTAAGCTGCATGCCAACGACTTCAGGGTTCCCCCGTACGCCAAGAACACGGTACGGATCGTCGCTGGGAGGCCGCGAGTGTTCCTGATCTGGGAGGGCTGCCGGGCCCGGCCCTTCGGGTTCGCGTGCGAGGAGCCCGCCATCAAGCTCAGACACTCCGACGATCTTGGAGCGAGCTGGAGCCGGACCACGGTCCTGTCGGCCGGTGGGGACAACTACTTCCCGACGATCGCCAACGATCCAGCTGGACCAAAGCTGGCCGCCGCCTGGTACACCAACCGCTTCGATTCCCGATGGCACCACCGGCAAGACCTGGAGCTGGTGGGGGTAGACCCGGCCACCGGCACCGTCGCGTCCCGCCAGCGAGTGACCCCGTTCTCAAACGAACCAGACGCGGACCCCTCCCCCTTTACGTCCAACCCCGGCTTCATCGGCGACTACATCGAGGTGGCGGCACACGGGGATACCTGCTTCCTTCACTACAACATGAACTACCGAAGGGAGGCCTTCCTGGGCCAGGGATTCCCCGTCAACCAGCAGGACAACTACCTGAGCAAGCGGCATATCTGAACCGGAAACCCGGGGTTTTCGAGGTCGCAGCAGTGACCCGCAAAGCAGACGTAAGGGGTCAGAAACTCCAATCTGTCAACGGCACCTGAATTTGGTTCTGGCACTCATCCCGTGAATGGTTCCTTGATCGTTAGTCGGCGAGGAGGACGCGGAGCCGGAGCAGGCCGGGCTATGCGCGGCCATACATCTAGCGTTCGAGCATTTCGCGGTTGATCTGGCCCCCAACGGGACCGGAACTCCACGGCAGGGTGAGCCCGGCGGTCACGGAGTCCTGGTCGCGGCGAGCCCAGTAACGAAGGAACGCAGCTTCGGCTGGCGTGCCACTCGGTCAGCGGGATCAGCGGGACTTGAGGGACGCACAGAACGGTTGGGATCTGGCCGCCCGCCATGATCCCCTCCACTCAGCGAGTGACCAGTACATACTCGGCAGGGACCGAAATATCCGGGTGTGACCTGGTCATGTGTTCACCTGCAGTAACGATCGCAATCCAGGCACCAGTTGTGTCGAGCAGACCAGGACAGGCGCGATGCTCACATAGGTGCCGCCGCCGGGCAGAACAGTTCGACCCTAACGATTGCCCAGACGGATGACACCGCGCACTCCATAGCCAGTGACGCGTAACGCCCACGCAGAAGTCACTGCCCAGGTCGCCGGGAAGGTGACCGAGAACTTGGCTGACAGCCGCCCCGGACGTGGCGATCGGCGGCAACGGCACCCAAGCATGCCGTTGGCACACCCTGACGGGGCGCCAGCGAGACGGTGGCGGTTCAGCGCTCTCGCCCCCCGCAGGCCTGGGAGCATCGTTTGCCGGGAATCCAGACCACAAGCGGCGGCCGCGGCTGGGAACGAAGTGGGAACCACGGGCGCTCACAGCGGCGCGCTCCAGCTCTTTCCTGCTCACCTGTGCGCGGGCTTCACCTGCGAGGATAGAGAAAAGGCCTGATGGCCGGGATGTGGATGCATTCCTGGGGGTCAAGGGGTCGCCGGTTCAAATCCGGCCGTCCCGACGCAGGTCAGAGGCTTGATCGACGATCTTGCCTTGACTTTGGGGACCACGTTGGTGGCCGTGACGTGGTCTGCCGCGCCTTGACCGCTGGTCAAGCGACCGAGTCCGTCTGCAAGAGCGCGCAGAAGAAGCCCGCCGTCAAGAGCCGAAGCCGTCCTCACCCTGCGCGCAGTGATCAGCAACGGAGACTTCGAGGAGTACTGGCGCTTCCACCTCGTCCGCAGCACCAGCGGCTCTACCCCAGCACCAGGCGGGGCCCAGTACACGCTCGGAGCCTGACCAGCCGGGCCGTGGCTTGTGCTGAACACCGCACCCGGCCGATGGGCAAGGATTGCAGCATGGATATGGATCTGAACGCGGCAATCACGTTCCTCTCGACACACGGGCGCATTCTGGAGCGGCACCGGATGCAACTGCTCCTCGGCGAGGGCACGGCGAAGGACGTGCTCACCGCGCTCGACGCCTACCGAACCGCGGACGGCGGCTACGGCTGGGGCCTGGAGCCAGACCTGCGGTCAACGACCAGCCAGCCGGTCGCGGCCATGCACGCCCTCGAAGTGCTCGCCGAGGTACGGGACACCAAGAGCCGGCGGGCACCCGAGCTGCTCGACTGGCTGTCCGGCCACACGTTCCCTGACGGCGGCGTGCCGTTCGGACTGCCCTACTCGGACACTGCCGGGAGTGCGGGGCACTGGGTGACCGCCGACTCGACGGCCTCGTCGCTGATGATGACCGCCCAGCTGGCGGCCCAGGCACACCGGCTGGCCCGCTACCGAGCCGATGTCGCCGGGCACCCGTGGCTCGGCTTGGCCACCTCCTACTGCCTTGACCAGATCGAGCAGACCACGTCGCCGCACGCCATCGAGCTGATGTTCGTACTGCGGTTCCTGGACGCAATAGCCGAGCGGACGCCGCGGGCCCGGCCGTTGCTGGAGCGGTTCAGCGGTTACGTCACCAAGGACGGTCCGCACCCGGTGACCGGCGGTGCCGAGGGCGAGGTGCTGCACCTGCTCGATTTCACCCCGTACAGCGACGCGCCGTCGCGCGCCGTGTTCCCGGCCAGGGCCGTGGCCGCGGACCGTGACCGGCTGGCGTCCCAGCAGCAGCCCGACGGTGGCTGGGAGGTCACCTACGTCTCGTTCAGCCCGGCCGGTGCCCTCGAGTGGCGCGGCTACACGACGGTCCAGTCGGTCACCATGCTGCGGAACGGCCGCTTGTGACCGACCTTCCCTGGGGACCATCTGGGGACCACACGCCATGCGACAGACCGAACAGCCCGCACGTCAGCGAACAGCGCGACTGTACGAAAAACACGCTATGAGCTGGAACGACTCCCAACCCTCCGTTCTGGGGGTCAAGGGGTCGCCGACTCAAATCCGGCCGTCCCGACTGGTAGTAGAGTTTTTTCGAATATGTTATGCCTCATGGGAGCCAACAGAAGAGTCAATCTCCCTCGTGAAATGGCCCCTTAAAAGCGAGCGTCGATCATCTGCAACGACGTCTGCTCCGGTCGGCCCGTGGCAGCGGCCGAAGCGTGAGCATCAGACACGACCCGGGTAAGGCCGGGATTCAGCAACGGCCTTCTTGCAAGGCTGCGGCGACAGCGGTCACGCCGCAGACGGTCAGGTTCTGCCAGTCTTCGCGCCAGGCGGCCGGCCATGTGGATAGCTTCACCACCACCGTCTGTGACGGGACGTGGACGAACACGTGCTGCCCGTTGATCCCGGAGGCGTGGTAGAACGGCAGGCCCGGATCGCGGACCCACCAGCAGTTCCGGTAATGGGCGCCGGGAGGATAGCCATCCGGGTTGTCACCGGTGCGGAACGCGGCCGGGCCGTCGGGAGCGCCGCGGATCGTGTCGTTGATCCATGAGGTCGGCACGACTCTCCGGCCGTACGCCAGGCCGCGCTGAAGGAACAGTTGCCCGAACCGGGCGACGTCCCGGAGCGTCGCGCAGATACCGCCGTCGGCCATGCAATTGCCGCGGGAGTCCACGGTGATCTCCGCATCGAACTGCGCACCCATCGGCTGCCACAACTGCCTGGCTATGAGCATATGCAGCCGGGTCCCAGACGATCGCTCAAGGACCCAGGCCAGCACATCGGTGAGGATGGAGCGGTAGCGGAACGGGCCGCCGTGGGGCCCGTCGTTCTGGAGCGTGCCGAAGTAGCCAAGGGCGTCGTCCGGCCGTGCCTGGCCGTCATCTGGCCGCCACAGGTACACGCGCTCGTAGGTGCGCACGTCGGCCTCGGGATTGTCATAGTCCTCGTCGAACCGCGTGCCCGCCCGCATGTCGAGCAGGTGCTGGACCGTGGCGCCCTCGAACGAGGTTCCGTGCAGTTCGGGCACGATGTCGGTGACGAGGGCGGAGGCGTCGAGGAAGCCGCGGCCGACCAGCACGCCGGCCACCGTGGAGGTGACCGACTTGGACACCGACATCAACAGGTGCGGGACATCCGGTGCCAGGCCGTTGAAGTACTGCTCGGTCACGATCCGGCCCCGGTGGAGGACGAGGAAGCCGTCGGTGTGGGTATCGGCCAGCATCTCAGCGACACTCAGTTCTCGGTCGTCACTTCGGAACCGGATTCCGGCGATATCCCTTTGGTCCGCTGCCAGCCGCCATACCGGCCCGGTACCGCGCGGGATGCGCGCAGTCGGGATCAGCTCCCGCACGTGCTGGAACGCCCACCGGTTGAACGGCGGATCCTGCCAGTTCGCGAGCGTGACCTGTGATTGCGCGCCGAACGGCGGGGTGCCGGACATCAGCCCAGGGTGCACGGGGCTCGCGCCGGCGCTGCCTCCTTGTGCCGTCACAGCGCTGGACGCCGGGCTGGTGCGTCTAGCCAGGGAAGCCGTTCCTCGTGTGCCGCCGCGATCCGGAACACCGTGACGTCGTCATAGGTCTTCCCGACGATTGACAGGCCGGTGGGCACACCGTCGCGGGACAGGCCGGAGGGCACGCTCATGACGGGGCACCGGCTGGCGATGTTGAACGGCAGGGTCATCAGCACATCCATCCAGTCGGCGCTCGTGCGGCCGTTCACCTCGACCGGCTGGCCCGGGTCGTATTCGGCTGTCAGCGCCGGAACCGCGAAGGTGGGGCAGATCAGTGCGTCGAAATCTTCGAGCAGTTGCCCAAGCGGGGCATAGATCTGCCCTTCCAGGGCAAGGCCGGTCACGAATTCGTCCTTGGACACTTGATCCGACTCGGCGACGAAGCTCCGCGTGTAGGAGGTCAGTTCGTCCGCATGCTTGGCGTAGATCTCCCTGACTGATGGGCCGAAAATCATCCCGAAGTGGATCCGGGCTGCTCGCTTGATCGTCTCCAGGTCCCACGGCAGCCCGACTTCCTCGACGACGGCGCCCGCGTCGCGCAGCCGGTCCGCGGCCGCCCGGCTGTTGGCGGTCACGTCCGCGTCCACCTCGTAGCAGCCCAGGTCGGCCGAGAAGGCGATCCGCATCCCGGCGATCGGTGCCAGCTCGGCGGGTATGTCGAGCTTCGGGCGGATCGATGCGATGTCGCTCGGGTGCGGCCCGGCGATCACGTTCTCCAGCAGCGCGCAGTCGGCGACTGTCCGCGCCAGAGGGCCCTCGTGGCAGTAGTGATCGAGGTTGAAGATGGCCATCTCGGGCACGCGCCCGTAGGGGGGTTTGAACCCGACGACGCCGCAGAACGACGCGGGAATCCTGATCGAGCCGCCGATGTCGGAACCGGTCGCGAGCGTTGCCGTCCCGGCGGCGAGCGCCGCGGCCGATCCGCCGCTGGAACCACCCGGCGAGTACCCGGTGTGCCACGGATTGCGGGTGACGCCCCAGAGCCGCGACCAGGTCACTGGCGCGCAGGAGAACTCCGGGGTCGTGGTCCGGGCGTGCACGATGCCTCCCGCGTCGAGGATCCGCTGCACAAAGGCGGCGGTCTCCTCCGCGACGGCGTCGCGCAGCGGCAGCGAACCGAGCGTGTTGCGCTGCCCGGCGATCTCGGCCTCTTCCTTCACCGCCACCGGCAGGCCGTCAAGGGGCAAGGGCGGCACGCCCCGGCCCGCGTATCGGGCCTCGGCCCCCCGCGCCTGGTGCAGCGCTTGCTCGTAAAAGGTCTCCGCGAAGGCGTTGATCTCTGGCTCAACGGCCTCGGTGCGTTTGATCACCGCGCTGACCAGCTCCACCGGTGACAGCTCGCGCGCCCGGAACAGGCGCAGCGCCTCGGCTGCGGTCAGATAGTGCAGGTCGGTCATGGCACGCCGGTTTCCTCCCCGGTGCCGGGCCGGCCCCGGCGCCTCGGTTTCCAGCCCGGACGTGGCACGCTCGCGCGGAGCCGCTGCGTGTACGGATGCTGCGGATCATCGAGCACCTGGGCAGTGGGGCCGCGCTCGACCACCTTCCCGCGGTGCAGCACGATCGCCTCGTCGGTGAGCTGACGCACGACGGCCAGGTCGTGGCTGATCAGGATGTAGGAGACCTGGGTGTGGTCGCGTATGTCGGCGAGCAGGTTCAGCACCTGGGCCTGGATCGACACGTCCAGGGCCGCGACAGACTCGTCGAGGATCAGGATTTCGGGCTGCGCCGCGAGCGCCCGGGCGATCGCGACTCGCTGCCGCTGGCCGCCTGAGAGCGACCGGGGCAGCGCCCTGGACTGGCGCGTGTCCAGGCCAACCAGGTCGATGAGCTCGGCGGTGCGGGCCCGCCGGCGGTCCGCGGGCCAGCCGTGATGCAGCCTGAGCACCTCGTCGATCGTGGCCTCGGCGGTCTGGCGGGGGTCGAGGCTCGTGTACGGATCCTGGAACACGATCTGCACCTCGCGCCCCCGCCGGCGCCGGTCACGCGTGGACCGAGCGGGCCGCGACCGGTCGTGGCCGCACGCGGCGATGGTTCCGTTGGTAGGCCGCTCGAGGCCGACGATCATCCGGGCGATCGTGGTCTTCCCCGAGCCGGACTCGCCCACAATGGCCAGCGACCGGCCCGGCGGGAGATCGAAGGAGACGTCGTCGACGGCGACCAGCTCGCCGAACTCCTTGCGAAGTCCCACCGCCTGAAGCACCGGGGCGGCATTGCCTGTTTCAGCCATCCGGGGCACCCCTAAGCCCTCCAAGCTGGCCGCGCAGCTCATGTGCCCGGGCGCAGCGCGACACCCCGCCATCTAGTTCGGCAAGGTCGGGCACCGCGGTGCGGCAGATGTGTGTGGCGTACGGACAGCGGGGCGCGAAGGCACACTCCTGCGGCGGTGCCTCGAACGCGGACAACGGCCTGCCGGGGATGGCGCGCAGCCGGTGCGCCGTCTGTGTGATGTCCGGGCGGGCCGCAGCCAGCGCGGCGGTGTAGGGGTGCAGCGGATCGTCATGCAGCAGCGCGGAGGCGCGGATTTCGACGATCTGGCCGGCATACATCACCGCGGTGCGGTCGCAGATGGCTGCCGCCAGGTCCAGGTCATGGGTGATGAACAGCATCGCCAGGCCGAACTCCCGGCGGAGTCCGTCGAGTATCGCCATGACCTCGGCCTGGGTCGTGACGTCGAGCGCGGTTGTCGGCTCGTCTGCCAGCAGCAGCCGGGGCTTGGTGAGCAGCGCCGCGGCGATCATGACCCGCTGCAGCATTCCGCCTGACATCTGGTGCGGGTACTGCCGGAGCCTTTTCGCGCCGTCGTCGATGCCCACCTGGGCGAGCATCTCCACCGCCCGGCGCCGCGCCTCGGCCGCCGGCACGGCGAGGTTTGCCTGGAGCGCCTCGGTCATGAAGTCACCGATGCGCCGGACCGGGTTGGTGTGCGCGCGCGGATCCTGGAAGATCATCGCCACCTGGTTGCGGTACCGGCGCAGGCCGGCGCCGGTGAGCCCGTTGACGTCCTCGCCCCCGAACCGGATCGAACCGGTGACCTCGGCGCCGCGCGGCAGCAACCGGTCGATCGCACGCGCGGTCATGGACTTGCCCGATCCTGACTCACCGACCAGGCCTACGGCCTCGCCCGGCCGCACCGTCAGCGAGACGTCCCGCAACACGGGGCGCTTCGCGCCGTTGATTTCCAGCAATACGCTCAGCCCGGCGACGTCGAGCAGCGGCGTGGCCGTGGCCCCGGGGGACTCTGGCGCGGCGACCGCTGCCGGGTCGCTCATCGGCGTCCCGCTTCAGCGTGCTCGAACAACCGCTCGCCCAGCACGTTGACCGCGATGACGACGGCGACGATGCACACCCCGGCCGAAAGAGCTGGCAGCGGGTAGCCCTGGACAATCCCTGTCTCGTTCTCCGAGATCATCACGCCCCAGTCGGGCCGGGGCGGCTGCACCCCGAGGCCGAGGAAGGAGATGGCCGCCAGATCGACCATGGCGTAGCCGAACAGGATCGTCGCCTGCGCCACGATGAGCGGCAGCATGTTGGGGATCAGGTGACGAAGGCAGATCGAGGTTGCTGACGCTCCCTGGACCTCGAGCGCCGCGACGTAAGGCTGGCTCCGCTCCCGGAACGCCGCGCCGCGCAGCACGCGTGCGACGTACGGCATGTAGGCCAAGGACAGGGCGATCGCGGCGGCTGGAAGGCCCGCTCCGAAGACCGCGGTGGCGAGCACCGCGAGCAGGATTCCCGGGAACGCGAACAATATGTCCAGCCCGGAGGAGATCGCGGCGTCGGCGGCGCCCCGCCGCCATGCTGCGATGACAGCCAGCACGGCGCCGGTGATCATGCTCACGATCACGACTACCAAGGGTCCGAGCATCGAGGTTTGTGCACCCACCAGCAGCCGGGAGAGCACGTCGCGGCCCTGGACGTCGAACCCGAGCAGATGGCCACCTATCGGGCCGATCCAGGCCAGGGACAGGTTGGGCAACTCGGGATCATAGGGGGCGAGCAACGGCCCGAAGATCGCAGCGAACGTCGCGGCCGCGAGGATGATCGCCGACGCGATGCCGGCGGCGCCGGTCGCGCGCACGCTTGTCAGGGCCCGGAACCGCGGGGCTTCGATCGCGGTGGGGATCCCGGTGCTCACGTCGCCCGGCTTCCCAGCGAGACCCGCGGGTCCAGCACCGAGTAGAGCATGTCAACGAGCAGATTGACGATGACGAACGCGCTGACGAGCAACAGCGAGATGCCCTGCACGACGGCAAGGTCCTTCGACTGGGCGGCCTGCACCAGGTAGGCCCCGAGCCCGTTCAGGCTGAACGCGGTCTCCACCACGGCCGCCACCGCTATCAGCGACGCGATCGTGATGCCGGCGACCGTGGTGATCGGGATCGCCGCGTTCCGCAGGACATGGCGCCTGATCACCTGCCTGCCCGGGATACCGCGGCTCACCGCCGTCTGCACATGCTCACGCTCGCCCTCCCCACGGACCGACGCTCTGGTGACCCGGGCGACGATCGCGAGCGATGAGATGGCCAGCGCGAACGCCGGCAGCGTGAGGTGCCGGATGTTGTCCACCAAGCCGGTGCCGTTGCCGATGGCGGGAAACCAGCCCAGCTTCACGGCGAACACCAGGATGAGCACGATCGCGGCGACGAACGCCGGGATTGCCGCGGAGATCGCCGTGACCACCACCGTGCTCGTGTCGAGCACCCCGGGCCGCAGCCCGGCTACCAGCCCCATGCCGATTCCGAATACGACGATCAGCAGCGAGGAGTACAGGACCAGCCCGGCCGTGGTCCAGATCCGGGACGCTATCAGCGTCGACACGTTCTCCCGCAGCGTGATCGAGATCCCGAGGTTGCCGTGCAGGACATTGTCGAGCCAGTACCAGTACTGCGCGAAGAACGGTGCGTTGAGATGGTAGCGCTGCTCGAGGATGCGCACGCTGCTGGGTGGCAGCGACCGGCCTCCGGACAGCGCGGCGATCGGGTTCCCCGGCGCCAGGTACACCGCCGCGAAGATGACGAAGCTCGCGACAAGCAGGCTGATCAGCAGCATGGCCAGCCGACGGGCGACAAATCTCCAGCGCATCGCCTCAGCCGGTCCCGCCGAGGCTGTTGGCCCAGGGCGCGAACATATAGGCGAACGACGCCACCGCCCCGGACAGCTTGCTGCTCAGCATGAGCTGTTGCGTCGGCTGCACGTCCGGGATCCACGGCAGTTGCTGCATGGTGAGCTTCTCCGCCCGCACCACGAGCGCCGCCCGCTGGTTCGGGTTGGCCGTGCTCCGCGCCTGCTCCAGCGCCGAGACGATCTGCGGGTTGTTGAAGTTGTCGTAGTTCTGCGAACCGCCGGGCAGGTCGAACGTGGCGAGCATCGATGCCGGGTCGGCGTAGTCGCCGTAGTTCACCGTCAGGAACCCGTCGATGCCCTGCCGGGCCTTGGGGTCGATGAAGAAGTTGATGTAGTTCTGGGCGGACACCGATTTGAGGACTGCCTTGAGGCCGATCGCCTGCGCCGCTGCCTGGTAGGCGCCCGCGTCCGCGGAAATGTCCGCGAGCTGGCTGGACGTGCCGATCGTGATCGTCTTTCCGGTGGCGCCCGCGGCCTGCACGAGCTTCTTGGCCTCGGCGAGGTTCTGGCTGACCACGGGCGAGCGGGCATAGGCGGCGTTGAACACGGACTTGCCATAGCCGAACGTCCCGGGGTTGGACACCCAGCGCGGCATCAGGGCCGCGCCCCGGTACACCGAGTCGATGATGCCCTTCCGGTCGAGCGCCAGCGACAGCGCCTGGCGCACCCGGACGTCGCCGAGCGCGCCGGAGAAGCTGGACACGATGAACGCGTCTGTCGACCAGCCGGGCCCTTGGTAGACCCGGACGGTTCCGCTGTGCTGGAGCTGGCTCAGCGTCGGAATCCCGCCGGAGCTGTAAGAACCCTGGATCGCGCCAGTCAGCATCGCCGAGGTGAACGACGAGATGTCCGATGCTCCCTTGAGCAGGATCTGCCTGACAAGGGGCTTGACGGAGGAGTTCCAGTAATGCGGGTTCGCGACAGCGGTCACGCCGACGCCGGGCTTGAAGGACTTGAACATGTAGGAGCCGGTGCACATGATGCTGCCGGCCGGGGTGCCGTAATTCTTGCCCTGCTGCTCCGCGAAACTCTTCTCGATGACGATGCCCGGCATCGAGGCGAGCTCGCCGGGAAGCCAGTAGTCCGGCTGCTTCAAGGTGATGGTCACCTGGCTGGACCCGGTCGCCTGAATCGACTGAACCCGGTTAAACACGAGCCCGTAGAATCCGCCGAGCTTGGTATTGGTATTCCGCTCCAGGCCGTAGACGACGTCGGCCGGCGTCACCGGGTGACCATCCCAGAACGTCGCCCCCGGCCTGAGGGTGAACACAAGCTGGGTTGGCGACCGGTAGGACAGGGTGGCCAGGCCGGAGTGCAGCGAGCCGTCCGGCGCCTGCCGGAGCAGCGACTCGCACATCAAGGTGACAGCGGTGTTTTCCGGGTAGTCGAAGGCGTAGATCGGATCCAGCGAGTTCACGTCCCGGTACACCGCCCAGGTCACCGAGGACACTGGTGCGGTACCCGCCGGCGTCGTGGTCACCAGCCCCTTGGTCGCCGAGACGTTGCCCGACGCAGGGCTCCCGGCCGACCGCCCGCAGGCGGAGCTCACCAGCGCCAGCGTCGCTGTCGCAGCGACGGCAACTGCCCAGCGGTTCCGTCTCCCGCGCATCTGTCCTCCTCGATACCGCTCCGCCCGTCCTGGGCGGAGCTCAGTGTTGCTGATACACGACCTGGCCCCGGATCCAGGTCTGGACGACCACCGACTGACAGATCTCCTCCGCCGGAAGGTGGGCCAGGTCGGCGTTCACAACGGCAAAATCAGCGTCGAGGCCCTCCCGGATCGAACCGGTCACCGCATCGAGGCCATTCACCCTGGCGCTACCTGAGGTGTAGGCGGCCAGAATGGACGCCAGGCCGAGGGCCTGCTCAGGGAGGAAGGAATCGCCGCCCTGGCCCCCCGCCATAACGGGCAGGCTCCTGTTTACCGCGACGTGCGCTCCCCACAGCGGGTTCGGGCTGCTCACCGGCCAGTCGCTGCCCGCGCACAGCGGTGACCCGCCAGCGTGCAGCGCCCGGAAGGGGTACTGCCAGCCCGCCCGGCGCTCGCCGAGGAACGGGATGGTCAGCTCGTCCATCTGGGGCTCGTGGGTTGCCCACAGCGGCTGGATGTTGGCTGTTGCGGAAAGGCGGGCGAAGCGAGGGATGTCGTCGGGATGGACCACCTGGAGGTGTGCCAGATGGTGCCGGGGCCCGTGGGCGCCGTTGGCCCGCCGGGCGCCCTCGACGCCGTCCAGCGCGTTGCGGACGGCGCGGTCGCCCAGCGCGTGGAAGTGAACCTGGAAGCCTTCGCGGTCAAGCGCGGTGACGAACCTGGGGAGCTCGCCCGGGTCGATGAAATCCAGGCCGGCCGCGCCGGTCGAGCACCCATCGCCGTCCAGGTACGGCTCCAGCATTGCGGCCGTGTGGTTCTCGGCCACTCCGTCCAGCATCATCTTCACGCTCGTGGCATGGAACCGGCCGGCTTGCCCGTTCCGGCGGCTTTCGAGCAGCTCCGGCAGTTGCTCCAGGCCACGGTCCCGGTCCCACCAGAGCGCACCCACCACGTTGGCCAGCAGCGTGCCTCCCTGCGCCGCTCGCAGGTAGGCGCCCATCGGATCGGGCGCGCTATGGTGACTGCCGATGATCGCATCCTGCCAGCCGGTGATGCCGAGCGAGAGGAGGTGGTCCTGCGCAAGCACGAGCGCTTGGTCCCAGCCCGCCTCGGTGACCGGTGGCAGCAGCCGGGATACCAGCCAGGCCGCACCCTCCTGAAGCATCCCGTTCGGCTCCCCCGCGGCGTCCCGCTCGATACGGCCGTCGGTGGGATCCGGGGTTGACCTGTCGATTCCGGCCAAGGCGAGAGCCGTGCTGTTGACCCAGGCCCCGTGGCCATCCCGGTTGGGCAGGAACACCGGCCGGTCGGCTACCACCGCATCCAGCAGGTCGCGGGTCGCGACGCCACCGGGGAAGGCGTCCATGGACCAGCCGCCGCCGGTAATCCACTCCTCGTCCGGGTGGTCCCTGGCGTAGGCGGCGACAAGCGCGGCATAACCGGCCGCGGTGTCGGCCCCTTGGAGGTCACAGTGGCGCAGCTGGTCGCCGGCGAACACCGGGTGCGCGTGGGCGTCGATGAACCCGGGCAGGATCGTGCCGCCGTGAAGGTCCACCGAGGCTGCCCCGAAGGGCGGTCCCAGCAGCCCGACCTCGGTGATCTTCCCCTCGCGGATCCGGACGCCGGTACCCGCAGGGAGGAATTGGCTGCCGTCAAAGACGGTGCCGTTCCGGAAGGCCAGTTCCTCACCAGCCAGCGCGCTCACCTCCCCTGGCCA
>Ga0207699_10000771_pt1 | contig 15353 bp, 14 predicted proteins | sample LARL51metaG_FD_184344 | JGI IMG/M metagenome (GOLD analysis project Ga0207699, IMG submission 184344) | Corn, switchgrass and miscanthus rhizosphere microbial communities from Kellogg Biological Station, Michigan, USA - LAR L5-1 metaG... | ecosystem: Host-associated > Plants > Roots >...
GTGCGCGAAGCCGATCCTGGCCGGGGGGATGGTGCAGAGCAGTTCGCTGGTCGGCACGGGCGGCGGATGCATGTGGGTCATCAGCGCCCGGTCCCGCTCGACCACCATGGAGACCGTCACCGGAGAGTGCCAGTCGGAGAACCGGCGCGAGTACGTCAGGTCGACGCCTTCCTGCTCGGTCAGCGTCGACCAGCAGAAGTCCCCGTACACGTCGTCGCCGAAGGCGGCGGCCAGGGACGTGTGCACGCCCAGCCGGCTGGCCGCGATGGCAAGGTTGGCGATCCCGCCCGGACACGATCCCATCCCGGAGGCCTGGAGTTCGGTGCCGCGCACCGGCATGGAATCCAGACCGGTGAAGACGACATCGAAAAACACGGTGCCGTGCACAAACAGGTCGTACTGGTCGTCGTGCTGCTCGCTCATCCCGGCTCTCCCGCTGGCCCCCCGATGATCGCCTGTCAGGCCAGTCTGCCCGATAGGGTCGGGGCGTGCGAGTCACCATCCTCGGCGGCGGTGGGTTCCGGGTGCCGCTTATCTGCCGGGAGCTAGCCGTCAGCGGCCTCACCGTCGACGAGGTCGTGCTGTACGACGTGGTGCCCGAACGGCTCGGCGTCATCTCCGCCGTGCTCACCGCCGGTGGCCTGCCGCTGCGCACCACCACCGAGCTGGACACGGCCCTGCGCGGAGCCGACGTGATCTTCGCGGCGCTGCGCGTGGGCGGCCTTGACGGCCGGGTCGCCGACGAGCGCTCCGCGCTGGACGCCGGCGTTATCGGGCAGGAGACGGTCGGCGCGGGCGGACTGTCCTACGCGGCCCGCGCGGTCCCCGTGGTCGACGCGATCGCGCGGCGGGTGGCCGAACTGGCCCCGCGGGCCTGGGTCATCTCCATGACCAACCCGGCCGGCATCGTAACCGAGGTCATGGCGGCCACGCTCGGCCCGCGGGTCGTCGGCGTCTGCGATTCTCCCACGGGACTGGTCCGCCGGGCCTGCGCGGCCGCGGGCGTGGATCCGGGCGGCCGGCTGGCTCAGATGCCGGACGGGGTCGAGGTGGACTACCTGGGGCTCAACCACCTGGGCTGGCTCCGCGGGCTGCGGGTGAACGGCACCGACCGGCTGCCCGGGCTGCTGGCCGACCCGGACGCGGTGAAGCGGACCGAAGAGGGGCGGCTGTTCGGCGCCGACCTGCTGCAGGCCCTCGGCACGATTCCGAACGAGTACCTGTACTGGTACTACGCCCGTTCCGAGGCGCTGCGGGACGTGCGAGCGGCCGGCCGGACGCGGGCCGAGCACGTCCGGGCCGAGCAGCAGCGGTTCTTCGCGGCCGCCGCCGCGGCCCCCGACGTCGCCGCCGCCTTGTGGGCCGAAGCAAACGACGAGCGCAACCGCAGCTACTTCGCGGAGCTTCGCTCCGGTGAGCGGGACGCCACCGACGTCGAGGCGGGCGGTTACGAGGCCATCGCGATCGGGCTGGCCGCCGCCCTGACCGGATCGGCGCCGGCCCGGCTCATCCTGAACGTCCGCAACGGCGGTACGGTCCCGGCGCTAGCCCCGGACGCGGTCATCGAGACCGTGTGCCAGGTGGACGGCGACGGAGCGATGCCGCTCCCGGTGGCGCCGCCGTCAGATCACGAGCTGGGCCTGATGAGCACGGTGAAGAGCTGCGAGCGGGCCATCACCTCGGCCGCCCTGACCGGCTCGGCCGAAGACGCGCTCCGCGCCTTCGCGCTGCATCCCCTGGTCGGGTCGCTGGAGGCCGCCCGCACCCTGTCCGCGGCCGCGCTGGCCGATGCTGCCGCGCACACCGCAAGACTGTGACCTATGTCGTCTCGCTGATCGTCATCCGACGTGAACCGGCCGGTGCCGGGGTGCAATAGAGAGGTGATGGACGACGACGACCTGGTCGCCCGGGTAGCAGCCGGCGACGATACGGCTCTTCGCGAGCTGTTCGGCAGGCACGCGTCGTGGCTGGCGATCCGGCTGCGGGCGGTGCTGCCCGCGGCCGACGTGGAGGACGTGCTGCAGGAGACGTTCCTCGCCGCCTGGCGCGGCGCGGGCGGATACCGGCCGCAGGGTGCCTGCGGCGGCTGGCTGTGGGGGATCGCCCGTCGTCAGGCTGCGCTGCTGCTCCGTCGCCGGGGATCGGCCGAACGGGCCGCGACCTCGCTGCCCGACCATCTGACGGTCGGCCCGGCCGGGCACGACCCGGCCGAGATCGCGCTGGCCCGGGCCGACCTCGAGGTCGCGGTCGCAGCGCTAGGCCCGGAGGGCAGCCCGGAACGTGAGGTGTGGCGGCTGATGTACGAACAAGACCGCCCGGTGGCCGAGGTGGCCGAGTTGCTCGGCGTGCCGCCGGGCACGGTCAAGAGCCGTGCGCACCGGGCCCGGCGGCTGCTGCGGGCCGCCCTGCGGGTAGCCGAGGGAGGGATGAGATGAACGGTCCGCCAGACGACGTCGATCTGAGCCGGGTGTGGATCTCGGTAGCTGCCCAGGTGTGGCGCCGCCAGCCGGGCTGGCTGGAGCGGACGGCCGGCCGTCTGCTCCGCTCGCCCGGCCTGGCGCGGGCCCTGCTGACCACTCCGTCCCTGCTGCTGCCCTGGCTGCTGACCAGCATCGTGGTGCTCGCCGCGGGGGCCGCCGCGACGACGGGCAGCGGCCAGCCGGTGGTGGCGCTGCTCGCGCCGGCCATGGCGGCGGCGGCCATCGCCTACTCCTACGGGCCCGGCATGGACCCGGCCTGGGAGCTGTCCTGCAGCATGGCGGTCAGCGACCGGATGGTGCTCTTGGTCCGGGCTCTCGCGGTGTTCGCGGTCAACGCCGTGCTCGGGCTGGCCGCCTCGGTCGCCTCGGTCGTCTCGGTGTCCGGGCCGGGTGGCGGTACCGCGGCCGCGGTCACCTTCGGCTGGCTGATCCCGATGACCGCGGTCTGCGCCTTCGCGCTGGCCGTGGCGACGGTGGCCCGGTCGGCCAGCGCGGGTGCGGCGGCCGGGGTCGGTGCCTGGCTGATCACGGTGCTGTGCGGCCAGGTGGCCAGCGGGCACTTCTCCGCAGCGGTCAGCGACACCGTGCTGTTCCTGCCCTACCTGGCGATCGGCGCGGGCTGCGCCGCGGTCGCCGTCTACGCGACGCGGATCCCGAGAGGAACCTTGTGATGAACGTCGAGATCAGCGATCTGACCAGGCGGTTCGGCCGTCACCAAGCTGTGGCCGAGGTGAGCCTGCAGGCGGGTCCCGGGGTATTGGGCCTGCTCGGCCCGAATGGAGCGGGCAAGACCACGCTGCTGCGCATGATGGCCACCGTGATCCCGCCGACAACCGGCCACCTGCGACTGCTCGGCCGGGACCCGGGTGCCTACGGGCCCCGGCGCGAGGTGCGCCGCAGGCTCGGGTACCTGCCGCAGAACCTCGGGTACTACCCGGGCTTCACCGTGGCGGAGTTCGTGGAGTACTTCGCGCTGCTGAAGGAGATGCCGGCCGCCCGGGTGCCGGCCGCGGTGGCGACCGCGGTCGAACGGGTAGACCTGAGCGGCAAGGCCAGGGCGAAGCTGCGCACCCTGTCCGGCGGGATGCTCCGCCGGGTGGGCATCGCGCAGGCCATCGTCAACGAGCCCGAACTGCTCCTGCTCGACGAGCCGACGGCCGGGCTCGATCCGGAGCAGCGGGTTCACTTCCGCACCCTGCTCCGCGAGCTCGGCCAGCGGGCCACCGTGGTCGTGTCCACCCACCTGGTCGAGGACGTCGGCGCGGCCTGTTCGCAGGTCGCGCTCATGGACCAGGGCAAGATCGTCTTCGTGGGCACGCCGGGCGAGCTGACCGCCCGCGGCACCGAGCACGGCACCGGCGACGCGCCGCTGGAACGCGGCTACACCGCCGTGCTCGCGGCGGCCCGGGCATGACCGCCGCCAGTGCCCCGGCCGCACCCCGGTCGGCGGTGGCGAGGCGCGGCGCCGGGTCAGCGGTCCTCGGCTCGGGCCGGCTGCTGCGGCTCGAGCTGCGCCACAACGCGATGCTCTGGCTGCTCCCAGTCGCGTTCGCGCTGTTCTTCTACAACGGCTACCGGGAGATCATGGCGCTGCCACCGATGTGGAACCTGCGCGCCATGACCGTGCAGAACCGGCTGCTGCTCGACCTGCTGATCCCGGTCACCGGGGCGGCGGCCTGGATGGGGTCACGGGAGGGCCGCCGGGGCATCACCGACCTGGTAGCGGTCACGGCCCGGCCGCGCTGGTCCCGCCAGCTAGTCATCTGGGCCGCCACTACGGCCTGGGCCGAGCTAGCCTGCCTGGCTTGCGTCGCGGTGGTCTACCTCATCACCGCACGGCAGGCGTCCTGGGGCGGCACGCTGTGGTGGCCGGCCGTGGTCAGCGTGGCGGGCGTCCCGACGCTGACCGCGATCGGGTTTGCCGCCGGGGCCTGGTTTCCCGGGCGGTTCGTCACTCCGCTGGTCACGGTGGTGATGTTCTTCGGGGTGGCGTACGGCACGCAGGCGGCCTCCGGGGATCACTCGTACTGGCAGATCTCGCCGCTGACCACCGGGGCGGTCGGCATCGGCGCGGCGCCCGGGGTGGCCAGCTTCTACCCGTACCTGCCCGACCTGTCCATCGCACAGGTGATGTTCACCGTGGGCCTCACCGTCGCAGTCCTCGGAGCGCTGGGGATCCCCGTGGCCCGGATGCGCTGGCTGGCCGCCGTGATCACCGTGACCGGCCTGGCGACGGCCGGGACCGCGGTCGCGCTGGCCGGTACCGGGCGGCTCGACCCGCACGGCATGATCGTCATCCCGGCGCTGCACGACGCGGCCAGCGACCAGCCGGTCCGCTACACGCCGGCCTGCAGCCGCACCCCGATCCCGGTCTGCGTGAACCCCGCGTACGCGGGGTTCTTGCCCGCCGTGACCGCCGCGGTCGGGCCCGAGCTCACCGAGTTCGCCGGCCTGCCCGGCGCTCCCGCCAGGCTCAGCCAGGTTCCATTGGTCTACCGGCAGGTATCAGGCAACGGCGTCACCGTCGGCGGGATCGGAACCGGCCCGGCCGCGTTCGCGCTACCCGATCAGGTGCCGGGCTGGCTGGGCACGACCGACGCCGAGTTCGCCGCGCAGCTGGACGAGGGTCTCGGGCTACACCTGGCGAGCCACGTCATCCTGGGCGATGGCCCGGCATCCGCCGGCGCGCCGAGCCAGGCCGAGCTGGCGGTCATCGCGGGCTCGGTCAGGTTCCCGCCCTCCGTCGAAAGCCGCGACCTGGGCCCGCTGTATGGCCAGGTGCTACCGCAGCCCGGTAGCCCGGCCGCCCTTGCCGCCCGGCGGTTCGCGGCGCTGACCCCGGCCGCCCGGCACGCCTGGCTGGCGGGGCACCTGACCGCGCTGCAGGCTGGCCGCGTCTCGCTGGAACAGCTGCCATGACGGCGGTCGCGGTACGCCTGGTGCGCCTGCACGCCGCGAGCCGCCGCCTCCCGGCCGCCCTAGCCCTGCTGGCGGCGTGCGCCGCCGGCCTGCGGGGCATGCTGTACGGGCACTGGGACAGCTACGGCGCGCTCCAGCTGCCGCTGATCTTCGAGGCCGCCTGCGCCGCCATCATCGCGGTCACGGCGGGCAGCCCGTTCGGCGAGCCGGAACGCGCGACCGGTCGGTGGCTGCCGTATCTGCGGCTGGGCACGGCGGTCACGCTCACCGCGCTGGCGTCCGGCGCGCTAGCCGCGGCCGGAACCGGTATGCCGCTGGCCGGCGGCTTTGCGGACATCGTGCGCAACGTGGCCGGACTGACCGGCATCGGCCTGCTGTGCGCCACGCTGCTCGGCGCGCCGCTCGCCTGGACCGGCCCGCTCGCCTACATGGTGGCCGGGGCGTACGGACTGTACACAGACTGGCATCCGCCCGTGCTGAGCACCCCCTGGCTGTGGCCGGCCCGCCCGCCCCACGACGCCGGCGGAGCGCTGTGCGCCGCCGTGGTGTTCGCCGCCGGGCTGGCCGCGATCGCGCTCCGCGGCGCACGGGAACGTCCCAGCGGCGACGGCCCGGGTTAGCGCGCGCCCGCGGGGCCTCACACCCCATCGACCAGGGCGACGCGGATGCTAGAAGCCGCGGAAGATCTGCCGGAGGTCGTCGAGTTCGACCCCGGCGGTCTCGGCCGGCGGGGTATGTGCCTCGTCCAGCCGCCCGTAGACCAGACGGATCAGCGCCTCAGCGGGCAGCCGCAGCTCGGACGGGCCCGGTTCGGATGGTGCGTCGCCGTCCACGGGCGTGAGCGTGACCTCATCGCCGGTCGCCAGGATGAACTGGCGTTCCGGGTCGCTGGTGGACACGCGCACCGTGCGCTGCTGGCCGTCTGGCTTGGCGCTCCTGCCCGCGACCTGGTCCACCATGTCGATGAGCAGGGCGACGGCGTCCGGGGCCAGCGTGGCCGCCGGGTCGAGCGCGACCAGCACATCCCAGGTATGGACCGCGTGCTCGCTGAGGCGCAGCCGCGCGAAGCCGGTCGTGTCGATATCCATCCCGAACAGGTTCAGGTGCAGCCGGGCCCGCTCATCGGCGTCCATGGACTCCAGTCGCTCCAGCGTGGCCTGGTCGGCGCGCAGCGCGTCCGTCGCCTGGGCCTGCGGGTCCTTGGCGTTCCACTTGTCCCAGACCGGCGGGAACTCCTCGCGGGTCGGCGGCTCCTGCCCGGCCAGCCCGGCCTCGAGTATCAGGCCGAAGATCTCGGCCTGCGACCCCAGGTGCGACAGCACCTGGGCGATGGTCCACTCGCTCGGGTAGGACCGCTGCGCCAGCTGGTCCGGGCCGAGGGGTTGGACACTGGCGCGCAACCGGTCGTGGGAGTGACGCAGCGCGCTGATCCACGGGTCCGGGCTAGCTTCCATGTGTGTTGTCTCCATTGCCGCATATCGGGGAAATCCACCCGGCAGCCTACGCCCGCTGCCTGGCGGCGGTTCGGGCGCCTCCGGCGGCTCCGCTATCAGCTTGACTCGGCCTCGCGCCGGCTCATAGCGTCGTGCTGCTAGGTAAGCAGCACAGCTCTGGTCATCGGGGGACCCAGCTGACTCGGTACGCGCGCGATACAGGCCGCCCGTCGGCGGGCGACCGTACCAACGATGCCCGGACCGAGGATGCCCCCGCGGCCCCGTCGCGCTGGCTCGGCCGGCGTCACCTGATGGCCGCCTACGGGGCGTTCGGAGCGTACGCGGTCGCCGCCGCCTTCGTGTCCGGCGGCCGGGACCAGGTCTGGGCCATCTGGGCCGCCTGCGGCTACGCCGTGGCCCTGGCCATGTTGTGGTGCTGGCGCAGCCGCCGGGGCCGGATGGCCGCCGTCGGCGTTTCGGTGGCGCTGGCCGTGGTGGCGCCGCTGCTCTGGCTGTCGGTGGCCTACCCGCTCGAAGACGGGATGGTGGTCATCGACAGGTCGGCGGGCCTCCTGCTACACCACGGGCTGCCCTACCTGGCCGCCGACCAGGTCACCTCCTGGCTCTCCTACAATCCCTACCTCCCGGTCATGACCCTGTTCGGCCTGCCGAACGCGGCCGGCGTCGGCGGCCTGGCGGGCAACTCCGGGGTGTGGATCGCGATCGGCACGGTGATCCCGCTCGCGGCCGCGTTCTGGATCGAGATGAGGCCCCGTGGCTACGACGCGCTGCTCGCCACCGCGGTCGCCGTGGCCTCGCCGGTGGTGGGGCTCAACCTGGCCGTGATCACCACCGATCCGCCGGTGCTGGCGCTGATCTTGCTGGCCCTGGCCCTGGCCGCGCGGCCGGCGGCGTCCCCGGAGGCCGGGCGGACGTCGTGGATCACCGCGATCACCTGCTCCGGTGCCGCGCTGGGCGCCGCCTGCGACCTGAAGTCCACCGCCTGGCTCGCCGTCCCGGTCCTGGCCGCGATGGTCGCGGCCCGCGACGGCGCGCGGGCCGCGGGACGCTTCGTCGCGGCGGTCGCCGTTACCGCCGTGGTTCTCATCGCCGCCCTCGCCCCGGCCGCGCTCACCTCGCTGCGCGGAGCGAACGCCCTGGTGCAGAACAGCGTGCTGTTCCCGCTCGGCCTCACCCACGACAAGACCCCGGCCGAGAGCCTGCTGCCCGGGCACCTGCTCACCGCGCTCGGGCCGGCCGGGCACGTGGCCTCCGTTGGCCTGCTATTCGCGGCCGGGCTCGGCATCGCGATCTCACTCGTGGTCCGGCCGCCCCGCGACGTGCCCGCGGCCGCCTGGCGGCTGGCCATCGGCCTGACGCTGATGTTCCTGCTCGGGCCGCAGGTCCGGTTCGGCTACTTCATCTACCCGCTCGGCCTGATCGGCTGGCTGGCGCTGACCGGCGCTAGCCGAGGACCTCGTCGAGCACCGCGAGCAGCCGACGGGTCATCGACCGCAGCACCGGCAGCCGGGCCAGCCGGACCAGCCGCTCGGCCAGCGGCGCGGTCACGTCGATGAGCCGGTAGGTCTTCTCGCACCCGGGCGAGGAGTCGTGCACCCAGTAGAGCACGATCCCCATCGAGTACAGCCAGAGCAGTTCCGGTAGCCGGCTTCGCAGCCCGGCCGGCACCCGGATCCGCGCGCCCTCGATCACCTCGGCGTACAGCGAGATGGCGGCGGCCCGGGTGGGGGAGGACGCCGTGCTGAACGGGCTCAGCGGGCTAGCCGGCTCGGCCGCGTGCTTGTACAGCTTCGCGGCGAACGAGTGGTACGGCGCCTGCACGTCGATCAGCGCCCGGAGCACGCCGGCGATCCTGCGATCGAGGCGCGTCTCAGTGTCCAGGACGGCTCGGCAGGCGACCGCGTGCTCGGCGTGGTTACGCGCGTAGTACGCGTGAATCAGCTCCTCCTTGGAGCCGAAGTAGTAGTACGCGTTCCCGGTGGCCACCCCGGCTTCCTTGGCGATCGCCCGCATGGTGGTGGCCTCGTAGCCCTGCTCGCGGAACAGCCGCAGCGCGGCCTCGGCGATCGCGCGGCGGGTCTGCTCGCCCTTGCTGCCCCGCCGCCTGGCCCGGTCGGGAACCGGAGACCCGGGCGAGCCCGGGGACCCGGGTGGCTCAGCCGATGAGTCGAGATCGGGCGGCGAGTCGAGATCAGGCAGGTCGAGCTCGTCGACGGCGTTCACGTCCGATGCCATGGCAGACACCCTACGGTCACTGTGAGTGTCCGGGGGCGGCAATGGCGCGGCCGGTCGTTCCACCGGATTTTGAACGCGTTCAAGCCGACCCGTGTTGTCCGGGCCCGCCCGGGCCTGTGAAAGGCTGATCAGGTAACAGACGCGAAGGAGGGTGCGATTGTGCGCGTGGTAGTCGGCGAGCGTATGGGTGGGCCCGAGGTGCTGGCCGTGGCCGACCGGGAGGCGCCGCGGCCGGGGCCGGGCGAGGTGGTCGTGGAGGTCGCCGCGGCCGGCGTGAACTACATGGACATCTACCAGCGCGAGGGCGTGGGCAACTACCGGACCGATCCGCCCTTCGTGCCCGGCGCGGAAGGCGCGGGCACGGTCGTCGCCGTCGGGTCCGACGTCAAGGACCTGTCCGTGGGCGATCATGTCGCCTGGGCCGGCCAGGGGAGCAGTTACGCCGAACAGGTCGCATTGTCCGCGAACCGCGTCGTGCCGGTACCCGACGGGATGAACCTGCAGGTCGCGGCCGCCGCCATCCTGCAGGGTATGACCGCCCACTACCTGTGCACCAGCACCTACCCGGTGCGCGAAGGCGACATCACCGTGGTGCACGCGGCGGCCGGCGGGGTCGGGCTGCTGCTGACCCAGCTGGTCAAGCGGCGTGGTGGCCTTGTTGTCGGTACCACCTCGGGCGGGGAGAAGGTCGAGCTCGCGCTGCAGGCCGGCGCCGATCACGTCGTCGGCTACGACCGCTTCCGCGACATTGTCGACGAGGCCAGTGACGGTGCCGGGGCGCACGTCGTGTACGACGGCGTGGGCAAGGACACCTTCGATGACGGCCTGGCGGCGCTGCGCCCGCGCGGCATGATGGTGCTGTACGGAGCCGCGAGTGGTCAGGTCCCGCCGGTCGACCCGCAGCGGCTGAACAGCGGCGGATCGCTGTTCCTCACCCGGCCCACCCTGGCGCATTACATGGCCGACAGAACCGAACTGCGGTGGCGCGCGGGCGAGGTGTTCGACTGGATCACCAAGGGCGAGCTCGACGTGCGGATCGGCGGCACCTACCCGCTGAGCGAGGCGGCCAGGGCGCATGAGGACCTGGCCGGCCGGCGCACCACCGGCAAGCTTCTCCTCCTGCCCGGGCTCTAGCCGTCGCCGGGGCGGGCAACCACGGCCCGTTCGGCCCGAAACGATTCATATACCTTTAGTTGCAGATGACCAAGTACCAGGCTGGGGCCGCGCGGCGGCCGTACGAGATTACGCTGCTCGTCGTCGCGGTCGCGGCGGCCGGGCTGAACCTGCGTACCGCCATCACCAGCCTGCCGCCGCTGTTCCCCGACCTGCAGACCCAGTTGCACCTGTCGACGGCCACGCTGTCCCTGCTGCGGCGACCCCGGTGATCTGCTTCGGCGTGGTCTCCGCGTTCACCGCCTGGCTGAACCGGCGCTACGGCGAGGAGATGATCCTGCTGGTGGCGCTGGTCCTGCTCACCGCGGGCCTGCTGTTGCGCGGCGTGGCGCCCGGGGTCATGCTGTTCCCCGGCACGGTGCTGGCGGCGAGCGCGATCGCCGTCCTCAACGTGCTTCTGTCCAGTATGGCCAAGCGGCGCTGGCCGGAACGGGCCGGACTGCTCATCGGCATCTACCTGACCACGCTGTCCGCGGGCGCGATCTTGTCCTCGCTGCTCAGCGTGCCGTTGTACGACAGCTCGGGTTCGGTGCAGCTGGCCCTCGGCGTGTGGGCGGTGCCCGCCGCGCTGGCCGTGCTGTTGTGGCTGCCCCAGCTCAGGTACCGCACCGTAGGCCTGGCACCCGCCGCGGCGGACGGCGCGGTGGTAGCCCCGGCGCGAGCCGGCGTCAAGGTGTACCGGTACGCGCTCACCTGGCAGGTCACCGCGTTCATGGCGCTGCAGAGCCTGCTGTACTACGCCGTGCTGTCCTGGCTGCCCACCATCTTCCAGGACCGCGGTGACTCGGCGGTCACGGCCGGCAACCTGCTCGCGCTGATGGGTGTCGGCAACCTCACCACCTCGCTTCTCGTGCCGGTGCTGGCTCACCGCCGACCGAGCCAGCGCGGCCTGGTCGTGCCCAGCCTGATCGGCACCGCGGCCGGGCTGGCCGGGTGTCTGTGGGCGCCGCTCGGCTCGGCCCCGTTCTGGGTCCTGGTCCTCGGCGTCAGCCAGGGTTCGTGTCTCGGCCTGGCCATCTTCTTCATGCTGGCGCGGGCACCGGACGCGGGCGTGGCCGCGTCACTGTCCGCCTTCGCCCAGTCGGTCGGCTACCTGGTCGCCAGCGCCGGTCCGCTGATGGTCGGACTGCTGCACAGCGCCACCGGCAGCTGGAACCTCCCGGTGGTCCTGCTGCTCGTGCTGTGCGCCGCCGAACTCGCCACCGGCCTGCTCGCAGGCCGCCCTCTCCAGCTTCCCTCGGTCACCCCGCCGCCTGCGCCGGAGACCCGGAATACGACACGCGTGTCGGGGACCGGATAATGACAACGAGCTATCCGGGGCCCGAACTCGTACACTCAATTCGGTTAGCGTTCCCCCCATCAGGCCCGTACAGCACATGAGGAGCACGCCGTGACCCTACTGGAGTGCATCAACGGCCCCGAGGACCTGAAGGGACTCAGCCAGGACCAACTCACCCGCCTTGCGGCCGAGATCCGTGACCTGATGATCGAGACGACGGTCAAGGGCGTCGGCGGCCACCTGGGCCCGAACCTGGGCGTGGTCGAGCTCACGATCGCGATCCACCGGGTCTTCGACTCGCCGAAGGACAAGGTCGTCTTCGACACCGGTCACCAGGCGTACGTACACAAGCTGCTGACTGGCCGGGTCGCCCAGTTCGGCACGCTGCGGCGCAAGGGCGGGCTGACCGGCTACCCGTGCCGGGCCGAGTCCGAGCACGACCTGGTGGAGAACTCGCACGCTTCTACCAGCCTGTCCTATGCCGACGGCCTGGCCAAGGCGTACACGCTGCGCGGCGAGCCGGACCGGACCGTGGTCGCGGTCATCGGTGACGGCGCGCTGACCGGCGGGATGGCCTGGGAGGCGCTGAACAACATCGCCTCGGCCAAGGACTCGCGGCTGGTCATGATCGTGAACGACAACGGCTGGTCGTACCAGCCGACGATCGGCGGCCTGGCCGACCACCTGTCCGCGATCCGGGTCAGCCAGCGGTACGAGCACGTGCTCGACTACATCAAGACGTCGCTGTCCCGGACGCCGGTCGTGGGCGGGCCGCTGTACGGCGCGCTGCACGGCGCGAAGAAGGGCCTGAAGGACTTCCTGCAGCCGCAGGTGATGTTCGAGGACCTGGGCCTGAAGTACGTCGGCCCGATCGACGGGCACGACGAGCGGCTGGTCGAGGCCGCGCTGCGCCGCGCCAGGGACTTCGGCGGCCCGGTGCTGGTGCACGTGATTACCAAGAAGGGCCTCGGCTACGCCGCGGCCGAGCAGAACACGGACGACCGCCTGCACCAGGTGCCCGCGGCCGGCGCCCAGCCCGGCACGTGGAGCCGGGTGTTCGGCGACGAGATGGTGAGCATCGGCGCGCGGCGCTCCGACGTGGTCGCGATCACCGCGGCGATGCTCTACCCGACCGGCTTGTCCCAGTTCGCCGCGGCCTACCCGGACCGGGTCTACGACGTGGGCATCGCGGAGCAGCACGCCGTCACCAGCGCCGCGGGCCTGGCCATGGCCGGCCTGCACCCGGTGGTGGCCATCTACTCCACGTTCCTGAACCGGGCCTTCGACCAGGTGCTGATGGACGTGGCCCTGCACAAGCTGCCGGTGACACTGGTGCTGGACCGGGCCGGGGTGACCGGGCCGGACGGCGCCAGCCATCACGGCATGTGGGACGGGTCGATCATGCAGCTCGTCCCGGGCATGAAGATCGCCGCGCCGCGGGACGCCAAGCGGGTGGCCGAGCTGCTCAACGAGGCGGTCGAGGTGTCCGGCGGGCCGACCGTGGTCCGGTTCCCCAAGGGCAAGGTGGGGGGCGAGGTCGAGGCGATCGCCAAGCTGGGCGGCATGGACGTGCTGAGCTCGCCGGGCGAGGGCCTGGGCGCGGACGTCCTGCTCGTCGGCGCGGGCGTGATGGCGCTGACCGGCCTGGAAGTCGCCGGCCGGGTGGCCGGGCACGGGATCGGCGTCACCGTGATCGACCCGCGGTGGACCAAGCCGGTCGACGAGGCGCTGGTGGCCGCGGCCCGGCAGCACCGGCTGGTGGTGACCGTGGAGGACAACGGGCGGACCGGCGGATTCGGCGACGCGGTGGCCCGGCTCCTGCGCGATCACGACGTCGACGTGCCGGTGAAGACGTTCGGCGTGCCGCAGGAATTCCTGAGCCACGGCACCCGCGATGAGGTGCTGGAAGAGGCGGGCCTGACCCCGCAGCACCTGGCCCGGCAGATCACCGAGGCGGTAGCGCTCCGGTCACCCGGCGACGTTCGCGAGACGGCAACGGCCGCTACGGAAGGCCAGCCTGTCGAGTAGCGTAAGCATTTATGCTGAACGTTGCCGTGGTCGGTTCGGGCCCTGCCGGGCTTTACGCCGCCGAGGCGCTGGTCAAGCAGGCGGCGGCGCTGCCGGTGCCTGTCCCGGTGCGCGTGGACGTGATCGACCGTCTCCCCACCCCGTACGGCCTGGTCCGATACGGCGTCGCACCCGACCATAAGTCGATCAAGTCGATCGCGCAGTACCTCCGCAAGGTGCTGGAGAGCCCCGACGTCCGGTTCCTCGGCGGGGTGCACCTCGGCGAGGACGTGACCCGTGACGACCTGGTGTCGGCGTACGACGCGGTGATCTACGCGACCGGGGCGATGCGGGACCGGCGGCTCGGCATACCCGGCGAGGACCTGCCCGGCAGCTACGCCGCCACCGACTTCGTGAACTGGTACTGCGGGCACCCGGACATCGGTGCCGGCGCGTTCACGCTGGACGCCGAGTCGGTCGCCGTGATCGGTGTGGGCAACGTAGCCGTCGACGTGGCCAGGATCCTCGCCCGCGATCCGCACGAACTGCACGCGACCGACGTCCCGCAGCCCGTCCTTGAGGCGCTGCACGCAAGCAAGGTGCGCGAGGTCCACATGATCGGCCGCCGCGGGCCCGCGCACGCCAAGTTCACCACCAAGGAACTGCGCGAGCTGGGTGAACTGCCCGGTGTCGAGGTGGTGGTACACGGCGACGAGGCCGATTTGAACGCGTTCGACCTGGCCGGCGAGGGGGTCAGGCTGGTCGAGTCCGACCGGCGGGTGCGCGGCAACCTGGTGGCGATCACCAAGTGGGCCCAGGGCACCGCAGACCCTTCGGCCGAGCCTGCCACAGGGTCCCCCTCCGGGCACAGCCGCCGGCTGACCGTCCGTTTCTGGCTGCGGCCGACCGAGATCCTAGGTACCGAACGGGTCGAGGGAATCACGCTCGAGCGCACGGCGATCAGCGCCGACGGGAAACTCGGCGGCACCGGCGAGTTCGAGACGCTGGACGCGCAGATGGTGCTGCGTTCGGTGGGATACCAGAGCGTCCCGCTGCCCGGCGTGCCGTTCGACACGCGGGGCTCGGTGGTGCCCAACGCCCAGGGGCGTGTCCTGGGCGAGGATGGCGCGCCGCTGCCGGGCGAGTACGTGGCGGGCTGGCTCAAGCGCGGCCCGACCGGCGTGATCGGCACCAACAAGTCCGACGCGGCCGAAACCGTCCGCTGCCTGCTCGAGGATCTGGCCGGCGGCCCCGGCGAGGGCGACGTCCCGCTGCCGCGCGCTGGCCTGCTGCGCTATCCCGACCGGCCCCCGCCGGCCGCCGACCCGCTGGTCCCGGCCGCGGAGCTGGCGGATCCCGCCGCGGCCGCCGCAGATCCGGCCGGCCCGGCCGCGCCCGCGGACGGGGAGTGGCCGCTGGCTGGCGTGCTCGCCGGGCGCGGCATCGTCCCGGTCTCCTACGCCGAGTGGCTGCGCATCGAGACGGCCGAAGCCGACCTGGCCAAGGAGCTTGGCCGCGGCGAGCGGGTCAAGCTGCACAACGCCGAAGCCATCTGGTCCGCCTGCCGCCCCGAGCCTGAATAACCTCACCCATCCCGTCCCCATCCCCATCCCCGGAATTCCCCCGAAATGGCCGGCCGTTATTGCGGATCGCTGCACCCCCTATGAGGGGAGTAGCTATCCGCAATCTTTATTCCGCCATTTCTCGGCCACGCGCCCGCAATACGGCTGGTGGTTTTTGGTGCTGGTGTCGCCCGTGTGACTGGGGCGATCGCGCGGCGTCTAGCCCGGCGCGCCGAAATGTCAC
>Ga0207699_10000776_pt1 | contig 15261 bp, 12 predicted proteins | sample LARL51metaG_FD_184344 | JGI IMG/M metagenome (GOLD analysis project Ga0207699, IMG submission 184344) | Corn, switchgrass and miscanthus rhizosphere microbial communities from Kellogg Biological Station, Michigan, USA - LAR L5-1 metaG... | ecosystem: Host-associated > Plants > Roots >...
CCACGTCACCCAGCCGCTTCGCCAGGCGCTGCGCAGCGGCCGGATCAATCACGCCTATCTGTTCAGCGGCCCGCGCGGCTGCGGCAAGACGTCCAGCGCCCGCATCCTGGCCCGCTCCCTGAACTGCGTGAACGGCCCGACCCCTGACCCGTGCGGCGTCTGCGACTCGTGCGTGGCGCTCGCCCCGTCCGGCCCCGGCTCGATTGACGTCATCGAGATCGACGCCGCCAGCCACGGCGGCGTTGACGACGCCCGCGACCTGCGCGAGCGGGCTTTCTACGCCCCGGTCGCCGGCCGGTTCAAGATCTACATCATCGACGAGGCGCACATGGTGACGCAGCAGGGTTTCAACGCCCTGCTCAAGCTCGTCGAAGAGCCGCCGCCGCACCTGAAGTTCATCTTCGCGACCACCGAGCCTGAGAAGGTCATCGCGACGATCAGGTCCAGGACGCACCACTACCCGTTCCGGTTGATGGCGCCGTCGGTGATGCGCGAGCTCACCGAGGAGATCCTCAACTCCGAAGGGGTCAAGTTCGACCCGGCGGTGCTGCCGCTCGTGGTGCGGGCCGGCGCCGGCTCCGCGCGTGACACGCTGTCCATCCTCGACCAGCTGCTCGCCGGCTCTGACGACAGCGGCATCAGGTACGACCGCGCGGTCGCGCTGCTCGGCTACACCGATGCCACCCTGCTCGACGAGATCGTGGACGCGTTCGCGGCGGGCGACGGCGCGGCGGTGTTCCGGGCGGTGAACCGGGTGATCGAAGGCGGCCACGAGCCGCGCCGGTTCGCGACCGACATGCTGGACAGGTTCCGCGACCTGATCGTGCTCGCCTCGGTGCCTGACGCGATCACCACCGGCCTGCTCGACGTGCCGCCGGACCGCGCGGAGGCGCTGACCGCGCAGGCCAGCCGCTCCGGCCTGGCGGCGCTGACCCGTGCCGCCGAGATCATCAGCGCGGGCCTCGACCAGATGCGCGGCGCGACCTCACCGCGGCTGCTGCTCGAGCTGATGTGCGCGCAGGTGCTCCTCCCGGCGGCGGCGACCGACGAGCGTTCCGTCCTGGCCAGGCTCGAGCGACTCGAATCGGGTGCGGTAAATCAGTCTTATCCGGAACGTACGCTGCCGGCTCCGGAACCTTCCGTTACTCCCGAGCCGGGCCGCCCTGTCAGCGCGGCGCCTTCCCAGCCAGCCCCCGCGCCTGACGGCGGCCGGCAGCCGGCCGCTAAGAACGCCCAGCCGGCGCCGACGGCGCCGGCTGGCCCGGAGACTGATGGCTCACCGCAGCCGCCGCCGGAGCCATCGCGCCCGCAGGCGGCGAGCCCGGCGCCCGCCAGTCCTCCCGTCGAACCGGCGCCATCTCGGCCCGCCCCCGGCGCTGCCGCTCCCGCTGGGCCGCGCGGCGTGGCCACGGCGGAGACGCTCCGGCAGGGGTGGGACGGCGTGCTCGAGGCGCTGAAGGCAAAGCGGCGGGTCGCCTGGATGCTGCTCAGCAACGCCAGCGTCGTCTCGCTCGATGAAGGAGTGCTCACCCTCAGGTTCCCCAGGCAGGGCGACGTCAAGGGCTTCCAGAGCAGCGGGTACGAAGATCTGCTCAAGCAGGTGCTGCAGGCGCGGTTCGGGGTGAACGTCGTGGTCCGGGCCGTCTCCGGGGGAGACTCGCCGCCCGGCGAGCGGCGTCGCCAGGGACCAGGGCCGGTACCGCCGCCGTCCGCGCCGCCCGCGGGCCAGCCCGCGGGCGCCCGTTCCGGAGAGGCGCCCGCCGCGGCGGACCCGCCCTCGGACCCGCCGCCCGCGGCGTCCAGGCCGGCCGCGGCCGAGCCGCCGTCGGCGCCTGCCCCGCCTGCGGACGGAGCGGGGCGCCGGGGCGGAGGGACGGGCCCGTTCGGGATATCTGATCTTCCCCCGCCGCCGGATGCGGAGTTCGATCCTGACGACGAGGACATGACGGTGCCCGCGGCGGCCGATCTGACCGGCATGGCGCTGGTGCAGCGCGAACTGGGTGCCCAGATCATCGCCGAATACGAGGACTAGCGGCGGGTTCGTGGGCTTAGCAGAAGCCGCACGGAAGTAGGCTTCCGGTTATGGAACCTGGCGGTTTTGACATGCAGCAGATTTTCGCTGCCGCGCAGCAGATGCAGGCGCAGCTGGCGAACGCTCAGCAGGCGCTCGCCGACAGCGAAGTGACCGGGACGGCGGGCGGCGGCGCCGTGCGCGCCGTCGTGAGCGGGGCCGGCGAGCTGCTCGATCTGACCATCGATCCTGGCGTGATCGACGCGTCGGATCCGGTGGAGACCGCGACGACGGTCGCCGACCTCGTGCTCGCGGCCGTGCGCGACGCGGCCCGCGCCGCGGCTGACCTTCAGCAGCGGCAGCTCGACGCGATCAGCGGCGGGGTACCCGGACTCAACCTCTCCGGCCTCGGCATCGGCGGCGCCGGCGCGGGGGCAGTCGGCGAGGCTTACTACGACGAAGAAGACGACGACGAAGAAGACGAAGACGAAGAAGACGAAGACGAAGAAGACGAAGACAAAGAAGACGACAAGGAAAGCTGACGGCAGGGCATGTACGAAGGCGTCATACAGGGCCTTATCGATGAGCTCGGGCGGCTGCCCGGCGTTGGGCCGAAGGGCGCGCAGCGCATCGCCTTTTACCTGCTCGCTGCCGACCCGGAGGACGTCAGGCGGCTGGCGGCCGCGCTGGTCGAGGTGACAGAGCGGATCAGGTTCTGCAAGACCTGCGGCAACGTCGCCGAGGCCGAGGAGTGCCGGATCTGCCTCGACACCCGGCGCGACCCGTCGGTGATCTGCGTCGTGGAGGAGCCCAAGGACATCGCGGCGGTGGAGAAGATCCGCGAGTACCGCGGCAGGTATCACGTGCTGGGCGGCGCGATCAGCCCCATCGACGGGGTCGGTCCCGACGACCTGCGGATCCGCGAGCTGATGGCCAGGCTGGCGGACGGCTCCGTCACCGAGCTGATCCTGGCGACCGACCCGAACCTCGAGGGCGAGGCGACCGCGACCTATCTCGCCCGGCTGGTCAAGCCGCTGGGGCTGCGGGTCACCAGGCCCGCTAGCGGGCTGCCGGTCGGCGGTGACCTGGAGTACGCCGACGAGGTCACGCTCGGCCGGGCCTTCGAGGGCCGACGGCTGCTTGACGTGTGACTAATTAGATTGGGCGTAGCCTCCGGGTGGCAGCTACACTCTGGCCACGTGGCCCTTGTCGTGCAGAAATATGGTGGTTCCTCAGTAGCCGACGCGGAGGGCATTAAGCGCGTAGCCCGGCGCATCGTCGCCACCCGCGAGGCCGGCGATCAGGTGGTCGTGGTGGTCTCCGCGATGGGGGACTCGACTGACGAGCTGATTGACCTCGCCAACCGGGTCAGCCCGGTGCCGCCGGCCCGCGAACTCGACATGCTGCTCACCGCGGGGGAGCGGATCTCGATGGCACTGCTCGCGATGGCGATCGCCAGCCTGGGCATGGAGGCGCGGTCGTTCACCGGGTCGCAGGCGGGCGTGATCACCGACGCGGTGCACGGCAGGGCGCGGATCATCGACGTCACGCCAGGGCGCATCTCCAGCGCCCTGACGGCGGGCGCGATCCCGATCGTGGCGGGCTTCCAGGGCGTCTCGCAGACCACCAAGGACATCACGACGCTGGGCCGCGGCGGCTCTGACACCACGGCCGTCGCGCTCGCCGCGGCGCTGCGCGCCGACGTGTGCGAGATCTACACCGACGTGGACGGCGTGTTCACCGAGGACCCGCGCCTGGTGCCCGGCGCACGCCGGATCCCGCGGATCAGTTACGAGGAAATGCTTGAGCTGGCCGCGTGCGGCGCCAAGGTGCTGATGCCCCGGTGCGTCGAGTACGCGCGGCGGTACGCACTGCCGATTCACGTCAGGTCGTCGTTCAGCGACAAGACGGGTACCTGGGTCATGGGGAACGCAACGGACGAGTCGGAGGAAGCCGGAATGGAGCAGGCCATTATCTCCGGGGTGGCGCATGACCGGAGCGAGGCGAAGATCACCGTGGTCGGAGTGCCTGACCGGGTGGGCGAGGCGGCGCGGATCTTCGGCATCGTCGCGGCGGCCGGCATCAACATCGACATGATCGTGCAGAACGTCTCCGCGATCGCCACCGGCCGCACCGACATCTCGTTCACCCTGCCGGTCGCCGACGGGCAGCAGGCCCTGGAGCTGCTGCGCGCCGCCCAGGACACGGTCGGCTTCCAGGAAGTGCTCTACGACGACCGGATCGGCAAGGTCTCGCTGATCGGCGCCGGCATGCGATCGCACCCAGGGGTGAGCGCCAAGTTCTTCGCCGCTCTCGCCGAGGCGGGCGTGAACATCCAGATGATCTCCACTTCAGAGATCCGGATCTCGGTGGTGGTGAGCCAGAGCGATGTGGATGTCGCGGTGAACGCGACGCACAAGGCGTTCGACCTGGAAGCTGAAGAGGTCGAGGCCGTGGTGTACGGGGGGACCGGCCGATGAGCGCACGTCCCACGCTGGCCGTGGTCGGCGCGACAGGCGCGGTCGGCACCGTCATGCTCGACCTGCTGTCCACCAGGGAGAACGTGTGGGGAGAAATCAGGCTGATCGCGTCGGCGCGGTCCGCGGGCCGGCGGCTGCCGGTGCGCGGCGGCGAGGCCGAGGTCATCGCGCTGTCTGAGGACGCCTTCGACGGCGTGGACGTGGCCATGTTCGACGTGCCTGACGAGGTGTCCGCCGCCTGGGTGCCGGTGGCCGCCGCGCGCGGCGCCGTGTGCGTGGACAACTCGGGGGCGTTCCGGATGGACCCGGAGGTGCCGCTCGTGGTGCCGGAGGTGAACCCGGCCGACGCCGCGCGGCGGCCTAAGGGGGTCATCGCGAACCCGAACTGCACCACGCTGTCGCTGATCGTCGCGGTGGGCGCGCTGCACCGCGCTTTCGGTCTGGAAGAGCTGGTTGTCGCCTCCTACCAGGCTGCGTCCGGCGCGGGCCAGGCCGGCATCGACACGCTCTACGGGCAGCTGGACAAGCTGGCAGGTACCAGGTCGCTCGGCCAGCGGGCCGGCGACCTGCGCGGCACTGTCGGCGACCTCGGCCCGTTCCCCGCGCCACTGGCACTGAACGTGGTGCCGTGGGCCGGCTCGCTGCGCGACGAGGGATGGACCTCGGAAGAGCTCAAGATCCGCAACGAGTCGCGGAAGATTCTCGGCCTGCCGTCGCTGCGCGTCAACGCGACCTGCGTCCGGGTGCCGGTCGTGACGACCCACTCGGTCGCGGTGCACGCCCGCTTCTCGCGGCCCGTCGGCCGGGCGGCCGCCTGGGACACGCTGCGGGCCGCGCCCGGCGTGGTGCTGTGCGACGATCCGTCGCGCGGCGAGTTCCCGACGCCCGCCGACGTGGTAGGCACCGACCCGACGTGGGTCGGGCGGGTCCGCGAGTCCCTCGACGACCCGAACGGGATCGAGTTCTTCGTCTGCGGCGACAACCTGCGCAAAGGCGCGGCGCTCAACACCGCTCAGATCGCGGAACTGGTCGCCGCCGAGCGCTCGTGATCGGGTTTCGCGATTGATGCCGGTTCTGCGTTGTTACATTTTCGTCCGCAATTTGACAGGCATCGCTTTAGGCATCGCGGTATAAAGGTTGCTGCACGCTCCGCGGGGGTCCTTGCGCGGAGTGCGTAGCTGGTGACGCATCGAAATCCACGTATCTAGCAGGTTGCTGGATATATATCGATTTGTGTTCCAACGGTTATCTGCACTGCTAGAGTCAGACCGCTTGTGTTACGGATGACCGACGCTGTTGCGGGCACGCGCCGGAGTTACGCACTACGCACAGAATTGCTTGCAGTGACTGTCGAGGAGGTAACCCCGTGGCAACGACTCGCAGCCGTCCCCGCGGCCGTGAGAGCGCTCGCCCGTCCACAGGCGGGGTGGTCGCCGACCACGCGACGAAGATCTACTCGGTCGCGGTCGGCGCCGTCGTGGTCATCATCGCGTTCCTGGCGCTGACCGGTACCGGCCACGTCATCGACGCGGCTACCCAGGACTTCATGCTCTACTACGCGGGTGTCTTCACGCTGATCGCGCTCTGCGGGTCGGTGGCGCTCGGCCTGGTGGCGACGGACCGCATGATCCTGAACCCGGGCCACCGGATCTGGGTGCAGTCGGCGCATCGCGCCGCGTCCTTCGGTGCCCTGGTGTTCCTGGTCATCCATATCGTCACCGAGATCCTCGCGCAGCGCGTGCACGTGCTCGACGCGTTCGTGCCGTTCCTGTCACCGTTCCGCACCTTCTACATCGGCCTGGGGACGATTGCCTCCGATCTCATCCTGCTACTCGTCATTACGGGCATCCTGCGCAAGCGGTTCACCGCGAACGGAAATGCGTGGCGCTGGCGGGCGATTCACTACGCGTCTTACATCGCGTTCGTCTTCGGCGTCTGGCATGGCCTGCTCGGCGGGCGGCCAGGAAAGCCCTACGTGGACTGGAGCTACGGGTTCGTCGTCGCGTTCGTCGCGCTCGGCGTGGCGGTGCGGATCCTGGCCAACTCGATGCGGCCCAAGGAGAACCTGAGCGGGCCGCCGGTGCCGGACTCGGCGGGTTCCGGGTCCGCCCCGATGCGTGCGGCATCCATGTTCGCCCAGCTCAGCCTGGCGCGCGCCGCCGCTTCGCAGACGGCGCTTAACGCCAGGTCCGGACCGCAGCCGATGCTGACCGCCCCGGTGGGCGACTGGAACGAGCCGCCGGCCACGGGGCCGCGTGCCGCCGTGGCCGCGCTGCCCGCCGCCGGTCCTGGCTCCGACGGGCGGCCGCCGCTCTACGAGCCCGGCTACGAAGGACCGCCGCGCTACCTGGGCGCCCCGCGCAGCGGCACTACCGGTCCGCAGCCGCGGCTGGCAACCGGCCCGCAGCCTCGCCTGGCGACGGGCCCGCAGCCGCGGGCGGCCACGGGGCCGATGCCGCGCGCGACGGGGTCGTATCCGGCGGGGTCGTATCCGGCGGCGTCGTACTCGGCAGGGTCGTACCCGGCGGGGGCGCTGCCGCGGGCCACGACAGGGCCGATGCCGCGGGCGGCTACGGGACCGATGCCACGCGCGAACACCGGTCCCATGCCGCAGGCCGGGAATGCCGCGCGGGGTGGCGGCGCCAGGGGCGCCACGGGCCCGCGGCCGAGGCCAGCCACCGGGCCGATGCCACGGGCCGCGGGTCCGGCGACCGGACCGGGCACCGGGCCGATGCCGCGCGCCGCGACAGGCCCGATGCCGCGAGCGGCGAGCGGCCCGCACCCACGGCCGGCGACCGGTCCGATGCCGCGGCCAGGAACCGGGCCAATGCCCCGGGCGGCGACCGGGCCGATGCCGCGCGCAGCGACGGGGCCGATGCCCCGGGCCGCGACCGGACCAAGGCCCCGGCCACGGGCGGGCGCGCCGTCGGGCGAGTGGGAGACTCCAACGCCCAGCGCGCCCCGGGCACCTCGGGCGTCTGCGGCGCCCCGCGCACCCCAGGCGAATGGCCGGCACCGGAACGGCGGCCAGCAGGACGGCGACCGTCGGCCACGGCGGCCAGCGCCGCGCGACGCGGCGGACTGGACAGAACGTGACGGCGGCAACGTCGAGTGGAACTACGACCTGCCGCCGTGGGACGGCGGCGCGCCCGAGCCCGATCCCGGCTTCAGGTACCGCGAGCCCGGGCCTGGCATGCCCGGCTACCGTGGCTCCCGCAATCCGTACCGTGGTGGTGACAACCTCCGATGAACCCGAGTTCCGCGACAGAACTCGACGTGCCGCCGATCATGCGGATCGGGGCTGCCCGGATGACGGCCGGCCTGGACCGGATGACGCGGCTTGACCTCGAGGCGCACACCGAGATCTTCGGCCCGCTGCCGCGGATGTCGGCCGATGAGCTGATCACGATGGCCCAGCAGGTCGACCTGCGCGGCCAGGGCGGCGCGGCCTTCCCGTTCGCGCGCAAGCTCCAGGCGGTGGTCGACGCGTCGAAGAAGACCGGTCAGCCGACGATCGTCGTGGTCAATGCGACCGAGGGCGAACCGGGCTCGTTCAAGGACAAGATGCTCATGATCAGGTCGCCGTACCTGATCCTGAGCGGCGCGGTCCTGGTCGCCGAGGCCCTCGAGGCCGAGGAGATCATCATCGGCGTGGCGGGCAACGAGCTCGCGAACCGGTCGATCGAGGCGGCGATCGCGGCTGAGCCAGGGCTGCGCAGAATGGTCCGGGTCGTCGAGCAGCCGGATCGGTTCATTTCCGGGGAGTCTGGCGCGCTGGTCCGGGGCATCAACGGCAAGAAGCCGGTGCCGCCGGGACGCAAGACGCTCGCCTCCGATCGGGGCGTGGACGACCTGCCCACCCTGCTCTCCAACGTTTCGACGTTCGCGCAGGTATCGGTGCTCGCGCTGCTCGGCGCGGCGAGGTTCGCCTCGGTCGGCCTGCCCGAGGAGCCGGGCACGGTACTGCTCAGCGTCAGCGGATCGGCGAAGAACGCGGCCGTCGTGGAGGCCCCCACCGGCATCCCGCTGGGCGCGGTGCTGGACATCTGCCAGGCGCCCGCGGGTGACGGCGTGCTGGTCGGCGGCTACCACGGCATGTGGCTGGACGCCGAGACCGCCTACCAGGTTCCGATCGGCCGGGAGGGGCTGGCCTCCGCCGGCGGCACCTTCGGGTCCGGCATTGTGCTCCCGCTCGGCGACGGCACCTGCCCGCTCGGCGAGGTCTCCAGGATCGCGAACTACATGGCTGGCGAGTCCGCCGGGCAATGCGGTCCGTGCAAGCTCGGGCTGCCCTCCATCGCCAGGGCGCTCGCGGCGATTGTCGACGGATCGGGCGGGATCGAGGCGCTCGACGTGGCCCGGCGCGCGGCGGCCACGGTCAACGGCCGCGGCGCCTGCTCCCATCCCGATGGCACCACGCGATTCGTGCTCTCCGCGCTCGAGGTCTTCACCGAGGACCTGGCGGCGCACGTCTTCCACTCCTCCTGCGGCCGCCCGGTCCGCGGCGTGCTGCCGCTTCCCGAAGGCCCGGAGACGGCGGACGCCAAGCAGCTCATGGTCGACTGGGTGCGGTGCGAGGGGCACGGCCTGTGCGCGCACCTGGTGCCAGAGCTGATCCACCTGGACAAGACCGGCTTCCCTGTCATCTTGCCGATCCCGGTGCCGCCGTGGCTGGAGAAGGACGCGCGGCAGGCCGTGGAGATGTGCCCGGCGCTGGCGCTGCGGATCGCCGCCGACCCGAAGAAGCGCGGTGCCGGCGGCCAGCCTGCCACGCCGTTGCCGATCCCCGCTCCCACGCTGCGCTCTAACCTGCTCAGCGGCCGCGTCACAGGCCAGAAGTCCATCACCGCTGGCTAACGCCGACGGCTAGCGTGGGCGCCTGAACGCCACACCCCGGCACGCCGCACCCGCACCCCGCACTCGCACCCGCACCCGCGCGAACGTGGTCGATGCGACATCGTCCACGTAAGAGGGTGGACGATGTCACATCGGCTCCCTTCGAGGGTGACGTCGGGAAGGGGGCGGCAACCGTCCAGCCCGCTGCCCGCCACCGCGCCGGGTCGACGGCCTGGCACGCGTCGATGAGCAGGCGGTCGCGGACCGCGGCGGTAGTCTCGGCCGGATCGAGCATCGCGAACTCCGGCCAGGCGGTGACCACGAGCACGGCGTCCGCCTGACGCGCGGCCGCCGCCGCGCTGTCCGCGTAGCCGAGGTGCGGGAACGCCACCAGGGCGTTGCCGGTGGCCTGCGGGTCGTGCACCACAACCTCCGCACCCAGGCGGCAGAGCCGGTCGGCGACGTCAAGGCCGGGCGAGTCGCGCACGTCGTCGGTGCCGGGCTTGAACGCCGCGCCCCACAGCGCGATCCGCTTGCCGGGCAGCTCGCCGAGCAGGGTCTGCGCGAGGCCCACGACCTGCCAGCGGCGGGCGGAGTTGATCTCGTCGAGCACCGTGAGGAGGCGGACGGCGCCGGCGCCCCGGGCACCGGTACTGGCGGCGAAGGCGCGCAGACCGCGGACGTCCTTCGGCAGGCAGCCGCCGCCGTAGCCGAGGCCAGCGGTGAGGAACGCGCGCCCGATGCGGGCGTCCATGCCCAGCGCGTCTGCCAGCGTCGCCACGTCCGCTCCGGTAACGGCGCAGATGTCGGACATCGCGTTGATGAACGACACCTTGGCGGCCAGGAATGCGTTGGCCGCGCCCTTGACCAGTTCCGCCGTCACCGCGTCGGTCACGATCAGCGGCACGCCCGCATCGGTGAGCGGCCGGTAAATCTCGCGCGTGATCGCCTCTGCCATCGGGCTCTGCACCCCGGCGACGATCCGGTCCGGGCGCAGCGTGTCGGCCACCGCGTGCCCCTCGCGGAGGAATTCCGGGTTCCACGCGACCTCGATCGCGTCCGCGGCGGGCGCGGTCTTGCCGAGTTCCGCGGCCAGCCGGAGGGCCATGCCCGGCGGGACCGTGGACTTGCCGATGATGAGGGCGGGACCGGTCAGGTGCGGTGCGAGCGCCCTCGCCGCGCCGAACACCTGTGACAGGTCGTAGCCTCCGCCCTCTGGCAGGTCTGGCGTGCCTACGCCGAGGAAGTGCACGGTGCCGAACCTGGCCGCCTCGGCGAAGCTGGTAGTGAAGCGCAGCCTGCCTGCTTGCGTGTGGCGGGAGAGCATCTCGTCGAGCCCGGGCTCGAAGAACCAGGCCCTGCCGGTGTTCAGCAGGCCGACCTTGTCTTCGTCGATGTCGACGCCCAGCACGTCATGACCGATCTCAGCCATGCACGCGGCATGCGTGGCGCCGAGGTGCCCGCACCCGATCACGGTCAGCCTCATGGGCGGGTCCTCCCGATCCTGGCGCTCGTCGCAGGCGGTAGCCGATCGCGATAGCACCTGGTGGTGTGCGGCGCGGTATGCGTCGCTTAGGAAAGTACGCTCCGTGAGTGACCTGCCGGTTGCCCCTCGCTGAACGGGGCCCGGCGTGACGTTGACGGGGTAATGCGGTTAGCGGCCGGGAGGCGCGGCGGGATCCTGGGGGAACTTGTCCCTCGCCGCCGGGGCGGCGTGGCTCCGTTCCTTGAGGATGAGCGCGAGCTCGCGGTCGAACTCGGCGAAGGCTGCGCGCAAAGTGCCCTCAAGCCATGGATCGGGGCTGGTGCGGAGGTAGCCGGAAACGCCATGGGCCGTCCGGGCGGACAGCTCCCTGATGCTGTAGCCGGCGCGAAGCAGCCAGAAGATGAAGACGCCTATGCCGAGCATCACCACGACCGCCGCGTACTGGATGACCACCGAATGCACCAACGCTGCGACTGCCTCCCTTCTTATCTCCGCCGGATGGTCTGCCACGTGCGGCGATGCCCCTGTTCGGGCACCATCGAGGTCTCATTTCCTCACTAAAAGGGACGCATGATCGTTAACTCCGGTGTACGTCCTTTACCAGTTCTTAACCTTTTTAGATGATGCGCAAGATCACTCCCGCATATCGATGATCTTGTTGGGGCAGGAGTGGACAGCGCAACCGCCGACCCGGTATGGCAAACCGTTCCGGGGCGGCGTCCGTACATTCTGACGGGAGACTCGTCAGGGAGCGGCGTCATGATGACATGGCTGGCAATCGCGGGATCGCTGGCCGGCTGGCTCATTCTCGTCCGGATCGCCACTGGCGGGCCGCGGCTCGGCCGCGCCGTGTCCCGTCCCAGTGCTGTCCCGCTGCCACCCGCCGAACCGCCAGCGGTGGTGGGCCTGGTGGCGGGCCGCCCGGATGCCGACCTGTTCACGGTCACGTTGCTCGACCTGGCGGCCCGAGGCTGGTTCAGGCTCAGCAGGAGCCTGCCTGATCCGCGGGCACCTGTCCCGGCCATGTGCGTGCTGCCAGCGGAAACTCCCGTCGAGGAACTGACGCCATGGGAGCAGCGGGCGGTCGCCCATTTGTTCCGTCGGGCCGGGCCGCTGCCAGAAATACCCGCCGCGGCGCTTGCCGACGGCTTCGAAGGCGGCGAGGGCCCGTTCCGGCAGGCGTTCCGCGGCGACGTGGTCGCGGCCGCCCGCCGGCTCGGCCTGACACGTCCCACGCTCAGCACGGCACGCAAGGCCGTGCTGTGCCTGTTCGCGCTCGTCCCGGCGGGCGTGGCGCTTGGCGCCGCCTACTCGTACCAGCACAACGGCCAGCTCCTGGTGTTCTGCGCTTTCTACTACGCGATCCTGTGCACCTCCGTCGCGAGGGTCAGCAGCGAGCGGCTCACTGCGAAAGGGCAGCAGGCCCTTGCCGACTGGCGTGCGCACAGCACCATTGCCGGGCTGGCAGTGAACGGCACCCGCGACGAGGCGCGTGCCGCGGCGCTCGGCGCGAACCCGGAAGCCCTCGCGCAGTTCACCGCGCCGGGAGACGACACCGCCTGGTCCGGCTACGGCGCGGGCTGGCGGCTGGTCACCATCGGCGATCCCGGCACGCGCACCTGGCCAGGGCTGTCCGCGGGGGCGCTCGCCGCCTTCTGCCTGCTGACCACGCCGGGCATACCGCTGCTCGCCTTCCTCGGGTACGAGGTCGCGGGAGGCTCACGCGGCATCATGCTCGGCATCCTCACCGGCGTGGCGCTGGACGCGCTGATAGTGACCCGTGGCGTCTCCCGCTGGGCGCACCTGCCGCGCTTTGCCGAGTTCGACGGCATGGTGCTCCGGCAGTGGGAAGTGGAATCCAGCGATGAGGGAACCTCGTACTACGTCGCGGTCGACGATGGCTACGGTCCGCAGGCGTGGGCCTTCGAGGTCCGCCCCGCGAACTACCGCCTGCTGGCGCCCGGCACGCTCGCCCACGTACGGATCAACGCGCGGCTCAACAAGCTGATCGACATCGAGGCGACCCGCCCGCCAGCCATATCACCGAAGATCGCGGATCCAGCACAGCCGGCCGACCCGCCCTGATCCGTTCCCTGCCGCGTCACCCGCGCGGTGCCAGCCATCGGGTCTCGATGACGGCGTGCCGCGCTCGCCCTGCCAGCCGGACGCGCAGCGTCTCCGGCGCGTTGTCGCCCGCGTCCGTGCTGATCGTCAGCTTGGTATACCGCACCGACAGTTCGTTGGCGTCCACCACCATGCCCGGCGCGAGGACCAGCTCCACGTTGCCGCCGCGCACCTGCAACTCGATGACCAGCTCGGGTCCGCTGCGCACTGCCTTGGTTAGGTCCAGCATCACGTCGGACCATGCGGTGTTCAGTCGCAGCCGGTGCGGCAGCGTCCACCGGCCCTCGCGGCGCACCGAGCCATGCCGTTCACGGATGGTGAGCAGTTCGGCGGCCGGCTCGGCCGGTGTCCCGGCGAGCGGCAGCGCGAGCGCGCCGTCGCTGCCCGGCGCCGCGATCAGGTCGGCGGTGAGCGGGGCCAGCGCATCGATGGTGCGGGCGGTCAGCGCCGCCTCCACCCGCTCGTCGAACTCGGCCTGGTCGAGCCGCCCGTCGGCGACGGCGGCGCGCAGCAGTTCGATAACCCGGTCGCGGTCCGCGTCGGATGCGCGCAGCGCGGGTGAGCTCGGCGGATCTGCCGGCATCCGGCCTCCTCGGCGGCGATATGGTGGCGCCGCGCCACCGGCTTTCTACGTTATAGCGCGAGCAGATGGTCCTCAACGAGATGCACGCCAGCCTGCAACGGCTAGCCGAAGTGACCCCAGTGGACGGCGATGATGAGGAGCAGGCCGCCGCCGCCGGTGTGGTGATCCATGTGTGGCATGGTTCCGACGTGGCGTACCGCGTGTCAACGGAGGTTCTGACATGACCAGTAAGTTCACCGAGCTCGCGATCGACTGTGCCGATCCCAGTGGTCTCGCCCGGTTCTGGTGCTCGGTTCTTGGCTATGAGATGCAAGGCGAAGACGACGGAATCGTCACGATCGGCTCTCCCGTGGTGCCCGAAGGCAAGAACCGCCTTGGCCCAGTGCCGCCGACGCTGACGTTCGCGCGCGTGCCCGAGGGCAAGACCGTCAAGAACAGGCTCCACCTCGACGTCAACCCGACCGACAGGGAGCAAGACGAAGAGGTCCGTCGCCTGCTCGGCCTGGGTGCCCGGCACGCCGACGTCGGCCAAGGCGATGAAAGCTGGGTCGTGCTTGCCGACCCGGAGGGGAACGAGTTCTGCGTCCTTGCGGACCGCCGCCCCTGATCACCCTTTTGGGATGATCCAGTGCGGTATGCCGCGTGGTGTGCTGCGTGCGTGTGCGGAGGGTCTCGCCGCGTGGTTCTTGGCGTGCGGGCTGTGGTGAAAGGGGGCGTTCAGGATGGCTGACCGGGCAGGGCTGCCTTTCGAAGACACCGCTGACTTCGAGGACGTTGAGCGTGGTCTTGTCGATGCCGGGGAGCCGATGATCCGGAACGAGGCGGGCAAGGTGGTGTGGGACAACGGGTCCTACAGCAGCTTCCTGACGGGAGATGCGCCAGACAGCGTTCACCCGAGCTTGTGGCGCCAGTCGACGCTGGTGGCCAAGCAGGGGCTGTTCGAGGTGACGGACGGGATTTACCAGGTCCGCGGTTATGACCTGTCCAACATGAGCGTCATCGAGGGCGACACCGGGATCATCGTTATCGACCCGCTGATATCAGCCGAGACCGCCGCCGCGGCGCTGGCACTGTACCGCAAGCACCGCGGCGACCGGCTGGTCGTGGCGGTCATCCACACGCACAGCCATGTCGATCACTTCGGCGGGGTCAAGGGAGTCGTGTCCCAGGACGAAGTCGACGCGGGCAGGGTCCAGATCATCGCGCCAGAAGGTTTCGTAGAGCATGCGATCGCGGAGAACGTGTATGCCGGGACGGCAATGGGGCGGCGCGCGGGCTACATGTACGGCGCCGCGCTTGCCCGCGGCCCGCGCGGCGGGGTGGGCGCGGGCCTGGGCCAGACCACCTCGACTGGCACCGTCACCTTGATCGACCCGACCGTGACCATCACCACTACCGGCCAGGAACTGACCGTGGACGGGGTGCGGATGGTCTTCCAGATGGCTCCCGGCACCGAGGCGCCGGCGGAAATGCACTTCTACTTCCCGGACCGGCGGGCGCTGTGCATGGCCGAGAACGCCACCCATACCCTGCACAACCTGCTGACCCTGCGCGGGGCCCTGGTCCGCGACCCGCACATCTGGGCGCACTACCTCACCGAGGCCATCGAGATGTTCGCCGGCCGCTCGGACGTGGTCTTCGCCTCCCACCACTGGCCGACCTGGGGCACGGCGAACATCATCGAGTTCCTCAGCGTGCAGCGTGACCTGTACGCCTACCTGCACGACCAGACACTGCGGCT
>Ga0207699_10000784_pt1 | contig 15219 bp, 9 predicted proteins | sample LARL51metaG_FD_184344 | JGI IMG/M metagenome (GOLD analysis project Ga0207699, IMG submission 184344) | Corn, switchgrass and miscanthus rhizosphere microbial communities from Kellogg Biological Station, Michigan, USA - LAR L5-1 metaG... | ecosystem: Host-associated > Plants > Roots >...
GCAAGCCCGTACCACTTCGTGATGTGGGACGAGATCGTCGACCAGGTTCACGGCGACTACCGGGATGTAGACCTGGACCGGATCCTGGTGGACGCGGCCGCCGCCTACATGGTCAGCGCGCCGGACCGGTTCGACGTCGTCGTGGCGTCGAACCTGTTCGGCGACATCCTGACCGATATCGGCGCGGTGATCCAGGGCGGCATGGGCATGGCGGCCAGTGCCAACATCACACCGGACCGGTCCAAGCCGGGCATGTTCGAGCCGGTGCACGGATCGGCGCCGGACATTGCCGGAACCGGCCGGGCCAACCCGGTCGGCGCGGTCTGGGCCGGCGCGATGATGCTCGACCACCTGGGCGAATCGGTGGCAAGCAACGCGGTGCTGAACGCGCTGGCGGAGGTACTGGCCACGACGAAGATCAGGACGCCCGATCTGGGCGGCACCGCAACGACAAGCGAAGTGGGACAGGAACTGAAACGCGCACTCCGGGCGGCCGGGACGCCTGGTTAGCTGGCAATTGGCCTTGCCTTTATGCAATGGGTCGCAGAACCCGGCGCACGTAGGGCCAGCGGGTCCGCAGCGCGGTGGCCTGTGCCGGCGCGGTGACCTGCGTGCCCGATGCCGGGACCCCCGTCGCGCCTGATGGCGGGAATGAAGTTATTCGGGCGCGGCGCCGTAGGTCAAGGCGGAACGCGGGACGCGGTGTTTTGTATTTCTTGCGCGCACTTTTGAGTAGTTTCTGCTAAGTCGCCGGTTCGTGCTCCAGGGCATAAGTATTCATCAATGGCGAGGAGATAAGGAAATCCGCGGTCGCCCGGTTGCAGGCGACGGGGATGTTCCACAGCACGGCCATCCGCAGCAGTGCCTTGACATCGTGGTCGTGCGGGTGCGGCTCCATCGGGTCCCAGAAGAAGATCAGCACGTCGATCTCCCCGTCCGCGATGCGGGCGCCGATCTGCTGGTCCCCGCCGAGCGGGCCACTGCGGAAGCGCGTCACTGGCAGCCCGAGTTCCTCGCTGAGCATCCGGCCGGTGGTCCCGGTAGCGCAGAGCTGATGACAGGTCAGCAGGTCACGGTTGAACTCGGCCCATTCGCGCATGTCCTGCTTGCGGCCGTCGTGAGCGACGAGCGCGATCCGCCGTTGCTGGCCGGATTCGAAGTCGCTGTGGTTGGTTGTCACGCTCCCCAGCGTGCCTGGCCGATGTTGCGGCAATGGCACACGCGGGTTAGCGCCCTGTGTCAGGCCCATGGACATCTCGCCGGCCAGATGCTGGCAGAGGGAGCCTTGGCTGGCAGCAACGTGCATGCGCGGCACTGGCCGGTTTTGCTACCCTGGGAGCATGCGTTCCGCTCGGTTGCTCCTTACCTAGCCGCGCCGACCGATCCGTCGTTGGCGCGGCTGCCCCTCGTGACCGGGGGGCTTTTTAGTTGCCGGAGCAGGACCGACTCACTGGTAAGGAAAAGTCATGACAGCCGCCGATAGTGCCGAGCGGGCACAGCAGCGCTACGATCCGCGCGCAGTCCAGGAGAAGTGGCAGACGCGCTGGGCAGCAATGGACCTGTTCCGGGCCAGTGACGACCCGGACGACCCCAGGCCGCGAACCTATCTGCTGGACATGTTCCCCTACCCCTCCGGGGACCTGCACATGGGGCATGCGGAGGCTTACGCCATCGCGGACGCGATAGCGCGCTACTACTTCCAGCGCGGGCACAACGTCCTGCACCCCATCGGCTGGGATGCCTTCGGGCTGCCTGCGGAGAACGCCGCGATCCGGAAGAACTCCCATCCGGCCGACTGGACGTACGCGAACATCGAGGTGCAGGCCGCCTCGTTCCGCCGCTATGCGGTGTCGTTCGACTGGTCGCGCCGCCTGCAGACCTGCGACCCGGAGTACTACCGGTGGAACCAGTGGCTGTTCCTGCGTTTCTATGAGCGCGGGCTGGCCTACCGCAAGGACGGCTACGTCAACTGGTGCCCGGTGGACCAGACCGTGCTGGCCAACGAGCAGGTCATCGCCGGCCGGTGTGAGCGGTGCGGGTCCGAGGTCATCAGGCGTCTGCTGACCCAGTGGTACTTCAAGATCACCGAGTACGCGGACCGGCTGCTGGCCGACATGGAGCCGCTGGCCGGCAAGTGGCCCGACCGGGTGCTGCTGATGCAGCGCAACTGGATCGGCAGGTCCGAAGGGGCCGAGATCGAGTTCCCGATCGAAGGCAGGGACGAGCCGGTCACGGTCTTCACCACTCGCCCGGACACGCTGTACGGTGCCACGTTCTTCGTCATCGCGGCCGACTCGCCGCTGGCGGCGGAGGTGTGCGCGCCCGAGCAGCGCGCGGCGCTGGAGGAGTACCTGACCGGCGTGCGCAAGCTGACCGACATCGAGCGGCAGTCGGCGGACCGGCCGAAGACCGGCGTCTTCCTGGGCAAGTATGCGATCAACCCGGTGAACGAGGAGCGCATCCCGGTCTGGGCGGCGGACTACGTGCTGCCTGACTACGGCACCGGGGCGATCATGGCCGTGCCCGCGCACGACCAGCGTGACCTGGACTTCGCCCGCGCCTATGGGCTGCCGGTGCTGCCGGTGGTGGACACCGGTGGGGCGGACCCCGCGGAAACCGGCATCGCGACGTCGGGCGACGGGACGCTGATGAACTCCGGGCCGATCAACGGCCTGGACAAGGCCGCCGCCATCGCCAGGATCACCGAGATCCTGGCCGGGCAGGGCAAGGGCCGCGCAGCGGTCAACTTCCGGCTGCGCGACTGGCTGGTGTCCAGGCAGCGGTTCTGGGGCACGCCCATCCCGATCGTGTACTGCGATGGCTGTGGCGAGGTCCCCGTCCCCGACGAGCAACTGCCCGTGGTCCTGCCGGACCTGCGCGGCCAGGACCTGGCCCCGCGCGGCGTCTCCCCGCTGGCGGCGGCGTCCGACTGGGTCAACACCGAGTGCCCCAAGTGCGGCGGTCCCGCCAAGCGGGACACCGACACCATGGACACCTTCGTGGATTCGTCCTGGTACTTCCTGCGGTACTGCTCGCCCAGATACGAGCACGGCCCGTTCGATATGGAGGCGGTGCGCCGCTGGGCGCCCGTGGACCTGTACGTCGGCGGTGTCGAGCACGCGATCCTGCACCTGCTGTACTCGCGTTTCTTCATCAAGATCCTGTTCGACATGGGCATGATCGACTTCATCGAGCCGTTCACCGCGCTGCTGAACCAGGGCCAGGTGATCAACCGCGGCCGGGCGATGTCCAAGTCTCTGGGCAATGGCGTGGACCTGGCCGAGCAACTGGCCGCGCATGGGGTCGACGCCATCAGGCTGACGATGATCTTCGCCAGCCCGCCGGAGGACGATGTCGACTGGGCCGATGTGAACCCGGAGGCATCGGCCAAGTTCCTGGGCCGCGTCTGGCGTGTGGCAGCGGACGTGGGCGCGGCGTCGGCCGTTGGTGCGGCGGCCCCGGCCGCTGGGCCGGGGGACGAGGCGCTGCGCAAGGTCACGCACCGGACGATCGACGAGGTCACCCGGCTGGTGCAGAGCGAACGGCTGAACGTCGCGGTGGCCCGGCTGATGGAGCTGACCAGCGCGGCCAGGCGCGCCATCGACACAGGTCCTGGTCCTGGCGACCCTGCGGTCCAGGAGGCCGCGCGCACGCTGGCCATCATGCTGTCGATCTTCGCGCCCTACACGGCCGAAGAGGCGTGGGAACTGCTGGGCCAGGAGCCCTCGGTCGCCCTGGCCGGCTGGCCGGTCGCCGACCAGGCGCTGCTGGTCCAGGACACGGTGACCTGTGTGGTCCAGGTGGCCGGCAAGGTCCGCGACCGCCTGGAGGTCCCGCCGGACATCAGCGAAGCGGAATTGCGGGAACTGGCACTGGCGGCACCTGGCGTTGTCCGGGCACTGGGCGGCGGGGACGTGCGGAAGGTCATCGTCGTGCCGCCGAAACTGGTCAACATCGTTCCTGCCTGAGGTTCTTGGCTCTGGCATTGGCCAGACGGGGGGTCTGGCAGCCTGGCTCTACGCCTGGCTGCCAGACCCCCCGCCTGCGCCCGCAGCACCACCGGGGGTGGGGAGAAGCGAGAGGGGAATCGGGGCTGGCCTCAGCCGGGCCAGCCCGCCTCACGTGGGCTCGGGCCGGGGACAGGCTCACAGCAACCAAAGCCGGTGCTGCAGCATCCGGAAGTCGTGCCTAGCGCAAGCGTTGCAGTCAACCTGAGCCGGGGCGTGGGGGTTCCGGGGGGCTCGGCCCCCCGGGTTAGCACTGCGGCCTGGGGCGCAGATGACCGGAGGTCATCAAGCAGCCTGAGCCGGCCCGGACGAGCAGCCTTCGCCCCTAGACGCGTCTTAGTACGGCGACGATTTTGCCTAGGACTGTGGCGTCGTCGCCAGGGATCGGGGTGTAGGCCGGGTTGTGCGGCATCAGCCAGATGTGGCCGTCCGCCCGCTTGAACGTCTTGACCGTGGCCTCACCGTCGATCATCGCCGCGACGATGTCCCCGTTGTCCGCGACTGGCTGCTGGCGGACCACGACCCAGTCGCCGTCGGCGATCGCGGCGTTGATCATGGAGTCACCGACGACCTTCAGCAGGAACAGGGTTCCGGTGCCGACCAGCTGCTTGGGCAGCGGGAAGATGTCCTCGATGGCCTCCTCGGCCAGGATCGGGCCACCAGCGGCGATGCGGCCGATCAGCGGCACGTACGCGGCATCCTGCGAAGCGATGTCGAGAGGGGCCTCCTCCGGCTCCTCGGCCTCCGGGCGGACGGCCGGGTGACCGGGCAGGCGCACCTCCACCGTGCGCGGACGGCCGGCGTCCCGGCGCAGGTAGCCCTTGCTCTGCAGGGTCGACAACTGGTACGAGACACTGGAGGTGCTCGTCAGGCCGACCGCTTCGCCGATCTCCCGCATCGACGGGGGATAGCCGCGCCGCTGCACCGAGTCCCTGATGACCTGCAGGACCTTCCGCTGCCGCCAGGTGAGCACGTGGTTGGGGTCGGGGTGCTCGGGCACCTCGGCCACGACAAGCGGAACGGAACCCTTGGGCTTGCGTCCCGGCCTGCCCTTGGGCCTGTCGCCCTGTGCAGTGCTGGTGCGGTTCCCGGGCGGAGCGTCGGACGTGTCGCCTTCCACGCTGCGGCCCATGTGCTCACCTCCGGATTGTGTGCCTGATTTCAGTGCCGACGTTAGCCCTTGCCGCGCTAGACATCAAACATCTGTTCGACGCGCCGCAAAAAATGTCGGACCCGAGCGGTACAACGGAATCGCACGAGCGTTCGATCGAACTATAGTCTGATCGAACAGTAGTGCGATAGAACTCTCGTTCGAACAGGGAGGCCCACGATGAGCGTGATGACCGCAGGGGAGCGGAAGCGGCGCGCCGGGCCAGCGCGCGGACGGCGGCTCGTGACCGCCGTGCCGGGCCAGCCGAACGTGATGGCGGGTCCTTGGCCAGGAGCGGGAGAGCGGCACGGGCGGGCGGTGCCGGGGGAGTGGCATGGCCGGACGGCGCATGGCACGCCTGGCCGGGCGTCGCGCCCGGGCACGGCAGTAGCAGTGGAGTCCCCGCCCACGGCGGCGCGCACGGAAGTGGCGCAGACGGAGGCCCCGCCGCCCTCGACGGCACGGGTACCCGTGCTCCGTCCGCCCGCGGCGCGGCCGGGGGTGGCGCGCGCAGGCGTGGCACGGTCCTTGGAGGACGGATCGCGGCCGGTCCGCACGCGGGTGCGGCTGACCCGGCGGGGCCGGATAGTGGTCGCCGGGCTCATCACCGCGAGCATGGTGCTGGTGGCCGCGCTTGCCTGGCTGGCGGGCACGGCGAGGGCGGACGCGGCAGGCGGTGGCGTGCCGTCGAGTGCCGTCTACCACAGCCTGCGCTCGGTGGTCGTGCTGCCAGGCCAGAGCCTGTGGTCGATCGCGACCAAGTACGAGCCCGGATCAGATCCGCGCAACGTCATCCAGGAGATGATCGACCTCAACGCGCTGAGCGGCACGTCGGTCCAGCCGGGTCAGCACCTGTGGCTGCCGCGCGGATGACCACGCGACACGCCGTGCGCCGCCGCCGGTGACCCGGCGCATAACGGGATAGCAGCGGGAATCCGGCGTGGCGGCGTGGCGGGTGTTGCGTCGGGGAGCGATCTGCGGTAAACACAACATATAGTAGTTACAAGGATGTGGTTCATCCACAAGTTGTGTTCGGAAGAACCGGCTCCGTGGCGGGGTGCGGGAGGTGATTGCGTGTTCTGTCCGTATTGCAGGAATCCGGACAGCCGGGTCATCGACAGCCGCACCGCTGACGACGGTGCCGCGATCCGCCGCCGCCGCGCCTGTCCCTCGTGCGGGCGCAGGTTCACCACGCAGGAGACGGTGATCCTGATGGTGGCCAAGCGAAGCGGCGCCACCGAGCCGTTCACCCGTGACAAGATCGTCAACGGCGTGCGACGGGCCTGCCAGGGCAGGCCAGTCACCGACGACCAACTGGCCATACTCGCGCAGCAGGTCGAGGACGAGATGCGGTCGCGCGGCTGCGCGGAGGTGTCCTCACACGAGGTGGGCCTGGCGATCCTGCGTCCGCTGCAGGAACTGGACGAGGTCGCCTACATGCGTTTCGCCTCGGTCTACCGGGGGTTCGAGTCACTCGCTGACTTCGAAGAAGAGATTGTGGCGCTGCGTTCGGCACGCAAGGGTGCCGGGCGCGATGACGCCCGCGTGCTGACGCCCTGACCTGGGCACACGGAATATCGGCATGGGCCTGACCATGGGCCCACGAGGGGTCCGGGCGGATCCCGGAAGGGGGACGACATGACCGAGACGGCGAGTGGTGCCACGTCGCGTGGTGGCGGGAAGGCGCACAAGGGACTCACGATCCAGCGCATCCACACCAGCGAGGGAGTTCATCCCTACGACGAGGTCACCTGGGAACGCCGCGATGTCGTCATGACCAACTGGCGCGACGGCACGGTCAACTTCGAGCAGCACGGGGTGGAGTTCCCGGATTTCTGGTCTGTGAATGCCGCCAACATCGTGACCACCAAGTACTTCCGCGGCGCGGTCGGCACGGCGCAGCGGGAATGGAGCCTCAAGCAGCTCGTCGACCGTGTCGTCGGCACCTATGTCGCGGCCGGCCGCGAGCACGGCTACTTCGCCACCCCCAAAGACGCGGAGATCTTCGACCACGAGCTCAAGCACGCGCTGATCCACCAGGTCTTCAGCTTCAACTCACCCGTCTGGTTCAACGTCGGAACGACGTCCCCGCAGCAGGTGTCGGCCTGCCAGCCATACGACGCGCTGGTCAGTACACCGGCCGGGCTTGTGCCAATTGGCGCACTGGTCGAGGGCAACGCCGTCGGCACGAAGGTCTATGACGCCACAGGCTTGACGAAGATCGTCGCTACTAAGGCGAACGGCGTGAAGGACGTGCTCCGGCTGCACACCAGCGCGGCCTACACCCTGGACGTCACCCCAGACCACCTGGTGTGGCGCGCCGATGATCCGGTCGACGGTGCCTTTGTCGCAGCTGGCGATCTTCGCGTGGGGGAAGCACTCCTGCATGTAAACCCCAGCATGGGTGGCTCGAACAGTGTTCTGACGGTGGTGAACCGGGTCGAGCAGCTTGGCTCAATGGAGGTCTACGACATCCAGACCGAGAGCGGCGAGTACCTCTCCGGTGGCCTGAGGGTGCACAACTGTTTCATCCTGGCGGTCGACGACACGATGGACTCGATCCTTGAGTGGTACAAGGAAGAGGGCCTGATCTTCAAGGGCGGGTCAGGCTCCGGCGTGAACCTCTCCCGCATCCGGTCCAGCAAGGAACTGCTGACCTCGGGCGGCACGGCCAGCGGGCCGGTCTCCTTCATGCGCGGCGCCGACGCCTCGGCCGGCACGATCAAGTCGGGAGGTGCCACCCGCCGGGCCGCGAAAATGGTCGTACTCGACGTGGACCACCCCGATGTCGAGGAATTCATCGAGACAAAGGCGCGCGAAGAGGAGAAGATCCGGGTCCTCCGCGACGCCGGCTTCGACATGGACCTCGGCGGCAAGGACATCACGAGCGTCCAGTACCAGAACGCCAACAACTCGGTGCGGGTCTCCGACGAGTTCATGCGCGCCGTCGAGGACGGCGGCAGCTTCGGCCTTGCGGCCAGGATGACCGGCGAGATCGTCGAGACCGTGGACGCGAAGGGCCTGTTCCGCAAGATGGCACAGGCCGCCTGGGAATGCGCCGACCCAGGAATTCAATACGATGACACAATTAACAATTGGCATACATGCCCGGAAACTGGCCGAATTACCGCAAGTAATCCGTGCTCCGAATATATCCATTTGGATAACTCGTCATGTAATTTGGCGAGCATTAATCTCCTGAAATTCCTTGACGATTCCGATAATTTCGACGTGGAGCGGTTCGAGCGGATCACCGAACTGGTGATCACGGCGATGGACATCTCCATCTGCTTCGCCGACTTCCCCACGAAGAAGATCACCGAGACGACCCGCGCCTACCGCCAACTCGGCATCGGGTACGCCAACCTCGGCGCGCTGCTGATGGCGACCGGGCACGCCTACGACTCCGAGGGCGGCCGCGCCATAGCTGGCGCGATTACCTCGCTGATGACGGGTACCGCCTACCGCCGGTCCGCGGAACTCGCCGCGGTGGTCGGCCCCTACGACGGCTACGAGCGCAACGCTTCCGCGCACAAGCGGGTGATGCGCAAGCATGCCGACGCCTGTGCCGAGATCAAGACCGCGGGCGGCATTGACCGTGACGTCCACGCCGCGGCGAAGGCCGCCTGGCAGAAGTGCCTGGCCCTGGGTGAGGCAAATGGGTACAGAAACGCCCAAGCTAGTCTATTGGCCCCAACCGGCACCATAGGCCTCATGATGGACTGTGACACCACCGGGGTCGAGCCGGACCTGGCGCTGGTCAAGTTCAAGAAGCTCGTCGGTGGCGGCTCGATGCAGATCGTCAACCAGACCGTGCCGCGGGCCCTGAAGAACCTGGGCTACCAGCCGGAGCAGGTCGAGGCGATCATCGAGTACATCGCCGAGCACGGCCACGTCCTGGACGCGCCCGGGCTGCGCCCTGAGCACTACGAGGTGTTCGACTGCGCCATGGGCGAGCGGGCCATCAGCCCGATGGGCCATGTGCGGATGATGGCCGCGGTCCAGCCCGGGCTCAGCGGCGCGATCTCCAAGACCGTCAACATGCCGGAGACCGCCACGGTCGAGGACGTCGAGAAGATCTACTACGAGGGCTGGAAGCTCGGGCTCAAGGCGCTGGCCATCTACCGGGACAACTGCAAGGTGGGCCAGCCGCTGTCGGACGCCAGGAAGAAGCCCGTGAAGGCCGCGGCCGAGGAACCCGCGCGCGAGGTGCGCCCGGTGCGGCGCCGCCTGCCTCGGCAGCGCCCGGCCAGCGTGACCCGGTTCTCCGTGTCGGGTGCGGAAGGCTACATGACCGTCTCCAAGTACCCGGATGACGGCGTCGGCGAGGTGTTCCTCAAACTGGGCAAGCAGGGTTCCACGCTGGCCGGCGTCATGGACGCCTTCTCGATGGCCATCTCGATCAGCCTGCAGTACGGCGTCCCGCTGGAGAAGTGGGTCGAGAAGTTCACCAACATGCGCTTCGAGCCCGCCGGGGTCACCGACGACCCGGACATCCGTATCGCAAGCTCGGTGATGGACTACGTGTTCCGCCGCCTGGCACTGGACCACCTGCCGTTCGAGACCCGCTCCGAACTCGGCATCCTGTCGGCTTCCGAGCGGGCCGCCCAGCTCGCCGGGGAGGACCCCGGCGCGGCCGCCGCCGAGGAGATGGATCCGACCGAGATGGCCCAGTCCGCCCCGCGCGAGCGGCAGCCGGAGCCCGTGCACCAGGAGCAGACGGCCGACCGTGCCGACTCGCCCCGCCCGCCCGCGGCCAGCCAGGCCGCGAACGGCCGCCCGGGGCAGCCGGAGGCACCGGCCGGCTCCCGGCAGGACGAGCCGCACAGCTCGACCGAGTTGCTGGAGTCGCACCAGGGACGCACCGCGGACGCGCCGCTCTGCCTCATCTGCGGCACCAAGATGCGCCCCGCCGGAAGCTGCTATGTCTGCGAGGGCTGCGGCGCCACGAGCGGCTGCAGCTAGTTCTGGGCATTGCCCTGCCGGTGAATAGCCTGCTCAGGCGGGTCTCCGTTGGTCAGCGGGGACCTGCCTACCATCGTTGATCATCGCAACGGTTGCATCAAATGCAACTTGGCGGGTGTTTCGGAAAGCCTAGTAACGGAGACGCGCCCAGCATTTCGCCGGTGTGCTAGTCCTGGGTGCTTTCGCAGAGGAACTTGAGGCTGATGTTCCACAGGTCGTGACCGCGGTGCATGTGGCCGGGATTGGAGCCGACGAGTTTCTTCCGCCGCGTTCGTGATCGCCGGCGTCGGCGTGGCGATCTTGCCGCCGTACGCGACCGCCCGGTATTCGAGGCTACGAGCCGTCCGGATCCGCGAACATGATTTCCGCTGGTCGCTCAATGCAGTCATGCTGCGCCGTCGGCGGCTCACTGCGGCGTCCGCCGCGCTGCTCGAGCTTGCCGACGGCCATCTCACAGACCAGCCCGGCGTCCAGCAGATGACCTGACCCGCGTGCTTCCACAGGGGCCGGCGAGAACTGGGTGGCCGCCCACACCGGACGGCGGTGCGGAGGTCCACGGAGCCTTGTGGCTGCTTGCTGGTGCCTGCCGCGATGGCAAGCTAGCAGAGGCGTCGTGGGCCGTGAACCTACCAAACAAACCAACTAAACATACTAACTGTGATTAGGATTAGGTCGTTTAGTAGGTTTGCCTAGGAGGTTTCGTGCGCAGCTTCGCCGATCTCGACGCGCTCATCGGCCGGGTGCCAGCCCGTGTGGTCACTCGGCTCAGCGCGATCGACGTCGGGCGGGGTTCCGAGGCTCTCTACTACGACCAGATGCCGGGCCTGCTCACCGAGCTCGCCGATCGGACTCGCGTCCAGAGCATTACGGCGTCCTCCGCTATCGAGGGCGTCGTCGTGGCGGACGCGGGACGCGCCGAGCGGATCATCAACCGGCGCACCTCGATACTGCGCAACCGAAGCGAGCAGGAACTGGCTGGCTACCGTGACGCCCAGGACTATCTGTTCCAGCAGGACTGGCGCCCGCTGAACGCCGGCCTGATCCTGCACCTGCACCGGCTGCTCTTCGCCCACACGGCCATGCCCGGAGGGGCGTTCAAGACCGAGGACAACCTCGTCGTGGACCGGTCACCAGACGGTTCGACAACCGTTCGCTTCAAGCCGGTGCCCGCCGCCAGAACCCCCTTTGCCATCGACGACCTCATCGGCCGCCACCACCAGGCGGTCGCCGCTGGTGAGCATCATCCAGTACTGCTGACCGGGCTGTTCATCCTCGACCTTCTCGTCATTCACCCCTTTGAAGACGGCAACGGGCGGGTGGCCCGCCTGCTAAGTAACGCCATGCTCGCCGAGCACGGATACACCGTCGGACGTTATGTGAGCCTCGAACAAACGGTCGCCGAGTCAGCGGACGCCTACTATCAGGCACTCTTGGAGTCCACCCATGGCTGGCACGACGGGAACCCTGACCCATGGCCCTGGCTCAGCTATTTCAGCAACGTGATCGCTAACGGATATGCCGTCTTTGCGGATCGCGCTGCCTCAGCCAAGACCCCTGGAACCAAGCAGCAGCGCGTCCGCGAGCACATCCTGCGCCACGCGCCAGGCAAATTCCGCCTCGCCGACATCAGGACGGCCATGCCAGGTGTCAGCGACCAGACCATCCGGCTCGTCCTGGAACGACTCAAGAACGAGGGCAAGGTGCGAGCCGACGGAACCGGCCGCGCCGCAACTTGGACCCGGACGAGTACTGCAGCCTCGGAATAACTGCTCTGCCCCAGTGAAATGGACCGCCCCAAGAGGGAACCAGCTGCTCAGGTGGGTGTAAGCGGCCTGCCCTACCTTGGGGCGCCGTCCCGGAACTGCCTGATGCGTTGAGCGCAACAGCGCGTGTCCGGGAAGGGCGCCGGGCCATCGCCCTCGCCGCGGACTGAACCCGCGCGGGGCCACGCGGATTAGCCGGGCGGCATGAAGCGGTAGATGGCGTTGGCGGTGTCGTCGCTGACGTAAAGCGCGCCGTCGGGGCCGGGAACGGCGTCGACGGGCCGGCCCCAGCGGCTTCCGTCGGCGTTCTGGAAGCCGGTGATCAGGGCGACGGATGGCTTCAGGGTGTGCTTCGCGGCGCTCCACGCCATCCACAGCACCGCCGGGGGGCGGGGCGGCTGGCGGTTCCACGAGCCGTGTACGGCCACCACAGCACCCCCGGACCACGGCGCGGGGATCTTGCTGCCGTCCAGGAAGGCCAGGCCGAGCGGGGCGCTGTGCGCCGGGAGCCCTACCTGGAGCTTCGGCAGCCTGGCGCAGTCGAGGTGGCGGCCGCCGGGGTTGGTCAGCGCGTCGGCGACGAACGGGACGTTGGCCAGCGAGCCGGCCGGATGGTTCAGGTCCTGGTCGGGGTTGCAATACGGCCAGCCCAGATCCCGGTCCTGGGTAACCGGGAGGACTTCGTCGGGCGGATGGTTGTTCACGTAGGCCTGGATGACCTTGCCGAAGGCGTCTTCATACCCGCCGTATGCCCTGTGGAACGGGTACGGGATGTTGTCGCGGTTGTTGACGGCCGTCCACACGGTGCCGTTGGGCGCCGCCGCCAGCCCCTCACCGTTGCGTACCCCCCTCTCGACCACGTGCAGATCGCCGCCATCCGGGTTCATGGCCATGATCACGGCGCGCGGCGGTGTCATGGTCCGGTCGTCGGGATTGGCGTTCGACGAGCTGCCGACAAGGAAGTAGATCGTCCCGCCCGGGGCGACTGCGATGTCCTTGAACAGATGGACGTCGTCGCCCGAGGGGGAGTAGCCGGGAAGGTGGGCGGCTATCACGGTGCGGGCGGCGCTGATGCCGTGGGCCCCCCAGGGGTACCGGTCGATCTGGCCGGCCTCGCCGACATAGAGAACCCAGTGGCCGGAGAGGCGGGCGAACGCCATGCCTTGCGGCGAGTCCAGCCCGGACAGCAGGGTGCTCGTGCTGGCCGCCTGCTTAGTACCGGGCTTCAGCTCGACGATGCGGCCGCTGGCGGGCTCGCTGACCAGCAGGTCGCCTTCGGGGGTCCAGGCCTCCATCCGGGCGCCGGGCACTCTGGCCCACACCCGTGCCGTCCACCCGGTGGGCACGAACACCTTCCGCGGCGTGGCGAACGGCCCTCCGCCCAGGCCAGGAGGGACGACGAGAGTGACCCCCGACCGGGCCGCGGCTGCCGTGCTGGACGGGACCGCTCCCGGAGTGGCCGAGCGGCCGGCGGCCACGGGACTCGCGGACCCATCGCAAGCCGTGACGGCCAGGGCGACGGCGACTGCGAGCGCAATGGCCAGGCGGGAGGGCATGGGGCAAGTTCATCAGGTCGGCAGGCGCGGCTCAACGACCGGCCTGCCGACGGTTGCTGCGGGTAATCGGGACGGGCGTGTGTCCTGTCATGCGGGGACAGAGCGCCCGCGGCCCGGGTCGTGGTCACGGCGGACCGGCCGACTGCACGCGTAGCGGGTCGCCCACCCGGACGACCCCTTCCGCGACCACGTCGGCATAGACCCCGAAGTTCACCCCGCGGCCGGACTCGTTCGCCTGCACTCCCCGGTAGGACCGGATCATCCGTACCGTCGGGAGGTCGCGGACGCCGCGGTCGGGGTCGCGTGCTGTCGCGGCGCAGCGGGGTACCGGGCCGCCAACGCGGACCACAGCTTCCCCGATCTCGATTGTCCGGTCCTGCCAGCGGTCTTCTATGTGCGCCGACAGCCCAGAAAAACTGATGAGCATCCTGAACCGCCGTGCGTCGACCGATCCGGCACCGGACCGACGGGCCAGCTCGGCAACCGACTCCTCGCCCAGCAGCGTCACCGGGTGGTCGTCGTGGCCCGCGCCAGGCTCGTTGGCCCGCACGAGGCGCACCGGCTCGCCCGCCGCATCGCTCAGCAGCGCGTTCCACGGGCCCTCCACCACGGTTCCGGCAACCTTCCGCTTGCCGTAGAAATCGGCGATCACCGGCGTCCCCGGCCGCGCGGGGCCCTTACACGCCACTCCTTCGGCCGAGCGCAACGTGATCTGCTCACTCCGGGCGTTGTGGGCAGCGCGGAACCGGAGAAGCCTGCCCGTCTTCCAGACCGAGATCAGCCGGCCGCGGCCGTCGATCATGAAGAACGCGCGATCTCCCGCCGCACCCGTCCGCTGCAGCAGGATGGCATCGGGGTGGTGCAGCGCCAGGCCCTTCACCGGAGTCGTCGACAGCCGCGTGACGCGCGCGCATACGTTCACGCCAGCCCGTCCTCGGAACGCGGCTCAGCCACGCCAGATCGGCGTCCTGGGCCGGCTTGGGCCGCGCGGCGCGTCATGACATGCCAGGTTACTTGGGCTGGGCGGCCTCATTCCGGGCGCGCAGGGGAGACCGTGGTTCCCGGCATCACGTGCCCGCCGGCCATTGACCACAACCGGCGGCCGGCCCGCGCCGTCTGTAGAGGCAGGCATCCAACGGGCTTGGAGTCTTTGCCATGGTCAGGTTCCTGAGCAGCGGCCGGTCGTGCGCCGTGCTGGCCATCCTCATGACTCTCGCGGCGGGGTGCGGCACCGGGCGCGCGCACGCGGCTCCGGCCGGCCAGCCCCGATCCCCACGGCCTCATCCGGCTCCGTCCGCCACGGGCATCGTCAAGCGGGCCGACTCCCTGACCGGGGTGGCCTGCCTGCCGGCGGGCACGTGTGTCGCGGTTGGCTGGTATTACTACGGCGCTACGGGCCCATCGCTGACCCTGGCCATGCGGTGGAACGGCCGCGCGTGGCTGGCCGTGCCAGCCTCCAGCCGCGGCCATGACAGCCAGCTCGACGGCGTGTCCTGCGCGACGGCCACGTCCTGCCTCGCCGTGGGCACCCCCACCGAGGCGTGGACCGGCACCCACTGGGAAAGCCTCCCGCGCCCACCGGTTGGCCCGCTGAGCAGCGTGTCGTGCCCCGCGCCTGGCTCCTGCCAGGTGGTGGGCTCGCCGCCATTCGGGAACCAGCCGGTCGCGGGGCGCTGGAACGGCCGCGGCTGGCAGCCGGAACGGGTGCCACGGCCAACGCCCCCCACACAGGCCCTGACCGTGGCGGCGGTCTCGTGCGCCACCGCCCGGTTCTGCAT
>Ga0207699_10000786_pt1 | contig 15175 bp, 18 predicted proteins | sample LARL51metaG_FD_184344 | JGI IMG/M metagenome (GOLD analysis project Ga0207699, IMG submission 184344) | Corn, switchgrass and miscanthus rhizosphere microbial communities from Kellogg Biological Station, Michigan, USA - LAR L5-1 metaG... | ecosystem: Host-associated > Plants > Roots >...
CCGCGTCTAGTCCGTCTGACACTTCGCGGACGATCAGCAATTCGGGTCTCTTTTCCAGCGTGGAACAGACGAATCGGCGAAACGGATCGTGATCCTCAACCACGAGGACCCGAAAAGCGGACGTTGCTGTAGCCATGCGCTCAACATCCTCCTCATAAAAAGATGTTTGTCGCGAAATATGATGCCAATTTTAATCACAAAGGCTGTGAATCGGTCGGCAATCCGATCAGTTTGCCGGATTTTCCTCTCCAATGACCCATCACAAGTCACGCAGCCTGTCGGGTCACCGTGCTCACCTTCGGAAGTCTTGCGTAATGAGTCGATTTTCAATTCTTAGGGAAGCAAATACTAAAAAATGATCTGACGGGCACTAGTAAAACTTACAGGGACGAGGACGTTGCTTCGTGTAAGCACTCGTTCAGGGTCATCGCTTGCAGTTGTTTTGGAGCGCAGGCACTTGGAACTCTCTTGGGACAAAGAGTGGAGCTACGTCACTCTTACTCTTTGAGAACGAAGGGGAGAAGCAGCCATCAGCTTCCTGACTTCGAGGGGAAGCTCCCTGATGGTGTAACTTCCTTTTTGTAGAAAGCATCCGCTAGAATTCCGACAGGCATCTCGCCCGAAATGAACCCTCCACTCATTGCAATCGTGGCGATATGGGGAAACCGCTGGCGCACGATAGCTAGAAATTCAAAACCCGTCATCCGAGGCATATTCAAATCGGAAATGATTAAATCAGGCAAAGATTTGCTGAGTGAATGTAAGCCTTCTATTCCGTCCGCTACTACCTTCACTTGCGCTCTGTTTAGACTCGATTAGTCTGACACGCCACCGCCGCGACTTTTTCAGTTGTCGTCGTCATTTCATCCGTAACCACAACGCCACAGATGTTAAAGGTTGTTCTGCTGTCCGCGTGGCGCTTGAGCTTCTCCTGCACGGGAGCCCAGAGCCGAAGAGTGCACGGGAACCGCTTCTGGCCGAGATCGAGTCACTGCTGACGCTGGGTGATCCACACACTTCCACAAAAACCGTGACGTGGGCCGCTATCTGCGTGTAATTGGATTTTTTTACCAAGTATTCACATTGTATTTACATTCGCCTGCCTGTCAAAACTTTACCGTTAGAGTGGGGAAGTTTATGAGGTTTACATGCGCCGGGAAAGTTACGGAATGACCCCAGCAGAGCGAGAACAAATGAACGACCTCTGCAAACGCATCGCAGACGAGAAGGGCCCTCGCAATTATTAAAACCCGCGTGCGAATTGAACGACTTGGTGTCAGTTACCGCCAAAGAGCGAATTGCGATGAAGAGGAAGAACGGCAAAATGACACTGCGCGAAGGTCAACACGTCACGATTACCTACAAGGGCCGCGAAGTCGAGGCCAGGGTGGTGATTGTCTCAGAGAACCAGAAGGCAATCGCTTTTGGGTTCGACGCGAGGCTGGGCGGCTATGTGGGAATGATGGCAGCACTCGACAAAGGTGACGGCTATCGCGATTTGATCGATAACGAACCTGTGGAGGTGCGCTCATGATCTGCAGGTTAAGCATGGTAAGGGGAGGAAGACGGCGGGACGAAGCAATTTTCGCAAAGAAAAATCGCGGGCGGCAAAGGCGTCCACGGTTAGCTGCCGCACAGTTACTTCAGCCCTACTGCTCCAGCTTCGAGCTCCTCTTCAAGGATGACGCCTGTGTATCCAACGAATTCAGCGGTGCCAGTCCAAATCGCGGTTCGATCGTTTTCAGAATCGACTGAACCGGGGTTTCGTACGCCGCCCACCCGGTGGGCACAGATACGCTGAATGTAATTTATTACGGCGATACACAGACAGCGATCAGCACCGGGTCAACTATTCAAACAGTAAGCTACTTGGCTGCAAACAGAGTGCGCAGCACTATGCCGCATCCCCATCCCCTAAACGCGGTTTTTTCCGGGTTCCATTCGGCAGGAGTCGAGAGGCGTCACACCAAGAGCCATTCTTTGTCTGACTGATACTGCCGCGAGATTTCTCTGCGGGTTCTTATACAAATCGGAACGGTACGCTATCATTGCGGCATCACTTGCCGTGCCGGTTTTATATAGCGGTTTTGCGCGTGTGATGACGCGCTCTGCAGAAACCAAAGCCCACAGGAGAATGCCGGGATGAGAGTCGGCCATGCATTATCTCGGTTGATCTGGTTCCTCGATGTGTCTTTGTTTTTGGCGCTTTCGGTACCATTACTTCATTCACAAGGCGCGCCGATTGCGCTATCCGCCGACATGCTGATCCACCATGGTGTCGCTATGAAGACCCGCGACGGGGTCACTCTTCGTGCCGATATCTATCGCCCCAAGTCATCAGACAAATTTCCCGTCATTCTGATGCGCACGCCGTATGACAAGAGCGTGGACTGGGCAGTCTCGCCGGCGTACAAGATCGTGGCGCGTGGATACGTCTTCATCATTCAAGATGTTCGAGGGCGCTATACGTCCGAGGGGGAATGGTATCCGTTCAAGCACGAGCAAGCGGATGGCTACGATGCAGTGGAGTGGGCGGCTTCTTTACCTTATTCAAACGGCAAAGTGGGGATGATGGGCGGGTCTTATGTAGGAGCCACGCAGATGCTCGCCGCGATTGGCGCACCTCCGCATCTTGCGGGAATCGCACCGGACGTCACGGCCAGCAATTATCACGATAACTGGACGTACCAGGGTGGAGCCTTTGAGCAATGGTTTGATCAGAATTGGACCACGCAACTGGCACGCAACACACTTGATCGCCTAGTTGATAGGAACACGGATGCGCGGGTAGGCGCGCCCACGCTTCCTCTGGTCAGTTATCCCGTATTCAATTTCGGGCAATTGCCGGCAGACGCTCAGCTCACCGCATCTATTGCACCCTATTACTTTGATTGGTTAGCACATCCCGACTATGACGATTACTGGAAGCAGTGGTCGATCGAAGAACATTTTGCCAATATCACCGTGCCGATCCTTAACGTGGGCGCATGGTATGACATCTTCAGCGACGGTACGCTGAAGAATTACATGGGCGTAAAGGCGCATGGAGCAAACGAGTCTGCCCGTAACCAGCAGCATCTGCTAATGCAGATTGGCGGGCATGCTGGCTTCGGGCGGAGGATTGGCGACGTGGATTTCGGTGCGCATGCGTTGGAGAATCCATACGTCGATGTGATACTGGATTGGTACGACAATCTGTTCAAAGGCACGCACAATCAGTTCGCCACCGACAGGCCCGTGAAGCTTTTCGTAATGGGCGTCAATGAATATCGTCAGGAGGACGATTGGCCTCCGCCGGAATCGCAATATGTCAAATATTTTCTACACTCTCGGGGAAAGGCCAATTCTCTGCGCGGCAATGGCTGGCTTTCGATCTCCGCACCCAAGGCAGAGCCGCCAGACTCTTATCTATATGATCCCGGAAATCCTGCTCCCAGTGTCGGAGGGCCTCTCTGCTGTGCCCAGGAACTCATTGAGCCCGGTCCTCGCGATCAACGCTCCGTAGAAAGCCGCGACGATGTGGTGATCTATTCCATCGGACCACTACAGCAAGACTTGAATGTAACCGGTCCAGTAAAGGCGATTCTGTTCGTGAAGTCGACAGCCGTGGATACGGATTTCACCGGCAAACTCGTCGACGTTGCACCGGATGGTTTCGCGATGAATGTAGCGGAAGGCATCTTGCGCATGCGTTACCGGGACTCGCGGGAGCATTCATCGCTGATGAATCCAGGTCAGGTATACCAAATCACACTTGATCTCTGGGCCACCAGCAATGTGTTCCTTCGCGGACACACGCTACGCCTTGAGATCTCCAGCAGCAATTTCCCGCGATTTGATCGCAATCTGAATACAGGTGACGAAATCAGTTCTGGGCGCAGGTTCGTTTCCGCTACGAACACGATTCTTCACGATGAGCAGCATCCGTCGGCGTTGGTGCTGCCGATCATTCGGTAACAGATCTGGGGTCGAAGTTTGACTTATGAAGTCTTAAGGAGCGGTGACCGTTACGCGGGCACCGAGCGAGTTTGGGCATCCGCCGTGGTGAACTCAACCAATTAGAGTGGTGGCGCACGCCCATCTTCACCTGATTCCTAGTTTTTCGCTACGCCAGCTTTCTCCATCCAATACCCGCTGCTGCTCGTGCTGTTTGGAGTTCCAGACAATCTCGTAGGGCCATACTACTTCCCAGATCAGGTGCAGAATACGTCGCAGCGCTGGCATATCCCTGAGCGCAGGCTTTGCGTGCGCTCCCGTCGCTAATACGTTTTTGACGGGCTCTGAAGCGAGTGAACTAGATTTGAGTTCGCGATTCATTATCTCGTGCGCTGCTCTTGGCCCCGTGTGAATCTCGGTTGCCATGGGCTCGCAAATCTTCGCCGACCTGGCCTGCTCTCTTGAGGTTACGCTCTTCTTGTGCCAATTCGTTTTTCGCAAGCAGATCTTCCAATCAGATTCGATTCCACAATTCTGTTTATTACTCGGGCTGCTCGCCAAACTTAGCGGACACCGCGCATACGGCAGCAACGACCACCAACACCGCTGCGGTGACTTCGATAACGTCCTCAAGCTCTGACGACATAGTCACTCCTCTACCCCTTATCTGTATGTCCGCAGGGCTGTTGGCGCGAATAACGGTTCCTAAACCTTATTTTGATCACGAACTTGGCGGAACTAGCAGTTCTGCCAGAATGCGACAAGAAGTTCGAATACACAGGGAGAACTAAATTCTGTTATCGGAGTTGTTTTTGCTAAGTGCGATCCACGCGGCTAGAGACTCCGAGAGGTGTCTGGCAAAGGGTGTTTGCGCTTTGCAACAGTGCGCCAGCACCACCAACCCGGACCTACCGAATCTGGTGATGACACCAAGGCGTTTGTTCTCACATTTTCCTGAGCCTGACTTGAATGAAATTGTGATTTACCGCCAACCATGCTCTCCTTCCGCGGAACCATCCGTCCTACAATCGAAAAGCGATACTGGGCCGTCGCGAAACTCCCGACGTAAGGCGAAATCGGAGGACAGGCACTATGAAAACATTTATGCAGTGGCAGGGCTCACCTTGGTGAATCTTGGAATGCTGATATTCGTCCGGTTCCGCCAGACTGCGCCTGCACAAGCAAGCGGCGCTGACCAAATCGTTCGCGCACGAGGGCTTGAGATAGCCGATGCCCAAGGGAAAGTGCGAGCGTCCATCTCCATCATTCCCGAGGGTCCGGCGCGTCGGGCGGATGGTTCGCTCACTGAGCACGGCGACCGGATCTTCCCCGAAGCAGTCGTACTTCGGTTGATTCGCCCCGATGGTCGCCCTTCCGTGAAGATTGCGACAACGCAGCAGGGGTCGGGGCTTGACCTGGGCGGAGGAATTGATCCCCACCTACATGGTGCTAAGTTCCGAGGGCGGAGAGACCTCGCTTACCCTAACCAACAAAGACGGCCGTCGCCAAGTCATCAAACCGTGAGATGAAGAATAAGGGATTCGTCAAAATTCCAGGGCGGGGTTTTGACAGAGATCGAGATTTTTCGCTAATCACGATCCAGGAGTTCAGGGTCCGGAAGCGACGACTCACCTTTTGTCGCCGTCGGCTCAGCGTAGGTGAGGATCGTTCGGCTTCTCACTGGCATGACTGACAGTTCACCCGAAGGCCCCGCAGCTCGAAAATCTCTGGGGCAACATCTGTCGGGTCTGTTAATCCCTTTTCGGAATCATCGCCGCTCATCGGCAGTTCCAGTAGCGAACAGTTCTGAGTACTTGGACACCGTTATGAACAAGCTCAGGCTTCTATTCGCGACACATCACCAACTCCGTCGCGGATATAACAGCGTGCTGCTGGTTGAGTTGCGGAACGTTCCTCAGGTTTGCCGGAAGGAGTGGCGGTTAACTGCCTATGAACCTTATGAATGCCCCTCTTCTTGTGCTCGCGCTGTCCCTCGTGGTCCTCACAATAGCGGCCGCGATTGGAGACGCTATTCGCAGATGGGTCATTCCCTTACAGGAGGGGGACCGAAACGATTTCAGTGTCGTGCTCGGTGCGAACTTGACCCTGTTGGGTCTTCTAATCGGTTTCAGTTTCTCGATGGCGGTAAGCCGCTACGATCAGCGCAAGAATTACGAAGAGGCCGAAGCCAATGCTATTGGCACTGAATACGTGCGTGCCGATCTGTTGCCAGTCGGTGACGCCGATAAAGTCCGGGCGCTACTTAAGAAGTACTTAGATCAACGGATACTATTCTATGCGACCGGGGACCACGATCGTTTGGCCAAGATCAATGCAGATACCGCCGAACTGCAAAACGACCTGTGGTCCGCGGTCCGGCCTGGAGCGGCCGCGCAACCAACGGCCGTGGTTGCCCTCGCAGTATCAGGAATGAACGACGTGCTCAACTCACAGGGCTACACGCAAGCGGCATGGTGGAACCGAATCCCAATTGCAGCATGGGCGCTGATGTCGCTGATTGCCTTTTGCTGCAATCTCCTGATCGGCTACGGCGCACACAGGAAGGACTGGCGAACGTTTCTGATCGTGCCTGTTGCTGTATCGATCGCTTTTTTCTTGATTGCAGACATCGACAGCCCGCGCGGAGGTTCCATTCGTGTCGCGCCGCAGAACCTCTTGAGTCTTTCGCAGTCCTTGCATGCACAATAAGTACGGGAGTCCCGACGCTGCTCAAGACTTGCGCGGAGCTAACCCCAGGTGCTCTGTAAGTTTTGCGAGTGCCTCGCCGAAAATCAGCGTCAAATGAGGGCGTGCAGGCACGCCAGGCGGAGGATGCGCTGCTGGGCGCGATTGCGTATCCGAATGCTGCTTAGCAGGTGCCGTAGCGCTGATTAAGGTTTTTCTTCATAATTTGGGGATGGCTCTGGTGGTTTTTCTTCGGGGCGTCAATGTGGGAGGGCACCGAACCTTTCGGCCCAGCGTCCTCGCACAACAACTCAGCGATTACGATGTCGTGAATATCGGGGCCGCGGGCACTTTTGTTGTTCGCAAACCCGGTTCAAAAGCAAAATTCAGGGCTGTATTGCAGCGTAAGTTACCGTTTGAAGCGCACGTGGTGATGTGCGAAGGGCGCGACATCCTACGCCTGGGGATGGAGGATCCATTTGGATCTGAGCAGTGTCCACCGGATACTGTTCGGTTCGTGAGCATTCTCTCGAAAGCGGGCGTAGTTCGAGCATCGCTTCCGGTCGCGTTTCCCTCAGAGACGGAGTGGCTGGTGCGGGTGATGGCTTTGCAAGGTCAGTTCGTGTTTGGGATGTATCGACGGCACATGAAGACGATCGGCTATCTGGGCCAGATCGACAAACTGTACGGCGCACCGGCGACGACTCGGAACTGGAATACAATCGCTGCGATCTTGCGAATTTTGAAGGGTCCAAAGACCACCCGATAGCCGGCCCGGATCATTTCGTGCGATCCCGCCGCTCCGGGGAGCGATACGGATGCGATCCTGCCGCCTTGATTGTGACGAATCTCTATGCCGACTGAGAGTCCCCAGGAAATATCTCCTCTCAACACGCTGAATTTCTCCACCGGTTTAAAGCGACCGGCAATTTCCTTCTGTGGGACTTCGACGCGCTACTTGTCGGTGGTCCGCATATTCTGAATCAGCGCGAGGCGTTCCAGGGCGTCGGAGGGCTCATCCGTTCGAGAAGAATCACCGTAGTATTCGAGGATGTGCTTCTTGAGATCGGTGGGTATCGCTTGCCTTGGCTGAGACGTAAGGCGCGAGACCAGTTCGGCATATGTATTGTCGGCGAGGGGATAGTCTCCCGGGCCGTCGTGGTGTCCTGTGTCGAGGTCAAGGTTGGCCAGGGAGAATGTCGGATCCGCACCTTGGTTGAGGGTGTGAAGTAGTTCGCTGAAGCGATCAACAGTATGGTTAAGGCTGTGAAAATAGAGTTGCTGTGTTTCGGCAGTGGGAATTTTGATTGCCAGGTTGGAGGCGGCGCCGATTTTCGGAACTAAGAACACGACGATGGCGAGAAGGTGCGCTTTCACACCCGGTCCCTTGTAGGTGTGCTTCCATCTGCGATCGTAGTTAGTGTGGGAAACGCGTTGGGTGAAGAGGCGGTAGTCTTCATCGTCGGGCGGAGGTGGGAATTTATGACGGTGAAGAACAAGTTCAGCCTCGGCGAAGATTGGAATGAAGCTGCGGACCGCCGTGCGATAGCTGTGAAGCGCAGTACGATCACGACCGAGGATTGAGCGAACATCGAAACCGTAGGTGTGAACGAAAGCCCTCTCGAGGAATTTGCGAGGCACGCGGAATCCTACGGCGCGCAAGTAAGCAGGCGGCGCAAATTCGAGATTGGCCATCTCCTGCACGTCGAAGGCGAATTCGGTTCGAATGTGACCGTGCGGATTCTCGCCGTAGGTGACGGAGGGTCCGTACTTGCGCTCGAGCTTGGGAAATGCGATGGCGGTGGCGGGATTGATGGCTTGTGAGTGCCCGACCGAGTCGCCGAGATAGTGCGACAGGGCGCCGATCGCGAATGCATATTCATTGAGTGTGCGCGCATTCTGCAGCATCCAGACAACAAAATCTCCAGAGCGAACGTAGTGGGTGAGGTTGCTGAAGAATCGTTTGCCGAAGGGATAGTACCCCATGTCCTGGACAGCGCACCCGCCGTAGGCATACGAGTGTGCAACGACGAGTTCATGGTCAGTGGCACCTGGAAACTTGGTCAGGAGAAGAGGACGTATCGAATCGTTCCATGCGAGATCGATTAATTCTTCATGGGTTAGAACGGAGTATGCATGGATGTTGGGTGCCGAGAGGAACAGGCTTAGGAGCAGGAAAGCGAGGAGGATTGGTCGGCAGGATGGCATGGAAACGGGAATACGATGCTTTCCGACGGTGAGATAGTTGCGGGAAGAAATGTCGGGCCGAGCTGAAATCCAAACGATCGATCAGGCCGTCATGAGATTGGTGTAAATGGCCATTCCGACTACGGCGTCGACGCCGATAGCGTCGAGCGCATCGACCTCTTGCTGACTGCGAATGCCACCGGCGGCGATGAGTCGGCGGGACGTTGTCTGGCGCAGATCGCGAATAACATCGATTGGAATTCCTTTCAGCAAGCCTTCCGTATCAATATTGGTGTAGAGGAATGCGTTGCAAAAAGGCTCGAGCGCGCGGATCAAGTCGGCAGCTTTGATGTGTGTGGCTTCCTTCCAGCCTTTGATCGAGACGTAGCCGCCGCGGGAATCGACGGCGAAGACTAATTTGTCAGGGCCGATCTGGGTGGAGATGTCCTCGGCAAAGGTCGTGTTGATCGCTCCTTCCGAGATTAGAGAAGAACCGAGGATTACGCGTTGTGCTCCCAGTTCCAAGGTGGAGCGCGCAGAGTTGATCGAGCGGATTCCACCTCCGATCTGGCAAGGAATTTGACGCGCGATCTGCCGAACCATTTCGTGATTGTTGCCGCGGCCCATGGCGGCGTCGAGATCGATGACTTGTACGAGCGGATACGTCGCGAACCGATCAATCCAGTGCTGAAGATCGTCAAATTCGAGGGCTTTGCGGTTGCCTTGAACCAACTGGACGACTTTGCCTTCCATCAAATCGATTGAAGGGATCAGCATGGCCACCTCACGGGGATGCCTTCGTCTGCGAGTTCGCGCTTGAGATCGGCGAGGGAACTCAGTCCGTAGTGAAAGATAGAAGCGGCGAGAGCGGCGTCGGCGTGTCCTTCGCGAAAGACCTCGGAAAAATGACGGGCACCCCCTGCTCCTCCTGAGGCGATGACGGGAATGTTCAGGCGGTCGGCGATGGTGCGGGTCAGATCGCAGTCGAAGCCGGAAGCGGTGCCGTCGCGGTCCATGGAGGTGAGAAGAATTTCTCCGGCGCCTCGGGATTCGGCTTCCAGAGCCCATTCCAAGGCATCGCGCCCGGAGGAGTTGCGGCCGCCGTAAGTGAACGCCTGCCAGGAATCGAGGTGGCGCTTGGCATCGATGGCGACGACGACGGCTTGCGATCCGAAGCGCTGGGCGATTTCTGTGATCAAAGTGGGTGTGGCGAGGGCGGCGGAATTGATGCTGATCTTGTCGGCGCCGGAGGAAAAGACGGCGGCGGCGTCTTTCAAAGTGCGAATGCCTCCGCCTACAGTGAATGGAATGAAGAGTTGTTTTGCGGTGCGGCGAACGGTGTCGAGAAGGGTGGCGCGACGCTGATGGGCGGCGGAGATATCGAGGAGAACGATCTCGTCCGCGCCGGATTCGGAGTGACGCTTGGCCAACTCGGCGGGGTCACCGGCGTCGCGCAGGTCGACGAATTGAACGCCCTTCACGACGCGTCCGTCGTCGACATCGAGGCAAGCGATAATGCGTTTTGTCAGCATGTCAGATAGCACAGAAATTCGCGAGTAGCCGTAGTCCGGTTTCTCCGGATTTTTCGGGATGAAATTGCACGCCGAAGAGAAGATCGCGCTCGACGGCAGCGGAGAATTTGCCTCCGTATTCGCAACAAGCGACGGTGGAGTCATTCACCGGCGCGTGATAAGAGTGTGTGAAATAAACATAGGGAGTAGTGGACAATCCGCGGAAAAGGCGAGAGGTCGATGAAATCTCGATCCGGTTCCAGCCAACGTGAGGAGATTTTACGCTGGCCGGGAATCGGACGCATTTCCCGGGAAACAGGTTCAGGCCGGGCGTGGCGGGCGATTCCGTGCTGCCGGCGAACATCCATTGCATGCCTACGCAGATACCGAGGAGAGGGATATTCCGGCCGATCGAATCACGAATCGCATCCTGCAATCCTGAGGTTACAAGTGCCGCGGTGGAAGCGAAGTTTCCTACTCCGGGTAGCACGATCTTCGTGGATTGCCTGACCAGCGCGGGGTCTGAGGTGATTACGCTCTGCTGACCCAGCCAGTCGAGGGCTTTTTTGACGGAGACGAGGTTGCCGGCACCATAGTCGACAATGACGATCATCAGAGAACTCCTTTGGTGCTGGGAAGGAGGCGAACCATCTGCGGGTCGCGCCAGCAGGCGGCACGGATAGCGCGGGCGAAGGCCTTGAATAGAGCTTCGATCTTGTGGTGATTGGAGCGCCCATAGAGGACGCGGGCGTGTACATTGGCGCGGGCGCCACGGGCGAAACCTTCGAAGAAATCATCGACCAGTTCGGATTGGAGATCGCCGACCAAGCGGACTTTTACCTTTGTGTCGACGACCGAAGCGGTGCGTCCGCAGAAATCGACGGCAGCCATGCCCATCGTTTCGTCCATGGGCATCAGGAAGTATCCGGCGCGAAGGATGCCGCGCTTGGTGCCGAGGGCTTTGTCGAAGACTTGTCCGAGCACGATGCCAACATCTTCGACGGTGTGATGCTGGTCGACGTCGAGGTCGCCGTTCGCTTTCAGCTTCAGGTCGAATCCGCCGTGGTGCGCGAAGAGTTCGAGCATGTGGTCGAAGAAGCGGATGCCGGTGGAGACCTCGTAATGGCCGCGGCCTTCGATAGTGAGAGAGGCCCGAATTTGAGTCTCTTTGCTATTGCGGATGATGGTGCCTTTTCTCATGAGCGAGTAGCTCCCTGGGAAATCGAAAGTTCGTCGAGGACTGCATCTAGAGCGGTTAGTAATCGATTCGTGTGCTCCTCAGGACCGACGGTAAAGCGTACGCAGCCTTCACAGCCGTGGTCTGCTGAACGATCGCGAACCAGGATGCCGCGGCGGCGCATTTGTTCGACAAATGCCTGGGCAGCTGATTTCGATGAGGCCATTTGGGCGAGCACGAAGTTGGCCTGGCTCGGCCAGTAGCGAATGCCTCGGGCTTGCAGCGAAGATTCCAGGCGGCTCCGCGACTGGATCGTTTCCGTTACGTAGCCCTCGATGTAGTTGCGGTCGGCCATTGCGTCGGGAATACAAGCGAGAGCTGCGGCGTTGACGTTGTAGGGCGAGCAGACGCGGCGGAGCGACGGCATTTGATCCGGAGAGCCGACGAGGACTCCGGCGCGGAGGCCGGCAAGTCCGTAGACTTTCGAGAATGTGCGTGTGACGAAAACATTGGGAGCGTCATTTTGGCGAGGCAGAATCGTTTGTCCGCAGAATTCAACATAGGCTTCGTCGATGAGAATGGCTGCATTGGGTGCGGAACGGGCGATTTCGAGGAGTTGGTCTGGGGCGGTGAAGGTTCCGGTTGGATTATTCGGGTTGGCGATGGCGATCATCCGGGTGCGCGGTGTGATGCTATTGCGAATGACGTTTACGGGAAGGCGAAAATCCGAATCCGCGGGGACTGCGATGACTTGAGCTCCCGCTGACGCCATGTAGATGCGATACATCGAGTAGGTGGGAACTATGATCAGGGCTTCGTCACCGGGGTCGAGGTAGGTTTGGCATAACAAGTGGATTGCTTCATCGACGCCATTGGTCAGCAGGAGATCTTGGTTCGGTACGCCCAGGAACTCTGCCACTTTGACTTCAACCGGTTCGCGTTCGGGATAGCGGGCGAGGTCTTCGTAGCTTAACGAGCGCAGGCGTTCGAGAACGCGCGGCGAGCATCCGACGATGTTCTCGTTGAAGTCGAGACGGAGGCCGTCACGTCCGGCCAGCGGAGGATGATACGCGGGGACGTTGCCGACAGCTCGTCGTGGGCTAAGCAATGGCGGTGCCCCTTATACGCACGGAGTTAGCGTGTGCCTGGAGACCTTCGAGTTGAGCGAGGCGTTCCACGGTTGGACCTATTTTCTGCAAGCCAGCGCGTGAGAGTTTCTGGACGGTGATAATTTTCATGAAATCCAGGACACTAAGGCCGCCACGAAAGCGAGCTTGTCCAGCGGTGGGCAGGACATGATTGGGGCCCGAAGCATAGTCTCCGGCGGCTTGGGGAGAATAGTTTCCGACGAAAATGGATCCAGCGTTGCGGATGAAAGGTAGATCATCCGGGTCGATGGTGATGTGCTCGGGCGCGAGGAGATTGGACCATTCGCGAGCCTGCTCGCGGGAGGAAGCTAGGAATACAGCACCTTGCCGTTGCAGAGATTTTCTGGCGATCGCGTTTTCTCTGGAAAGGCCGTCGAGGTTACCGGCTACGGCATCGGCAAGCTTCGGGGATGTGGTGATGAAAACGGATAAGGCATCTGGATCGTGCTCGGCCTGCGAGACGAGATCGGCCGCGATGAAGCCGGGGTCGCCCGATTCGCTCAGTACAAGAGCTTCAGTCGGGCCCGCGAGGAAGTCGATGGCGCAATCGAAGGAGACAAGCTTCTTGGCTGTCGTGACGTATGCGTTTCCGGGGCCGACAATTTTATCGACCCGCGGGATGGTCTTTGTGCCGTATGCGAGGGCAGCGATCGCCTGCGCGCCGCCTACGCGGTAGAACTGACGTATTCCCAACATGGCGGCGGCGGCGAGGACTTCGGCTGAAGGCTTGGGCGATACGACCCGGATGTTTTGTACTCCCGCGATCTGGGCTGGGATGACAGTCATCAGCAGGGTCGAGACCAACGGATAACGGCCGCCCGGCACGTAGCATCCGGCGGACCCCAGCGGCAGTGCCAATTGGCCGAGAGAAATGCCGCCACGAGATCGCGTCCAGGAGCGCGGTTTTTGCTGTTGGCAGAAGCGGCGAATATTCGTTGCGGCTTGCGTCAGCGATTTGCGAACGTCGCGCGGAGCGGATTCCCATGCGCTGGTTATCTCCACCTTGGAGACGGCGAGAGGCTGGTCTTTGGACAAGCCATCCCAGCGCACCGCGTATCGGCGGAGAGCAGAGTCTCCGCCGCGGCGGACGCTGGCGATGACGGCGCGAACCTGAGGTTCGAGCGAAGACAGGTTCGTAGCCCGGGAAGCCAGGCGCTGGACCATCCGGGCAGCGCTCGGGCCGGAGAGGATCCGCATCAGAGCACCACCTTGTTGAGCGGGTACTCGACGATACCGGTGGCGTGAGCTTCCTTGAGGCGCGGGATGACGTCCCAGGCAGCGGATTCATCGATCACGGTGTTTACCGCCAGCCAGTCCTCGTCGCTCAGGTGAGAAATGGTGGGCTTTTGAAGCGCGGGAAGCACTCCGAGCACCGCGGCGAGATTTTCTTTCCGGACATTGAGCATCAGGCCGACACGCTCCTGGGCCTCCATCGCCCCCTGGAGCATGAGAGCGAGGTTGTCGATTTTCTTGCGCTTGGCTTGGTCGGCGTACGAGCATTTGTTGGCGATTAGTTGGGTGTTCGACTCGAGAACGGTTTCGATGATACGGAGGCGATTGGCGCGGAGGGAACTGCCAGTCTCGGTCACTTCTACGATGGCATCGGCAAGCATCGGAGTTTTTACTTCTGTGGCGCCCCAAGAGAACTCAACCTTGACGTTCACGTTTCTGCGGGCGAAGTAGTTGCGGGTGACGTTGACGAGTTCGGTGGCGATGATTTTGTTGGAAAGGTCTTCTGCGCGCTGGAAAGGGGAATCGTCGGGAACGGCGAGGACCCATCGGACCTTGCCGCGGCTGCGCTTGGCATAGATCAGGTCACTGACAGTAGCGACTTCGAGTCCGCTTTCGACAATCCAGTCGAGGCCGGTGAGTCCGGCATCGATGGCGCCGTGTTCGACGTAGCGCGCCATTTCCTGGGCGCGGATGAGCAGGCAGTCGATTTCAGGATCGGCGGTAGTGGCGAAGTAAGAGCGGCCATTGGTGTATGCGGGGAGGCCGGCCTTCGCGAAGAGTTGTAGCGTGGCCTCCTGCAGGCTGCCTTTAGGGATACCGATGCGGAGCTTCATACAGTCTCCTTTGTCGCATTCGGCTGTGGTGCGCTCCAGGACAGATCTTCCGTGAAGCAGGAACGCGTACCGCGGTGGCAGACTAATCCCTCGCCTTCGACTTCGACGCGCACTAGTAATGTGTCGCGGTCGCAGTCAGTACTAGCGGAGACGATGCGCAGGCGGTTGCCAGAGGTCTCGCCCTTGGTCCACAGTTTCTGGCGAGTGCGGCTGTAAAAGGTGACGTAGCCACCGGAGAGCGTCTTTTCGAGGGCTTCCTGATTCATGAATCCGACCATGAGTACTTCGCTGTCGGAGGCGTTTTGGACCACGGCGGGAATCAGGCCGCCGAGTTTGTTGAAATCGAGTTCGGAATCCATGTCATTTTTCTCCGGGAAACAAAAAGCCCGCTGAGCGTTTGGCGTCAGCGGGCTGAACTTGCTATGAGTGCTGAATTATCTCAGGTGCACCCCCGCCAACGCGCTG
>Ga0207699_10000791_pt1 | contig 15105 bp, 12 predicted proteins | sample LARL51metaG_FD_184344 | JGI IMG/M metagenome (GOLD analysis project Ga0207699, IMG submission 184344) | Corn, switchgrass and miscanthus rhizosphere microbial communities from Kellogg Biological Station, Michigan, USA - LAR L5-1 metaG... | ecosystem: Host-associated > Plants > Roots >...
CAGCGTGATCAGCGACGCGGCGCTGCCCGCCAGCGCGGTCTTGACCTCATGGCGGAGCTTCTTGACGCTCAGGCCGGGCGCGCTGATCAGCGCGGCCACGTTGTGGATCAGCCCGAGGCGGGCGGAGACCTTGTTGCTCACCACCACGTCGATGCCCGCGACGCCGAGCCGCGCCGCGCCGGCGAACTGCAGGCCGACCGTGCCGGCGCCGGTGAGCGAGTAGCTGTTGCCCGTATGCAGGTGCAGCCGGCGGCGGGCGTCGGTGGAAGCGACGAAACCGCCCGAGTCGAGCGCGTTCCACAACTGCTGGTTGGACGCTGTCTTCAGCGGGGTCCACGACCGGAACTGCTGGGCGTTCACGCCGATCACGTTGACCTTGGCGCCGCCGCTGGTGACCGCGGCGCCGTCCAGCGCGAGCGTCTGGGTGACCCCGTGGATCTTGCCGATCCGGGCGAGGCTGGCGCCGCTGATCCCGCCGGCCTCGATCACCGCGAGGTCGGGCAGGATGATCCGGTGGAACGCCGCGGTGGTCCCTGCCGGGCCGTAGCTCACGTCGCCGCGCGCCGGCCCGGGAATGTAGTGGAACAGGCCGCCGACCATCGCGATCGCCAACGCTCCGTATGCCGTCGCGCCCCGCCACGCGGGGTTGCGAACGGCAGCCGGATGTGGCGTTCTGCGCCACCGAAGGCGACCCATAGCGTTGTCCACCATAACCGGGACGCCGCCATGTCTGAAGAGGGCACACCCTACTTTCCGGTAAAAGACCTGCTTGTGCCGTATCTGACTAAATCAGGTGGAAATATAAGTTTCTGGCAGAGGGCCCTCGGGCGGGTCAATCACTCCGGCCCGGGCGCGGGCACGTTACTCTGATCAGTCATGGGTCGGGAAGCGGTGCCCGGTGCTGTGCCGGGCGAGGCAAGCAAGCACGCTGGCAAGGCGTCATCACCGTCTCCCGGGGCCAAGGCCGGCAGCCGGCCGCGGCGTGCGTCGCTCGGCGGCCGCCCGGCCCAGGACCGGGAACTGCGGGCACAGGGCCGCCAGACGCTGCGCAACCTGCTTGAGGCAGGCCTCGCCGAGTTCGACGAGCGCGGTTTCCAGGCCGTCAGGGTCGATGACATCGTGCGCCGTGCGCAGATCTCCCACGGAACCTTCTACCTGTACTTCTCCAACAAGGAAGACCTGTTCAAGGCCCTGCTCAGCGATGCGCTGCACGACATGAGCCTGGTCACCGACGAGTTCCCCGTCGTGACCCGCAACGAGTCCGGCCGGGCCGCGCTGCAGCGCTGGGTGCACGAGTTCTGCGAGGTCTACGCCGCGCACGCGGCTGTCATCAGGACCCTCAGCCAGGCCGAGATCGTCGGCGAGGAGGTCTGGGGCGACGGGCTGAAGTTGCTGTTCCGGCTCGCCGAGGCGATGGCCCAGGGTATGACCGCCGCCACCGGCGCGGCCGAGCATGCCGAACTGACCGCGGTGGCCTGCCTGATGATGCTGGAGCGGGTGAACTACCTGCTGACCGTGGAGGTCAGGCTGCCTCGCGAGGAGATGGAAGAGCGCATCGCCGCGATCATGTACGCCGCGTTCAACCCTGGCTGACTGCACGCATCTGCGTCACCGCCGCGAGCGCTTCTCTCGCCGCCGCCACGTCGTGGACCCGGAACAATCGCGCGCCCTCCCAGGCGCACACGGCGAGCACCGCGAGGGTGCCCTCGCCGCGCTCGGTGAGGCCCAGGCCCAGCGCCTCACCGACGAAGTCCTTGTTCGACACCGCGACGAGCACCGGCCATCCGGTGGCGGCCAGGTCGGCCGTGCGCCGGGTCAGTTCCAGCGAATGCCAGGTGTTCTTGCCGAAGTCGTGCGCCGGGTCGATGAGGATCCGGTCCGGGCTGACCCCCGCGGCCAGGGCCCGCTCGGCCTCCGCCGTCAGTGCGGAGATCACCGCTTCGGTCAGGTGGGGGTGGGCGGAGCGGTGTGGCCGCTGCCGCGGTGCCAGCCCACCGGCATGCGCGCAGACCAGGCCCACGTCGTGCTCGGCGGCCACGTGGGCAAGGTCGGGGTCGGCACCGCCCCACGCGTCGTTGAGCAGGTCGGCTCCGGCGGCGGCGACCGCCGCCCCGACCGGCGCCCGCCAGGTGTCGACGCTGAGGACGACTCCGGGGTGGCGCTCCCGCAGCGCGGCGACCACGGGGACCACCCGGCGGATCTCCTCGGCCACGGTGACCTCGTCCCCCGGCCCGGCCTTGACCCCGCCGATGTCGAGTATGTCGGCTCCGGCCCGGACGGCACGGTCGGCGGCCCCGAGCGCCGCACCCAGTTCATAGGTGGCGCCCTGGTCGTAGAAGGAGTCCGGCGTCCGGTTGATCACCGCCATGATGCCGAAGGAGTTCGGTGGCCATTCCCGCCGTCCCAGCCGCAATGTCCGCTCATGCACAGGCAGTGAGCATAGGGCCGCATCGGGCAGAATCGTTAAGTGCGATTCCTATCCGGCCAGCCGCCCGTGCATGAGGCCACCTACAGCGACGTGTTCCTGGTGCCATGCGCCTCGTCGGTGGCGTCGCGGCTCGACGTGGACCTGTCCACCGGCGACGGAAGCGGCACCACCATCCCCGTGGTGGTAGCCAACATGACCGCGGTGTCCGGCCGCCGGATGGCGGAGACCGTGGCCCGCCGCGGCGGCATGGCCGTGCTCCCCCAGGACATCCCCGCGGACGTGGTGGCCGAGGTGGTCGCCTGGGTGAAGAGCCGGCACCTGGTCCACGACACCCCGATCACGCTGGGCCCCTCCGACACCACCGGTCAGGCCCTCAGCCTGCTGCCCAAGCGCGCGCACGGCGCGGTGGTGGTCGTGGAACACGGGCGCCCGGTCGGGGTGGCGACGGAGGCGGACTGTCAGGGGGTGGACCGGTTCACCCAGCTCCGCCAGGTCATGTCCACGGACCTGCTCACGCTCCCGGCCGGGATCGATCCGGAGAAGGCGTTCGGGCTGCTGCACGAGGGCAGGCACCGGCTGGCGCCGGTGGTGGACGCCGAGGGCGCGCTGACCGGCATCCTGACCCGCACCGGGGCACTGCGCGCCACGCTGTACCGGCCGGCCACCGACGCGGCGGGCAAGCTGCGCGTCGGGGCCGCCATCGGCATCAACGGCGACGTGGCGGCCAAGGCGGAGGCGCTGGTGCGGGCCGGGGTGGACGTCCTGGTCGTGGACACCGCGCACGGCCACCAGGACCGGATGATCAGCGCGCTCCGCGCGGTCCGGGCGACCGGCATCGAGGTGCCCATCGCCGCGGGCAACGTGGTCACCGCCGAAGGCGTCACCGACCTGGTACGGGCCGGGGCCGGCATCGTCAAGGTCGGCGTGGGGCCGGGGGCGATGTGCACCACCCGGATGATGACCGGGGTAGGCAGGCCGCAGTTCAGCGCGGTACTCGAGTGCGCCGCGCGGGCGCGGGAGCTTGGCGCGCACGTCTGGGCGGACGGCGGGGTGCGGCATCCGCGGGACGTGGCCCTCGCGCTGGCCGCGGGCGCCGCCAACGTGATGATCGGCTCGTGGTTCGCCGGGACCTACGAGTCGCCGGGGGACGCGTTCAGGGACGCCGACGGCCGGCTGTACAAGGAGAGCTTCGGCATGGCCTCGGCGCGGGCGGTGCGGCTGCGCTCGGCGACCGACTCGCCGTTCGACCGGGCCCGCAAGGAACTGTTCGAGGAGGGCATCTCCACGGCCAGGATGTACCTGGATGCGCAGCGGCCCGGCGTGGAGGATCTGATCGACCAGATCACCGCGGGCCTGCGCAGCGCCTGTGCCTACGCGGGCGCGGGCGACCTGGCCGGGCTGCACGAGCGGGCCGTGGTCGGGCTGCAGAGCGCGGCCGGCTACAGCGAGGGCATGCCGCTGCCGACAAGCTGGTAGCCCCGGGTTAGTTCGCCCCGCCGGCCAGGGCGCGGCAGGCCCGGTCGAAGCTGTCGGCCGAGCCGGCCCTGAGGGTGGCCCGGGCGGTGCCCGCGTCCTTGGTGGAGGTCGTGGTCCTCATCGTCCCGGCCGGGGTGAAGACCTCGGTGAAGGAGTTGTCGGTGTCCGCGACCGGCAACTCGGCCCCGTGCCAGGTGCCGTGGAAGGCGATCACCCACCCACCGGGCAGGCGGGTGGGGGTGCCGCCGGTCAGCTCGATGCTGGTCTTCGAGCCGTTGGTGGTGTACCAGCCGTGCACGCCCCCGGTCAGCGCGAAGGTGTAGTGCTGGCCGCCCTGCGTGCACAGTTGCGCGGTCCCGATCAGGCTGTCGCATCCGGTGAGGCTGCAGGTGGCATGGCCGCGGTCGTTCACGACCCCGCCGCGCAGGTGGGTGTAGAGCAGGTAACGCCCGCCGTTGCTGGCCTGGACCGGGCCGTAGCCGTCCCACTCGCCGAGCGGGCTGAACTTGCCGCCCATGTGGAAGGCCCAGGGAGTGGGCAGGATGTAGACGCAGAGCCCCACGATGACCAAGATCAGCACTATGCGGAGCAGGAGGTGGCGCTTGCGGGGCTCGCCCTGGGACGCTGACTTCCGACTCCACATGGCTGCCTCCACCGCGCAGGCCCCTGATACGCTCCGCCGCACGGACCAGCCGAATCTAGCGAAGTCCGTTGCCATACGCCACGACAAAACATGGATAATCCCAGGCAAAACTGACCCGGGGGCGACACCCCGGGCCACCCGCTGGCCTGCGGCCCCGCAGCTTCGTCGCGGGGACCCGGGCCGCACCACGAGGACAGGAGCCGCCCATGTCCGTGCTCAGCGCCCTGACTGACGCGCTGGCCAGCGCCACGGTGGAGGTCATCGACCTGACCGCGCCGCTGTCGTCGTCGACGCCGGTGCTCCAGCTACCGCCGCCGTTCAGCAACACCGTGTCCTTCGCCCTGCACGAGATCAGCCGGTTCGATGACCGCGGGCCCGCCTGGTACTGGAACGACATCACCACCGGCGAGCACACCGGCACCCACTTCGACGCGCCGTGCCACTGGGTGACCGGCCGGGACGGCGAAGACGTGTCCCAGGTGGCGCCGGGCAGGCTGATCGCGCCCGCGGTCGTGCTCGACTTCAGCGCCCAGGCCGCCGCGGATCCGGACTTCCTGCTCGAGGTCGAGCACATCAAGGGCTGGGAAGCCACCCACGGGCCGCTGCCCGAGGGCGGCTGGCTGCTCTTCCGTACCGGCTGGGACGCGCGTTCCAACGACCAGGAGCGGTTCCTGAACGCCAACGAGACCGGGCCGCACACGCCCGGGCTCTCGGTGGAGTGCTCCCGGTGGCTGGCCGAGGAGTCGCCGGTCATGGGTATCGGGGTGGAGACCGTGGGCACCGACGCCGGGCGGGCGCACTCGTTCGACCCGCCGTTCCCCTGCCACTCGGCGATGCTTGGGGCAGGCAAGTACGGCCTCACCCAGCTGCAGAACCTGGCGCAACTGCCCCCGACCGGCGTGGTGCTGATCGTCACCCCGCTGCCGATCACCGGCGGGTCCGGCAGCCCGTGCCGGGCGCTGGCCCTGGTCGACCGAGCCGGAAGCTGACCTGGCGGATGCAGGTCAGCGAGGCGGTCGGCGCCACCCTGGCCAGCCTGGGCGCGGACACCGTGTTCGGGGTGGTGGGCAGCGGCAACTTCCACGTGACCAATGCCCTGATCGCCAACGGGGCGCGGTACGTGGCAGCCAGGCACGAGTGCGGTGCGGCGTGTGCCGCCGACGCCTGGGCCCGGGGCACCGGGCGGCCCGGGATCCTGTCCGTGCACCAGGGCCCGGGGCTGACCAACGCGATGACCGGCATCACCGAGGCGGCCAAGAGCCGCACACCGCTGCTCGTGCTGGCGGCGGACGTCGCGAGCGCCGCGGTGCGGTCCAACTTCCGCATCGACGTGGCGGCGCTTGCGGCATCGGTCGGGGCGGCGTCCGACCGGCTGCACTCCCCCGCCACGGCCGCCGCCGACGCGGCCCGCGCATACCGGACCGCGGAGCGGGAGCGGCGCACCGTTGTGCTCGCGATGCCCCTGGATGTCCAGGGGGCGCAGTGCGACCCGCCGGTCATTCGCCCGGTGCCGCCGCTGGACCCGCCGGCCCCGGCGCCGGAGGCGGCTGTGCGGCTGGCCGCGGCGCTCGGCGCGGCGGAGCGCCCGGTGTTCGTCGCGGGCCGTGGTGCCCTGGCGGCCCGGACCGCGCTTGAGGAACTGGCGGACGCGTGCGGCGCATTGCTGGCCACGTCGGCGGTGGCCAAGGGGCTGTTCCATGACAGCCCCTGGGACCTGGGGGTGAGCGGGGGTTTCGCCTCGCCGCTCGCGGCCGAACTGATCACCGCCGCCGACCTGGTGGTGGGCTGGGGCAGTTCGCTGAACATGTGGACGATGCGGCACGGGAAGCTGATCGGTCCCGGGGCGCGGGTCGCCCAGGTGGACGATGACAGCTCCGCGATCGGCGGCCACCGGCCGGTGGACATCGGCGTGCACGGCGACGTAGCCTGCACCGCCCGCGCGGTGCTCGCCGCGCTCGGGGGGCAGGCCGGGGCCGGATACCGGTCCGGCGAAGTGCGGGCCCGGATCGCCGGCGAGGTCCGCTGGCGCGACGTCCCCTACGAGGACCAGGGCCGCGCCGGCCCGGACGGCGTGATCGATCCGCGGACCCTGTCGATCGCGCTCGATGACCTGCTGCCCGCCGAACGGGTCGTGGCCGTCGACTCGGGCAACTTCATGGGCTACCCGAGCATGTTCCTGTCCGTGCCGGACGAGCATGGGTTCTGCTTCACCCAGGCCTACCAGTCGGTCGGGCTCGGGCTGGCGTCGGCCATCGGCGCGGCGCTCGCCCAGCCGGACCGGCTGCCGGTCGCGGCGCTCGGTGACGGCGGCGCGCTGATGGGGATCAGCGAACTTGAGACCGTGGTGCGGCTTGGCCTGCCGATGGTCGTCGTGGTGTACGACGACGAGGCCTACGGCGCCGAGGTACACCATTTCGGCCCGGACGGGTTCGCGCTGGACACGGTCAGGTTCCCGCCCGCCGACATCGCCGCCATCGGACGCGGGTTCGGCTGCGCCGGAGTGACCGTGCGCAGCCAGGACGACCTGGGCCCGGTGCGCGACTGGCTGGCCGGGCCGCGCGACCGCCCACTGGTCATCGACGCGAAGGTCGCCTCGGCCAGCGGCTCCTGGTGGCTGGAAGAGGCCTTCCGCGGCCACTGACCCCGCGGCCGACAGGCGCCGCTCAGGTCCATAACGGCGCGACGTCAGAGCGTGAAGCGGGTGCCGACGGAGTTGGGCACGAACGCCTCGCCGAACCGCGCGCTCATCGCGTGCTGGGCCCGCCAGCCGGTGCAGTGCGCGGGCACGATCACGCTCGGCGCCAGGTCGGCCAGGTCGCCGAGAACCCGGGGAATGAGCGGCTCGAACAGCGGCCCGTTCAGATGGAAACCGCCGAGTACCGCGTAAATAGGGCGCTCCCGGGTGAGCCGCCGTGCGTAGCGGCAGATGTTCACCACACCCGCGTGACCGCACCCGGTGATCACCAGGAGCCCCTTGTCCCTGATGTCGACGATCAGCGCCTGGTCGTCGAGTACCAGGGAATCCGGTGCCCAGCGCCCGCTGAGCCAGGCCTGCTGCGGCGGGAACCCCGGCTCGTAGCCGGTGGTGCGTGGTACCTCCCCGGTCACCAGGACCGACCGCTGGAACAGGAAGCTCGGGTGGCCCTCCTCGATCACGTCGAACCCCGCGCCGGCCAGCGCCCTGCGACTGGTCGTGGGAATCTCCACGCGATCCCGGCCGGGAATGGCCACCCTGCGCCGGCGCCAGAAGTGCGGGTGAATGAGCACCGGGAGGTTCACCGTGCCACCCAGCCGCCGGATCAGGCCGTCGAGCCCGGTGGTGTGGTCATAGTGCCCGTGACTGCAGATGATCGCCTCGATCGAGGTGGGATCGACGTCGAGGCGGCGCATGTTCTCCACCACGCCATCGGGGCTGACGCCCGCGTCGAAGAGAACATGGTGGTCCGAGCCGTTCCTGGTCACCGTGACCAGAACCGAGAAACCGTGCTCGGCCACCAGCGCGTCCGGGGCGTCGCCGTCTTCCATGATCCCCACCGGCCTGCGGGCACGCGAGCCGCCGGGCGGCCTGCGCGCTGGCCCCTGGTCCGGCATGAAGCTGTCGGTGAGGTTGTCCATCAGCGTGGTCACCGTGACCGCGTCCACCGGTTCGAGGTCGAACACCACGCCGGGATCGAAGTCATGCAGGACTTGCGGGTCCTGGGCGTGGTGTGCGGCGGGCGTCTGGTCGGTGCACATGGCAGCGCCTCCTCACGGGCCCGGCGCGGGACCGGTCCCGGGCGTCAGGGCACGATTGTGACGGTCCGGGTCTCGGTATAGAAGTCCCTGGCCGCCTGTCCCTGCTCCCTGGGCCCGTAACTAGACTGCTTCGCGCCGCCGAACGGCGCGTGGAAGTCCACCCCGGACGTGGGCGCGTTGACCCGGACCATCCCGGCGTCGAACCGGTCGACAAGCCGCAGCGCCCGGCCCAGGTCCTGGGTGAACAGGGCGGTGACCAGCCCGTACCTGACGTCGTTGGCGATCCGCACCGCCGCTTCCGCGCTGTCGGCCCGCAGCACCGCCGCCACCGGGGCAAAGACCTCCTCGGTGGCCAGCGGCCCTTCCGGCGAGTCCAGTTCGACCAGCGTCGGCCTCAGGTAGAACCCGGGCGCGTCGAGTGCCGTGCCCCCGGTCAGCACCGTGCCGCCGGATCCGCCGACCGCGGCCAGCGCCGAATCCCTGGCTCTCTCTGTGATCACCGGCCCCACGAGCGTGCCGTCCTGGCCCGGGTCGAACAGGCCGATCGCGGCGACCGCGGCGGTGAGCTGGTCACGGAACTTGGCGTAGGCCGCGTCCTCCACGATGATCCGGCTGGTCGCGGTGCACTTCTGCCCGGCGTAGCCCATCGCCGCGTAGGCGATCGCGGTCGCGGCCCGGTCGAAGTCGGCGTCGGCCAGCACCACCGAGGCGTTCTGCCCGCCCATCTCGGCCTGGACCCTGGCGCCACGGGCTGCCGCCCGGGTCACCACGTCATGCCCGGCGGGCACGGACCCGGTGAACGACACGGCCGCGACACAGGGATGGCCGGTCAGCGCGCGGCCGGTCTCCCCGGCACCGAGGACGACCTGGAACACATCCGGCGGCAGGTGCGGGGCGAGGATCTCCGCCAGCATCAGGGCCACGGCGGAGGATTCCTCGGAGGGCTTCAGCACGGTCGCGTTGCCGAACGCAAGGCTCGGGGCCGCCTTCCACAGCGGGATCGCCACCGGGAAGTTCCACGGCGTCACCAGACCGGTGACGCCGACCGGGCGGCGGCGGGCCATCAGCAGGGTGCCGGGACTGGCCGCGGGAAGGGTGTCTCCGTCGGGCAGCAGCGCGGCCTGGGCGAAGTAGCGCAGAATCGCGACGCCACGGGCCACCTCTCCGGCCGCTTCCGTGCGTGGCTTGCCGACCTCCCTGATCACCAGGTCGGTCACGGCTGGGGCCCGCTCCGCCAGTGCGTCGGCCACGGCGGACAGCGCCGCGGCCCTGGCTGGCGCGGGTGTTTCCGCCCACCCGCGCGCCGCGGCGGCCGCGCGGTCGACCGCGGCCGCCACCTCGGCCTCGCTGGCCGCCTGCCATTCGCCGATGACGTCGGCCGGGTCGTGCGGGTTGCGGCTCGTGATCGTCATGACCTCACCTCCGGCGGAGCTTGCGGCGAACCGATCGTCAGCATCACCTTGCCACGCGGGCTTTCCGAGCCCCGCAGGGCATCCAGGGCCTGCTGCCAGTCCGCCAGTCCGAACCGGTGCGTGACGAGGAAGTCCAGCCGGAGGCGCCCGGCGTTGAGCAGCGCGACCACGTCCCGCCAGGCCGACGAGGTGTACGAGAAACTGCCGCGGATGGTCAGGTCGTTGTTGACCACGTCGTCGATGGGCACCGCCGCGGTGTCCCCGTGCGGCGGCAGCCCGATCAGTACCACGGACCCGCCGCGCCGTGCCGCCGCCACCGCGGTGAGCACCGCGTCCGTGGTGCCCGCCGCCTCGATCACCAGGTCGTAGCCGGTGCCCGCCGCCTCTGGCGAGGTCTCGAACCTCGCCGCGCCCGCCGTGACGGCCAGCCCCGCCTGCCCCTCGCGCCGGCCGAGCATGACGATCTCGCCGGGCGACCAGAGGCCGAGCAGTCGCACCGCGAGCAGCGCCACGGTGCCGTCGCCGACCACAAGCGCCCGGCAGCCGGGCGTGACCGCGCTTCCGGCCAGCGCACGGTAGACCACCGCGGCGGGCTCGACCAGCGCGGCATCCTCCGCGCTGACGTCCGGCCCGATGGCGTGCACCAGCGACGCCGCCACCGCGACAGCCCCCGTGGCCGCGCCGTCGCGGGTGAAGCCAAACTCGTCATAGGTGGCGCACAGGTTCGTATCCCCGGTGCGGCAGCGCGCACAATGCCCGCACGGCACGATCCCCTCGGCGACCACCCGGGTCCCCGGCGCCAGCGCGGCGCCGTCCGCGCTGACCACGGTGCCCGACCATTCGTGCCCGAGCACCAGCGGGTAGCGGGTGTACACGGGATCGATCTGGCCGGCCACGATTTCCAGGTCGGTGCCGCACAGGCCGACCACGTCCGGCCGGATGAGCACTTCCCCCGGTCCCGGCACCGGCGCGTCCCGCTCCTCCAGCACCACCTCGCCGGGCGTCCGCACCACCAGCGCGGGCATCCGATCGCCACTCACGTCGCTTCCGCCCCGATCACGTCGCGATTTCTGCATAACGGCTGCCGCCGAGTGACTCGGAGACCCGGTCCGCGCACCGCCGCACGGCCTGGCCAAGCTCCTCCACCCGCCAGGCGGGCAGGTCTCCCTTGATGCCGGTCACGCTGACCGCTCCCCCGCAACCGCCGTCGTGACCGAAGAACGCGGCCCCCACGCAGATAACGCCCTCGGCGTCCTCTTCGTCGTCGACCGCGAACCCGCGCTGCCGCACGGCGGCCAGGTTGTCGAGCAGCGTGCCGGCGTCGGTGATGGTGTGCGCGGTCCGGGGGCGCAGCCCGGTGTCGGCGCACACCTGGCGCACCACCGTCTCGTCCATGGCCGCGAGGATCGCCTTGCCCGCCGCCGAGGCGTACGGCACCTCCCGCTGGCCCAGCGGGGTGTGGAACCGCACCGTGCCCGGGCCGTCCACCCGGTCGATGAACACCGGGTACCCGCCGTCGTTGACCGCGGCCCGCGCGGTCATCTTGGTTTCCCTGGACAGCTCGTCGATCAGCGGGCGGCACAGATCGCGCAACGGGATCTGCTGCCCTGCCATGTCCCCCAGCCGGATCAGCGCCGTGCCCAGCGCGTAACCGCGGCCGTGCGTGGCCTCCCGCAGGTACCCGAAGGCGGACAGGGTACGGGCCAGGGCCAGCGTGGTGCTCTTCGAGGCACCCAGTTCCCTGGCCAGGTCGCTCAGCGAGCGGCCCTCGGCCGGGCCCTCCGCCACCGCCTCGACCAGTCGCAACGCGCGGGCCACGCTGCGCACCGTGTACCGGCCCGCGACCGGGTCACCCGAGGCCGGTGCGTCATCGGATACCAAAGGCGGCCTAACGTTCGGCATTACCAACCACGCCATCGCCTTTTGCCTTGGTGATCAAGGTTGACAGCGTTTGACCTGGGTGATTGCATGTCATGGTGATTCTATATCACAGAACATCGTTCGGTTCTACCGAACGAACGGCGCATACTGCTTGCCGGCTGTCGGCGGCTTCGCCGCGGCCCGCAGTGCTAGCCCGGGGGGACGACCCCCCGGAGCCCCCCGATGCCTGCGCCCCCGCGAGCCCGGCGTGAGCCGGAGCGTGCAACGGGCGAGCGCGGCGCGGGAGCGGGTGCTGCCCTGGCTCAAGGCCGAAGGGCTGCCGGGACTGGTGCTGACCCGGCCGGGGCCGGTGTCCTGGCTGACCGGCGGCCTGCCGCCGCCCGTGGACCGGTCGGCGGCCACGGACCTGGTCTGGGCGGTCCTGTCCGGCGAGAGCGAGTCCGCCACGCTGATCACCACGGAGGTGGAGGCGGACCGGATCACCGAGGAGTACCAGCCCGGCCGGCACGGCTTCGCCGAGCTTGTGGCAGTGCCCTGGTACGACCCGGATGCGTTCGTGCGCGCGGCCGCGGGCGCCGCCGGCGCGCCCGCGAGCGCGCTGGCCTCCGACGGGCACCCGGCGTTCGGCACCGACTCCTCCGACGACCTCACCGCGTTGCGGCTCGCCTTGTCCGGGGCCGAGCAGGACGACCTGCGCGCGCTCGGCGCCGACGCCGCCGCGGCGCTGGAGGGAGCGCTGGCCGCCTGGTCGCCAGGCGAGCGCGACCTGGACATCCAGGCCCGGGTGGCCGCGGCATTGGAAGCCCGTGGGGCGGACGCCCCGGTCCTGATCGTCGGCGGGGACGACCGGGTCCGGCGCTACCGCCACCCCATGGCGGTCGGCGCGCCGGTGCGCCACCTCGCGATGGCGGTGGTGGTCGCGCGGCGCGGCGGGCTGCACGCCGCGGCCACCCGCTTCGCCAGCGCGGTGCCGCTGAGTGCGGAGCTGCAGGCATTGTGGGAAAAGGTGCGCCGGATCGAGGCGGCCACGCTGACCGCAAGCGTGCCGGGCTACAGCTACGGGGACGTGCTGGCCGCCCTGGACCGCGGCTACGCGGCCGAGGGAGCGGCCGGCGGCTGGGCCGGGCACTACCAGGGCGGCCCGATCGGCTACGCGCAGCGCGAGTTTGAGATCGCCCCTGGCCGGGGTGGTTCGCGCTGGCCGGGCGTGCGCATCGAACCCGGCCACGCGGTCGCCTGGAACCCGAGCCTGCCCGGCGGCGGCAAGGCCGAGGACACCTACCTGGTCCACGCCGACGGCCTGGAACGCGTCACCACGGGCGCAGGCTGGCCGACCGGCGAAGGCACCGGAAGCATCCCGCCCCGTCCGCTCGTTCTGGAGGTTCGCTCATGACGCCAACCGGGGCGCAGGTGCTCGCCCGGCACGGGATCACCGCGGAGCCGGAGCCCACGGCCAGCGGTCAACGATTCCCCGACGGAGCGCACTTCCGGATCGAGATCCCCAGCGTGGAGGGCCCCGAGGTGCTCCGCGCCGTGATGGACCAGGCCAAGGCCGAGGACATCACCGTCAACCGGGTCTCCCAGGGCAGCGGCGCCATGCTGCTGTCAGCGGCCGAACTGGACGAGATGGCGCGGATCGCCGCCGACCACGGCGTTGAGGTGTCGCTGTTCGTCGGGCCGCGGGAGGAATGGGACGTCGGCAGCCTTGCCCAGTCCGGCGAGGGTCCGTCCCGCGCGGGGCTGATCCGGGGCGCGCGGCAGCTCAGGTACGCCATCGATGATGTGCTGCGCGGGGTGGACCACGGCATCCGTGGCTTCCTGGTCGCCGACACCGGCCTGCTCGAGGTGCTGGCGGAACTGCAGCGCGACGGCGAGATCCCCGCGTCGGTGGTCTGGAAGGTCTCCGCGATGCTGGCGCCGGCCAACCCGCTGACCGTGCGCCAGCTCGACCGGCTGGGCGCCTCCACGATCAACGTGCCATCGGATGCCACGCTCGGCCAGCTTGCCGAGATGCGCGCGGTGACCAGCCTGCCGATCGACCTGTACGTGGAGGCGCCAAGCGGCATGGGCGGCGTGGTCCGCGGGCAGGAGTCGGCCGACCTGGTCGCGGTGACCGCGCCGATGTACACGAAGTTCGGGCTGCGGAACTCGCGCCCGCTGTACCCCAGCGGCCTGCACCTGGTGAACGAGGCGGCCCTGATCGGACGGGAGAAGGTACACCGGGCCGCCGTGGCCCTGGAGTGGATCAAGCGCAGCGGCCTTGACCTGGTCCAGTCCGGCCCCGGCGCGCCCGGCCTCGGCGTCCCGGAGCCGCCGCCATGACCAGAGAGTGGGCGCGGGAACAGCAGAGCGCGGGGGCGGGAAAGACAGAGTGGGGGCGGGCGCAGGCCGGGGGCGGGCGCGAAGCGCGGGGGCGGGAACAGCAGAGCGCGGGGGCGGGGAAAAGGCTGCGCTCCGATGCGTGGCTGACCGGCGACGACGAGGCCGCGATGCAGCACCGGGTGGCGTTGCGGACCTCCGGCCTCGCGGTGGGCCGGGGCGGGCGCCCGGTGATCGGCATCGCCAACTCCGCCAGCGACCTGAACCCGTGCAACCTGCCGTTGCGCGCGCTGGCGGACGCGGTGCGCCAGGGCATCGAGGACGCGGGGGGTATCCCGGCCGAGTTCGGCACGATCTCGCTCGGCGAGGACCTGATGAAGCCCGCCGCCATGCTCTACCGCAACCTGCTGGCGATCGAGATCGAGGAGATGATCCGCAGCTACCCACTGGACGGCATCGTCATCCTGGCCAACTGCGACAAGACGGTGCCCGGCGCGATCATGGGCGCGGCCAGTGCGGACATCCCGACCGTGGTGGTCACCGGCGGCGCCCGCCCGGCCGCGGTCTTCCGCGGCGAGCGGATCGGCGCCGGGACCGCGCTGTGGCGGCTGTGGGACGAGCGGCGCGCGGGCCTGGTCAGCGACGCCGAGTGGCGTGACCTGGAGACCTGCTTGGACTGCGGCGCCGGTGCCTGCAACACCATGGGCACGGCGTCCACCATGGCGCTGATGGCCGAGACGCTCGGCCTGATGATCCCGGGGTCGAGCACGATCCCGTCCGGCGACCCGGCCGCGCTCGCCGCGGCACACCAGGCCGGCCGGTGCGCGGTGGCGGCGGTCGGCAAAGGCCTGTCCCCCTCGGCCGTGCTGACCCCCGCCGCGTTCGGCAACGCGGTGCGGGTGCTGCACGCCGCGGCGGGCTCCACGAACGCGGTCATCCACCTGCCCGCGATCGCCGGCCGGGTAGGCGTCCCGCTGCCTCTCGATGACTTCGGCCGCCTCGGCGCCGGTGTGCCCGTGCTGGCCGACGTCCAGCCCTCCGGGACCGGCCTCATGCAGGACTTCCACGCGGCCGGCGGGCTGCCTGCCCTGCTGGCCGAACTGGCGCCGCTGCTTGACCCGTCCCCGGTGACGGTCACCGGCAAGAGCCTCGGCGAGATCATCGCCGCCGCCACGCCCCCGGCACAGGGCGGCGCGATCAGGCGGCGCGAC
>Ga0207699_10000795_pt1 | contig 15071 bp, 11 predicted proteins | sample LARL51metaG_FD_184344 | JGI IMG/M metagenome (GOLD analysis project Ga0207699, IMG submission 184344) | Corn, switchgrass and miscanthus rhizosphere microbial communities from Kellogg Biological Station, Michigan, USA - LAR L5-1 metaG... | ecosystem: Host-associated > Plants > Roots >...
ACCATATTTAGTGTTTGATTCAGAAAGTCGTACTAGTTCTTGACGTGCGCAGCGGAGATGTCCTAGCCTTTCCCTGTTCGGCGCTGACGTGTTTCGCTTTCCCGCCGGCAGCTCCCAGAAGGGTTTTAGGACAGCCAAACCGTCCGCCTGAAGAGGCAACGGTCGAGGAATTGTCTGCCCTCGGTCCGGACCGCTTCGAGGGTGCGCCAAAACGAGACTGAGCCGGAAAACAGGCTCACGAGCATGATCCGGAAAAGTGGGAACCGGTTTTCCGATCGGATCATGCTCAAAAAAGTGATGCGTGGGGTAACTGGGGCGCGTTGGATGCATGGTCTCGAGAACCCGTAAGCCGGGGTCCTGGGATCGTGCCGGAGGTCGCGATCGACGGTTTTCGTCGCATCGCTGCCGCCGTTGAGACTGGGCCGGACCACCGGCTTTCACTGCGGATGCTTGCGTCGCCATGGCGAGCCGTGGCGCTCTCAAGGATTCGCTCAAGGAAAAAACGACCCGGACCCGCGCGCATATCGCGTGATCCGGCCAATGAAGAATGGGGCACGACACATGCGAATCGAGCGGCGCAACACAACACAAGGTCAGTCACCCTACGCCGGGATTGATTTCAGATTGACGACGTCTGAGATCAAGAATCCCGATGGATCGGTGGTTTTCCGCCTCGAGGATGTCGAGGTGCCAAAGTTCTGGTCGCAGGTCGCCTCCGACGTGCTGGCGCAGAAGTATTTCCGCAAGGCGGGTGTCGCCGCGCGGCTGAAGAAGATCGAGGAAGAGACCGTGCCGTCCTTCCTGTGGCGCTCGGTGCCGGACACCGAGGCGCTCGCCGCACTGCCCGAGAACGAGCGCTATACCAGCGAGCACTCCGCCAAGCAGGTGTTCGATCGCCTCGCCGGCTGCTGGACCTATTGGGGTTTCAAGGGCGGCTATTTCTCGTCGGAGGAAGACGCCAGCGCGTTCTACGACGAGCTGCGCTACATGCTCGCCATGCAGATGGTGGCGCCGAACTCGCCGCAATGGTTCAACACCGGCCTGCACTGGGCCTATGGCGTCGACGGTCCCGGCCAGGGCCACTATTACGTCGACCCGTTCACGCAAAAGCTCACCAAGTCCAAATCGGCCTATGAGCATCCGCAGCCGCACGCCTGCTTCATCCAGGGTGTCAATGACGACCTCGTCAACGACGGCGGCATCATGGACCTCTGGGTGCGCGAGGCACGCCTGTTCAAATATGGCTCCGGCACCGGCTCGAACTTCTCGCGCCTGCGCGGCGAGGGCGAGCGGCTGTCCGGCGGCGGCCGCTCAAGCGGCCTGATGAGCTTTCTGAAGATCGGCGACCGCGCGGCGGGCGCCATCAAGTCCGGCGGCACCACGCGCCGCGCGGCCAAGATGGTCGTGGTCGACGCCGATCACCCCGACATCGAGACCTATATCGACTGGAAGGTGAAGGAGGAGCAGAAGGTTGCCGCCCTCGTCACCGGCTCGAAGATCAACCAGAAGCATCTGAAGGCGGTGCTGAAGGCATGCGTCAATTGCGAGGGGTCTGGCGACGACTGTTTTGACCCGGAGAAGAACCCTGCCCTGCGCCGCGAGATCAAGCTCGCGCGCAAAGCCATGGTGCCCGACAATTTCATCAAGCGGGTGATCCAGTTCGCGCGGCAAGGCTACAAGGACATCGATTTCCCGACCTATGACACCGACTGGGATTCGGAGGCGTACCTGACCGTCTCCGGCCAGAACTCCAACAACTCGGTCTCGCTGAAGGACGACTTTCTGCGCGCCGTCGAGACCGACGGCGACTGGAACCTGATCGGCCGCACCAACCGCAAGGTGACCAAGACGCTGAAGGCGCGGGATCTCTGGGAGAAGATCGGCTACGCCGCCTGGGCGTCGGCCGATCCCGGCCTGCACTTCAACACCACGATGAACGACTGGCACACCTGCAAGGCCTCGGGCGACATCCGCGCCTCCAATCCGTGCTCGGAATACATGTTTTTGGACGACACGGCGTGCAACCTCGCCTCGGCCAACCTCTTGTCGTTCTACAACACCGGGACGCGGCATTTCGACGTCGAGGCCTATGAGCATCTCTGCCGGCTCTGGACCCTGGTGCTCGAAATCTCCGTGATGATGGCGCAGTTCCCGTCCAAGGCGATCGCCGAGCTGTCCTACGAGTTCCGCACGCTCGGCCTCGGCTACGCCAATATCGGCGGCCTGTTGATGACCATGGGCCTGCCCTACGACTCCAGGGAAGGCCGCGCGCTGTGCGGCGCGCTCTCGGCCATCATGACCGGCATCGCCTACAAGACCTCGGCGGAGATGGCGGGCGAGCTCGGCACCTTCCCGGGCTACAAGAAGAACACCGCGCACATGCTGCGCGTGATCCGCAACCACCGCCGCGCCGCCCATGGCCAGTCCTCTGGCTACGAGACGCTGTCGGTCAACCCGGTGCCGCTCGACCACGCCTCCTGCCCGCAAGCCGACCTGATCCCGCATGCGATGCGGGCCTGGGACGACGCGCTCGAGCTCGGCGAGAAGAACGGTTATCGCAATGCGCAAGTCACGGTGGTGGCGCCGACCGGCACCATCGGCCTCGTGATGGATTGCGACACCACCGGCATCGAGCCTGACTTTGCGCTGGTGAAGTTCAAGAAGCTGGCCGGCGGCGGCTACTTCAAGATCATCAACCGGGCTGTCCCCGAGGCGCTGCGCGCGCTCGGCTATCGCGAGAGCGAGATTGCCGAGATCGAGGCCTATGCGGTGGGTCATGGCTCCCTCGCCAATGCGCCCGGCGTGAACGTTTCCACGCTGAAGACCAAAGGCTTCACCGACGAAGCGATCGCGAAGGTGGAAAAGGCGCTGCCGACCGCCTTCGACATCAAGTTCGTGTTCAACAAGTGGACCCTGGGCGAGGACTTCATTCGCGACCAGCTCGGCATCGGCGCCGAGGCGCTTGCTGCGCCGAATTTCGACCTGCTCGCCGCGGTCGGCTTCACCAAGCGCGAGATCGAGGCTGCCAACGTGCACATCTGCGGTGCGATGACGGTGGAATCGGCTCCCCACCTCAAGGCGGAGCACTATCCGGTGTTCGACTGCGCCAATCCCTGCGGCAAGATCGGCAAGCGCTACCTGTCGGTCGAGAGCCACATCCGCATGATGGCGGCGGCGCAGCCGTTCATCTCGGGTGCGATCTCCAAGACGATCAACATGCCGAACGATGCGACGGTGGAGGACTGCAAGTCCGCCTACCTGCTCTCCTGGAAGCTCGCGCTGAAGGCCAACGCGCTCTACCGCGACGGCTCAAAACTGTCGCAGCCGCTCAATTCGCAGCTCATCTCCGACGACGAGGAGGAGGACGACGCGATCGAGCAGTTCTTCGAGAAGCCGATGGCGGCGCGTGCGGCACAGGTCTCGGAAAAGATCGTCGAAAAGCTGGTCGAGCGCATCGTGGTGATGCGCGAGCGCGAAAAGATGCCGGACCGCCGCAAGGGCTATACCCAGAAGGCGGTGGTCGGCGGCCACAAGGTGTACTTGCGAACCGGCGAATATGACGACGGCCGCCTCGGCGAGATTTTTATCGACATGCACAAGGAGGGCGCGGCGCTGCGCTCCTTCATCAACAACTTTGCCATCGCGGTTTCTCTCGGTCTTCAGTACGGTGTGCCGCTCGACGAATATGTCGACGCCTTCACCTTCACCCGCTTCGAGCCGGCGGGCCCCGTGCAGGGCAACGACTCCATCAAGTATGCGACCTCGATCCTCGACTATGTCTTCCGCGAGCTCGCGGTCAGCTACATGAGCCGCTTCGATCTCGCCCATGTCGACCCGAACGAGAGCGGCTTCGACGCGCTCGGCAAGGGCGTCGACGAAGGCAAGTCGCCGGAGGACGGGCCGGGGCAGCAGGCGACGAAATACCTGTCGCGCGGCCTCACCCGCTCACGCACCGACAATCTCGTCGTGGTGCGGGGCGGCTCCACTGGTGGCCCCTCCTCCAGTGAAGGTCAGGGAGGCGGGTCCAAGATCACCTCTCTCTCCGCCCACGGCACCCACGCCCGCGTCTCCGATACCATCGAAGGCGCCGTCGCCTTCAAGCAGGAGGCGCAGCACGACCTCTCGCCAACGGAGAAGCTGGAAGCCCTGCAATGGAGCAAGGCAGGCAGCACGCACACCGCCACCAAGGCCGAACGCCGCGCCGAAGCCAAGGCCAAAGGCTACGAAGGCGAGATGTGCAGTGAGTGCGGCAACTTCACCCTGGTCCGCAACGGCACCTGCATGAAGTGCGACACGTGCGGCAGCACGACGGGGTGTAGCTGAGACTAGCCCAAATTGTCGGCAGCGCTTGATATCACCCACGGGCCAAGCATCCACGACCAAAGGGCGGCCGATAGGCCGCCTTTCTCGTTTGTTTCATGACCATTGGCGTTCGCGCGAGGGCGGGTGGATATGTTCAAGATGACTTTTGATCTGCGGGGCAACGGCGGAAACCATGGAGGAGCAGAATGGATCGCTGCTGAAGGCGAGATTACTGATGAGACACCCGCTGATCTGAAGACCTTTCTGAAAAGATTTGGCTATGCTGAAAATCCCGGCTGGGCAGTGCGATTTAACTCTCCCGGCGGAAGCCTCGCCGGCGGAATAAGGCTCGGCGAACTCATCCGGAGTATGAAGCTCGATACGGAAGTCGGAAGCACTGAGCCCGACCCGTATGGGCACTGGAAGAGAGGCCCCGGATATTGCGCATCGGCCTGCGCATTTGCATTTCTTGGTGGACTGACGCGACATGCATCGGGCGGAGAACTCGGGGTCCATCAATTCTATGATGAAATATCGGTTAGAGATCCATCGGCAAAAGTCTTCACCTCGCTCGACATGTCGCAGCACCAATTCATATCGGCAATGCTCATAGATTACGTATACCGAATGGGAGTCGATCCAAGGTTCGTTTCGATTGCGGCCCGTACCTCCTATGGAAATGCGCTTCCTCGATGCGCAGCAGCTGGATGACCTGAATGTCAATTGGTATCCGAAAGAGTTTGTGCCTTGGTATATAGAACCAAACGGCGCCGGGGTCGCTGCTGTCACCCATAGCAAGGATAGAACTCGCACGGCCAAGTTCGTGTACTATGCGGACGGAATCCCGAGACTCATTGTCGAGGATACTCAATCCAATATCGAAGACGATTGGCTTAGTGATGCTCTGAAACAGATCACGAGTGTTGTGGCATTCGACGGACGTTTCCCGTCCGAAGTGCTGCGGGCCAGCCTCCACAAGGGAATGTTGATCTTAGAGTTGACTCTGCGTGATATCGACGGAGCCAAGATCAAGATTTCAAAGTGGCCCGGCGGGACAGTTGATGGTCCAAGATATATGTGGGGACCGTTTAGCTTCACGGTGCCGACGGAGAATGCCGAAATAACGATCGGAATTGCTGCAAGAAATCCCGTGTAGCAAGCGTAGGATGGGTTGAGCTCTTCGCGAAACCCATCATCGTTGTCCCGAACATTGATGGTAATCGCGGCGCTCAACCCATGCTACAGCCTACGCGCTGTATGACGAGGTGACCCCATGAACGGCAATCGTTCCTACGCGGTGCGGGTTGAAGGCGCAAAATACGGCGTGGGCTTCGGCTCGGCGCTGGCGATGGCGATCTCCTACACCAACAACCACTCCATCCTTTGGGCGATTATTCACGGCATTCTGGGCTGGATCTACGTGATCTATTTCGCACTATTTCGGTCGTAGCAAGCGTAGCCCGGATGAGCGCCCGCCTACACAAACCGTACGTGCGGCTTTCCCCGCAAACAAGAACCGCAAGCGCATGACCGCGTGAGCGGCTTCTCCGCCAGCCTGTCCGCCGATAGCTCGCTCGACTCCCGATCGACAACAGTGCTTTATTCGCCGGGGACGGAGGCCTGAACGCTGGCGCAGCCGGCACTCCTGGTCACAACAAAGAGGATGCCCATGAAGATCCTGATCACGGGAGCCACAGGCAAGGTCGGAACCAGGCTGGTCGAGGTTTTGAGGAAGCACCCGCGTTTTGGCGCTGCCGAGCTGCGCGCGCTCTGCCACAACCGCCTGGTCCAGGGCATCGAGGTCATCAGGGGGTCGATCTCGGACCGCGACTGCGTGCGGTCGGCGATATCAGGGGTGACGCACGTCATCCACCTTGCAACCTGCAAGGAGACGCCGGACGCGGTCATGGATGTCGCCGTCAAAGGCCTGTTCTGGCTGCTGGAAGAGTATCGGATCAGCCCGACGGCGCAGCAGTTCATCCTGCTCGGCGGCGATGCCGCCGTGGGGCACTTCTTCTACAAGCATGATGGTCCATTGACGGAGAAAACCCGCCACATGGCCTATCCCGGCTGTTACGCCCTGTCCAAGGTGCTCGAAGAGGTGATGGTCGAGCAGTATGGCATCCAGTATGGCATCGATGCCTGCTGCCTGCGCGCGCCATGGATCATGGAGAAGGACGATTTCAAGTTCAGCCTCTCGTTCGGCGACGATGTGTTCGGCGGACTGGTCTGGAAGGAGCTGGTGGCGCCCGACCTCGCCCGGCAATATGCGTCTGATGGCACGGTCCCGCTGCTGCTCGACGCCGACGGCATGCCGCTGAAGCGCAACTTCGTGCATCTCGACGATCTCGTCGCAGCGATCATCCTGGCCATCGGCAATCCTCGCGTTCGTGGCAGGACCTTCAACATCGGCATGGATGAGCCGGTCGATTATGGCGTGCTGGCCGGCTATCTGCGGGAGCAGCGTGGATTGAACTCCGTCAACATTCCGAGCAGCTACCAGTCCAACTGGATGGACATCAGCGCCGCGAAATACGCCCTGGACTGGCGCCCTGCCTACGATCTCAAGCGGCTCGTCGACGCCGCATGGGACTACAAACGCGATCCCGCTGACCTCAGGCGGATATGGTATCCCGGCTGACGTCGTTGCGCCCTGCGATAGCTCGTAGGGCGGATTAGCGCAGCGTAATCCGCCATCTCTCCGTCCGCGCGGCGGATTACGTTTTACGGCTAATCCGCCCTACTTGCTGCGTCATAAGCCAGGGTCTCACCCCTCATCCTGAGGAGCTTGCTTTAGCAAGCGTCTCGAAGGATGAGGCCCGTTCTCGGCCTCATGGTTCGAGACGCCGCGCAAGAGCGCGGCTCCTCACCATGAGGGTCTGGCGACGCAGCAAGCGTAGCCCGGATGAGCGCAGCGATATCCGGGATCCTGTGCACTCGGTCGCCCCGGATGTCGCTTCGCTCATCCGGGCTACTCGCTGGCGATACTTGACTTCCCGGCATATGAATCTATCGCTGCGCCCCGTCTGGAACGCAACGAGGTCAGGAATGGATGATGCAATGAAATGCCCGGAATGCAAGTCTGAGCATGCCTATCAGGATGGCGCGCTCTGGGTCTGCCCGGAATGCGCCCATGAATGGAGCGCCGAAGCCGGTGCAGCCGCAGAAACCTCCGAGGCGGCGGGCGTGCGCGATGCCAACGGTAATTTGCTCGTTGATGGCGACAGCGTCATCGTGATCAAGGACCTCAAAGTCAAAGGGTCGTCGTCGGTCGTCAAGGGCGGCACCAAGGTCAGGAGCATCCGCCTGCAGGACGCGAGCGACGGACACAACATCGCCTGCAAGATCGACGGCATCGGCGCGATGAACCTGAAATCGGAGTTCGTGAAGAAGGCCTAGCAAGCTTAGCCCGGATGAGCACAGCGATATCCGGGATTCTGTTCACTCCGTCACTTCGCTCATCCGGGCTACTCAGTGCGGAACGGATAGCGGTATCGGTCAGGACAGTTGACGATACACATTGCGCTTTCCGGGATGACGGCTGACGTCGGCCGCATGTGGTGCTAGTATGCTGCCCGCTCGGATCGCGCGGTCATGACCTTCTTCTAAGGTTTGCCGACCGCTCGTCGCCGATGCCTTTGATCCGGTTCGACGAGAGAACGTTATGAACCGGCGACCCGAGCCACAATTTCGCATACTTCGCCGCCTTGAAGCGAAGCGTCATTGGAGCATGATCGCGGGGGTGCTTGGCGCCCCCTGCGAAATTCGACATCGGCAACCGCAGCCCGGATGAGCGAAGCGATACCGGGGCATCTTTGAACGCGCAACACCCCGCATTTCCCTCCGCGCATACGGGCGACGTCATCTTCCAAGGAGGAATCGATGAAGCCCATCATCTTGAGCACAGTCCCGACACCCGCCGCAGTGACGACACTTGCCAAGGCAACACTTCTTGCAGGAGTCCTCGTCGCGGTTGTCCCCGCGGGCGTAATGGGCGACCCGATGGAAACGAAGGGCACCACACCCTACGTGACGCACTTCATTTTCAAGCCGCTGATGAGCATTGATATCGCCGGGCTCGGTACGGCCACCACGCTGGAGGCGGTCGGGACCACCCAGAACATGAAGGGAGAGAAGATGCTGGACAAGATGTCGGCGCATTGCGCAGCGCTGAACGTCTCCTCCGGCGAGAAGAAGTACATCGACGGTGCCTGCGTATTGGCCGACAGCGACGGTGACAAGATCTTCTCGACCTTCGACACGCGCGACCTCGACAAGTCGCAGCCGAACCTGGATTGCGGCACCCACATCATCACCGGCGGTACCGGCAAATATAAGGGGATCACCGGCAGCGAGCCGTTCGCTTGCATCAACATGCCCGCCCTGGCCGGCCCCGGCGGCTATTTTGCGATGGACATCCCGCACAACACGACGTGGGAAATCAAGTCACAGTGACAGGGGTAACAGCAAGCGTACGGCGCATTAGCGAAGCGTAATCCGCCCTGCGACCGCAATACGGCGGGTTTCGGCTTCGCCCAACCCGCCCTATTCGCTGCTCACGTCCGCGGCCACAGGGCGCTTCGGTCGAACGCGTTCCCGACGCAGGCCGGGTCCTTTGCGTTCGGCTCAACGCTGATCGAATGTTCGCTGCCGTCCCGGCAGCATGCGTAGGATGGGTTGAGCTCTTCGCAAAACCCATCATCGTTTTCTGAACTCGTTCGAATTTGCCGAGAGCATTGGCAGCCCACCGATTTGCCCGACGGGTCAACACACCAGCGCGATTTCGTCTTCTCCAGCTCCTCATGGCCGGCTTCAAGCTACAAAACCGCATGCGCGAAAAATCGAAATTCGCAAACCAATTCAACGCCGACTGGGCTGTCCAGCCCTCGCGCGAAAAAAATTCCGCTTCTGTTTTTCGGCAATCTGTGATTTACCTTCGCCGTCCCGCCTCCACATGAGGGGCGCTTCGCGGTCGTCACGGACGTTGGAAGCGGGATGCGATGGACGCGAGTGACCTGGGCGCAGTCTTTGCGCAAGACGACCAGGCAACGCGCGGACGGTGAAATCGTGTGGTCCTGGCCTCCCGACGCTGAGGTCAAGTTCGCTGAGCGGCTCTCGCGAGCAGCCCAGCGAGCGACGGGGGCAAGAAAGCCCGGTCCCCGGGGAGAGCACGTATAAGCCGTAAACCATTGCGCAGGGAAGGCCGGATGCTTCCGCCTCCACCTGTGGTTCCTTCCCCGTGCATTTTTTACGCACGGGGGCCGCGGGTGCGGCGGGCACCCGGCCTTCCCTGCGCCCTCTGTCCACAGGAGGGACATGCGTTCCACAAAACTCGGGCGCGAACCGTGCGCCGAGCGCGCGGAGCCATGTCGTGCTGTTTGAAATCATGCATGGCTTAGTCGGATGAGCGCAGCGATATCCGGGACTCTGTCCATTCAGTCGCCCCGGATGTCGCTTCGCTGATCCGGGCTACCCCCCGGTGCAAAAAGCGGCCGTCGACGGCGGAGTTCTCTTCGCTGTCGGGCCATTCAGCCCTTCGTTGGATGGATCGTTTGTCCAAGAGCCAGCATCGCGACGAATTTCTCGATCCGTGCCGCGCGGGTCTTCTCCGTCTTCGCGTCATGAATCCGGTAGAGAATGGCGTAGCGATTGGCGCCCTTCAGCGTTGCAAAGAACGCCTTTGCCGCCGGCCTGGCGTCGAGGGCGGCCTGCAGATCATCCGGAACCTCCGCCTTGCTCTGCGGCGCATAGGCGGCGTCCCAGCGTCCGTCGGCCTTGGCCTTCTCGACCTCGGCAAGGCCGGCCGGGGTCATCCGTCCAGCCGCCAAGAGCCGCTTGGCCGTGTCAACGTTGATCTGTGACCACTTGCTTTTGGGGCCGCGCGGGGTAAAGCGCACCAGCCAGAACCGGTCATCGAACGCATCGAGCTGCCCGTCGATCCAGCCGAAGGCGAGCGCAGCTTCAATCGCCGCAGCCTTGCCGACGCAGGCGACGCCCGCGCCCTTCTTGGCAAACTTGACCCAAAGGCCGCCCGAGGCGGCCCCGTGCTTTGCCAGCCAGTCTTCCCACGCCGCGCGCGATGCAAACGCGAGAACAGGCAAGCCTTTGTGTTTTGTCATGCCCACGCTCGAATTTCTCCGCGGGAAATGTCGCCTGCTTTGCAGCACGCGTAGCCCGGATGAGCGAAGCGATATCCGGGGCGTCTGTCCCCGGGAGCTTCCCGGATGTCGCTTCGCTCCTCCGGGCTACTCGCTATTGCGGCCGCCACATTCAACCGCCGCCTGCCGCGCTCGCGTCATACAGCACGCGCACGCGGATGGTGCCCTCCACCGCGCGCAGATCCGCCAAAAGCCCCTCGCCCTCGCCGCCCACCACGTCGGTTTCCAGCACGACGTAGCCGACCTCCGGATCGGTCTGCAGATACTGCGCCAGGATGTTGATGCCGTGGCGGGAGACCGCATCGTTGACATGGCCGAGCACGCCGGGCCGGTTGTGGTGGACGTGGATGAAGCGGGTGCCGGTGGGACGGGCCGGCAACTGCACCTGCGGAAAATTGACGGCGCCGAACGTCGAGCCGACATCGGAATAGTCGATCAGCTTGCGCGCCACCTCGCCGCCGATGCGGTCCTGCGCCTCCTCGGTCGACCCGCCGACATGCGGGGTCAGGATCACGTTGAGCAGCCCCTGCAGCGGCGAGACGAAGCGATCGGCATTGGAGGCCGGCTCGACCGGAAAGACGTCGATCGCCGCACCGCCGAGATGCCCGTCGCGCAGGCCAGATGCGAGCGCATCCAGATCGACCACGGTGCCACGCGCATTGTTGATCAGGCAGGCGCCCGGTTTCATGAGTGCAATCTCGCGCGCGCCGATCATGTTGGCGGTTGACGGCGTCTCGGGCACATGCAGCGAAACCACGTCGCTCACGGCCAGCAGTTCGGCCAGCGTCTCGACCGGTTCAGTGTTGCCATGCCGCAGCTTGTCGGTCTGGTCGAAAAAGATCACCCGCATGCCCATGGCCTCTGCGAGGTTCGAGAGCTGCGAGCCGATATTGCCGTAGCCGATGATGCCGAGCGTCTTGCCGCGCACCTCGCGGCTGCCCTCGGCCGACTTGTCCCAGCCGCCGGCATGCGCGGCCACCGAACGCGGGAAGATGCGGCGCAGCAGCATCACCACTTCGGCGATGGTCAGCTCGGCCACGCTGCGCGTGTTGGAGTAAGGCGCGTTGAACACGGGAACGCCGAGCCGCCGCGCTGCGTCGAGGTCGACCTGGTTGGTGCCCACGGAAAAGCAGCCGACCACCATCAGCCGGTCGGCCGCGGCCAATACGTCCGACGTGAGCTGGCTGCGCGAGCGGATACCGAGCATGTGCACGCCGCCGAGCGCCCGCTTCAGCGCGTCCTGGTCCAGCGCCTTCGGCAGGCGCTCGACCTCGACATAGCCGTTGGCCTCGAACAGGCGGACCGCCGAATCGTTCACGCCCTCCAAGAGGAGCACGCGGATCTTGTGCTTGGGCAGCGATAGCGTCATCGAATCGTCTCTTCAAAGTGCCGTTCCGAAGGCCGCACGGATAGCCGGAGCCGGCGCCAAGCACAATCTCGAACCTGCTGCCCCGCCCAAGATGATTGACGCAAATCAAGTGCGAATGCGCCGGCGAGCGTAGGTTACCGCCAGCATCGAGCAAGGCGAGGCCGATGTTCAATTCAAACGAACTCGGCAAGGAGCTGCAGGCCCTCAAGGTAGACCTTTCACGGCTTCTCGATGGTACGCGCGATGGATTTGTCGATACATCAAGGGCCGCCGCGGACACACTGGCCGATCAGGTCACGACCGCCGTGAACGAACTCAACGAGACGCTCACGGGCGACGAGAGCCAGATCCGGCAACTGATCTCCGACCGTCCGGTGGTGACCGTGATCGTCAAGAGCCTGAAGAAGCCGGCCTAGGCGCAGTCGACCGGGCAGAGCATGAGAGGACCGCTCGAAAATGCCGAGCGCCGCGACCTGCGGCTGGATGCCTGCCGCGGCCTGGCGCTGTGGTTCATCCTTGTCGATCACATCCCGAACAATTCCCTGAGCTGGCTCACCCTGCGCAATTACGGCTTCAGCGACGTCAGCGAAGTCTTTGTGTTCATCTCCGGCTATACATGCATGTTGGCCTATGGCGGTGCGCTGTCCGAGGAAGGCTGGCGTACGGTCGTGGTCCGCGCGCTGCGGCGCGGCTGGGAGATCTACACGGCCTTCTTGCTGATCGTACTCTTCTACGTCGCACTCGTCTGGATCGTGGGCGGCGGTCAGCGCTATCTCGATGAGACCAATACGGGCTTCTTCTTCCGTGTGCCGGGTCCGGCCGTCGTTCACACCGTGCTGCTCCAGTTCGCGCCTGTCGACACCGACATCCTGATCACTTTCGTGCTGCTTCACGCGACTTTTCCGGGCCTGTTGTGGTCGATGACACGCGCACCCGCGGTGACGCTCGGCGCATCGTTTCTGCTCTACATGATGGTCCAGATTTTCAGCTGGCATGTGCCGGCGTGGCCGACCGGCGAACTGTATTTCAATCCTTTTGCCTGGCAATTGCTGTTTGTGATCGGCGCCTGGTATTCCTGCCAGTGCGGCCCCCGCCTGCAGCCCATCGTGCAATCGCGCATCCTGCTCGCGTTCGCAATCGCCTATCTCGCTGTCAGCCTGATCATCACCTTGAGCTGGCAATTCAAGTCGCTTGAATGGTTCCTGCCGGAGCAAGTTGCGAAACTGATCTATCCGATCGACAAGAGCCACATGGCGCCGCTGCGGCTCTTGCACTTCCTCGCACTCGCGATCGGGGTCTCGCGCCTGACGCAGCCGGTTTGGCGCGGTCCGATCAGGCTGCTGCTGGTGGCGCTGATACGTTGCGGCGAAAATTCATTGGCGATCTACTGCCTTGGTGTCCCGCTCGCCTTTCTCGGCCACGTGATTCTCGTGGAGGTGTCGGCCAGCTTTGCGATGCAGATCGCCGTTAGCGTCGGCGGGATCGCCGCAATGGTCGTTGCCGCAACCCTGTGCACCTGGGAGGCCAGGCTGGACCGGCGGGGGCCAAAGCTGTTTTGACCTTGCCGACCCGGGCGGAGGAAATGCCCGCCGCCTCACCTGCGCTCGTACCGCTGTCTGGCCGGCGCCGCATCAGAAGTGGACCTCGGTGCGCAGACCAAGCACCCAGGCATTGTCGGTCTTCACGGCTGCGGCATTGAAACCGCGCCCGCCAGGATTGATCACATACTGGGCGTCGAACTTGAGGTTCATCCAGCCGGTCGCCTGCCACCCGTACCAGGCTTCGAGCGGAACTTCATTGCCTCCTGCATTCGGGCTGAAGGCGGCCGAATTCACATGGGTCGTGCCCACCGCAAAGCCGACTTCATCATCCGGCCGCGCGGCGAAGGTTCCGCTGTGCCTGAAGCCCAGGGCGATCTGGTAATCCTGGAACGACGTCCGGTGATCGGCGACGGTCGTATTGAGGAACGCATACCAACCCTGTGCCTTGGGACCTTCGACGGTCAGCCGCTGCAGGATCGACTCGTAAACGCCGAAGCGACCTCTCTGATCGCCCAGATTTTGATCGGGAACACCGCCGACGCCCGGGATGATCGCGACGATACCTGGAAGACCGCCATCGATCGTTGACGCATTGTCATACCAGCCGCCAAACCGCCACGTCCCACTCAGAGGCCCGCTTGGCGCCCAGGTCAACTCCACTGGAACCAGCACACCCGAGGCGGGATTCGAACCGGGAATCCCGGGCGCGAGGTAGATGCCAGTATCCGATGTCGTCAGATATTTCGGATTGGCGTCATAGACGCCGACCGAAATCTGCAATTCCCTGGTCAGCTGATAGTGGGCGACACCAGCCCATTGGCTCACCGGCCAGTTATAGATGTAGCCTCCCTGGATGTTGCCGGGCTGGCCGCCACAGAAGGTCAGATTGACGAACTCGCACAGACCGAAGAAGAAGTCGGATCCGACTGGAAGGCGACCGCCCTTGAGCTCGAGGCGACCATCAAGGAGCTTCTGCGAGTAGTAGAGCTCGGTCAGGCGCAGAATATTGCCGCGGCCGAAAACCTCATTGGTCAGCTGCAAGGCCGGAATGCCCGCGTCGTCGTTCAGATTGTGGCCGAAGCGGTCGACCAGCGTGAGGCCGACCAGGCCCCCCTGCACACCGGCAAGCTTCGCCAGATCGAACTTTGCCTGAAACCACAGCTGTCCAGCCTGCGTCGCCACGCGATGGGCTCCACCCGTCAGGTTGGTGACGGCTTCATCACCCAGCGTCAGGGACAGAGCGATTCCCTGCTCCTTCAGCTTCGTCCTGCCGAGATCGCCGAACAGATACGGCCTCGTCCAGAAATCATCGGCCGAAGCATAAGGAACAGGCGGCGCCTTCGTTGGCAGATCCGCCGCGGACGCTCCGCCCGTCAACAGAGCCGACAAGGCAATCCCCAAGCCGCACGCGCGTGCGGTCCTTACAGACAACATTCTCTTGATCCTCGCGCCGCCCCGAGCTCTTCTGTTTGTCTCGCGCCCAGCCCGGATGGCCGGGCTGGGCGTCGCAGAAAGTCAGTTCGATGAACTCGCGCAGGCGTAAGAAAGCGTCGGAGCCGGCTGAAAGACGGCCGCGTCCTCCGTTCAAGGCGATCAACGAAAAGCTTCTGCGGGGAGTAGAGTGCGGTCAGGCGCGGAATATTCCCGCCGCCGAAAAACTTCATTGGTCAGTGGGCGCGTCTCGGTTGGCCTGGCAGGCCT